>ENA-UOIY01001093-UOIY01001093.1-human-gut-metagenome-genome-assembly--contig:-P114-NODE-1093-length-32918-cov-28.475946_pt1 | contig 32918 bp, 26 predicted proteins | sample MGYA00242335_ERZ723882 | MGnify/ENA metagenome assembly ERZ723882
CCATGCTGACAGTAATTCCGGCGACATTGAGCATATACAGCAGCAAGGCGCTGTAATTCCCTGTCGCCTCCATAACACAGTGGATACTGCCGTCTTTGGGGAGAGTCCCGATAAACTGTCTGATACCAGCGGTCGTGTTGTTAAAAGTACGGATCTCCCCGCCTTTGTCGGAGGAGTAAGCTACCACGAATGTAGCCTTGCTCACGTCGATTCCAATGTACCTCATGGCCGTTCATTTTTTGGTTTTAACGACATCGCTTACATCTTGGTCCTTCATTGCGAATACGGGCTCAGACACCTTACGAACTATCCGGATTCTGATGTAAAGAGTATGGGGTCAGAACATAATTCCCGGTTTAGAAAACCAATGAGAGATCGGACTTATTCCATACTCTGATGTCTTAACTATTCAAATTTAATTAACTAATTACAAATATACAATGGAGATATGGTTACTCCATTTTAATAGTCTATTAAATGAGAAATCGAATTGAAGCGGTGAGAGGACTGAGTAAAAACAATCCCGCGCTTAAATTTACGCGGGACTGCTCGTGGATTAGAAGTTGACGCCTATTTTAAAAATGACGCATAGGGCTAATTTTTCTTTATCAAGCATTTTCTTATTTGAATTGATTTCTTCGTATAAATATTTAATATTTTGCCAACAAACACCTGCTCCAAAATCAAATTTTCCAATAGCTACATTGAATGTTGGTTGCAAGTATAGTCCTTTTGTTGTGGTTGTATATCCAATTCTGAAATCAAGATAGGGCGTATATTTGTTATCCAGCAAATATCCTCGCACATTGGCAAATACCACTGCTCCAACATCAGAACCGTCAAAATCTTGATCTAATGTCGTTGCTTTATCCAGTTCTATGCTGTATCTGGCTCCAGTAACAAATTGTGCACCAATTCCAAGACCAGTGAATAGATATGGATTGAATCGAAAGCCGTGTACTGTTGATATGTGAGCGTATTCAAGCCCGGTATTAGAGGTTCGCATAGCATAACCAGCATCTATAAATCCGCTATACCCAGTTGTTCGATAACCTTTGGTTTGCCATTCTTTTGGCTGTTTTTGAATATACGATTTTGTGTGGGATGTTATGAGATTCTCTTTGGCTATTTTTTCGATCTCATCAGAACCGTATATCAGTATGCTGCCGTCGTATATCTCGATTTTTACCCGCTCAGGGGTTGTTTCGATGACTTTTCCTTTTATTCGGCTGCCATTTTTGAGATAAACGACTTCTTCGTATTGTTGAGCGACTGATAGCGTAACCCATAGGAGAGCGATTAAAAATAGGATGCCCTTTTTCATTGCTGTTCGGATTAGAAATTATAACCGACTGTTAGCGTAAAGCATCTATTTTTCAGTCCATAATTATCGAGAACTCCGATTTCATATCCCAGTCCCAGATTGAATTTTCTATAAGATGCTGTTACACCTAAGTTTACACCTACATCCACGCGTTTTAGAAATGCCTCTTCGCCTTCAATGCTTCCAAATAAATCCGCTTCCCCTTCAACATTTCCATCCATTGTTTCTTTGTATTTTCCTGCTACTCCGATAGCGCAATAAACTCCGGCAAACGGTGAAATACTCCAATCGTTATTGACGTGAAATTTGTAGTTCAGTAAGACCGGAATTTGTACGTACATCGGATTCATTTTGGCTTCAATTTTATATTCCTCCATCCCTTCGACTGCAGAATCATCTTTGCATCCTTTCATTGAAAAGTATATGCCTGTTTCAAAATATAACGGAGCGTTTTTGATTAATAGCCGTTGGTAATTCGCCCCGACATGGAACCCAACCGCGCTTTTAGGCTCTATCCAATCCCCACTCATTTTTGCGACATTCAGACCTGCTCTTACTCCGAAGATATTCTTTGGGAAATTTCGTTCAATGCGGACTTTCGGTTGTCGTGGGGCCTTCGGTGTGGTTGTTACTACGGATTTGGGTTTCTTTTGCTGCAAATCCTCTTTCACGATTTTGTCCACTTCGGACATTTTGTAGACGAAAACACTACCGTCTTGTGTCTGAACCTTAACACTTTGACCGGGAATCTGTTCGATTACGGTCCCTTTGATTACGCTACCATTCTTCAGATAGACGACCTCCTGATACTGCTGTGCAGCAGCGGGCATGGCAAAGCCAATAAGGGCTACCAATGCCAAGATGAAAATTCTTTTCATTTTGTTGTTTATAAGCCCCTTGCAACTCCTATTCGGGATTTTTTAATAAAAAGAAAGTGTGGAGTTGTTCGTTTATCTGAGTAGAGGTTCTGGAATACCCTTGTGCAAATAAACAATACCCCACACCGGATGTTATATATCATAGAGATATATAGCCATACTCGGTGATGAGTGTTGCATCCTTGCACAATGAAATTTTCCAGATTTCTACTCAAGGATTAGCGAAACACTTTCACTAAATTGTATGTAGCCGCCGTATATACGAACGACATTACAAAGTTAGGAAATGTTCGCAATAAAGCAACACTCGCGGGGTATTGTAAAAGCAAATTTCGGTTAAAAGTTTCTGAAAATCAAGATTGACCCGGTAGAATGTTTATTGTAAATTGGTCAAGTATACTTTTTTGACTTAATAAAGGCCCGTCCGTTTACGAACGAGCCTTTGAGAATAGGGGTGTTACTTTTTCTGTTGCAGAGAGTAGGACCGGATCAAAAAAAGTTGCAGGGTTTAAGCGATCTCGTAGCCTCTAACGGGCCTGCCGAACTTGTTTCGAAATGTCAGCTCCTGTGCCTCGCAAAATTCGTGAATCTGGGCTGCTGTGGCACGCTTGTTTAGCCCGTGATCATCGTAGATGCGTTGCAGCTTGTTTTTGATCTCTCTGCTCGAATATCGGCCGGGTTTGAATGTCCATTTTACCCGTTGGCGCAGTTCCAGATCATCGACTACGGTTTCCTTGCCCACCAGCTTTGTTTCGAATCGCTCCATCGGTTGGCGTTTGCCTTTTGTATTGAGCAGCTCCGGGATGAGATCGAGCTTCCCGGCACGCTCGCAAAGCACCATCATCGACTTCATCGTCTTGTTCGTGGTGTCGGCTTCTTTCAACTTGATCCACTCCAAGGCGCACCCTTTTGCGCGGACATCAAGCCGCAGGTAGAGTTCTACGAGTTGTCCGAGCAGCTCTTCGTTAGTCTGGTCGTCTCCCATCAACTCCGAATCCTTGATTTCAACTTTCGGGACATACTTGCCCTTGAATTCGGGCGATAGTCGGTCGTCTTGGTCAAGATATTCTACGAGGTGGCTGGTGCCGGTGTAGAACTGGGCGGCAAAACGGTCCTCGACCTCTCCGTCGATATTCAGCCAGTTAATGTCAAAGCGGTTCTCCGGTGCTTTGTATAGAAGCAGTTTTCTGCGGAAAACGCTGGTTTTCATCCCGTCGAGAATGTTGTTAAGCTGCTGTTCTGTCGGGTGTTCCTCTTGTCCGCAGAGGTCTTTGTGCATGGCCTGTGCATTCCCGAGGTTGACATGCGCCATATCCCGAACGACCTGCATCAGTTCTTCCCGCGGCCTCTGTCCGTATGGGCCAGTCATTTTCGGCCGGAAGAACAGCGTTGCGGATAGCACACCCTTTCTGCATCGCCCCAACGCTTGCAGAATCTGGTTGATTGTCAATGTTGTGTGCGGGGCATTCGGAGCGTCCACAACGAAGATTACGTGCGCTTCTTCCGCGATGTCGCACGCTTGAAAGTAGGCACACGTGGCAAGTGTCGTTCCTTCGAGTTGTCCATCGAACTCCCGATAATTGACTGCATCGAGTTTTGAATCTTTCGCGCACCAAGTCGTAAAGTCCAGTCCGGCCCGTTCGAGACCCTTTGACAATTTAAGCGTGTTGAAGAATACGATTTTTTTGTCTTCTGCGGGTAGGGATTCGACAAACTCTGTGACTGACGCAAAGAGCTGATTCGTCGAATAGTAGACCTGCAAAAGCTGTTTGTACTCGTATCCCGGAACAAGGCGTACCGTCTGCCATTTCTCGAAGATCGGATGCGAAAGCGGGGTTAGCGTTGCCGTAATGACCGCTTTTCGTTCGAAATGCTTGAAGAATGTGTCGATAAATTCCGGAAGGCTGTCCCGGTAGCTGGCTGCCTCTTGGAAACAGTGGATTTCGTCGATTACGCATTTGAAACGGTGATAAATGTCCGGCCCTAATGCGTCGTCCACTTTCCAGAAACTGTCCGGGGTGGAGATGATGACGGGGCGCAAACCCTGCTCTTCGATTTCCTGCACCCGTCGTGCTACTGTTTCCGGGCCTATTCCACCATAAACGGCGATGACATTCCCGATACCTTCTTTGCTTACGATTCCGGCCACGTTAGGCGAGATGATGATCGTGTAGCCCTCGTTGATGGCGGTTGTTGTGCCACCGATACCCGTGATCCATTTATTATAGATGGTGTTCGGATCAAACACCGGGATTACGTCGGAGAACCATTGTCCCCGACCAATGAAAATCTCTTTGTCCATAGAAAAATGTGGATTTAGAGTTTCTTGCCCCTTGATTTGAAAATTGGGGCTGACTAATAGGCAGAGCGCCTAACCCTTCCCGCTCCGCGTGAGAGCCTTTTTAAGGAATTGTTGCGAAGATAAGTTAAATTTTTGAATTTTGCAAATTTTTTTGAACTTTTCTTTGCGGCCAGCCCCATTTTTTTGATTTTACAGCAGATTTTGCATCGCCGCGTCGATTTGGCTGTTCTCGAAACTATCGAGGTAGATTTGGGTGGTGGATAGGTCGGAATGTCCCAGCGATTCGGATATGAGAGCCACGCTTACGCCCGACCGTTTGAGCACGGTGGCGAAAGTATGCCGAGCAACATAGGTTGTCAAGGTTGTTTTCAGCCCCAATAGCCGACTCCATTCCCGCAGGCCCTTGTTTACGTGTGTGAGGACTTTGTGCATGCGGTTGTGCATTTGCTGCTCTGTCCTGTGTATCTTCCGGTCAAGGATCGGAAAGACGTACTGATCGCTGTCGGCCTCTTCCGTCGTGTATTTAGCGATGATTTGACGGGCTTGAATCGTAAGAGGGCAGGACAGCTGTTTCCCGGTCTTATGGCGGGTATAATACACTCGGGAGCCTTCTATATTGCAATGCCGCAACGTGGCGATGTCCTTGAAATTGATTCCTGCGGTAAAGTAGGAGAATAAGAAGATGTCGCGGGCAAACTCTATATAGGGCGAACGTGTCGCAGGTAATTCCGCTTGCATCAATCGTTGGATGTCCTCTTTATGTACGGCTCGTTTGCGGGTCTGTGTCCATAGCCGTCCGACTTTATAAATTGTGAACGGGTTTTCCTTGCAGATAAACACTTTGTCTGCCAATGCCTTGTTGTAAACGGCTTTCAATACGCTGATTTTGGTGGCTATCGAATTGGGTTGATTACCCTCTGAATGTAAGAATGCCTCAAAATCATTCAAAAACTTTCCGTTGATCTCTTCAAACCGTAGTTTGGCAGGATGGAACTTGACGAGCGAGGTGCGGGTGGCCGTGTACTTGATAGCTGTGTTGATTTTCTCTGCCTGTTTCATAGCTGCAATCTGTCGTTCGAAATAGCTGTTAACCAGTTGCGGGGTGCATTTGGCGGTCTGGTCGAACAGGTTTTCAAAGTTTATCTCCATATCCAACGCTTCCAACCGTTGAATTTTCTTTCGATAGATTGCCAATGCTCTGTCAATTTTGCTTTGCAGGACGGCACGATCGGGGCAATTTGGCGTCAGCATTTCGGCTTCTTTGTTCCAATAGCAAGGCTGTATCGCAATGCCGAGTGAAATGAGTTTTGAGGTGCGTTCGTGGGTGAACCGAAGCATCAGCGGAGATTGACCGTTTTTGTAGACAATGCTGTTGCGAATAATGGCTTTGATTTTCATTTACTTGCGTGTTGCGCAAGCAGTTGTATTCGAGCGATTTTTATGTCCAACATCATGTCCAACATTTTGGGTTGGAAGCCCGTTTTTAAGCCCTTTTTCCTGCCGTATATGCACAAAAAAGCGGCTACCTTGTTTTGGTAACCGCTTGATTATCAGAGCTGACACCGGGACTTGAACCCGGGACCTCTTCCTTACCAAGGAAGTGCTCTACCACTGAGCTATGTCAGCAACATTTCTCTTTCGAGTGGTGCAAAAGTACACAAGAAAAATGAAAAGACCAAAAAATTGTACACTTTTCATAATTATTTTCTACCTTTACTACCAATTCATAATAGAAATCAGATGAAACGCATCTTAATAGTAGGCGCAGGCGGCCAGATCGGTTCCGAGCTGACAGTTTATTTGCGCAGTATTTATGGCGGCGGGAATGTCGTCGCAACCGATATGCGCGAGTGCAGGACGTTGGCCGAGGACGGTCCGTTCGAGGTGTTGAACGCCCTCGACGCGACGGCTATGGCCTCGGTCGTGGCCCGTTACCGCATCGATACGATTTTCAACCTCGTGGCCCTGCTGTCCGCCGTGGGCGAGCGCAATCCCCAGATGGCGTGGAATGTCAACATGGGGGCGCTCAACAACTCGCTCGAAGTGGCCCGCCAGCACCATTGCGCGCTGTTCACCCCGTCGTCGATCGGCGCTTTCGGACCCTCGTCGCCCAAGGATTCGACGCCGCAGGATACGATCATGCAGCCGACGACGATCTACGGTATCTGCAAGGTCACAGGCGAACTGCTGGGCAACTATTACCACCACAAATACGGCGTCGACACCCGTTCGGTGCGTTTTCCGGGCATTATTTCGAGCGTCACGCTGCCCGGCGGCGGCACGACGGACTATGCGGTCGAAATTTACTACGAGGCGATCCGCAGCGGCCGGTTCACGTGTCCCGTTCCGTCGGACGTGTATATGGATATGATCTACATGCCCGATGCCCTGCGCGCCTGCGTCGAGTTGATGGAGGCCGACCCGGCGACGCTCATTCACCGCAACAGCTTCAACCTCGCGTCGATGAGTTTTACGCCCGAGATCATCTGTGCCGAGATCAAAAAGCGCCTGCCTGCATTCACGATGGACTACAACGTCGATCTCGTGAAAAAGGAGATCGCCGAAAGCTGGCCCAACTCGCTGGACGACACCTGTGCCCGCGAGGAGTGGGGCTGGAAACCCGAATGGGACCTTTCGCGCATGACCGACGACATGCTGGAGCATATCCGCATGAAACTGGCTGCGGAGTGAGTGATGTCGGGATAATTCCCCTCATCGCTGCCTCCGAAAACCGGGTCGGCGAGACCCTCCCGGCCTATCCTGCGGGAACGCTGCGGGTGACGGGGCCGCCGAAGTCATTACGTTTTACGCCGGGGCAGGGAATTTGCCTTTGTCCGAACCGATCGAATAACCGAAAATCGCAGCTATGAAACGAATTGTCCGGAGCGTTGTTGTCCTTTTGGTGCTGTTGGCGGCAGCCATTGCCGGCGGCAGCCTTTACATGCTTTCCTATTCGCTGACGCCCGATGCGACGATGCAGGCCAAGAATGCGTCGTCGTATGAATATATGTACGGCGAATATCCCTTCCTGCGGCCGTGGGGCGACAGCCTCGAACGTGCCGGGGCCCTGCGGGATACGGTGATCGCCGGGAGCGGAGGCGAGCGGCTGCATGCGCTCTATGCGGCGGCGCCCCGCCCGACGGACCGTACGGCGGTGATCGTTCACGGCTATACGGACAATGCCGTGCGGATGCTGATGATCGGTTACCTCTATAACCACGACCTGGGTTACAACATCCTGCTGCCGGACCTCAGTTATCACGGCCAGAGCGAAGGCCGGGCCATCCAGATGGGATGGAAGGACCGTCTCGACGTGCTGCGGTGGATGGACGTTGCCAACGAAATCTTCGGCGGCCGTACCCGTATGGTGGTCCACGGAATTTCGATGGGCGCTGCGACGACGATGATGGTTGCGGGCGAAGCGCAGAAACCCTATGTGAAATGTTTTGTCGAGGACTGCGGTTACACGAGCGTCCGGGATCAGTTTGCCAAGGAGCTGAAAGAGCAGTTCGGGCTTCCTGCGTTTCCGTTGCTCGACGTGGCCGGGTGGATGTGCGGCCTGAAATACGGTTGGACTTTTCGCGAGGCTTCGTCGCTGGAGCAGGTGCGAAAGAGCCGGCTTCCGATGCTGTTCATCCACGGCGACGCCGACGATTACGTGCCGACGCGGATGGTCTATCCGCTTTACGGGGCCAAGCCCGGCGACAAGGAGCTGTGGGTGGTTCCGGGAGCGTCGCATGCCAATTCGTACCGCGACAACCGGGAGGAGTACACGCGCCGCGTCGGGGAGTTCGTGGGGCGGTATATCGGCGGCAGGCCGGAGTGAATTGAGCCGCCCTCGATGTGGAAGCGTGTGATTTGCAGCAGGCGCAGGCCTTCTGCCGGATTCTGGCGGAGACCGTCGGGAAACTCCCGGCCGAAGTGCGCGGGCGGCTTTACCGCCCGGCCGCCGAGAACTGCGTGAAAGGGACGGTCCTGACGGGAGCCGCTGGACGAACGAAAAACCGGAGGTCTGAACCTCCGGTTTTTCGTTTGTCGGAAGGAACGCTCCTTCCGGCGGGAATCTCTTATTCGGCTTTGCCGTCCGAACCGAGAACCTCCTTGATCTTGTGGATGTAGAGCTTCTTCATGTTGTCGCGGGCGGGACCCAGGTACTTGCGGGGGTCGAACTCGGCGGGTTTGGTGGCGAAGACCTCGCGGATGGCGGCGGTCATGGCCAGACGCGAGTCGGAGTCGATGTTGATCTTGCAGACGGCGCTCTTGGCGGCCTGGCGAAGCTCCTCCTCGGGAATGCCCACGGCAGCCTTCAGCGCACCGCCGTACTTGTTGATCGTCTCGACTTCCTCCTGGGGAACCGACGACGAACCGTGCAGCACGATGGGGAAGCCCGGAAGCTCCTTCTCGATGGCGGCCAGTACGTCGAAAGCCAGGGGAGGCGGAACCAGACGGCCCGTCTTGGGATCTACGGTGCACTGCTCGGGGGTGAACTTGTAGGCTCCGTGCGAGGTGCCGATCGAGATGGCCAGCGAATCGACGCCCGTCTTGGTCACGAAGTCAACGACCTCTTCGGGCTTGGTGTAGTGGCTGACTTCGGAAGCTACCTCGTCCTCGACGCCGGCCAGCACGCCCAGTTCGCCTTCGACCGTCACGTCGTGCTGGTGAGCGTACTCCACGACCCGCTTCGTCAGGGCGACGTTCTCGTCGTAGGGGAGCGCCGAGCCGTCGATCATCACCGACGAGAATCCCATGTCCACGCAGCTCTTGCACAGTTCGAACGAATCTCCGTGGTCGAGGTGCAGTACGATCTGGGGTTTGGCCCAGCCCAGTTCCTTGGCGTACTCCACGGCTCCTTCGGCCATGTAGCGCAGCAGGGTCTGGTTGGCGTAGTTGCGCGCACCCTTCGATACCTGGAGGATGACGGGCGACTTGGTCTCGGCGGCAGCCATGACGATAGCCTGGAGCTGCTCCATGTTGTTGAAGTTGAATGCCGGAACGGCGTAACCTCCTTTGATGGCCTTGGCGAACATCTCGCGCGTGTTCACAAGACCCAGATCTTTGTACGATACCATAGTATTTGAAATATTAGTGAATTTGTTGCACTCAAAAAACCGCACAAATTTACTAAAAATTCTAAATAACAGGCCTTTTTTGTGAAAAAAATAACAGACGAACCGGGAAATCGTTGTACAATCCGGATTGTTTTTCGTAAATTTGCAGGGATTTTCGGATGGGCGGGACATGCGACCGCATTTTCCGGCCGCATGCGGCAAGTCCTTCCCGGGAACGGGTTTCGGACGGGCCGGATTTGCAGGCGCGGCTGAAGGCCGCGAATGGACGGCGGTCCGCGGCGGGCAGACAGGAAGCAACATACAAACATTATAAATACTATGGCAGATTTCATCTATCAGGAGCCGTTCCCCGTGGGGGAAGACAAAACCAAGTACCGTCTTTTGACGAAGGAGTACGTGAAGGTCGTGGAGTGCGACGGACGCAAGATCCTCAAGGTCGATCCCAAGGGCCTCGAACTGCTTTCGAAGGAGGCTTATGCCGACGTGTCGTTCTACCTGCGCGCCGCGCATCTCCAGAAACTGCGCAACATTCTCGAAGACCCCGAAGCCACCGACAATGACAAGTTCGTGGCCTACACGATGCTGCTGAACCAGACCGTCTCGGCCGAAGGCGAACTGCCCACCTGCCAGGACACCGGCACGGCCATCTGCATCGGCCACAAGGGCGAGGATGTCTGGACGGGGGCCGACGACGCCGAGTGCATCGCCCGGGGCGTTTACGAGACCTACAAGGACCGTAACCTGCGCTATTCGCAGGTGGTTCCCTTTACGATGACCGACGAGAAGAACTCGGGCACGAACCTTCCCGCGCAGATCGACATCTACGGCGGCAAGCCCGGCATGGAGTACGAGTTCCTCTTCATCACCAAGGGCGGCGGCTCGGCCAACAAGACCTTCCTCTACCAGCAGACCAAGGCGTTGCTGAACGAGGAGTCGCTCACGAAATTCATCCAGCAGCATATCTTCGACCTCGGCACGTCGGCCTGCCCGCCCTACCACCTGGCCATCTGCATCGGCGGCACGTCGGCCGAGATGTGCCTTTCGACGGTGAAGAAGGCTTCGGCCGGCTACCTCGACGAGCTGCCCACCTCGGGCAACGAGGGCGGCCGCTGCTTCCGCGACCTGGAATGGGAGGAGAAGGTGCTGAAAATCTGCCGCGAGAGCGGCGTCGGCGCCCAGTTCGGCGGCAAGTACCTCGTGCACGACGTGCGGGTGATCCGCGCTCCGCGCCATGCGGCTTCGTGCCCCGTGGCCATCGGCGTGAGCTGCTCGGCCGACCGCAACATCAAGGCCAAGATCACGCCCGAGGGCATCTTCCTCGAAGAGCTGGAGAAGAATCCCGCGCGCTTCCTGCCGGCCGAGGCTCCCTCGATGTCCCCGGCCGTGGACATCGACCTCGACGAGGGCATGGACAAAGTGCGTGCGATTCTCACGAAATACCCGATCAAGACGCGCCTGAATCTGCGCGGCACGCTGATCGTCGCCCGCGACATCGCCCACGCCCGCATCAAGCAGATGCTCGACGAGGGCAAGCCGATGCCCGAATACTTCAAGAAGCATCCGGTTTACTACGCCGGTCCGGCCAAGACGCCGCAGGGCATGGCTTCGGGTTCGTTCGGCCCCACGACGGCCGGGCGCATGGACCCCTACGTCGACCTGTTCCAGTCGCAGGGCGGTTCGCTGGTGATGGTGGCCAAGGGTAACCGCTCGCAGCAGGTGACCGACGCCTGCCGCAAACACGGCGGTTTCTACCTCGGTTCGATCGGCGGCCCGGCAGCGATCCTGGCGAAGAACTCCATCAAGTCGGTCGAGGTCGTGGACTTCCCCGAACTGGGCATGGAGGCCGTGCGCAAGATCTATGTCGAGAACTTCCCGGCGTTCATCATCGTCGATGACAAGGGGAACGACTTTTTCGCCGATTTCAAGCATTAAGAACGGTCGTTTATACCATGCACTGTTTCCCGCTCCCGATCGGTGTTGTCGCCGCCTGCGGCGCCGTTTGCCAATCCGACCTCACCCCAAACCCCTCCTTCAGGGAGGGGCTTGGTGGCGCAAGCGGCAAAATTGGCGTTTCGGACGGCAGGTGTAAATTAGTTGCATGAAAAAATACTAACGCGCAAAACTTTGCGTTGTAAAATTGTAAAAAAGACCGTCGTAAGGTATGAAATCCGGCAGATAATCCGGGCGAAATTCCGGTCGCGCCGCGACAAGCCCCTCCCTGTGGCCGTTTGAGAGACGGCTTTCGGAAGAGGGTGCGTGGAGCCGGGTCCGTATCCCGGCGGACCGGGCGCCGCCCCTTGGTTCCGGCTTTTGGCCGTGCGGAGCCGGATCGGCAAACGCCGGCGGCGACAGCGGCCGGCCGGTACGGGGTGCGGTGCGAATTGACAGACATATCGTTTTGTGATGAGAGACTTTGTTGCAAAAATATCCCTGACAGCACTCTTCGTGCTGACGATCTTCTCGGCATCCGCTGCCGAGAAGGTCACTTTTGAAGCCAACTCGCCGCTGACGGTCGCCGTCGGCGAGGCGTTCCGCGTGGAATTCGCCCTGAACGCCAAACCCGACGGGGATACTTTCAAGGCGCCTTCGTTCGAGGGATTCGACGTGCTGGCGGGACCTGCCATCTCGCAGGGGTCGTCGGTCCAGATCGTCAACGGCTCGATGACCAAGAGCGTCAGCTATACCTACACTTTCGTGCTGCTGCCGCAGGCCGCGGGCAACGTGACCATCGGCGCCGCGGAGGTCAAGGTCGACGGCTCGTCCTACCGGACCCGGCCGCTGCCCATCGAGATCGTGAACGAGGGCGAAGGCTCCCGGGCGCAACAGCAGCAGGGCGGTTCGAACCGTGCGGACGATACGCAGGCCGATGCCCAGAGCCGGATCGGCAAGGACGATATTCTGCTCCGGGCCGTCGTGTCGCGCTCGTCGGTCTACAAGAACGAACCCCTGCACGTGGCTTTCAAGCTCTATACGCGGGTTCCTTATGTCAACATCGTTCCCGAGTCGGCTCCGTCGTTCAACGGTTTCTGGTCGCAGGACCTCTCCGATCCCAATTCGGCCCGCGTGGGGCGCGAGACCTATGCCGGGAAGGTGTACGAGACGCGTGTGCTGTACGACTACCTGCTCTATCCGCAGCAGGTCGGCTCGCTCACGATCGACCCCGTGGACATGACCGTCGTGGCGCAGGTCGTGGTGCAGAGCCGCCATGCCGATCCCTTCTTCGGGGGCGGCCGCGAGGTGTTCAACGTTCCGCGCAAGGTGCAGAGCCAGCGGGCCACGGTCCAAGTGAAAGCGCTTCCGGCAGGTGCTCCGGCCAGCTTCAGCGGCGCTGTGGGCAATTTCACGATGGACACCCAGTTCCCTTCGGAACGGATCGCGGCCAATTCGGGCGCGACGGTCACGGTGAAGATTTCCGGCACGGGCAACCTCACCTTCGTACAGGCCCCGAAACTGCCGCTGCCCACTTCCTTCGAGCAGTATAACGTCAAGACCACCGAGTCGATCAACACGTCGGCCTCGGGCATCTCCGGCTACCGCCAGTTCGAATATCCCTTCATCGCACGGGCCGAGGGCGCTTACGACCTCGAACCCATCGAGTTCACCTACTTCGACCCCCAGCGGGTGCAGTACGTGACGCTGAAATCGAAGCCGCTGACGCTCGAAATCACGCCCGATGCCCGCGGCGGAGGCGATGCGGTGGTGATGCAGGGGCGCGGCATGTCGAAGGAGGAGGTGAAGATGCTGGGCCAGGACATCCGCTTCATCAAGCTGGGCGGGGCGCAGCTGCGCTCCGAGCGCGTGCCGTTCATCTTCAGCGCCGCCTACTGGATTCTTCTGTTAGGTGTGCTGGCGCTTTTCACGATGATCTACGTGGCGCTGCGCAAGCAGATCCGCGAATCGCAGAACGTCGCCCTCGTGCGGGGCAAGCGGGCCAACAAGGTCGCCGTGCAGCGGTTCCGCGCCGCGAAGCGGTATATGGAGGAGCAGAACCGGCATGCCTTCTACGAGGAGATGCTCCGCGCGCTGTGGGGGTACATGAGCGACAAGTTCAACATCCCGGTGGCCAACCTCACCAAGGAGAATGTCCGCGAGGAGCTGCACAAACGGGGCGTTTCGTCCGAGGACTCGCAGCGTTTCACGGACATCATCACCCGGTGCGACGAGGCGCAGTATTCGCCCGTCGAGTCGGCCCGCATGAACGACGTCTATTCCGAGGGCGTGAACCTGATCTCGCGCATCGAATCGGTGATAAAACGATAGTGTTATGAAACGATTGACCCTATTCCTGATCCTGCTGTCCGGCATGCTCTGCGCGCATGCGCAGGAGGGAGCCGACACGCTGGCGCAGCCTGCCGTGACGGCGGCTCCGGAACCCGCTGCCGAGGCGTCGCCCGAGCAGTTGTGGGACCGCGCCAACACGGCCTATATCAATGGCGACTTCCATGCCGCCGCGGAGTTCTACGAGCAGATTCTCGCCCGCGGATTGAGTTCCATGAAACTCTATTACAACCTGGCCAACGCCTGTTTCAAGGAGGGGCGGCTGGGCAAGTCGATCCTTTTCTACCACCGGGCCTTGCGGCTGGCTCCCGGCAACGACGACATCCGCTATAATTTGAGCGTCGCCGAGGCCCGCACGAAGGACAACATCGAGCAGATACCCGAATTTTTCTTCACCGAATGGATGCGCGGCGTGCGCCGTCTGATGAGCTGCACGGCGTGGAGCGTCTTCTCGCTCGCGGCGTTGGTCTGCGCCCTGGCGCTGTTCCTCGCCTACCTGTTGGCACAGCGTTTGCCGTTGCGCAAGGCGGGGTTCTACGGAACCCTCGTCGCCGCGGCGGTCTTCATGCTCACGAGCTGGTTCGCCATGGGCGAGCGGCGCGAGATGCTCGACGACACGCAGGCCGTCGTGATGTCGCTCTCGACGGCCGTGAAGAGTTCGCCCGACAAGTCGGCGACCGACCTCTTCGTGCTGCACGAGGGGACGCTCGTCGAGATCACCGACCGCCTCGACAACTGGTGCGAGATCACCATTGCCGACGGCAAGAAGGGGTGGCTCGAATGTAAAACCGTCGAAACGATTTAAATGTCGAAACTTTTACAGGACGTCGTCGGCGAACTTTCGAAGCTTCCGGGCGTGGGACGCCGCACGGCGTTGCGCCTGGCCATCCACATCCTGCGCATGGAGCGGGATTCGGTGGCCGAGATGACGGAGAGCATCGACCGGTTCCGCAACGAGATCCGCTACTGTTCGCAGTGCAACAACCTCTCCGACGAGGAGGTGTGTCCGATCTGCGCCGACCGGGAACGGGACCATGCGACGATCTGCGTCGTGGAGCAGGTGGCCGACGTGCTGTCGGTCGAGAATACGCGCCAGTACCGGGGAATGTACCACGTGCTGGGCGGCGTCATCTCGCCCATGCAGGGCATCTCGCCCTCGGACCTGAAGATCGACCTGCTGTGCGAACGGATCGCCCGCGGCGGGGTGAAGGAGGTGATCCTCGCCATCTCGACTTCGGTCGAAGGGGAGACGACGCTTTTCTACCTGATGAACCGCCTGCGGCAGTTCCCGGGGCTGAAAGTTACGTCGATCGCGCGCGGTATCGGTTTCGGCGACGAACTGGAGTATGTCGACGAACTGACGATCACCCACGCGCTGATGAACCGCCGGGAGATCGAGTAGCCGGCCCGCTCGGGAGGCGGGTTTTAGGGGACGAATTTGTGGTTTCAATAAAATAACAACACTATGGACTTTGTAACGAACGAGAAACTCACCATCGTGGGTGCGGCCGGCATGATCGGCTCGAACATGGCGCAGACGGCGCTGATGATGCGCCTGACGCCGAACATTTGCCTCTACGATCCGTATGGACCGGCGCTGGAGGGCGTGGCCGAGGAGCTTTACCACTGCGCCTTCGAGGGGGCGAACATCACGTGGACGACCGACATCCGCGAGGCGCTGACCGATGCGGCTTACGTCGTGTCGTCGGGCGGCGCGGCCCGCAAGGCGGGCATGACGCGCGAGGATCTGCTGAAAGGCAACGCCCAGATCGCCGAACAGTTCGGCAAGGACATCAAGTCCTATTGTCCGGACGTGAAGCACGTCGTGGTGGTCTTCAATCCGGCCGACATCACGGGACTGATCACGCTGATCTATGCGGGGCTGAAGCCTTCGCAGGTTTCGACCCTCGCGGCGCTGGACTCCACGCGCCTGCGTTCGGAACTGGCCAAATATTTCAAAATCTCGCCCGACGAAATCCGCAACTGCCGCACCTACGGCGGCCACGGCGAGCAGATGGCGGTCTTCGCCTCGACGACGCTCGTCGCCGGACGGCCCCTTTCGGAGCTGATCGGCAAAGAAATGCCCGAGGGCGACTGGGCCGACCTGCAACAGCGGGTGATCCAGGGCGGCAAGCACATCATCGACCTGCGCGGCCGTTCGTCGTTCCAGAGTCCGGCCTATATCTCGATCTCGATGATCGCGGCGGCGATGGGCGGCAAGCCGTTCACCTATCCCGCCGGCGTATTCGTCCACAACGACGAGTTCAAGCACATCCTCATGGCGATGGAGACCGTCATCACGAAGGAGGGCGTGTCGTATAAGAACGTGCAGGGCACGGCCGGGGAGCGCCAAAAACTGACGGAGAGTTACGAACACCTCTGCAAACTGCGCGACGAGGTGATCGCGATGGGCATTCTGCCTCCCGTCGGCGAGTGGGGCCGCCTGAATCCGCACCTGAAATAGCGGGCAATGCAAAACTGAAAAGGACCGGATGCATCCGGCCCTTTTTAATTGGACGAGCGGAAGTCCACGGGAATTGTGATTTCCACGGGGACCTTTCGTCCGTACAGCTCTCCCGGCTTCCAGTGCGGGGAGCTTTCAAGCGCCCGGACCGCTTCGGCGGACAACTTGCTGTCGGGCGGTGAGCAGGACGCAGGCGCCGATCAGACCCCGGAACGTCATGGCCTGGCCTGGAACACGGCGCGCAGTTCGCCGTCGCTCAACAGCAGCAGCATCGGGCCGTCCATGTCGTAATGGGTCACCGATTCGAGCATTTTGGTGAAGGCGTCCTCCTCGTCCATGCCCGGGCAGGCCATCATCGTCGCGGCCAGAGGCCCGATCTTCAGCGTGCGTTTCCCGTCGGTCTTGTAGGCGCCCGTCAGGCGGTTGCAGGCCCCGACGCCCGTCAGGCGGTTGCCTTCGGCGAGCAGCGTGACGGTGAATTTGCCCTCCTCGGGTTTGACCGCCTTGCCGCCGAGCTGGATCAGCTGCCACTCGGTGCCCGCCAGCGGGCGGCGGGTCTTTTTCTGGTAGGAGCGGCAGTTGCAGCATCCGGCCATAAAGGCCGCAGCGACAGCGACTATCGCAATTTTCAGTAAAATCTTCATCGTTTTTCCATTTGGATCATATGGCAAATATAGGGAATTAATTATACCTTTGTACAACTTCCGGACCCGATATTTCCGCCGCAGGCGGATATAAGTCCCCGCTTCGGCGTGGATTCAAGGGAGGGTCGGGCCTGTACATGCGGCCAGAGGCTGCGAGTACGGCGGTTGAAAGCACGAAGGCTTAAATAATTTCAAGATAATTTTTTATGAAAACCATCATCGCTTCTCCCCATGCGCCCAAGGCCGTGGGTCCCTATTCGCAGGCCGTCGAGGCCGGCGGCGCGCTCTATGTTTCGGGACAGCTCCCGATCGACGCCGCGTCCGGAAAGATGGACGAAGGCATCGAGGCCCAGACGCGCCGGTCGCTCACGAACCTCGGCCATATTCTGCGCGAAGCCGGATACGATTATTCCGACGTGGTGAAAACCACGGTCCTGTTGCAGTCGATCGGCGATTTCGCCGCCATGAATGCCGTCTATGCGGAGTTCTTCACCTCGGAGATGCCGGCGCGCATGTGCTACCAGGTCGCGGCGCTGCCGATGGGCGCGCTGGTCGAAATCGACGCCGTGGCGGTGAAATAATCCCGCCTTCGGACCGAAGGCGCGCTCCGGGTATCTGGGGCGTGCCTTTTGCTCTTTTGTAGATATTTTGTGAATAAGTTTGGCTCTTCATGCTGGCTTTTTATCCGGAAAAGCCGCAATTTTGTAGAACCGGGTTTTGCCCGCCGTGACGCCTGAAATCTGAAAATATAGAAATAATAGTCTGAAAATAGTTATGTCAAAAGCCACCAAAGCCGACACGCCGCAGAAGGTCAATTACAACGATGCGGTTGCCGAGTCGAAGAAGTATTTCGACGGGGACGACCTCGCCGCCACGGTGTGGGTCAGCAAGTACGCCCTCAAGGACTCTTTCGGAAACATCTACGAGAAATCGCCGCGCGAGATGCACGAGCGCATCGCTTCCGAAATCGAACGCATCGAGCAAAAATACCCGAATCCGCTCCCGAAGGAGGAGGTTTTCGCGTTGCTCGACCATTTCCGTTACGTCATTCCGCAGGGCGGCCCGATGACCGGCATCGGCAACAATTTCCAGGTGGCGTCGCTGTCGAACTGTTTCGTCATCGGCCATAAGAACCCCGCCGACTCCTACGGCGGCATCTTCCGCATGGACGAGGAGCAGGTCCAGCTGATGAAACGCCGCGGCGGCGTGGGCCACGACCTTTCGCACATCCGCCCCACGGGCAGCCCGGTGCTCAACTCGGCACTCACGTCGACAGGCATCGTGCCCTTCATGGAGCGTTACTCGAACTCGACGCGCGAGGTGGCGCAGGACGGGCGGCGCGGCGCGCTGATGCTGTCGCTGTCGATCAAGCATCCCGACGCCGAGCGGTTTATCGACGCCAAGGTCGACACGGGCAAGGTGACGGGCGCTAACGTCTCGATCAAGATCGACGACGATTTCATGCGTGCGGCCCTCGCCGGGAAGAAATACCACCAGCAGTTCCCGATCAAGTCGGACAACCCCAAATACGAGCAGGACATCGACGCCCGGAAGCTCTGGGAGAAGATCATCCACAACGCGTGGAAGTCTGCCGAACCGGGCGTGCTGTTCTGGGATACGATCATCCGCGAAAGCATTCCCGACTGCTATGCCGACGAGGGTTTTGTGACGGTTTCGACCAACCCCTGCGGCGAGATCCCGCTCTGCCCCTACGATTCGTGCCGCCTGTTGGCGATGAACCTGTTGAGCTATGTGGACAACCCGTTCAAGGCCGATGCGAAGTTCAATTTCGACAAGTTCAGGGACCACGTATACAAGGCGATGCACATGATGGACGACATCATCGACCTCGAACTGGAAAAGGTCGAACAGATCATCGGGAAGATCGCCGCCGACCCCGAAGACCTGGATGTGCGCCGCGTGGAGCTGGAGCTTTGGAAGAAGATCCGCGAAATGGCGCGGAAGGGCCGCCGTACGGGTCTGGGCATCACGGCCGAGGGCGACATGCTCGCCGCGCTGGGTCTGCGCTACGGCACGCAGGAGGCGATCGACTTCGCCGTCGAGGTGCAGAAGTGCCTCGCTCTGGCGGCTTACGGCGCTTCGGTGAAGATGGCCGCCGAGCGCGGCGCCTTCCCGGTTTACGACGCCGCGAAGGAGGTGAACAACCCGATGATCGCCCGTATCCGCGAGGCCGATCCGGCGCTCTACGAGGAGATGACGAAGGTGGGCCGCCGCAATATCGCCATGCTGACCATCGCGCCCACGGGAACCACGTCGCTCATGTCGCAGACCACTTCGGGCATCGAGCCGGTGTTCCGCACCGTCTACAAGCGCCGCCGCAAGATCAATCCTTCGGACGTGGACACCCACGTCGATTACGAGGACGAAACGGGCGAAAAGTTCCAGGAGTACAACGTTTACCATCATAATTTCGTCAAATGGCTGGAAGCCAGCGGATACGACACCTCGAAGCTGGCGACGATCTCCGACGCCGAACTGAACGAGTGGGTCGCCGCGTCGCCCTACCACGGCGCCACGGCCAACGACATCGACTGGGTGGCCAAGGTCAAGATGCAGGGCGCCATCCAGAAATGGGTGGACCATTCGATTTCGGTGACGGTGAACCTGCCGAACAACGTCTCGGAGGCGTTGGTGGCCGATGTTTACCGCACGGCTTGGGAGTGCGGCTGCAAGGGCGTCACGGTCTACCGCGACGGCTGCCGCGACGGCGTGCTGCTGGAGAAAAACTCCAAGAGCCGGAAGAAGTGCGAGGAGCATCCCGGCGAGGTGCAGAAGCGTCCCAAGTCGATTCCTGCCGACATCGTGCGGTTCAAGAACGGCACGGAGGACTGGATCGCCTTCGTGGGCTTGCAGGGCGGGCGTCCCTACGAGGTCTTCACGGGTAAGATCGAGGAGGACGCCATGTTCATTCCCCCGAAGATCAAGAAGGGCTTCATCATCAAGGTCCGCGAGGCGGACGGTACGAAACGCTATGATTTCCAGTACACCGACCGTTACGGTTATACGAACACCATCGGCGGCATTTCGCGTCTGTTCAACGAAGAGTTCTGGAACTACGCCAAGCTCATTTCGGGCGTGCTGCGTCACGGCATGCCGATCGAGAAGACCGTGTCGCTGATCGAGTCCCTGCATCTGGACAGCGAGTCGATCAACACGTGGAAGACCGGCGTGTGCCGTGCATTGAAACAGTATATCGTCGACGGCACGAAATCCAAGGGTAAATGCCCGAGCTGCGGACAGGAAAATATGGCCTATCAGAACGGCTGTCTGACCTGCATGTCGTGCGGCTATTCCAAGTGCGGTTGATGTTTTTTTCACCTGATTTGTGTTCTAAAAAGCCCCAATGCCCAGGCATTTGGGGCTTCTTTGTCTCCGAAACTCTCTTTTTTCTGTTTTTTTGACCGGATTTGAATGGTTTTTGTGAAAAAAATGCGTACTTTTACGACAAGTATGTGAGACGTATTAAAGATGAATATTATGAGAAAGATTTTCTTGACTGTTTTGCTCGTGGCTTTCGCCTCTGCCGCATTTGCCGAAGGAACGCCGAAGAAGCCGAGTGTTGCCGGATTCGTGTCGAACGGATTCTGGGATAATTGGGAGGTTTCGGCCGGTTTCGGAACCGGCACAGCTTTCTCCAACGGCGGTAACTCCGGCTCTTGGGGCGACCGTTTCGGTTTCGAGGGCAACCTGTCGGTGACGAAGTGGCTGCATCCGGTCTTCGGTATGCGCGCTCAATTGCAGGGCGGATGGTTCAACAATTTCGATTCCCAGATCGGCAAGATGACGTGGCCGTACATGTTCGGACACGTGGATTTCATGGTTAACGCCTCGAACTGGATCGGCGGTTACCGTGCCGACCGCGCATGGTATGCCGTGCCGTTCGCCGGTTTCGGTTACATGGCTTCGAACTTCACGGACCGTAGCCAGCGTGAGAATGCATCCGGTTCGCGTCAGGACTTCGCCTTCACGGCGGGTCTGCTCAGCAAGTTCCGCCTGTCGCCCGCATTCGATTTCAATATCGAACTCAAGGGGTTGCTCGCCAAGTCGGATATTTGCCCTGCGGAGATGAACGGTTCTTATCTGGCCGGACTTTCCGCTACGGCTGGTATCACCTACCGCTTCAACCAGCGTGGCTGGGAGCGCGGCGTTCCGGGCTATACGGCCGATGACATCCGTGCTTTCCAGAATGCAGTGGCTGCGGGCAATTCCGCCCTCGAAGCCGCCCGGTCGGAGAATGCGGATCTGGCCAACAGACTGAAGGCTGCCGAGGCCGAGGCCGACGCCGCTAAAGCCGCTGCCGCCGCTGCTGCTGCCAAAGCCGCCGCCGAGGCCGCTGCCGCACAGAAGGTGAACACCCTCAGCCCGACTTCGATCATTTTCTACGATTACAGCATGTCGAAGCTGACGCCGAAGGAGAAGACCCGCCTCGAACTGATGGCCGACCTGATCAAGAGCGGTCCGAAAGACCGGGTCTACAAGATCGAGGGCCACGCCGACCAGCAGACGGGTACGGCGGCAGGCAACAAGCGCGTTGCCGAGAACCGCGCCAAGAGCGTTTACGACTTCCTCGTAAAATGCGGCGTGAACCCCAAACAGCTGACCTACGAAGGCAAGGGCAACGCAGCCAATGTTTACGAGAACAACCAGAAGGCCAACCGCGCCGTGATCATCAAATAAGGCCGGGCCGTATTGGGGAGGGCGAATGGAACCTTCCCGCCATAGAGAAAAAGATGCTCCGTTTGCGGGAGCATCTTTTTTCATATATATATTATATAAGGTATGCTTTTTTGCCGAACCCGGACTTACCGGATGATGACGGCGTTGACGAGCCGTACGCCCGAACGGCGGTTTATCTCCTCCTTGAGCGCCTCGCGCTGGTAGAAAAGTTCCGAGCGCAGGACGCTCGACTGTATGCGTACGTACAGGATGTGCTTTTCGAGCCGCAATTCGGTGGTGACATCCGCGGCGCGGTCGCCGACAATCTCGCGCCATGTGTCCGGCAGTTTGCCTTCGGCGACTTTCGCGGCGATGTAGGGGCGTTTGAAAAACTCCTCCAGCAGGTCGCCCATCAGCATGGTTTTGGTTCGTCTCATGGCTGTTCGTCGGTTGATTCGGGTTGTACGGATCGCTCTTTTTCCGCGCCTTTCGCGGAATCTTCCGTTGCATTTTCCGAGGCGTTCTCCGGGGTGTTTGCGGCGTTTTCAGCTGCATTCCCGGCCGGGCCTTCCGCCGGATCTTCCGTCGCGGCCCGCTCCTGCGTCACGGCGCCTTCGGCGACTGAAAAGAGCGTGTAGTCGCCGCCCGCCTTGTCGAGAATCCGTTTCAGGCGTGTCGGGTTGCAGTCGGTGATCAGGATTTGCCCGAAGGTGTTGTCCGAGACCAGCCGGATCAACTGTTCGACCCGCCCGGCGTCGAGCTTGTCGAACAGGTCGTCCAGCAGCAGGATCGGGCGTTCGCCCTTCGTCTGGGCGACGACGGCGTACTGCGCCAGTTTGAGGGCGATCAGGAAGGATTTCTGCTGTCCCTGCGACCCGTATTTGCGCAGGGGATAACCTCCGATTTTCAGCACCAGGTCGTCGCGGTGAATGCCTGCCGTCGTGAATTCGTTGACGATGTCCTTCTGCCGCGCATCGAGCAGTATCTCCTCGAACGGACGGTCGTTCAGCTCCGATTTGTAGTGCAGTTCGATCTGCTCCCGGTCGCCCGAGAGGATGCTGTAATAGGCCGCGGCCACGGGTTGCAGCCGCTCGGCGAATTCCTGCCGCCGGGCGTGGATGGCCTTGCCGTGTTCGCACAGCTGCATGTCGTAGATTTGGAGCATGGTTTCGTCGGGCCGGGTTTTCAGCAGGCGGTTGCGTTCGGCCAGCACGGCGTTGTAACGCATCACCGAACCGAGATAGGCGCGGTCCAGCTGCGAAATGAAGGCGTTGAGATAGCGTCGGCGCTCGTCGGCGGCGTCCGAGATCAGCGCGCTGTCGGCCGGCGACACGATCACCGCGGGAATCAGTCCCACGTGGTCCGAAAGCCGTTCGTACTCCTTGCCGTTGCGCTTGAGCACCTTGCCGCCCTTGCGCGAGAAGCTGCACACGATGGTTTCCCGCTTGCCGGCATCGCTCGCATAGGTCCCTTCGACGAGGAAGAAGTCGGCGCCGTGGCGGATGCTCTGCCCGTCGGTCATCGGCAGCGACGACTTGCACATCGAGAGGTAGTAAACGGCGTCCACGACGTTGGTTTTGCCCGCGCCGTTGTCGCCCACCAGGCAGTTGATGCCGGGGCACAGCGCGAGTTCCTCCTGGGAGATGTTTTTGAAATTCAGCAGCGCTATTTTCTTCAGATGCATAGGACAAAAATACAAAAAATCCGGACACGACATTGCACATTGTGAATAGTTTTGTATCTTTGCAAACTATCGTACGAATTATAAACTAATAACACAATAAGCAATATGGCAAAGCAGAACGTCGCCGAGCAGGAAACCCTCGGCGAAGCAATGAACAAAACGGAGTTGTTTTTCGAGAGGAACGGCCGGACGATGTCCTACGTTTTCCTCGGTCTGCTCGTCCTCGCAGCCCTCGTTTTCGGCTACCGCTCGCTGATCCTCCAGCCCCGCGCCACGAAGGCCGCCGAGATGATCGCCGAGGCGCAGAACCGTTTCGAAGGCGAGAACCCCGATTTCGAGACGGCGCTGCTGGGCGACGACAACGCGGCCGGTTTCCTCGACGTGATCGAGAAGTACGGCTCGACGCCTTCGGGCAACCTCGCCAAGCATTATGCGGGCATCTGCTACCTGCGTACGGGCGATCTGGAGAACGCCGCCAAATACCTGGCGAAGTTCTCGCAGCTGAAAGGTATCCCCGGGGAGCTGATCAACGCACAGAACTACGGTTTGCAGGGCGATATCGCCGTCGAGCAGCTGGACTACGCCAGGGCGGTGAAGTTCTACGAGAAGGCCGTGAAGGCCGCCGACAACAACCTGACGGCCCCGATGTACCTGCGCAAGGCAGGTCTTGCGGAGCAGGCGCAGGGCAATGAGCAGAAAGCCGCGGCTTTCTATGAAGAGATTTTGACTTCGTATCCCGCCTCGATGGAGGCCCGCGATGCGGAAAAGCTGCTCGGCAGCATCAAATAGCGAAAGACGATGGCGACCAAGAATCACAACCTTTCCAAATTCGACTCACCCCTGCCTTCGGCCGCGGACATGCGGTTCGGTATCGTCGTGGCCGAGTGGAACCGCGAGGTCACCGAGGCCCTGTTGGAGGGAGCCGTGCGCACGCTGCGTGCCGCCGGGTGCCCCGATATGAATATTCAGGTCAAATATGTCCCGGGCACGTTCGAGCTTTCGCTCGGCGCGCAGTTCTTCGCGGAGTATACCGACGTGGACGCCGTCATCGCTCTCGGATGCGTTATCCAGGGCGACACGCGCCACTTCGATTTCATCTGTCAGGGCGTGACGCAGGGCATTACGCAGCTGCAAATCCAGTGGAACATGCCCATCGCTTTCGGCGTGCTGACGGTGGGCGACATGCAGCAGGCCCTCGACCGCTGCGGCGGCCGTCACGGCAACAAGGGCGACGAGGCTGCGGCCACGGCCATCAACATGGTGAAGTTGCAGATCGACATGGAGGCGGCTTCGCCCGACCACGAACCCGACCGGCGCAATATCAACTGATTGCCGCTTTCTGGCGGCGATCTTTCGCACATCCTTTAAACGAGGCGGATGGACAGTACCGAAGTACATTCCATCCGCCTCGTTCTTTTGCTGTCCGGCGTTCGTTCGTCTGATCCGTTCCCGCCGCTCGCCCGGACTTGTTCAGCTGTCGCCGCTTCGGCCGGTCATTGGGCCTTTTCGAGCGTGATGCGCTCCGAATAGCGGCGTCCGAAACGGTCCGTGGCGACTACCTCGATCGTCTGTGCCGAAGCCGAAGGACGCGCTTTGAAATAGAAGTCCGAGATGCGGGGATGCTGCGATTTGGCGAGTTTCCGCCCGGCGTTTTTCAGAGAGTCGAGATGCGCCGCATAGTCGGGGTCGACGATCTGGATGCGCTGCATTGCGCCGCGGTAACGGCCGTCCTCGTACCAGACGACGGTCCAGCAGGGGTCCCAGTTCCAGATTTTGGCCACGACGCTTCCGGGAAACGCTTCCACCTGCCCGGGCTGCCATACCCGCAGTTGCCGTACGGCCGGAGACCCGAGGCTCCGGTACTCCCACGAGAACTCTCCGCCGCACTCGCGGAAGAGCTGGTAGCCTTTGGGCGTGCCGTCCTTGTTGATCGGGTCGTACCACAGATTTCCGCAGATCTGTGCCACGTTGTGCTCCACCACTCCTTCGCGGATGTCGTAGTTCGAGTTGACGTGCGTGTGTCCCGTGATGAAATGCAGTTCGTGGCCGGCGAAGGCGTCCATCAGCCTGGCGGCCGACTCCATGACCTGATTGCCTTTCCAGGCCTTCATGGCCGGGGCGTGCATGGCTACGCAGACGCGCGACCCGGCGGGCAGCCGCCGGGCGTATTCCGCGGCCCAGGCCAGTTGCAGCGAGTCGATCTGCTCGTCGTATTTCTTCGCTCCGTGGTAGACGATGTCGTCGAGGACGATGTAGTGGGTCCGTCCCATGTCGAAGGCGTAGTAGGTGGGGCCGAAATGGTTCCGGTAGTTCTCCGTGGCCTCCCGGTCGGTGTATTTGTTCCGGTCGTGGTCGTGGTTGCCGATCACGCCGTAGACCGGTATTCCGAGCGATGCGAACTGCTCGCGGACGCCGGCGAACAGCTCCGGAGAGTCCCAGACGATGTCGCCGAGCAGCAGTGCCGCCTGTGCCGTGCCCCGTTGCTTCCCGAGGGCGGTCGCGCGTTGCAGTTCGGGGATGATCTCGGTTCGGAGCCGGTCGAAATGCGCCGCGGTTTTGGGCTGCGGGTCGCCGATCGCCAGCAATTCGTAAACCTCGCCCGTGGCCGGCCACGGACGCAGCTCGAAATCGTAACGCTTCGTGGAAGCGGCGTAGGGCCGGAAGAATTGCGGGATGTCCTGCTCCATGGGGGCCAGGTAGCCGGAAGGGGTTACGATGCTGATGAACAGCGCGTCGTCGTCGGCGTCGAGGGTGAAAGTTCCGTCGGCGCCGCTTTCGGTGAAGGAGTGGCCGTCCGTGACGGTGACGCCGGAGACCGGCGTCCCGGCGCATTTGACCGTGCCCCGGATCGGGCGGGCCGTAACGGCTGCGCCGAGGCAGCAGACGAGCAGCAGGACAATGAATCGTTTCATGGTTTCGGTAGGTTTTGGGTTTCGTTCTGATCGGTGCGGGCCGCTAAAAGAGGCCCAGGTTATCCAGGAAGATCAGCAGCAGCACCGCCGGGCAGACGTAGCGCACGAGGAAGATGAACACCCCGTAGATACGGAATTTCAGCGTGCCGTTGTTGCTGATTTCGGCCTTGAGTATTTTCCGGTCGAGGCGCCAGCCGACGAATATGCAGGTGAAGAATCCGCCGGCGGGGAGCAGGATGTTGGCCGTGAGGTAGTCGAGCGAGTCGAAAATCGTGAGTCCGAAGATGTTCCATCCCTTCAGAACGCCCAGCGACAGCGATGCCACGGCGGCCAGCGCCATGCAGGCTCCGGTCGTGGACCATGCGGCGGCCCGCCGGCTCATGTGCCACTCCTCGTGGAGGTAGGCCGTGATGACTTCGTGTAAAGAGATGGTCGAGGTGAGCGCCGCAACGACCAGCAGCAGAAAGAATACCGACGACCAGACCATGCTCAGCGGCATCGAGTTGAAGATGCCCGGCAGGGTGATGAATACGAGCGACGGTCCCGACGAGGGTTCGATGCCCACGCTGAACACCGCCGGGAAGATCACCACGCCGGCCAGCACGGCTACCAGCGTGTCGAGGATCGTGACGTTGAGCGCCGTGTGGCGCAGGTTGGTGTCGGGTTTGAAGTAGGAGGCGTAGGTGACCATCGTGCCGATGCCGATCGAGAGCGAGAAGAAGGCCTGCCCCAGCGCCACGAGCACCGTCGAGGGCGTCACCTTCGAGAAGTCGGGCCGGAACAGGAACCGAAGCCCTTCCTCGCCGCCGGGCATCAGCAGCGAGTGGATCGACAGTGCGATCAGGATGACGAACAGCAGGGGCATCAGCACCTTTGCCGAGCGTTCGATGCCTTTCTGCACGCCCGTCGCGATGACGAAGTGCGTGGCCAGCACGAACAGCGCGGTGTAGAGCACGGGCCGCCACGGGTTCTGGATGAAATTCTCGAAAACGCTCTTGTATTCGTCGGCGGTGGTGTACCGGGCAAGGCTTCCCGTCACGGAGTGAACCATGTATTCGGCGGTCCATCCCGACACCACGAAGTAGAAGCCCAGGATCAGGAACGCCGCCACGACGCCGTTGTAGCCCAGGAAACTCCACTTGGGGTCGAGCGCCCGGTAGGCTCCCACGGCATTGCGGTGCGAGGCGCGCCCGACCGAGAATTCGGCCACCATGATGGGCAGTCCCAGCAGCAGGACGCAGAGAATGTAAATCACCAGAAAAGCTCCGCCGCCGTTGTCTCCGGCGACATAGGGGAACCGCCAGATATTTCCCAGCCCCACGGAACTTCCGGCCGCGACGAGCACGGCGCTCAATTTGCCGCCCAGCGTTGCGCGGCCGTGTGAATGATGCATATATCGGTTCTATTTGAAAAACTGCGCGCACGCAGCCGCGTGCGCGCAGTTTTCTATTTCTCCAGTACGACGCTCACCTTCTCCAGTTTGCCGCCGAGCGGGGGCGCCAGTTTCGAGACGGTGCATTTTACGTGCCGGACCTGCCGGAACGAGGCGTAGACCGCCTCGATGATGTTCATCGCCACGCGCTCGATCGTGCGCTGGGTAATGCGCATCTGGAGCGAGACGACTTCGTAGACCGTGAGGTAGTTGACCGTCTGTTCGACGCTGTCCTCGGCGGCCGCGTCGCCCAGGCAGGCCGTGATCTCCAGGTCGACCGTGAAGCGGTTGCCGACCTTCCGTTCGAGTTCGTAGCAGCCGTGCAGCGCCCGGAACTCCATGCGCTGGAGAACGATCCGGTATTCCATCCTATTCGGCGATCACGAGGTAGTAGTTCTTCTTGCCGCGCTGCACGAGCAGGTATTTGCCCGCGATCAGGTCCGCGTCGGTCACCGGGCGCATCGCGTCGGCCAGCTTCTCCTTGTTGAGCGACACGCCGCCGCCCTGCACCAGCTTGCGGCACTCGCCTTTCGAGGCGAAGATGTCGCTTTTCTCGGCGCAGAGGTCCACGAACGGGATGCCGGCCGCGAGTTCCGTGCGGGCCACGCGGTACTGGGGCACGCCTTCGAACACTTGCAGCAGGGTCTGCTCGTCGAGACGGTGCAGAGCCTCCGACGTGGCGCCGCCGAAGAGGATGGCCGAGGCCTCGACGGCCTTTTCGTACTCTTCGTGCGAGTGGATCATGCAGGTGATCTCCTCGGCCAGCCGTTTCTGCAATACGCGCAGGTGGGGAGCCGCGTCGTGCTCGGCGATGAGTGCGTCGATGGTCTCACGGTCGAGCAGCGTGAAGATCTTGATGTAGCGTTTGGCGTCCTCGTCGCTGACGTTGAGCCAGAACTGGTAGAACTTGTAGGGCGATGTGTAGCGCGGGTCGAGCCATACGTTGCCGCTCTCGGTCTTGCCGAATTTCGTGCCGTCGGCCTTGGTGATCAGCGGGCAGGTGATGCCGAAGGCCTCGGCCTCGGCGCCCAGCTTGCGGCGGATCAGCTCCGTGCCGGTGGTGATGTTGCCCCACTGGTCGGCGCCGCCCAGCTGGATTTTGCAGTTCATCGTCTCGTAGAGGTGCAGGAAGTCGTAGCCCTGAACCAGCTGGTAGGTGAATTCGGTGAACGACATGCCGTCGCCCTCGCCGTTGAAGCGTTTCTTCACGGAGTCTTTGGCCATCATGTAGTTGACGGTGATGCACTTGCCGATGTCGCGGATGAAATCGAGGAACGTGAATTCCTTCATCCAGTCGTAGTTGTTGACCAGCGCGGCGGCGTTCGGGGCGTCGGAGTCGAAGTCGAGCAGTTTGGCCAGCTGGCGTTTGATCGCCTCCTGATTGTGACGCAGGGTCTTTTCGTCGAGCAGGTTACGCTCCTGCGATTTGCCCGAGGGGTCGCCGATCATGCCCGTCGCACCGCCCACGAGGGCCAGCGGACGGTGGCCGCACATCTGGAAGTGCTTGAGGATCATCACGCCCACCAGGTGGCCGATATGCAGCGAGTCGGCCGTGGGGTCGATGCCCAGGTAAGCCGTCGTCTGTTCTTTTTCGAGTTGTTCCTTTGCTCCGGGCATGATCGTGTGGATCATGCCGCGCCATTCGAGTTCTTCGATGAAATTCTTTGTTGCCATTATTGCGTTATTTAATTTTCATTTTGTTTTTCGGTGGACGCGCAGTTCGGAATCTGCTTCCGTCTGACGCTCCATCGCCCATAAATCCCGATTTTTAAGCGGGTTACTCCACTTCCAAATCCAATGCTTTGCGGAGTTCCGCGATCAACGGATTCTTTTCCGTCATGTATTTCACCCGGTCTTCGAGTTTGATCGGGCGTGCGGCCCGAATTTCCTCGTTGACGACCACCTCCAGTTCGATCGCTCCCGTGATGCCCGCCAGTTCGGCGATGCGCATCAGCATCCCTGTCTTGCTGCGGAGTATCTCTTCGCGCAGTTCGCTCGTCGGCACGCTCAGCGAGATCGTGTTGCCCTGCACCCTCATCAGTTCGAAGGCCGGGACGAACCGCGGACGTCGTTCCCGGATGAGGTTCAGGATCTTTTCCCGGGCGCGTTCCAGTTTCCGTTCGCACTCGGGGTCGATCGTCGCGACCTCCGGTTCGGCCGTTTCCTGTTCGGAAGGCTCCTCGTCCGGATTGCTGCCCGCCGAGGCGAGCAGTTCCGAAAGGGAGGTTCCCGAGATCAGCGGCCTCCGCACGGGCTGGGGCGCGGGTTTGGACGCTTCGGGCCGTGCGGCCGGAGCGGGAGCGGGTCCCGGGGCGGCTGCGGATTGCGCCGGCGTTTCCGGCCGGGGTGCGGCCGGCTGCGGAGCCGGGGCGGGAATCGGCGCGGACGCCGGTTGTGAGGCCTGCCCGGGTTGAACCGCTGCGGATTGCTGCGGAGCCGCCGGAACGGGATTCGGACCGGGGCGGGTCGCCGGGTCGGGCTGCGGTTGCGCCGCAGGCGTCGCCGCGACGGCCGCGGCCGCCGTTCGGGGTGTCAGTTCGGGAAGCGGATACTCCCCGGAAGATGTCAGGGTGTCATTTTTTTTTTGACCGAGTCCGGCGATTTTCATCAGGCCCAACTCGACAAGCAATCGCTGGTTCGACGATTGCCGGATCTTCCCGTCAAGTTCCGTCAGTACGGAGATGGCTCCGAACAGGAACTCGACACTGCAGGCGCCCGCCTGCGTCCGGTATCGTTCGAGCAGCGTTCCGGTCATTTCGATCAGCCGCAGCGTGTCGGGCTGCCTGGCCATCAGGAGATCCCTCATGTGGCGGTTCATGCCGGACATGAAGGTCTGGCCCGAGAAGCCTTTCGACAGCACGCTGTCGAAGGCCACCAGCACGTCGACGTAGTTACCCGCGAGCAGCATCTCCGTCACGCTGAAATAGGTGTCGTAGTCCAGCACGTTCAGCGTCTGGGCCACGTTGCGGTAGTCCAGCGCCGTGCCGCAGAACGACACGGCCTTGTCGAACATCGACAGCGCGTCGCGCATGCCGCCGTCGGCCTTCTGCGCGATGAGGTTCAGCGACTCTTCGTCCGCCGAGATGCCCTCCTGGGAGGCGATGTATTTGAGGTATTCGACCGAATCTTCGACGCGGATGCGGTTGAAATCGTAGATCTGGCAGCGCGAGAGGATCGTGGGGATGATCTTGTGCTTCTCGGTGGTCGCCAGAATGAAGATGGCGTGGGCGGGCGGCTCCTCCAGCGTCTTGAGGAAGGCGTTGAAGGCTGCGGCCGAGAGCATGTGGACCTCGTCGATGATGAACACCGAGTAACGGCCCACCTGCGGGATGATGCGCACCTGCTCGATCAGCGTGCGGATGTCCTCCACGGAGTTGTTCGACGCGGCGTCCAGCTCGTGGATGTTGAGCGAACGTCCTTCGTTGAACGAGCGGCACGATTCGCACTCGTTGCACGCTTCGGCGCCGTCGGGTGCGAGGCAGTTGATGGCCTTGGCGAAGATGCGGGCGCAGGTGGTCTTGCCTACGCCGCGGGGACCGCAGAAGAGGTAGGCGTGGGCCAGCTGGCCGCGCTCGATGGCGTTCTGGAGCGTCGAGGTGATATGTTTCTGCCCGACGACCGACCGGAAGGTCGCGGGGCGGTATTTGCGTGCGCTGACGATGAAATCACTCATAGTGTTGCAAAGATACGAAATATGAATTAAGAATTAAAAATTAAGAATTAAAAATTATGTGCCGTGCTCCGGCACGACAAATTGGCGGTTGTTGGCAGTTGTTCTGTGACAAATAATGACACTATGTCCTGGATTCGGAGTTGGCAGGGGTTTTGTGGAATAGTCTTGCGAATGAGTTGTTTCCGCATTCCGGACGAAATCCCGGTCGCGTTGCGACTAAACCCCCGCCGAGGCGGGGGCTTGGGGGTGGGTCAGACTTGTAAACGCGGCGGGACGCCGCGATAACGGCGTTCGGAAACGGAATTGACAAAATGAAGAACAGAAACAATAAATTAGCATTACTATGAACATCAACACTCTTACTATCAAGGCGCAGGAGGCGCTGCAAGCGGCGCTCTCACTGGCGCGGGAGCGGGGACAGCAGGCTGTCGAACCGCTCCACCTGCTCGCGGCGCTGATCCGCGAGGACGATTCGCTCTCGACGTTCCTGCTGGGGCGCGTGGGAGTGAATGTACGTTCGCTGCGCGACGAGGTCGGCCGGGCCGTGGCGTCGCTGCCGCGCGTCGAGGGCGGCGGCGAGCAGTTCTTTGCGCAGGACACCTCGAAGGCGATCCAGCGCGCCGTGGACTTCACGAAGAATTTCGGCGACAAATACGCCTCCGTCGAACACCTGCTGCTGGCCCTCGTGGCCGAGCGCGGGCAGGCCGCCGACATCCTCAAACGCAGCGGCGCGACGGAAAAGGAGCTGATTGAGGCGATCCGCACCTTCCGCAAGGGTGCGACGGTCGATTCGCAGACCTCCGAGCAGCAGTTCGACGCGCTGGGCAAGTATGCCATCAACCTCAACGAGCAGGCGCGCTCGGGAAAACTCGACCCGGTCATCGGGCGTGACGAGGAGATCCGCCGCGTGCTGCAAATCCTTTCGCGGCGCACGAAGAACAATCCGATTCTCGTGGGCGAGGCCGGCGTCGGCAAAACCGCCATCGCCGAGGGCATCGCCCGCAGGATCATCGACGGCGACGTGCCCGAGAACCTGAAGTCGAAGGTCATCTACTCGCTGGACATGGGTGCGCTGATCGCAGGCGCCAAGTATCAGGGCGAGTTCGAGGAGCGTCTGAAAGCCGTCGTGCAGGAGGTTACGGCCAGCGAGGGCGAGATACTGCTCTTCATCGACGAGATCCACACGCTGGTCGGCGCCGGCAAGTCGTCGGGGGCGATGGATGCCGCGAACATCCTCAAACCGGCCCTTGCGCGGGGCGAGCTGCGGACCATCGGAGCCACGACGCTCGACGAGTTCCAGAAATACTTCGAGCAGGACAAGGCCCTCGAACGCCGTTTCCAGAAGGTGATGGTCGACGAGCCTTCGCAGGAGGACGCCATCTCGATCCTCCGCGGCCTGAAGGAGCGTTACGAAAACCACCACCAGGTGCGGATCAAGGACGAGGCCATCGTGGCCGCCGTCGAGCTTTCGACGCGCTACATCACCTCGCGGTTCCTGCCCGACAAGGCCATCGACCTGGTGGACGAGGCCGCCTCGCGGCTGCGTCTGGAGATGAACTCCGTGCCCGAGGAGATCGACAC
>ENA-UOIY01001099-UOIY01001099.1-human-gut-metagenome-genome-assembly--contig:-P114-NODE-1099-length-32811-cov-12.696819_pt1 | contig 32811 bp, 39 predicted proteins | sample MGYA00242335_ERZ723882 | MGnify/ENA metagenome assembly ERZ723882
GGTGCTTGCCCAAAGAAACGGTGTCGAGCCGCCAAAGAAAAGCGCTTTTTTACCTTGGTGGCTCCACCATTCGCGTGAGCGCTACTGGTCGGTAGACGGGACGTTCCTCGCCCGACTTTTGGCGGGGCTGGTGCGGGTCGGGGGTGGGTGGGTGCGCACACGCAGGGGCGCAAAAAGGCCCCCGAAGTGTTTCGGGGGCCTTCTGCTAACGTTTGGGCTCGATCACACGAGCTCGATGACGGCCATCTCGGCGGCGTCGCCGCGGCGGGGGCCGGTGCGGGTGACGCGGGTATAGCCGCCGTTGCGGTCGGCATACTTCGCGGCGGTCTCGTTGAAGACCTTGTGGGCCACGTCCTCGCGGGTGATGAAGCTCAGGGCCTGGCGGTAAGACGCCATGTCCTTCTGCTTGCCGAGCGTTATCATCTTCTCAGCCAGCGGCTGGATCTCCTTGGCGCGGGTGAAGGTCGTCTCCATCCGGCCCTTGTCCAGGAGATCTGTCACCTGCTGGCGCAGCATGGCCATGCGCGCCGCAGTCGGCTTGCCGAGTTTCCTTGTACCGGGCATTGTGGTTTCCTCCTTACTGGTTGTCGTCGCTGGCCAGGCTCAGTCCCATCATGGCGAGCTTGTGCTCGACCTCCTCCAGGGACTTCCGGCCCAGATTACGAACCTTTATCATCTCGTCCTGGGTCTTGCTGATAAGATCCTCGACAGTGTTGATGTTGGCGCGCTTGAGGCAGTTGAAGCTGCGGACCGAGAGGTCCAGTTCCTCAATAGTCATCTCGAGCACCTTGTCGCGCTGGGTCTCCACCTTCTCGACGACGGTGGAGCGGCTCCCGATGCTGTCGGACAGGTCCGTAAACAGCGTGAAGTGGTCCACCAGTATCTTGGCGCCCAGCGACACCGCGTCGCGCGGGGTTATGGTCCTGTCAGTCCAGACCTCGAGCGTCAGCTTGTCGAAGTCCGTCTGGTTGCCGACACGGGTGTTCTCCACCGCGTAGTTGACCTTCAGGACCGGCGTGTAGATGGAGTCCACGGGGATGGTGCCGATTATCTGCTGCGGATTCTTGTTCTTGTCCGCCGGGACATAGCCCCTGCCGTGATCGAGGGTCAGCTCCATCGACAGCGAAGCGTCCGGGCCCAGCGTGGCAATGTGCAGCTCCGGGTTCAGGATCTCGACCTCGCCGTCGGCCTTGATGTCGCCCGCCGTGACCTCGCACTCGCCGGAGGCCTCGATGTAGACGGTCTTGGGCTCGTCACTGTGGAGGCGCGCGATGATGCGCTTGATGTTGAGGACGATCTCGGTCACGTCCTCCTTCACGCCGGGGATGGTGGAAAACTCGTGCTGGATGCCGGATATCCTGATGCTCGTCACCGCCGTGCCGGGCAGGGACGACAGGAGCACCCGACGTAGAGAGTTGCCCAAAGTCGTGCCGTAGCCGCGCTCCAGGGGCTCGATTACATACTTGCCGTAAGAATCGTCCGTAGGAGTTTCGATGCACTCGATACGCGGCTTTTCTATTTCAATCATTTGCGAACTAACCCTCCTTCAAAATTTGCGCCATTGGGGGGCGCGCGCGTTGTTCAGCTTTCCAATCGAGGGTTTTTTTATCACTTGGAATAGAGCTCGACGATGAGGTGCTCCTCTATCGGCAGATCTATGTCCTCGCGGGCGGGGACAGCGGTCACCTTCGCGATCATGTTGGCGGCATCATACTCAAGCCACTTCGGGGGCTGACGGAAGGCGTTGGCCTCCACGTTGGCCTTTATCTTTTCGAGGCTGCGGCTGCGCTCACGCAGGGAGACGACCATGCCCGGCTTCACCTGGAAGCTGGGGATGTTGACCTTGCGGCCGTTCACGGTGAAGTGACCGTGGTTGACCAGCTGGCGGGCCTCCGCGCGGCTCATGGCGAAGCCGAGGCGGTAAACGACGTTGTCCAGGCGGCTCTCGCAGATGGCGAGCAGGTTCTCGCCGGTCTGGCCGGGACGGCGCTCGGCCATGTCGAAGTAGCTGCGGAACTGGCTCTCGAGGAGGCCGTAGTACCTCTTGGCCTTCTGCTTCTCACGCATCTGCTGGCCGTACTCGGAGGTCTTGCTCCTGCCCTGACCGTGCTGTCCGGGGGGGTAGGCGCGGTTCTCCATTGCGCACTTCTGAGTGTAGCACCTGTCGCCCTTGAGGAAGAGCTTCTGGCCCTCCCTGCGGCACTGGCGGCAGACGGCGTCTGTATATCTTGCCATTTCTTCTTACCTCCCCTGATTACACGCGGCGGCGCTTCGGCGGACGGCAGCCGTTGTGCGGGATGGGCGTGACGTCCTTGATCATCGTGACCTCGAGACCCGCGGTCTGCAGAGCGCGGATCGCCGCCTCACGGCCCGAGCCGGGGCCCTTTACGTAGACCTCGACGGTCTTGAGACCGTGCTCCATGGCGGCCTTGGCGGCCGTCTCGGCGGCGGTCTGAGCCGCGAACGGGGTGCTCTTCTTGCTGCCGCGGAAGCCCATGCCGCCCGCGGAAGCCCAGGAAATGGCGTTGCCGTTGGTGTCGGTGATAGTCACCATGGTGTTGTTGAAAGAAGAGCTGATATGCACGGCTCCACGTTCAATGTTCTTCCGCTCTCTGCGGCGAGTGCGGACCTTCTTCTTGGGTGCTGCCATTACATATCCCTCCCTTACTTCTTCTTATTGGCTATCGTGCGCTTCGGGCCCTTGCGGGTACGGGCGTTGGTCTTGCTGCGCTGGCCGCGGACGGGCAGGCCCTTCCTGTGGCGAAGGCCGCGGTAGGAGCCGATCTCGGTCAGGCGCTTGATGTCCAGCGCCACGCTGCGGCGCAGGTCGCCTTCCACGACGAAATTGTGGTCTATGCACTCACGGATCTTGGCCTCTTCCTCGTCGGTGAGATCCTTAACGCGAGTGTCGGGATTTATACCGGTCATCTCGAGAATCTTATTCGCGCTGGTTCTGCCGATACCGTAGACATAGGTGAGGCCGATCTCTATCCTCTTGTCTTTGGGCAGGTCAACGCCGGCTATACGTGCCATCTTTCGCAATCATTCCTTTCAATGATCTTCCCCGCGCCATTCAGGCGGAGGCTTGGTCCCGCCGGAGGGAACCTCCGTCCCGCGGGGGATGTGGTGTGCTCGGTGTCGTCTTGATATGGGTGTCTCTCTGAGGGTCTCAGCCCTGACGCTGCTTGTGCTTCGGGTTCTCGCAGATCACCATGACTTTGCCATGGCGCTTGATGATCTTGCACTTCTCGCACATGGGCTTAACCGAAGGTCTGACTTTCATTTAAGCTCCTCCTATTCGGTTCGCACTTGAACGCTTCCGCGTTCCCTTACTTGGATCTCCAGGTTATCCTGCCGCGAGTCAGGTCGTATGGGCTCATCTGAACCGTGACCTTGTCGCCGGGCAGGATGCGGATGAAGTTCATACGCAGTTTCCCGGATATGTGGGCCAATATCGTGTGGCCGCCGCCGATGTCCACGTTGAACATCGTGTTGGGCAGGGATTCGACGACCGTGCCCTCAAGCTCGATCATATCGTCTTTCGCCAAATTCAATAACCTCCCTTGCGGTTGCTCGTCATAGATCCTCTGCCGTTGTCAGGATCTCGGGCTCGCCGTCCGTTATGAGGATGGTGTTCTCATAGTGTGCGGCGAGGCTGCCGTCGATCGTAACGGCCGTCCAGTCGTTGTCCAGCACCCGGACCTTCCAGTCACCGGCGGTGACCATGGGCTCGATGGCGAGGGTCATGCCCTTCACCAGTCTCGGGCCGTGGCCCGGCGCGCCGAAGTTGGGTATCTCGGGGTCCTCGTGCAGCTTGGCGCCGACGCCGTGGCCCTCGTATTCGCGCACGACCGCAAAGCCGTGGCTCTCGACATATTCCTGTATCGCGTGGCCGATGTCCGAGATGCGGTAGCCCGGCCTGGCGAACTTGATGCCCTCGAAGAAGCTCTGCCGCGTCACCTCGATGAGCCGCTTTGCCTCCTCGCTTATCTCGCCGCAGGGGTAGGTCCCCGCGCAGTCGCCGTTGAAGCCGTGCACCTTCGCACCCACGTCCACGCTGACGATGTCGCCCTCGCGGACCTTTCTCGCGCCCGGGAAGCCGTGTACGACCTCCTCGTTCACCGAGATGCAGGTGCTTGCCGGAAAGCCGCCGTAGTTCAGGAAGGACGGGGTCGCTCCGGAGCGCAGTATGAATTTGTGGACTTCCCTGTCGATCTCACGCGTGGCCACGCCGGCCGCGATGGCCTGGCGTGCCACGGTGCGCGCGCCCGCCGTTATCCGGCAGGCCTCGCGCATGAATTCGATCTCACGCGGGGACTTGACTATTATCATAATTCGATCCCCAGCGTCTTTGCTATCTCGGCCGTGGTGGCCTCGATGGTGGGTTGGTTGTTCACCGACTTGAGCTTGCCGCGCGCGGCGTAGAAAGCCTTGAGCGGTTCGGTCTCGCGGTGGTAGACCTCGAGGCGGGCCTTGACGGTCTCCGGGGCGTCATCCTTGCGGATGGTGAGCTCCGCGCCGCAGTTGTCGCAGCGGCCCTCGGTCTTGGGGGGAGCGGAAACAACGTGGTAGGTGGCGCCGCAGTTCGGGCAGGTACGCCTGCCGGACATGCGCTCGACTATCGTCTCGTCGGCTATCTCGATGGACAGCGCGCAGTCGATGTCTATGCCCCTTGCCTCAAGGGCCTCCGCCTGGGGGATCGTCCTCGGCATGCCGTCGAGGATGTAGCCGCCCGCACAGTCGGGCTCGGCGAGGCGCTCCTCGACGATGCCGATGATGACATCGTCGGGAACGAGCCTGCCGCTTTCAACGTATTCCTTCGCCTTCAGGCCCACGGGCGTGCCGTTCTTCATGGCGGCCCGGAGGATGTTGCCGGTGGAAATGGTCGGGATGGACAACTTACGGCTGAGTATCTCTGCCTGGGTGCCTTTCCCGGCGCCCGGCGCGCCCAAAAGTATCAGTTTCATACGTTCCTCCGATCAGTCAAGAAAACCCTTGTAGTTGCGCATGAGCATCTGGGCCTCAACGGCACGGACGGTCTCAAGTGCAACGCCCACAACTATGATTATGGAGGTGCCGCCGAGGGATATGCCGGAAAGGCTGGTCGCCGTGGTGAAGCAGCCGATCAGGATGGGCACTACGGCCACGATGCTCAGGTACAGAGCGCCCATGAGGGTGATCTTGTTGAGCACCTTCCTGATATACTCGCTGGTCGGCTTGCCGGCGCGGAAGCCGGGGATGAAGCCGCCGTTCTTCTTCAGGTTGTTGGCGATCTCGACGGGGTCGAACTGGATGGTGGCGTAGAAGTAGCTGAACGCGATGATCAGCAGGAAGTAGATGATGGCGTAGGGCACGGTGTTCGTGTTGAACACGTTGACCATGAGCCAGGAGTTCTGCCAGCTCGGCACGAAGGCGCAGATGGTGGCCGGGATGCTCGCGATGGACTGGGCGAAGATGATGGGCATGACGCCGGACATATTCACCTTCATCGGGAGATGAGTGCTCTGGCCGCCGTAGAGCTTGCGGCCCACGACGCGCTTGGAGTACTGCACCGGGATCCTGCGCTCGGCATCGTTGACGATGACTATGAGCACGACTATCGCCAGGGCGCCGACTATGACGAGCGCGAGGGCCCACCAGGCGAGGCTGCCGTTGGAGACGTTGGTGATCATGGTTCCGATGGAGCTGGGGAAGCGGGCAATGATGCTCGCGAACAGGATGATGGAGATGCCGTTGCCGACACCGAACTCGGTGACCTGCTCGCCCATCCACATGATGAGCGCGGAGCCGGCCATGAAGGTCATGATGATGACAATGGCGGGCCACACGCCGGCGCCGTCCGCGGTGAGCATGCTCTGGCCGTTGACGCCGTTCTTGATGAGCATGTAGTAGGCAAAGCCCATGATGAGGCCGATGCCCACGGTGGTATAGCGGGTGATGGAGGCGAGCTTCTTGCGGCCTTCCTCGCCGCCTTCCTTCTGCAGCCGCTCAAGGGCCGGGATGGCTATCGTGAGCAGCTGGATGATGATGGAGGCGTTGATGTACGGCTGGATGGACAGCGCAAAGATGGTTGCCATCGAGAAGCTGCCGCCGGACATGGTGTTCCAGAGTCCGAGTATCGTGTTGTTGACCGTGTTGAAGTAGCTCTCCAGCATGGCCGTGTTGACATAGGGCACGGGGACGGCGTTGCCAAGACGATAGACGAGAATGATGAACAGCGTGAAGAGTATTTTCTTGCGAAGCTCCTCGATGCCCCACGCATTCTTGAGAGTCTTAAGCACCTTACACCACCTCGGCCTTTCCGCCCACCGCCTCTATCTTTTGCTTTGCAGATTCGGAGAAGGCGGAAGCCTTGACAGTGAGTTTCTTGGTGAGGCTGCCGTTGCCGAGCACCTTCACGCCGTAAACGCACTTGGAGAGCACGCCGGCGGCGAGCAGCGCGGCGGCGTCGACCTCGGCGCCGTCCTCAAAGCGGTTGAGGGCGGAGACGTTGACGGCCTCCAGCGGCTCGGCGAAGATGTTGTGGAAGCCTCTCTTGGGGATACGCCTGGCGAGGGGCATCTGGCCGCCTTCGAAGCCGACGCGGACACCGCCGCCGCTCCTGGCCTTCTGGCCCTTGTGGCCGCGGCCCGCGGTCTTGCCGTTGCCCGTGCCGTGACCCCTGCCCTTGCGCTTGGCGATCTGGGTGCTGCCGGCGGCCGGGGAAAGTTCACTGAGTTTCATAGCGTACCCTCCTTATTCTTCCGTGACCTGGAGGAGATAGCCGATCTGGGCTATCTTGCCCCGCGTCTGGGGATTGTCGGGCTGGACGGTCTCGTTGCCGACCTTGTGCAGTCCGAGGGAGTGGGCGGTGGCAATGTGCTTGTCATGGCGCCCGTTGAGGCTCTTTACGAGCTTGACTCTGATGTTCTTAGCCATTTCGCAAGCCCCCCTTAACCGACTATCTCGTCGGCGGTCTTGCCCCTGTAAGCCGCGACCTGCTGCGCGTTCCTCAGGGACTGGAGCCCGACCATGGTGGCCGCAACGACGTTCTGCGGGTTGTTGGAGCGCAGGCACTTCGTACGGATGTTCTTGATGCCGGCCGCCTCGACCACCGCACGGACGGCGCCGCCGGCGATGACGCCGGTGCCTTCCGGGGCGGGCTTGAGCAGCACGCGGCCCGCGCCGAACTCGCCGATGACCTCGTGGGGTATCGTCGTGCCCTGCAGCGTGATGGTGACAATGTGCTTCTTCGCGTCCTCGAGGCCCTTGCGGATAGCCTCGGAGACCTCGTTGGCCTTGCCGAGACCGTAGCCCACGCGGCCCTTGCCGTCGCCCACGACGCACAGCGCCGAGAACTTCATGACACGGCCGCCCTTGACGGTCTTGGATACGCGGTTGAGGGAAACTACCTTTTCAGTGAACTCGGAAGGCTCCTCGCCGCCGCGTCCCCTGCGGTCGTTGCGTCTGTCGTTATTGTAAGCCATTTTTCGTTTCCTCCTCCCGCTTAGAACTTCAGGCCGCCCTCGCGGGCGCCGTCAGCCAGGGCCTGAACGCGGCCGTGATAGATGTAGCCGCCGCGGTCAAAGACGACTTCCTCGATGCCCTTGGCGATAGCGCGCTCGGCAACAGTCTTGCCGACCTGCTTCGCGGACTCGATGTTGCCGCCGCCCTCAAAGCCCTTCTCGACGGAGGAGGCGGAGCACAGCGTGTGGCCGGCCACGTCGTCGATGATCTGGGCGTAGATGTTGTTCTCGCTCCTGTAAACGCTCAGGCGGGGACGCTCACTCGTGCCGCTGATCTTGGCGCGGACACGCTTGTGGCGCTTAATGCGCTGAGCCTTGGTATTGGGTCTTTTAATCATTTAAGCGCACCTCCCCTTATTTGGCACCGGTCTTGCCTTCTTTGCGGCGGATGTGCTCGTAATCGTACTTGATGCCCTTGCCCTTGTACGGCTCAGGCGGACGCTTATTGCGCACATCGGCGGCAAACTGGCCGACCTTCTGCTTGTCGACACCCTTGATGACCAGGTGGTTGGCATCGGGCACGTCGATCTTGATGTCAGCGGTCTCTTTGATGGTGACATCGTGGCTGTAGCCGAGCTTCATGACGACTTCCTCGCCCTTCTTCTCGGCACGGTAGCCGACGCCGTTGATCTCGAGCTTCTTCTCGAAGCCGTGAGTGACACCGATGACCATGTTGTTGAGGAGGCTGCGGGTGAGACCGTGCAGGCTGCGGCTGGCCTTGGTGTCGTCCTTGCGGGCGACGTGCAGGACGCCGTCGGTGAGGGTGATGGTCATCTCGGGGCAGAGCGCCTCGGTGATCGTGCCCTTGGGGCCCTTGACGGTGATTACGTTCCCCTCGGCGATGGTGACTTCCACGCCGGCGGGGACGGTGATGGGTTCTCTTCCTATTCTCGACATCTTTCCGCCCTCCTTACCACACGAACGCGAGGACTTCGCCGCCAACATGCTCTTTGCGAGCCTGCTTGTCGGTCATAACGCCCTTCGAGGTGGAGATTATGGCAATGCCGAGGCCCTTCAGAACGCGGGGCAGCTCGTCGGCGCCGGCGTACACGCGCAGGCCGGGCTTGGAGACACGGCGGAGGCCCTGGATGGCCCTCTCCTTGCCGGGGAGATACTTGAGGGTGATGCGGATGATGCCCTGGGTGCCGTCGTCGATAAGCTGGAAGTTGCGGATATAGCCCTCGTCGAGCAGGATCTGGGCTATGGCCTTCTTCATCTTCGAGGCTGGGACATCCACTGTCTCATGCTTCGCGCTTCCGGCGTTGCGGACGCGGGTCAGCATATCGGCGATGGGGTCTGTGATCTGCATTGTTTTTCCTCCTAATTCAGAGTTACCGCTTTCGCGGTGAACAGCGGCGAGGTTCCGGAGCAATAGGCGGCCCCTTGCGAAGCCCCGATTGACCTCGGCCTTTCGCCACTGTGCCGGGAAATTTATGCCCAAGCGAAATATCGCTCAAACAACACATTTTGCTTCTGCCTGCTTCCGCAGGAATTTTTCGTCAGGCGAAGTGCGCGGAGGGAAGCTGTATTGCTATACAGCGACCGACGCTCACGATGCATGGCGGAAAATTACCAGGAAGCCTTCTTAACTCCCGGGATTTGACCTTTATAAGCAAGGTTCCTGAAGCAGATACGGCAGATGCCGTAGTCACGCAGGTAGGCGTGGGGGCGGCCGCAGATCTTGCAGCGGTTGTAGCGGCGGGTGGAGAACTTGGCCTCACGCTGCTGCTTGAGTATCATAGATTTCTTTGCCATGTTATTTCCTCCTCCCTCAAGCGGTGACGAACGGGGCACCCATGAGCCTGAGCAGCTCGCGGGCCTCCTCATCGGTCTGGGCGGTGGTGCAGATGGCGATGTTCATGCCGCGCAGCTTCTCGATCTTGTCGTACTCGATCTCGGGGAAGATGATCTGCTCCTTGATGCCGAGGCTGTAGTTGCCGCGGCCGTCGAAGGCGTCGGCCGAGATGCCGCGGAAGTCGCGGACACGGGGCAGAGCCACGTTGAAGAGCCTGTCGAGGAACTCCCACATGCGGTCGTGGCGAAGGGTGACCTTCACGCCGACGTGCATGCCCTCACGGAGCTTGAAGTTTGCGACGGACTTCTTGGCGACGGTGGCGACGGCCTTCTGGCCGGTGATCGCGGTGATGTCCTTGATGACCGCGTCCAGGGCCTTGGCGTTGTCCTTGCAGTCGCCGCAGCCGACGGAGACGACGATCTTGTCGAGGCGGGGGATCTGCATAACGCTCTTGTACTGGAACTTGTTCATGAGGGCGGGGGCGACCTCGTTATTGTACATTTCCTTCATTCTAGTCATAACCTGTCACCCTCCTTACAGCTCGGCGCCGCAGTGCTTGCAGACGCGGACCTTCTTGCCGTCCGCGCTCACCTTGTGGGCGACGCGGGTGGGCTTGGAGCACTTCGGGCAGACCACCATGACCTTGCAGGCGTAGATGGGGGTCTCGACCTTGATGATGCTGCTCTCTTCGCCCTGCTTGCGGGCCTTCTGGTGCTTCGTCGCGACGGACACACCCTGCACGACGACCTTGCCCTCCTTGGGCATGGCGCGGAGCACCTCGCCCTGCTTGCCCTTGTCCCTGCCGGACAGGACAACGACCTTATCGTTCTTTCTGATGTTCATTCTTCGCACCCTCCTCAAATGACTTCGGGAGCGAGCGACAGGATCTTCATGTAGTCCCTGTCACGAAGCTCACGGGCGACGGGCCCAAAAATACGGGTGCCGGTCGGGTTGCGGTCATCCTTTATGAGGACGGCGGCGTTGTCGTCAAAGCGGACGTAGGTGCCGTCAGCGCGGCGGACGGCCTTGCTGGTCCTGACGACGACGGCCTTGACGACGTCGCCCTTCTTGACCTGGCCGCCGGGGGCAGCCTTGCGGACAGAGGCGACGATCACGTCACCGATGCTGGCGTACTTGCGCTTGGAGCCGCCGAGGACCCGGATGCACTTTATTTCCTTGGCGCCGGTATTGTCGGCGACCTTGAGATAACTTTCCTGCTGTATCATTTGGGCGCCTCCTTACTTGGCCTTCTCGATGATCTCGACCACGCGCCAGCGCTTGTCGCGGCTGAGCGGACGGGTCTCCATCACGCGGACCCTGTCGCCGATGCCGCACTCGTTATTCTCGTCGTGCGCCTTCAGGCGGTAGGTACGGCCGATGATCTTCTTGTATCTCTTGTGGGCGACGCGGTCCTCGACGATGACGACCACGGTCTTGTCCATCTTGTCGGACACGACCTTGCCGACGCGAGTCTTGCGGGAAGTCGTTCTTACTTCAGTCATTGTCTTCTACCTCCTCAGCGCCCAAGCTGCTTTTCGCGGATGACGGTCAGCACCCGGGCTATGTCACGCCGCGTTGCGGAGATGCGGGTGGGATTGTCAAGATGATTCGTGGCATGCTGCATGCGGAGCATGAACAGGTCCTTCTTGAGCTCGGCCAGCTTGGCGTTCAGCTCGGTCTCGGACATGGAACGTATTTCGTTTGCCTTCATCTCATTCACCGCCTGTCTCGGAATCCGCCTTGCTGACGATCTTCGTCTTGCAGGGCAGCTTGTGGCTGGCAAGGCGCAGAGCCTCGCGCGCGGTCTCCTCGGAGACGCCCGCGATCTCGAACATGACCCTGCCCGGCTTGACTACCGCAACCCAGTACTCGGGAGAACCCTTACCGGAACCCATACGGGTCTCAGCGGGCTTCGCAGTGACCGGCTTGTCGGGGAATATCTTTATCCAGACCTGGCCGCCGCGCTTGGTGTAGCGCGTCATGGCGATACGAGCGGCCTCGATCTGATTGGAGGTTATCCAGCAGGGCTCCTGAGCCTGGAGCCCGAACTCACCGTAGGTAACGACGTTGCCGCGAGTGGCTTTGCCCTTCATGCGGCCGCGCTGCACCCTGCGGTACTTGACTCTCTTGGGCATCAGCATCAGTTGCTGCCTCCTTCCTTGGTCTCGGTGCGGGGCGCGCCCTGCGTCCCGGCGGGCCTGGGCCCGCGGTTGTAGCCGCCCTGGCGGTTGTCGCGGTTGTAGCCGCCGCCCTGGCGATTGTCGCGGTTGTAGCCGCCCTGGCGGTCGCGGTTATAGCCGCCGCCCTGGCGGTTGTAGCCGCCCCTGCGGTCGTCGCGGCGGTCGCGGCGGCGCTCCTGCGGCTTGGAGAGGTCCATGGTGCGCGGGGTGGTGCGCAGAGTCTGGCTGAGGACCTCGCCCTTGTAGATCCAGACCTTCACGCCGATGCGGCCGTAGGTGGTCGCAGCCTCGGCGAAGCCGTAGTCGATGTCGGCACGGAGGGTCTGCAGGGGGATGGTGCCCTCGTGGTAGCACTCGCTGCGGGCGATCTCGGCGCCGCCGAGACGGCCGCCGCACATGACCTTGATGCCCTTGGCGCCCATGCGCATCGCGCGGCCGATGGCGTTCTTCATCGCGCGGCGGAAGCCGATGCGGCGCTCGAGCTGGCCGGCGATGTTCTCGGCGACGAGCTGGGCGTTCGTGTCCGGAGTGCGGACCTCGACGATGGAGAGGGCGACCGGCTTGCCGATCATCTTGCTGACCTGGGCCTGGAGCTTCTCTATCTCAGCGCCGCCCTTGCCGATGACCACGCCCGGACGAGAGCAGTGGATATAGATGCGGACCTTGTTGCTGTCGCGCTCTATCTCGATGGTGGGGACGCCGGCGGAATACAGGGTCTTCTTCAGGAACTTGCGGATCTTGTAGTCCTCGACGATGAGGTCGCCGACCTTGTCGTTCCTCGCGTACCAGCGGGAATCCCAGTCCTTGATGACGCCGACGCGGAGGCCGTGCGGATTAACTTTCTGTCCCATTTTTCTCCGCCTCCCTTATTCCTTCTCAGCCACGACGACAGTGATGTGGCTGGTGCGCTTGTTGATGCGGAACATGCGTCCGTGCGCCCTCGGCTGGCCGCGCTTCAGGATGGGGCCCGCATCGACGTAAGCCTGCTCGATGTAGAGCTTCTCGGGGTCCATCTCGAAGTTGTTCTCAGCGTTGGCAACGGCGCTCTTGAGCACCTTGATGACGTACTCGCAGCCGGCCTTGGGAGTGTTCTCCATGAGGGCCTGGGCGTAAGCGGCTTCCTTGCCGCGGATCATGTCGCAGATTATCTGCACCTTGCGGGGGGCGATGCGGACGAATTTGGCCTGCGCCCGCGCGGTTTTCAGTTCTTCCATGTCTTCTCCCCCTTACTTACCGGTCTTGCCGCCGGAGTGGCCGCGGAAGGTGCGGGTGGGCGCGAACTCGCCCAGCTTGTGACCGACCATGTCCTCCGTGACGTAGACGGGAACGTGACGGCGCCCGTCGTGGACGGCTATCGTGTGTCCGACGAAGGACGGGAATATCGTCGAGGCGCGGCTCCAGGTCTTGAGGACCTTCTTCTCGCCGGCCTTGTTGAGCTCGTCGACGCGCTTCAGCAGCTCGGGAGCGGCGAAGGGGCCTTTCTTTATGCTTCTGCTCATTTGTTGATACCCTCCTTACTTCGCGTTGCGGCGCTTGACGATGAACTTATCGGTGGGGTTCTTCGTCTTGCGGGTCTTGTAGCCCAGCGCCGGCTTGCCCCAAGGAGTGACGGGGCCGGGACGGCCGACAGGCGCCTTGCCCTCGCCGCCGCCGTGGGGGTGGTCGCAGGGGTTCATGACGGAGCCGCGGACCGTCGGACGGATGCCCATGTGGCGCTTGCGTCCGGCCTTGCCGATGCTGACGTTGGAGTGGTCGATGTTGCCGACCTGGCCGATGGTGGCCTTGCAGTCGAGGCGCACCTTGCGCATCTCGCCGCTGGGCATACGGACGGTGGCCATGCCGCCTTCCTTGGCCATCAGCTGAGCGGCGACGCCGGCGGCGCGGACGAGCTGAGCGCCGCGGCCGGGGTAGAGCTCGATGTTGTGGATGACGGTGCCGACGGGGATGTTCTCAAGCGGCAGGCAGTTGCCCGGCTTGATGTCCGCGGCGGCGGAGCTGAGGACGCTGTCGCCGGCAGCCAGGCCCACGGGGGCGAGGATGTAGCGGCGCTCGCCGTCTTCATACTCGCACAGCGCGATGAAAGCGGAGCGGTTCGGGTCGTACTCCAGGCGGAGAACCTGCGCCGCGGCGTCCATCTTGTCGCGCTTGAAGTCGATGACGCGGTACTTCTTGCGGTTGCCGCCGCCCTTGTGGCGGACGGTGATGCGGCCGTAGCTGTTGCGGCCGGAGTTCTTCTTCCTGACCTCTATGAGGCTCTTCTCGGGCTTGGCGTGCTTGTCGACGCCGTCGAAGCCGGAGACGCTCATCTGACGCCTTGCGGGGGTCGTGGGCCTGTAAGTTTTAATAGACATATCTCATATCCTCCCTTACGCCATGCCCTCGAAGAGCTCTATGCTCTTGGAGTCCTCGCTCAGCTTGACAACGGCCTTTTTCCAGGTCTTGGTGAAGCCCTGGGGATAGGCGCCGGTGCGCTTGGCCTTGCCCCTCACGGTGGTGGTCGTCACGCGGATGACCTTCACGCCGAAGATCTCCTCGACGGCCTTCTTGATCTCAATCTTGTTGGCATCCTTAGCGACCTCGAAGGCATACTTCTTGATGTCGAGGTCCTCCATCGACTGCTCGGTGATGATGGGGCGGATGACTATATCGTACGCGGTGGCCATCAGGCGAACACCTCCTCGATCTTCTGCAGCGCGGCCTTGTCGACCACGAGCACGCGGTTGTTCAGGATCTCATAAGCCGAGATGATGGTCGCGGTGGTCGTGGTGACGCCGGGGATGTTCCTGGCGGACTTCACAACGGCCTCGTCGACGTTCTCGGTAATGACCATGGCCTTGCCCTCGGCGCCGATCTTCCTGAGGAACTCGGCGAAAGGCTTGGTCTTGATCTCATCGACCTTCAGGCCGTCGATGACGAGGATGCTCTCCTCGGCGGCCTTGGCGCTCAGCGCGCTCTTGAGCGCGAGGCGGCGGGTCTTCTTGGTGAGGGAGTAGCGGTAGTCGCGCGGCTTGGGAGCGAAGGCGATACCGCCGTGGCGCCACACCGGGCTGCCGGCGTAACCGGCGCGGGCGCGGCCCGTGCCCTTCTGACGCCAGGGCTTCTTGGTGGTGTAGCTGACCTCGCCCTTGGTCAGAGCGCTCTGGGTGCCCTGGCGCTGATTGGCGAGATAGTTCTTGACGGACGCATGGAGGACGGCCTCGTTGGGCTCTATGCCGAAAACGGCCTCGGAGAGCTCGTATTCGCCGACTTTGTCGCCTGCCATGTTGTAGATGACTGCTTTAGGCATTTAACTCTCTCCTTTCTTTAGCCTCTGGCCGAACGCTTCTGCGGGTTCGTGCTGATGGTCGGGGTCGCGGGGCCCTTGCGGACGAACTTCTTGACGGAGTTCTTCAGGTACACGATGCCGCCCTTGGGGCCGGGGATCGCGCCGCGCACGACTATCATATTGAGCTCGGGGTCGACCTTCACAACGTCGAGGTTCTGAACGGTGACCTGCTCGACGCCCATGTGGCCGGCGCCGATCTTGCCCGGGAAAATGCGGGAGGGGTCGGTGCTGCTGCCCATGGAGCCGGCGTGACGGTGGACAGGGCCGCCGCCGTGGCTGGTCGGGGTGCGCCCGGCGTTCCAGCGCTTCACGACGCCGGCGTAGCCGTGGCCCTTGCTGATGCCGGTGACGTCGACGCGCTCGCCCTCTTTGAAGACGTCGGCCTTCAGGACGTCGCCCACGTTCAGGGAGGAGCAGTCCTCAAGGCGGAACTCGTGCAGGTGCTTCATCATGCCCACGCCGGCCTTCTCAAGGTGGCCCTTCTCAGGCTTGGTGAGCTTCTTGGCGGCGACTTCGCCGTAGCCGAGCTGGACGGAGTCGTAGCCTTCCTTGTCCGCCGTCTTTTTCTGGACGACGACGCAGGGACCGGCCTCTATTACGGTGACCGGAACGACCTTGCCCGCCTCATCGAAGATCTGCGTCATGCCGACCTTCTTGCCGATGATGGCTTTCTTCATGTCTATTTCCTCCTAACGGTTATTGGTTGAGAGGCCTCCTGGACTTCCCAACATGACCCTGCCCGCTCACGCAAGTCGCGGGCAAATGGGTTATAAATAAGGTATTGCGCTCAGAGCTTGATCTCGATCTCGACGCCGGCGGGCAGCTCGAGGCTCATCAGGGCCTCAACGGTCTTCTGGGTCGGGTTCATGATGTCGATCAGCCTCTTGTGGGTGCGGCGCTCGAACTGCTCGCGGCTGTCCTTGTACTTGTGGACGGCGCGGAGGATGGTGACGATCTCCTTCTTGGTGGGCAGGGGGATGGGTCCGGAGACCTTCGCGTCCGTGCGCTTCGCGGTCTCGACTATCGTCTCGGCCGCCTTGTCGATGAGCTGGTGGTCGTAGGCCTTGAGCCTGATGCGGATCATTTTCTTGTTGGTGTTTGCTGCCATGTTTTTTCCTCCTGAATTCGTACTTAGACGGCTCTCGCCGTCCAGTGGTACGGTGAGCGTTTTTTCATACACGCAACCGTGCGTATCAGGCCCCGCCCGAAAAATGAACCGGCTTTTGGCCGGTCATCCCCGTACAGGCGATATACGCCATGCACGAAAAAAGCTCAGCCGCCCGATTTCGCGTCCTAAGACGCCGGACATACTCCACGGAAGTTACCGGCATTCGCCGCAATCTCCCGCTTCATCGCATAATACGCCCACCCCTGGCAGGCGCTCAATTAGAATACCAAAGGGCGGGCGTATTGTCAATAGTTTTTTTGGATTTTTGACAGAAAATTTCGCATTATTTTTGTGAAAGATTTCAGAACCTGAAAAAAGAGGGCCGGGCAACGCCCGGCCCCGTTGTTTTGCGGGCTTTAAGATTCGAGATAGCGCATCATGATGGCCGCGGCCTGGGCGCGGGTGGCGGTGGCGGCCGGTGTGACCGCGCCGTTCTCGTCGCCCTCGATGAGGCCCGTGTACATGGCCCAGCTCATGGCCTGCTGCGCCCAGGGGCTGACGCTCCCGGCGTCCGGGGCGTTGATGCCGCTGCCGAGCGCGGGCTCACCGGCCAGGCGCCAGAGCATGGTCACGAGCTGTTCGCGCGTTATCGGCGCGTTGGGCTCCGTGCCGTCGGAGATGCCCTTCCCTACGACCCAGTCCTGCGCCTTGGCGTACCAGGTGGCGCCGCCGCTGGTGTCCACGCCCTCGGCGCGGGCGATGATGGTCCAGACCATCGCGCGCGTGAGCGTGTCGTTCGGCGCGAACACGCCCACATCCACGCCGTCCATCAGGTCGGCGTAGTAGACGTACTTGACCGCGTCATAGAACCAGTCGCCCTTCGTGACATCGTAGAACGGCAGCTCCGGCTCCGGCTCCGGCTGCTCCTCCGGCTCGCTGACGTCGGGCAGATTGCCCCAGACGGCGGTGAAAACCATATTGCCGGTGACCTTTACAGTCTGTTCCGCCTTGTAAGTCTCGCCGTTGCAGCTCCAGCCGAGGAAGATATACCCCGACTTGGAAGGAGCCGCGGGGAGGGCGTAGCTCTCGTTGAGCTTGTGGTTCGTCACCTTGTTCGCCGTTCCGTTGCCGTAGACGATGGTAACGGTGTAGGGCGCATAGGTGTTGAGGTCGCTCTCGTTCATGTCGGGAGCGACGTAGTAGACGTCGCTGCCTGTGACACTGCCGCCCTTGACCTGATCGCTGCTCGGAGCGCCTCCGCCCCAGTAGTTCTTGTCAACGTCAAGCTCCGTGGCTGCCTGCGCACTCTCGGTGCTGACATAGGTATTGCCGAGCACCCGGTTCTTTTCAAAGGTGACCTTGCCGAGGTCGGCGCCGTAGAACCAGATTTTGCCCGCGTTGTCGAAGGTGTTGCCGGTCACGGTGGTTACAGCGTCAGCGCCGCCGGCGAAGGACAGCTCCGTGCTGTCCGTGACGGTGTTGCCGGTGAACTCGCTGCTCTGCGCATAGCTGCAGATAGTGAGATCGCAGTCGGTTATGGCAGAGCCGGTGACCTTGATGTTGGAAGTCTTGACGTCAGTTCCCAGCTGACTGTATACGGCTATGCCGAAGTTCTCAATGGTGCAGCCGGTAACTGTCACAGTCTTGTCCGTTCCGCCGTTGCCGACGAACACGGCGTAATTGGAATTGGTGCCACCGTACATCTTGACCTTGTCCAGCGTGCCGGAGACCATGGAAAAGCCGTTGCCGTTGGTCTGGAACCTGACGGTGAGGTCGTTGACCGTGAGATCCTCAGCGCCGTAGAACAGGTAATTGCCGTTGACGTTGGACTCGACCTTGCCGATGGTGACGGTCTTGCCGTTGCCGTTGATGGTCATGCCGTCAACGTTCCAGACCTGATCCCAGGTCTCAACATAGGCGTCCTGAAGCAGCTCAACGGTGCCGCCGTCCTTAGCATCCTCAATGGCCTCGGCGAGGGAGGTGTACTTTTCGTTGCCGACCTTGGCGACGTAGGTTTTTTCGCCCGCGGGGGCGGTAACCGTATTTGTGCTGCCGCCGGAGGCATTCACCGTCGTACTCTTTACAGTTACCGGCACGGAGACCGCGTCGCCGCCGCCTTCGGGCACGATGTCGAATATGTAGTCGCCCGCGCAGATGGTGTAGATGATGGTCCTTTTTTCTGTGTCATTTGTCTTTATCTCAGACTTGGTGGACTCGTTGAACGCGGTGATGGCACTGCCGTCGGCGTTGCGGACGGTTGCGCTCTCGGCATGCTCAAGCACCACGAGCACGCGATACTTCACCAGAGCCTTGGAGGCATCGTCCATGGTCAGATTGGAATCGGTGTCATAGAGCCAGTTGAAGTGGGTGGCGTATATCACCACATTGCCGATATAGTCGTTTTTCTCGATCTCGCCCTTTATGGCGCTGCCATTGCGGTCGGTTTCGGTGCTTCCGGCCCAGGTCAGGTACTGGGAGTAGTCCCAAATCTGGATGTATGCTGCATCCCAGTCGCCGCTGTTGAAGGTGTTGCCGGTGATGGTGATGCAGGTGTCTTCAGTGGCCTTCTTGCCCCAGTAGCCGTTAAAGGGGACATTGATGTTGATGAACTCGTTGTCGGTTATGGTTATTTTCCCGGCAGCGTGGCTGTCGCCGCAGGTGTCGTAGGCGTAGGCGAAGTCCTTGAAGGTGCAGCCGGTAATGGTGACGTTGGGCTGGTGGATAAACAGAGCCGTGCCCGTGCCGTCGCCGGTGAAGGTGCAGTTATCCAAGGTCAGGCTGTCGCAGGCGCCGAAGGAAACGATCGAGGCGCCGTTCTTGGAGACAAAGTTGAGTTTTTTCAGGGTGATGTTTGCAGCATTGAGCTGATTACTGACCGTGCTTCTCACCGTGAACGAAGCCGTCACGCCCTCGGCCGCCTCAACGGTAACGTTGGCGCGGGTGATGGAGAACATGTCGTAGCTGCCGGACTGCCTGATTGTCACGGTGACTTTGTCAGTGCCGGCCATTCCGTTTGCTGCGGTGATGGCAGCAGAAAGAGTCTTATAGTTCGTATTTTCGACCACTGCCGCGTAGTTATCCACGGTGACCGGCTTATCATTGACCGTGGCTTCAATGGAGACAGTGCCGCTTTCATTCTCGTTTGAGTCCAGCGAATTGTAGAAGCCACCGTGCGCCGTGATACTGTCGGTCACATCCTCAGAGCCAGAAGTCGCCTTGATCACCGTTGCACTCGAATTCTTAATAGTGGTTTCTGACTTGCTGTTCATAACCACACCTGTCAGCGCACCAAACTCATTGCCCTGTTCCGGGTCAGGGTCGGTTATAGTCAGGCTGCCCACATAAGTGCAGTTGGACATGGTGTTTCCGTAGTGGAGGATACCAAGTATGCCGCCAATGTCGCATGTAGAGCCTATTACATCTATCTTAACGTCGCAATCCGTGACAGAGTGATTGCCCTCGCCCATGAAGCCGATGAGGCCGCCTAAATATGTGCGATATGCAACGCTTCCCTGCACGCTGTCAGCCTTAACATAGCTGCCGGTATCCCCGGTAACATCTACATTAGTGACATTTGCATAGGCGCTTTTGCCCAGCGCCCCACCAACATAGGAGAAGCCTTCGACCTTAATAAGGCCGGTTACAGCAATGTTGGTGTACTTCGACGTATAAGGAGTGCCTGCTACTGCGCCAACTTCAAGATAGCCCTTTACATCGGCATTGTGTAAAGTGAAGTTTTTTATCTCACCGACTGTGGTATAACCGAAAAGTCCGACGTTGCTCTTGTTTGGCGTACTAATTACCAGATTCGAGATGGTTTTCCCATCGCCGTCAAATGTGCCGCTGAACGGCTTGCCGGACTTTCCTATTGGCGTCCACTCTTTGTTGGCCAGGTCAATATTGTCGCCCAGCGTGATGGTCTTTCCGCTGAAATTGTTGCCCTCGTTCACGAGCTTCGCAAGGCCCGCGAGTTCGGCGGCGGTGTCGATGGTGAACTCTGGTGCGCTGTCATTATACCAGTCAGTATTAACGCTGCCGTCCCACGTGTTGTCGGCGGCGGCGCCTATTGTCAGCACAGCTGTCACAATGCACACTGCCAAAAGAAGCGTAAACAAACGTTTCTTCATCTTGTTTCCTCCCATACATTTAAAAGATATTAAAAGGTATCCGAGTCGGTACACCGACTCGGCAAAGGGCCATGGCCCTTTTTGCAGATACATATTGATAATATATCACATTTTCATGCCAATTTCAACCATAATATTGAAAAAGCCGGGCGGAGGTCATCCGCCCGGCTGGGTGTTTTCAGGAGGCCACGTTCTCGCAGAAGGCCATCAGCAGCTTGGCTGCTGCGGCGCGGGTGGTCTGGCCCTGGGGGTCGAGGTTGCCGAGGTTGTCGCCCTCGAACAGGCCCTTGGCCACGGCCCACTTCATCGCCGTTCCGGCCCAGGAGCTCACCTTCGCGTTGTCCTTGTACGCGGAGAGGTTGGTGCTGGCGCTGGTGCTGTACTTGCAGTACTCGGCGTAGCGGTAGAGTATCGCCGCGAACTGCTCGCGGGTGATGGCGTCGTCCGGCTTGAACACGTTGCCCTCATAGCCCTCGACTATGCCGTAGCGCGCGGCCCAGCGCACCGCGTCGTAATAGTACGCGCTGCTCTTGACGTCGCTGAAGCTGCTGCCGCTGACATACGGCTCGCCCTGCAGGCGCCACAGGATGGTCACCAGCATGGCGCGGCTGGTGGGGGCGCTGGGCGAGAAGGTGTAGGTGCCGGTGCCGGTCATGAGGCCCTCGGTGTAGACATAGCTCACCGCGTCATAGAACCAGTCGCCGGTCTTGACGTCCGTGAACGGGTTGGTCAGGACGCGGTAGCTGAACTCGACGGAGACGGTGACGTCGCTCTCGGGCATGGTGAAGTAGTACTGGTTCTCCTTCACGGCCTCGTAGACGCTGACCCTGCGGCCCAGCTCGTCGGTGGCGGTGATGCTCTTGACCTGATAGCCCTTGTCGGGGGTCACGTCGATGTAGATGCTGTCGCCGTCGATGCCGTAGTAGACGTAGCCGAAGTAGCCGGAGGGCTGGGCCTGCGGCACGGCGGTGCCGTTGCGGCCGACGTCCATGGTGATCTCGTGGTAGTCATTGGTGTAGGTCGCGTGGATCTCGACGTCGCTGTCGGGCATGTAGAAGTAGTAGCTGTTCCAGTTCTTCTCGTCGCGGTAGACGGTGACGGTGCCCCAGTTGTCCGCGTAGACGGTGACGTCTTCGACTATGTAGTTGTTGTAGGGCGAGACGGTGAAGCTCACGATGTCGCCCTTGTCCGCGGAGGTGATGCCGCCGCTGACCGCGATGGTGCCGTAATAGCCGCTGGTCGTCGTGCTGATGTCGTACTTGCCCTCGCTTGTGAGGTCGACCTCAAAGTTGACGGAGTTGCTGGGCATGGTGAAGGTGTAGGTGAAATAGGTGTCGCTGTAACCCCAGTAGTTGTTGTTATAGACCCAGCCCTCGGCGGAGCTCCACACGGAGTCGATCTTGTAGCCGTTCGCGGCGCTGACGGTGAGGGTCACGCTCTCGCCCGCGTCGGCGGAGGAGATGGCGCGTCCATTGACGTCGGTGAACGTGGCGGTGGCGCCGCGCCAGGGGTCGATGCTGCAGGTCAGGTCATAGAGGCCGTCGTCCCAGACGTTGTCGGTCTGCTTGAAGGTGACGTAGACGGTGACGTCGGAGTAGGGCATCCAGAAGGAATCGGTGCTGCTTACGGTCTCGTAGCTGCCGTTGCTCCAGACGGAAACGGTGTCCACCTCGTAGCCGTTCCTGGGCACGACGCTGAAGCTGATCCACTCCCCGCCGTCGGAGGAGCTGGGGCCGCTGACGTAGCCCTCGGTGTAATCGTAGCTGTAGGTGATGTCGTAATAGCCGGTATCATAATCGCTGCCGACGTATATCCACTCGCCGTTGTAGTAGATATAGCCGTTCTGATACATGTACTGCCAGTAGTCGTTCCAGCTGTTGAAATATGTCTCGTCGTACTCGTAGATCTCCCACGGCTTGGGTTGGTCATTGATGATTACGCCGTACGCCGCCGCGCCGGTGGGCAGCAGGGCCAGCACCAGGGCGAGTACCAGCAGGGTGCTGAGCAGTTTCTTTTTCATTTTTTCCTCCTCCAGTTTACATTTTCACTTTACATTATAGATCATCCGACAAGGTCGGTAAAGCGCACAAGCATGGCCGCGGCCTGGGCACGGGTGGCGGTGCCCTGAGGCTCAAGGCCGTTGGCGGTGCCGGAGAGCACGCCCGCGCCGGTGGCCCAGCGCATCGCATCCGCCGCCCAGGAGCTGACGCTCCCGGCGTCGGCATAGGCCGCGAGGTCGCCCGAGGCGGTGACGTCCACGCCGCGGCTCATCGCATAGCGGTAGAGCACGGCGGCGAGCTGTTCGCGCGTGATGGGCTGGTCCGGGCGGAAGCTGCCGTCCTCATAGCCCTCCACCACGCCGTTTTTCGAGGCCCAGGCCACGGCCGCGGCGTAATATGCGCTCTCGCTCACGTCGGAAAAGCCGCCGCCCTCGGCCTCGGGCGAGCCCGCGAGGCGGTGGAGTATCGTCACCAGCATGGCCCTCGTGGCCGGGGCATTGGGCGAGAAGAGCCTCTCCCCCGTTCCGGTCATCAGTCCGGCCGAATACGCGCGGAGCACCTCCGCGCTGAACCAGTCCGAGGCGGCGACGTCGTCAAACGGGCCCGCGAAGCTCACGGTGACGGTCACGGCGTCGTCCGGCATGGAGAAGTAGTACTTGTAGACCCCGTTCTCGGAGCCGGAGGCGTAGCACTGCACGGCGTCGCCCGAGGCGGTGGTTATCTTCGGGTTCTCCGGGGTGTACATCGCGCTGGGGGTGACGGTGAAGTATATGTTGTCCCCCGCAACGCCCTTGTCGGTCTCGAGCGCGACGCTGCCGAGGGCGCTGTCGAACTCGGCGGTGACGGCGTGGCTGCCAGAGGCGAGGACCGGGCTGCACAGCAGCGCGGCGGCGAGCAGGATGCTCAAAACTCTCTTTTTCATATGCGGTGCCTCCCGTAGAGCGCGGCTGAGTGTATCAACTATATCAATACATACGATAACACACTTTATTCATATTTTCAACTGTATAAAAAACCAAGCCGGGCGGTTTTTCACCGCCCGGCTCTTTGGACCTGGGTATTACTTTATGTAGTTGTAGAAGTTCATGAACATCTGGGCGGCGGCGGCGCGGGAGGCGGTGCCCTGCGGGTCGAGGACCCGGGCGGAGGTACCGGTCACGACGCCGGACCTGACGGCCCAGCTCATGGCGTCATAGGCGTAGCTGCTGACCTTGCCGGCGTCGGTGTAGCCGGAGATGTCGGAGCCGTAGCCGGAGAAACCGAGCCACTTCGCGTAGCGGTACAGGATGGAGGCCAGCTGCTCTCGGGTGATCGCCTGATCCGGGGCGAAGGTGGTGCTGGTCATGCCCTCCACTATGCCGTTCCTGGCGGCCCAGGCCACGGCGGTGGTGTAGTAGCGGCCCGCGGCCACGTCGGTGAAGCCCGCGGCGGCCTCATACGGCTCGCCCGCCATGCGCCAGAGCATGGTGACGACCATGCCGCGGGTGATCGTCGCGTCCGGCGCGAACCTGTAATAGCTCACGCCGTCCATGATGCCCTTGTCGTACACGAACTTCACCGCGTCGTAGTACCAGCTCGTGTAGGCGACGTCATTGAAGGGCAGCGCGGAGGCCGCGGGGGCGAAGTACGCGCTGACGGTGACGTACTGGTCGGGCATGTAGAAGTAGTAGGTGCCGGCCTTCTTCGCCTCGTAGACCTTGAGCTGGTCGCCCTTGGCGGTCTTGACAAAGAGGCTGCTCAGCACATAGCCCGTGTCGGGTGTGGCGGTGACGTAGACTATCTGCCCATCGGCCGCCCAGGTGGTGTCCGCCTTGAGCAAGCCGTTCGCGGCCTTGTCGACGTAGACGATGTGCTCGGGTGCCGCTTCGGTGAAGTCCACATGGATGTCGACGTCGCTGTCAGGCATATAGAAGCAGTAGGTGATGCTTTCCCCCCAGCTCCGCCAGTAGTCGACGCTGCTGCCCAAGGAGTCGCGCTCTTTGATGCTGAGGCCGTTCACCACATAGCCGCTGCTGGGCGCGACGACGACCTGGATTAGATCGCCCTCGTTTGCGCCGAGAGTGTAGGGCACGAACTTGTCAAGGGCCTCGCTCCAGACGTTGAGGGAGACGTAGCCATAGCGGCTGTCGTAGATGCGGTAGATCTCGCTGTCAAACAGCCTGTCAAAGGTGGCGACGACGTTGACATCATTGGAGGGCATCTGAAAGCTGTAAGTACCGGTGCGGCCGCTGCTCCCGTTCCCGTCCCAGGTGACCTGGTCCGTCACGTCCTCGCCGTCTACGGTCAGGGTCAGGAGATCGTAGCCGTAATAGGGCTGGATGGTGACGGCAGCCTGCTCGCCGCGGATGAGGCCGCTGTCCTTGCTGGCCGTGACTATGCCGCCGTAGTTGCCGGCGCTGGTGTTCACGGTGTAAGTCGGTTCATACTCGGCGTAGATCGTAACATTATAGGCCGGCATAACAAAGGTATAGCTGCCGCTGCCGCCGGTGAGCTGTTCGGTAACAGTCTCGCCTTCCTTTGTGTATGTGCAATACACCTTGCTGTCCACATAGCCTTCGATGGGAGTTACAGTCACGTTCACCGTGTCGTTCTCTCCGGCCTGCTGGACGTCCACACTGATGGTCCCGTAATCCGACTGGGCGGTGGTGATATCATAGACTAACCTGAACTTCGCTATGATGGTGCAATCTTCGCCGTACGTGTCGAAAACGTTGTCTCTGGTTTGAAGTATGTCGCCAGTTGAATCAGTAATCTTGTAATAATCCAGTCCGTAGCCGGGGTCAGGAGTATTGTCAAGAATCACGAGCTGACTATATCCAACACCTTTTATGCTCCCCACCCAGTTGAAATCGCCATGTTCTAAGTCCGTTTTAGCTAAAACCACTGTACTTTGACCTATTTTGAACTCAGCGATAACCTTAACATCGCCTTCCGGCATTGTGAAGGATATATTGCCTTTTTCCACTGACAATGAGGTGCTCACTTCATCTCCGGTGTCCGCTTCCTCAACGCGGCACGAGGACAAGAGATATAGTAAATCGGTGGTCACACTTAGAACGACTTTAGTCCCTGCAGCAAAAGGTCCGGCTTCCCCATCCTCAGACTTAGCCGTGATAGTCCCCTTCTCGTAAACACCGTTTGCGGCTTCCGTCTCATCAGCTTTGTAGAAAGTTACGGTGTACGGTCCATCCGCCAGTACGCCGGCGGGCAGCATCGCCAGCATAAGGCAAAGCGTCAAAGCGGCCGCCATATGTTTTTTGAGTCTGGCCTTCATTTTCATCTACCTCCATTCATTTAAAAATGAGTACTGCCAGATCTGTTCAGCCGGTGCGCGGCGGTAGTTCCCCGCGTCCCGGCGGTGACGGCAAGGCTGTCCAAGGCGAGGACCGGGCTGCACAGCAACGCGGCTGAGTGTGTCGACGATGTTAATAAATACAATATCATGGTCCGGCCGCATTTTCAACCGCATAAAAACCAAGCCGGGCGGTTTTTCACCGCCCGGCTCTTTGGACTTGGGTATTACTTTATGTAGTTGTAGAAGTTCATGAACATCTGGGCGGCGGCGGCGCGGGAGGCGGTGCCCTGCGGGTCGAGGACCCGGGCGGAGGTACCGGTCACGACGCCGGACCTGACGGCCCAGCTCATGGCGTCATAGGCGTAGCTGCTGACCTTGCCGGCGTCGGTGTAGCCGGAGATGTCGGAGCCGTAGCCGGAGAAACCGAGCCACTTCGCGTAGCGGTACAGGATGGAGGCCAGCTGCTCTCGGGTGATCGCCTGATCCGGGGCGAAGGTGGTGCTGGTCATGCCCTCCACTATGCCGTTCCTGGCGGCCCAGGCCACGGCGGTGGTGTAGTAGCGGCCCGCGGCCACGTCGGTGAAGCCCGCGGCGGCCTCATACGGCTCGCCCGCCATGCGCCAGAGCATGGTGACGACCATGCCGCGGGTGATCGTCGCGTCCGGCGCGAACCTGTAATAGCTCACGCCGTCCATGATGCCCTTGTCGTACACGAACTTCACCGCGTCGTAGTACCAGCTCGTGTAGGCGACGTCATTGAAGGGCAGCGCGGAGGCCGCGGGGGCGAAGTACGCGCTGACGGTGACGTACTGGTCGGGCATGTAGAAGTAGTAGGTGCCGGCCTTCTTCGCCTCGTAGACCTTGAGCTGGTCGCCCTTGGCGGTCTTGACAAAGAGGCTGCTCAGCACATAGCCCGTGTCGGGTGTGGCGGTGACGTAGACTATCTGCCCATCGGCCGCCCAGGTGGTGTCCGCCTTGAGCGAGCCGTTCGCGGCCCTGTCGACGTAGACGATGTGCTCGGACACGGCCTCGGTGAAGTCGACGTAGAGGTTGACGTCGCTGTCAGGCATGTAGAAGTAGTAGACGTTGTCGTGCTTCCAGCTCTGCCAATAGTCGACGCTGCTGCCCCAGTAATTGCGCTCGCTGATGCTGAGGCTGTTCATCGCGTAGCCGTTGTAGGGCTCGACGATGACCTGGACAAGGTCGCCCTTGCTCGCGCTGGTGTAGGGCACGAACTTGTCGAGGGCCTGGCTCCAGACGTTGAGGGTGACGTTGCCGAAGCGCCCGTCGTAGATGCAGGCGATGTCGCCGTCATACCAGGTGTCGAAGGTGGCGTAGACGCTGGTGTTGCCGGTGACGGTGAAGCTGTAAGTACCGGTGCGGCCGTAGTACCAGTTCCAGTACCAGTCCCAGGTGACCAGGTTCGTCACGTCCGCGCCGCCGACGGTCAGGGACTTGAGATAGTAGCCGTCATAGGGCTGAACGGTGACGGTGACCGTATCGCCGGAGCTGAGGCCGGTGGACGGAGTAGCCGTAACGCTGCCGCCGACGCTGCTGCTGGTCGTCACGGTGTAGGTCGTGGGCACAACAACAGGGGGTACATACTCGAACGTCGCGCTGACGGTGACGTCATCATTGGGCATGGTGAAGGTGTTACCGGTAACCGGCACAGGAGTGCCATCTTTAGCAGTCACCGAGTAAGACACAAATTTGTAGCCTGTTTCAGGAGTGTTGCTAAGGGTCACCGTTTCACCAGCATACGCAGTTCCGCTGGGCACAGTGGTTACATTGCCGTTTGCCGGGGCGCTTATTGTAATGATATGTCCGTCTGTCCGCTCTTCAACAGTTGCTCCAACTGTGATTTCAGTCACATTCGCGTCCTCGACAGTGAATTTGAGGGTATCAGTAATATCTGTCTCAGTACCGTTGTTGTACCAAACCTTAGTAACACTATAACCCCTGTGCGGTGTAACAGTGACAGTTATTTCGTCGCCTCTGACTGCTGTATTAGACGACACCGTAATATCTGCGCCTTCCACAGGCTGAACACTGATATTGACGATTTTCCGGAACTCGGCAATAACCTTAACATTGCCTTCCGGCATTGTGAAGGTTATGTTGCCATTTTCCTCTGAAGTTTCGACTTCAGTGTTAGTATCCGCTTCCTTAACGAGCAATGTGTACAAACGGCTGTCAGGGGAGGACGCGCTGAGAACGACTTTAGTTCCGGCAGCAAAAGGTCCAGCTCCCCCTTCCTCTGATTTAGCTGTTATAGTCCCTAGCGCGTAAGCACCGTCTGCGGCTACTGTTGTCCCATCAGCCTTGTAGAAAGTTACGGTGTACGGCCCCTCCGCCAGTACGCCAGCGGGCAACAGCGCTAGCATAAGGCAGAGTACCAGCGCGGCTGCCATCAGTTTTTTGAATTTGGACTTCATTTTCATCTACCTCCATTCATTTATAATAAGTAAGTCCAGCCAGATTTATATGAGCAGGGGCGCCGGCGGTTTCCTGATTCTGTTTTCCGTTCTCCGCGTCCCTGTTGCGCAAAATCCTCCGGTTTATCAAAAGTATACCAGTAAACTGTATTAATTTCAAGATACAGCCGACCCGATTTAAGGAATATTTAAGAATCGACATTTTCCCTGCAAAAATGTTTGACACACTCCGGGGGCTGTGGTAGTATTATGTAGTGGTAATTGGCTGCGATGGGGAGAAGTAAGCTCTCACACCGGTCTTCAGAGAGGCGCCGCCGCCGGCTGCAAGCGGCGCTGTCCAGGAGAGTCCCGAAATGCGCCCCGGAGCCTCGGACGGAGGAAATGCCGTCCCGTCTGCGCCGCGTTAAGGCGCTGCCCGGTATCAGCCGGAGAGTGATAAGCGAGAGTGGAACCGCGTATGAACTGCGCCTCTCATGCCGTCAGGCATGGGGGCTTATTTTTTTGTTCAACGTCTCTCCTTATCGACAGGAGGTAAAAATGTTCAAAGACCTGCGCGAAACCATTGAGGCCTACAAGGCCCGCGACCCCGCTGCCAGAAGCTCCTTCGAGGTCTGGCTGCTCTACCCCGGCATCAAGGCCACCCAGAGCCACAAGCGCGCGCACTGGTGCTACACCCACGGGCACAAGCTGCTTGCCCGCATCATATCCCAGCACAGCCGCAAAAAAACGGGAATCGAGATACATCCCGGCGCAAAAATCGGAAAACGCCTCGTCATCGACCACGGTATGGGCATAGTGATAGGCGAGACCGCCGAGATCGGCGACGACTGCCTCATCTATCAGGGCGTCACCCTCGGCGGCACCGGCAAGGACACCGGCAAGCGCCACCCCACCATCGGCAACAACGTCCTCATCGGCTGCGGCGCCAAGGTGCTCGGCCCCTTCACCGTCGGCGACAACTCCCGCGTCGCCGCAAACGCCGTCGTCCTCTCCGAGATACCGCCCGACTGCACCGCCGTCGGCTCCCCCGCCCGCGTCGTCAAGAAGAAGGGCGAGAAGGTCGACTACGTCCGCAACGTCGAACAGATAAACGTCACAGACCCGCTCGTGCAGGAGGTCAAGGCCCTCCGCGCCGAGCTCGAGAGACTCAAGGCCGCCGCAGGCGACGACATGAGATAAAATTCGGAGGTATGCAAAATGAAGCTGTATAATTCCGCCACCCGCACCAAGGAGGAGTTCGTCCCCAACCACCCCGACATCGTGAAGATGTACACCTGCGGCCCCACCGTCTACCACTATGCGCACATCGGCAACCTCAGAAGCTACATCATGGAGGACGTGCTGGAGAAATATCTCCGCTACCTCGGCTACAACGTCAAGCGCGTCATGAACATCACCGACGTCGGGCACCTCTCCTCCGACGCCGACACCGGCGAGGACAAGATGCTCAAGGGCGCCAAGCGCGAGCACAAGACCGTCATGGAGATAGCCAAGTTCTACACCGACGCCTTCTTCGACGACTGCCGCAAGCTCAACATCAAGACCCCCGACGTCGTGGAGCCCGCCACGAACTGCATCGACGAGTACATCAAGATAATCTCCAAGCTCATGGACACCGGCTACGCCTATTTCGCAGGCGGCAACGTCTACTTCGACACCTCGAAGCTGGAGAAATACTATGTCTTCAACGACTTCGACGCCGAAGACCTCGACGTCGGCGTGCGCGAGGGCGTGGAGGAGGACCCCAACAAGCGCAACAAGAACGACTTCGTCCTCTGGTTCACCAAGAGCAAGTTCGAGGACCAGGCGCTCAAGTGGGACTCCCCCTGGGGCGTCGGCTACCCCGGCTGGCACATCGAGTGCTCCGGCATCAGCATGAAGCACCTGGGCGAGGACCTCGACATCCATTGCGGCGGCATCGACAATGCCTTCCCGCACCACACGAACGAGATCGCCCAGTCCGAGGCGTACCTCGGCCACAAGTGGTGCAACTACTGGTTCCACGTCCTGCACCTGAACACCTCGAGCGGCAAGATGAGCAAGTCCAAGGGCGAGTTCCTCACCGTCTCCCTGCTCGAGCAGAAGGGCTACGACCCGCTCGCCTACCGCTTCTTCTGCCTGCAGAGCCACTACCGCAAGAGCCTGGTCTTCACCTGGGAGAACCTCGACAACGCCGCGCTCGCCTATCAGAAGCTGGTGAACCGCATCGCGGCCCTCTCGGATGCCCCCGCTGCCTTAGACGAAGCCCAAATGCAAAAGTTGCGCGAGGGCTTCACCGCCGCGCTCGACAACGACCTGAACACCTCCCTCGCCATAACCGCGCTCTACGACGCGCTCAAGGCCCCGGTGAACGACGCGACCAAGCTCGCCATCGTCGCCGACTACGACCGCGTGCTCGGCCTCGGCCTCATCGACGCCGCCGCCAAGCTCCGCAAGCAGGCCGAGCCCGAGGAGAGCGACCCGCGCATCGAGGCCCTGCTCGCCGAGCGCGCCGCCGCCAAAAAGGCCAGGAATTTCGCCGAGGCCGACCGCATCCGCGATATGCTCAAGGCCGAGGGCATAACCATCATCGACACCCCCCAGGGCGCCAAGTGGAAACGTGATTGACAAGTATTTCGCGAGGAGATATAGTGTAACCATCCCATAAAACTCAACGGGAGGTATTATAATGTACTGCACCAAGCGCATAACAGACGATATGGTCTGGGTCGGCGCGGACGACAGGCGCCTCGCCCTCTTCGAGGGGGTCTACGGCGTGCCTGACGGCGTGTCCTACAACTCATACCTCATCCTGGACGAGAAGACCATCCTCTTCGACACGGTCGACAAGGCCGTGGCCCACAACTTCTTCGACAACGTCGCCCACGAGCTGGCTGGGCGCAAACTCGACTACCTGGTCATCTCCCACATGGAGCCCGACCACGCCGCCACCATCGAGGACATAGCCCTGCGCTACCCCGAGGCGAAGATAGTCTGCAACGCCAAGATCCGCGACATGCTCGCGCGCTTCTTCCCCACCGACCTCTCCGAGCGGCTGCACCTCGTCAAGGAGGGCGACAGCCTCTCCACCGGCCGCCACGAGTTCACCTTCGTCATGGCCCCGATGGTCCACTGGCCCGAGGTCATGATGACCTACGACAAGACCGACAAGATACTCTTCTCCGCGGACGCCTTCGGCTCCTTCGGCGCGCTCAACGGCCGCATCTTCGCCGACGAGTGCGACTTCATGAACGAGTACCTCGACGAGGCCCGCCGCTACTACACCAACATCGTCGGCAAGTACGGCCCGCAGGTGCAGACCGCTCTGCGCAAGGCCGCCGGGCTCGACATCAAGTACGTCTGCCCGCTGCACAGCTTTGTCTGGAGGCAGGGCTTCGGCGACTTCCTCGCCAAGTACGACCAGTGGAGCAGCTACACCCCCGAGGTCAAGGGCGTGCTCATCGCCTACGCCAGCGTCTACGGCCACACCGAGAACGCCGCGAACATCCTCGCCGCCAAGCTCTCCGACCGCGGCGTCAAGGTCAAGATGTACGACACCTCCGTCACCCCCTCGAGCTACATCCTCTCCGACGCCTTCAAGTACAGCCACCTCGTGCTCGCCGCGACGACGTATAACGCCGGCGTGTTCGTCACCATGGACCAGCTGCTGCACGAGCTCGTGACCCACAACCTGCAAAACCGCAAGGTCGCCGTCATCGAGAACGGCTCCTGGGCCCCCACCAGCGGCGGGCTCATGCGCGAGCTGCTCTCCCAGCTCAAGGGCACCGAGTTCATCGGCGACACCCTGACCGTCAAGAGCGCCCTCACCGAGGGCCAGCTCGCCGAGCTCGACGTCCTGGCCGACGCCATCGCCGCCGACGTCCTGCCCCCGAAGCCCGCGCCGGTGGAGGTCAAGGTCAGCGCCGAGAGCGGCATGGACGGCGTCTATGAGGTCGACAACAAGGCCTTCAACAAGTTCAGCTACGGCTGCGAGATCCTCACCACCCGCGTGGACGGCAAGGACTACGGCTGCGTCATCAACACCGCCGGCCAGATAACGAGCTCCGACCCGAAGAAGATCACGATAAGCTGCATCAAGGCCAACTACACCTGCGACATGGTCGCCAAGGCGGGCATCTTCAACATCAGCATCCTCACCGAGGACGCGCCCTACGACATCTTCAAGCACTTCGGCTTCCAGTCGGGCCGCGACGTGGACAAGTTCGCCGACTGGCCGGACGACCTGCGCACGGTGAACGGCGTGCGCTACATCGGCAAGCACACCAACGCGGTGCTCTCCGCCCGCGTCATCGACTCGCGCGACTGCGGCACGCAGATGCTCTACATCGCCGAGGTCGTCGAGGCCCACGTGCTCTCGGACAAGCCGAGCTGCACCTACAGCTACTACCACGCCCACATCAAGCCCAAGAAGGCCCCCGCGCCTCCGGCCGTCGAGGGCTGGATCTGCAAGGTCTGCGGCTACTTCCACGAGGGCGCGGAGCTGCCCGCGGACTTCGTCTGCCCGCTGTGCAAGCACGGCCCCGAGGACTTCGAGCACTATGTCCCGGCCGTCGTCAACAAGAAGAAGGGCTGGCTGTGCACCGTCTGCGGCTACTTCTACGAGGGCGAGACTCTCCCGCCCGACTTCGTCTGCCCCATCTGCCACCACGGCGCGGACGCCTTCGAGCCCGCCGAGCAGTGAGCGCAGCTGCGTGAATAACGAGACGCCCCGGGTAACCCCGGGGCGTTTTATTAACATTTGGCTTGACAAGGGGCGGGATATGTCATATAATAGCCAAGCGCTTGTATAGGGGAATAGCTCAGTTGGCAGAGCGACGGTCTCCAAAACCGTAGGCCGAGGGTTCGAAACCTTCTTCCCCTGCCACCCCGGGATGGATATTCATCCCGGGGTTTTGCGTTTCATATAAGGGGACCCCCTCCGGGGGGTCCTTTTTTTGCGCCTTGGTGCGGGTGCGCCGTTACGCTGGGAGGTTGTCGTTAGCTTGTACTGCCGTTCGACCCCATTTCTTTGGTGCTTGCCCAAAGAAACGGTGTCGAGCCG
>ENA-UOIY01001101-UOIY01001101.1-human-gut-metagenome-genome-assembly--contig:-P114-NODE-1101-length-32771-cov-12.436209_pt1 | contig 32771 bp, 25 predicted proteins | sample MGYA00242335_ERZ723882 | MGnify/ENA metagenome assembly ERZ723882
TTGACCCCATCGAGCGGCTGCCGGACGGCTCGCTCTTCCGCCTGACGCCGGGACAGCTCCGCAGCGTGCGCGGTCTTGCAAAGCGCTGCTGCAACTTCTTGGATGGCGACTGCCTGCTGTTGGACGGCGTCTGCCCGCAACACATCTCCCGAAGTCTGCTTTGCCGGTGGTTTCGCCGCGCCGTACTGCCCCAGCAGCCCAAGCTGGAACAGGCCATTCTCAGCCCGAAAAAGCTCCGCCGCTGCGAAATCTGCGGCAAGGGCATCCTCGCCCGCTCCGGCAGAACAAAATACTGCCCCGCCTGCGCCAAGGAGGTTCACCGCCGGCAGAAGGCGAAATCCGCCCGCAAACGGCGGTCAAGGGTAGACAATTCAGGGTCAAAAAGTCCTTGAATTACAAGCCTTGCCGCACCGCCAAAGCCGCGCGGCAAGGCGTTTTCCCTCGCGGCCGGAAAATCGAGTTCTATTTGTCTACATAAGCACCGGAACACACGCATAGATTGAAGCAGCAAACGCTCTGGAAAGGAGGGCAGCCATGGAAGTATTTCTGATCTTCCCGAAATCCATCCAGAAGCTGCCCTGCTCCACGGAGCAGAAGCTGGAACTGGTGGACGCCGCCGTGAAACATCTGAAAGCGCAGCAATAATACATAGCAAACGAGCAGGCCAGCCTCAACAGCCGGTCTGCTCGTTTACTGCTATGGTTATGTCTGCTTGAAATACTTCTCCCATATGGATTTGAAAATCTGCACGTTACCCTGTTCCCATCGCTTGAACTTTTGCAGCGGGACGCCAAGCTGCGCTGCATATGCCTTCTGCGTCAAGCCGAGCCGCTGACGTATGGCTTTGATCTGCGCTCCCTGACCCCGCAGCAGAAACAGGTTATAGTCATCCAGCAAATCCTCCAGCGGTACCTCAAACAACTCTGCCAGCTTCTCCATATGCTCCTTCGGATAAAAGTCCCGCCCTGCCTCTTCGTAATGGATATAGGTACTGCGGTCGATGCCAGCATAGTCCGCCGCGTCACGCTGACGAAGTCCTTTTTGATAGCGATACCACCGCAGCTTGTCCGCAATTTCCGTGATCTCGGATGCGTCCGAAAACCGCAGATTGAACTTCTCGGCATCCAAAAACTTATGTGGAAGGACGACCGGGAACTTGAGAATTTGAAGCGGCGCAACTTTTAACGTACCTGCAACATTCGCAGCCAATACATAGCTGCGGACTTTCAAGCGGCAGAACATAGACCATTTTGCCCCAAAAGGTTCATGGTTTTCCACCTCAACCGCCGTTTGTTCCGCTATGATAGTATAGCATTCTCGATACATTTCGCCGCATACGTCGCCAACCGCGATCCCCGCTCCGGATGAAACGTATTGACCGCTTTAATGAGCCCGATGGTGCCGATCGACAGGAGATCTTCCATTTCATAATCTGTACCCTGATATTTTCTGGTCACATGCGCCACCAGCCGTAAATTTCGCTCTATCAGAGTATTGCGTGCCTCATGGTCTCCCTCTTTCATGCGTTCCAGACAGGACCGTTCCTCTCCAGGTGTCAAAGGCTTTGGAAATGTATGCAAAGAAAAAGCCACCCTGAAGCTTACTTACTGATAGTTTATGCTTCGGTGGCTTTTCCAGTGCACCACTTGCTTTTCCGATTTTAGAAAGGGATCTAAAAATCATACTGCGTCTAAAAATATTGATACCTCTTTCTCTTCGCCACCAAAAAGATAACTGACACCGTCACGGACATACACTCCGCCACGATAATTGCGCCCCAGATTCCGTTCAGGCCCAGGAGCAGCGGCAGAATGATAACCGAGGCACTTTCAAACACAAGAGTACGCAAAAAAGCTATCAGCGCCGAGGTCAGTCCATCTCCCAGCGCCGTAAAAAAGGCGGAACTGAAAATGGAGAAACCGCAGAATAAGAACGAAACCGCATAAATGGAATACGCATGTACCGTCATGTCCAGAAGCCCGGCATCATATCCTACGAAAATAGCTGCCAACGGTGCCGCCATCACCTCGGACAGCAGCAGCATGCTCAGAGACGCCGCCGCGATCAGAACCACACTGCGCTTTAGCAGGTTATTTAACTCCTTTTTATTTCCTGCGCCGTAGTGATAGCTGATAACCGGAGCTACGCCGGTCGCATAACCGATGAAAATCGCAAGGAAAATAAAGTCCACATACATGATGGTTCCGTAAGCTGCGACTCCGTTTTCTCCCGCGTAGCGCATCAGCTGCGCGTTATACAGCATGCCGACAATGGACATGGAAATACTGCTCATCAATTCCGATACACCGTTGGTGCAGGCACGTCTGAGCGCTCCTCCATCCCACTTTGGTCTGCGAAGGCGCAGGCTGCTGCTGTTCTTCCGCAGGAAATAAACCAGCGGTATCGTTCCGCCTATGATCTGTCCCATCGCAGTCGCCATCGCCGCTCCGGCAATTCCCCAATGGAACACTCCCATGAACAGAACATCTCCCGTCATATTGAGCACACCCGAAATGATCGTTACAATCAGCCCCAGCTTCGGCTTCTCCGCCGTCACGGAAAGGCTGCCAAACGCATACTGCAGCATTAAAAACGGAAGCGCCACCAGAATGATCCGTCCATACCGGATGCAGTCCGCCAGCATCTCTCCCTTCGCGCCAAGAAAGGCAGCGATCTGCGGTAAAAACAGAATACTGATAACCGCAATTACCAGACCAGAAACAACGGTCGCAGCGATCAGAAGGGAAAAAATCTCCTGCGCCTTCTCACGCCTGCCCTCGCCCATAATCCGGGCGATCAGGGCACTTCCACCCGTGCCGAACATAAATCCCATGGCACCTACGACCATCAGAAACGGCATAATGAAATTGACCGCCGCAAACGGCGTTTTTCCTACAAAATTCGATACAAAATATCCATCTACCACTCCGTAAATGGAGGTAAAAATCATCATTAAAATAGATGGAATTGTAAACCGGATCAATCTCCCAAAACCGAAATGATCCGATAACTGAATCCTCTGTTCCATAACATTCTCCTGTCAAATTTTTAAGTAATTCTGCCATTATATCACGATTCGCATCTTCGATGCTTACCGCTGCTGACGCAGCTATCGTGATCGCCATTCGCCGTTCGCCATAAATCTGCAAGCAGCTTTCTGGCTCACTTGCGCTCATTATATCATAATTCTTCACATCACGGAACATCACCTGCACCTCTTCTCCGTTACTGTTCACGCATACGTGCCCAGTAACGGAATTTGCCGTGGCTTCGCATTTAAATACGGCAAATTCCTGCTGCCACCACGTTTTCTTACGGCACTTTCGGTTCCAAAAGTGCCTACCCGTGAATACTCTCCCCTTGAGCCAAATAAATATTATTCCTACGGTTGATTTTTTCGGAATTATTCTGTATAATGAAAATAAATTTACAATTTAACGCGTTAAACCTCAACGCATTAAATTCAAAAAAGCACGACTTTCACATTAGGGAGGAACTATGTTATGAGCGAAGACAAAAAATTAAACATGCCTCAGTCGCTTCTGCTTCTGCTCCTGATCATCGGAGCGGTTGCAGTCTGCATCCGGCTGAAAACGGGCGGACCGATGATTGGACTATTTATGAGCTGGATCATCATCTATCTGTTTTGTAAGGTATTACGCATAAATTATGAGCATGTTGTAAACGGCGCTTACGACGCGATCCGGGTTGTCGTTCCTACCCTGTGCCTGCTCATGGCAATCGGCGTCATGATCGGTACCTGGCTGCAAAGCGGCACAATTGCAACCATCATTGTCGGCGGTTTAAAACTGATCAACCCGACCTGGCTGCTGCCTCTGACCCTGATTTTCTGTGCCGTATTAAGCCTTGTGACCGGAACCTCCTACGGTTCCGTCGGCAGTGCCGGTGTTGCCATGATGGCAATCGGCAACGCGATGGGCATCCATCCTGGCATGGTGGCAGGTGCTGTCATCTGCGGCGCGATGTTCGGTGACAAATTAAGCCCGCTTTCCGACACAACCAACCTGGCTCCAGCGGTTGCTGGCTCTAAATTAAACGACCACGTGCGTTCCATGCTCTGGACCACGCTTCCGACCTTTGTCATCAGCCTGGTTCTCTTTGTAATTCTTGGCATCAGCCAGACTTCAGGGAACTATGAAACTGGAAATCTTCTGACATACATCGATGCCCTGCAAGGTGAGTTTAAACTTGGCTTCATCACTCTGCTGCCAGCCATCGCAATCATTATTCTGCTTTTATGCAAAGTAAACGCGGTTGTCTCCCTTGGTCTTTCCGCCATCTGCGCCGGAGCTGTCTCTTTCTTCTATCAGGGCGCAACTCTGCAGAGTATCATCCGTGTTGCTTACAACGGATACAGTACCAGCATTGAGGAAGGTATTTTACAGACCATCTTAAACCGCGGCGGTATGAGCAGCATGCTTCAGTATGTGGCAATCATCTGCTTTGCAGTTGGTATGGGCGGTATGCTGGATCGCCTCGGCGTTCTCGGCAATCTCTTAAACGCCATCGTAAATCACATCAACAGCGATGGCAGCCTGATTGCAGCAAGCCTTTTAGTCGGCTATGTAACCAGCTTAATCAGCTGTTCCCAGCCGATGTCCCACGTCCTGACTGGAAATATGATGAAACCGTTGTTCAAATCCAGAAAAATCGCACCGGAAATCCTTTCCCGTACCCTTGAGGACGCAGGTACTTTATCCGGTCCGATGATTCCGTGGCACGGTTACTGTGTATACATGTCTGGAACTCTCGGCGTTGCCTGGTCAGTATTCTTCCCATACCTGTTCTTACTGTACTTAACACCTTTGTTCAGTATTTTCTATGGATTTACGGGAATCTCCATCCGGCATACAGACGACGCTCAAAATTAAACCTTTCACTTGATGAAAACAAAATGATCGAAACATATATGCAGCCTTTGACACAGTGTTTACCTGTGCAAAGGCTGAACACATCTAATTTACCCGAACTTTTTTCATGATTTCGCGCAAAATATATTACATATGAATTTAGGAGATGAATATTTATGATGGAAACAAAGCTTGTACTTCTCGGAACCGGTACCCCGAATGCCTGCCCGAATGCCAGTGGTCCTTCTTCTGCAGTTGTCGTAGGCGACCGCGCTTATCTTGTAGATTTTGGTCCTGGCGTTGTCCGTCAGGCGGCGAAAGCATACCAACAGGGAATTGATGCCCTGCGCCCGGACCGGCTGATGATCGCATTCTGCACACATCTGCACACCGACCACACGGCCGGCTATCCGGATCTCATTTTTACTCCGTGGGTGCTGGAACGCCCGAAGCCGCTGAAAGTATTCGGTCCAAAAGGCATCCAGAACATGACCGAACATATTTTAAAAGCATATGAGACGGACATCGACTTCCGTATCCACGGCTTTGAAAAAGCCAACGAAAATGGCTACAAAGTCGAAACTACCGATATCCAGCCTGGTATCATTTATCAGGATGACCGCGTGACGGTTGAGGCATTTCCAGTCAGCCACGGTACGCTCGAAAGCTACGGATTTAAGTTTACAACGCCGGATAAGGTGATCGTGATCAGCGGTGACACGGCTCCGCTTGAGATCGTGGCGCAGAAAGCGGAAGGCTGCGATATTCTCCTCCATGAGGTCGAGTACACCGCCGGACTCTCCGCCAGAGAGCCAAAATGGCAGAAATACCACCAGGAAGTTCACACTCTCAGCGTTGATCTGGCAAAGATTGCCGCCAAAGCGCACCCGCGACTTCTGGTTACCTACCACCGTATCTATCACATGGAAATCCAGGACAACACCCGCGATGTCGAGGCTGAGATGGCGCGCAGAAACACCGCCATTTTGCAGGAAATCCATGATGCCGGATATGAAGGTGTCGTTGTAAATGGACAGGATTTAGATGTATTCTAAGAAAAATTTAAGGGGCTGTGAAATAAGTCCCTGCCAGCATCATCCGGTCATTATCAAATGCCTTCTTCTTTTTCTCCGCATAGCAGTCTAAAAGGTCATTCACCCCCATTTTCGCTCTCTCCTCACCGCCCAGATCCAGGATGATCCGCCCTTCATCGAGCATGATCGTCCGGTTTCCGGTCGTGAGCGCCTGCGACAGATTGTGGGTGATCATCAGCGTCGTCAGATGGTTTTCCGACACAATCGACCGCGTGATCTCCATGACCTTATCCGCCGTCGCCGGGTCAAGCGCCGCTGTGTGCTCATCCAGAAGAAGGAGCTTTGGCATGACAAGCGTACACATGAGAAGCGTCACAACCTGTCTCTGACCACCTGACAGAAGCCCTACCTTCGTCTTCATACGGTTTTCCAGATCCATATGGTACTTCTCAAGCTCTGTCCGAAATAGATCCTTTTCCTGTTTGCGGACCGCACTTCGAAATGGCTTCCGATCCTTCCGGGTATATGCCAGCGCCAGATTTTCCTCGATCGTAAGATGCGGCGCCGTTCCTTTCATCGGATCCTGGAACACGCGCCCGATCTGGCGCGCCCTACGGTGCTCCGACAGAAAAGTGATATCCTGACCATCCAGGAAAATCTGTCCCTGGTCCAGCCAGTAATTGCCGCAGATCGCATTAAAAAGCGTCGATTTTCCCGCTCCGTTGGAACCGATGATCGTCACGAACTCCCCATCATCCAGATGCAGGTCCAGTCCGTTCAAAGCGTGGTGCTCGCTCGCCGTACCAGCGGAAAATACTTTGGTTGCCTGTTTTACATCTAACATAGTACATCTCCATCTTTTATCCCTGTTTGTAACTGCTTTCCAGGTTATTGTTCATACATATCTCTTTCTCTCGTCCGCTTCATCTTTGAAAGCCCCATCTGATAACGGATCGCCGGAAGCGCCAGCGCCGCCGCTACGATGCACGCTGATACCAGTTTTAACGCATATGCCGGAAAAATCTGGCTCTTGGTTGCCGCTGCGATGATATAACGGTAGATGATCGAACCGAAAATCGAGGAAAAAAATCCGATTTCCAGACCTCTTTTTCCAACAATCACTTCGCCAATGATGACCGATGCCAGACCTACGACCAGCATACCGGAACCGGAGTTTACATCCGCAAATCCCTGATACTGGGCAATCAGACCGCCGCTGACCGCTACCAGTGCATTGCTGAATGCCAGCGCCGTGATCTTCATCGCGTCTACATTGATGGAGGACGCGCTCACCATCGCCTCATTATCGCCCGTCGCCCGGATGCAGAGTCCCAGATGCGTCCGGAAGAAAAGAATCAGCAGCACCAGGCAGACTGCTGCTGCCGCGATCGCAATCACGAGTCTTGCCGCCTCTTTTGAAAGTCCCAGGCTTTCTGCCGCTTTAAATATGGTCGGAACATTGATGAGGGAAATATTCGGGCTGCTTCCCATCACAATCAGGTTGATGGTGTAAAGCCCGCACATTGTGAGGATGCCAGCTAATACCGCATGAATCCCCATCTTCGTCTGGAGTACGCCTGTCACACAGCCTGCCAGCGCCCCGGCCACAGCTGCTGCCACGATCCCGGCAACCGGATGCCCCGCCAGCGTGCAGACTGCCGAGGCTGCCAGTCCCAGCGTAAAACTCCCCTCCGCCGTCAGATCCGGAATATTTAAAATGCGGAATGTGACGTATATTCCAAGCGCCAGTATTCCATATAAAAATCCCAACTGCAGGGATCCGATCACCAGTGTCATGTGTGCTTCCTCCTATTTTCAAGTTCGTTTGTAATTACTCCGCAAATTTCCACAATCAATGAATGTGCGTACCAGCCAGACTGCTATATATCTTACTCCGCATCCTTTACAAAGGTTGCCTCGTTCTGCACCTCATCCGAGAATGTGATTTCCAGTGCATCGGCTGTATCCTGATTGATTACCATATTGGAAGCCGGTACCACAACAGCTGCAATATCCTCCATCGCAGTTCCGTTTAAGTATTCCAGTGCCATATCTGCGGTCTGTGCGCCGATCTCGGTATCGCTGATCGCAATCGTTGCAAATGCACCAGAATCAACCATAACAGCGGAGCTTCCATATACCGGAATCTTCGCATCTCTTGCCACTTCCGTTACCATCGGCATTGCACTCTGGATGACACTGTCATTCGGTACAAAAATCGCGTCAACCTCGCCCGCTAAAGACTGTGCCGCCTGCTGTACTTCAGATGAGTTCGTAACAACCGCCTCTTTATAGGAAAGTCCCTGATCGTCTAAATATTTTTTTGCATTCTCCACGGTGCTGACGGAATTGATCTCGCTTGTATTATACAACATTCCGTAGGTCTTACAATCTGGTGTCAGCTTATCGCTCAGTGCGAAAATATCCTCAACCGGAATCGCATTGGAAGTACCGGTTGCATTCTTATCCGGCTTTTCCATATCGGTAATGACACCCGCGCCGACCGGATTGGAAACAGCGATAAAGAATACCGGAATATCCGTCTCCAGGTTTACCATCGCCTGGGTCGCCGGAGTCGCAATCGTTGCAATCAGGTCAACACCGCTGTCTGCCATCTCCTGGCAGATGGTATTCAGCGCTGCCGCATCGCCCTGTGCATTTTTGTAAACAATATCGACTTTACCACCTGTATATTTTTCAGTCAGCTCCTCCGAGAAACCATCGCGCATATCTGCAAATGCACCGTTATCAATCATCTGGATCACGCCAACCTTGATATCGCCCTTTGCCTCGCTGGCTGCTGCCTCCGATGCATCTCCATTTTCAGAAGCCTCAGAATCAGCCGCTGCTGTCGTCTCTGCCGCATTCGAGCCGCCACAGCCTGCCATCGTCAGTGCCATTGCCGCTGCCATCGCTGCTGCTGTGCCTCTTTTTGCCATCATTCCAAATCCATTCATTTTTCTCATAATACTCTCCCTTTCCGCCATCCTGGCTCTCGCTGATTTTGATTCCCAACGAAATATAAAATCCCCGGCGCAGACAAAACTCCTGCGCCGGGGACGAATAAACAAATATCGTGGTGCCACCCCTGTTCTCAGACCTTCAAACTTTATATAAAAAAGCAGATATTCTCACATAATGGAAAATATCTGCCATCCAGTCTGACTCATTCTACGGTACGGAAAACATAGACGTGATTGATAATGCGAAATCAGATATGCTCTCGATACCCTACCCTTTAACGCAGAGTTACGGCTGCAGCTACTCGAATCACTCTTTCACCTCGCATCTCCCAAATCCATTCCATACAGCCCTTCATACCGGTTTCCACCAAGCCCGGCTCTCTGTGATGTACCTCTGTATGTACTCGTTTTGTTCATCGATTTTGTAGTGTTGTATTTAATTTTTTCATAGTTTACCACTATGTTTTTAAGTTGTCAACCCTATTTTCGAATTTTTCTTTATCATCGGCAAAATCGGGTTACTGTTCACAGGTAGGCACTTTTGGAACCGAAAGTGCCGTAAGAAAACGTGGTGGCAGCAGGAATTTGCCGTATTTAAATGCGAAGCCACGGCAAATTCCGTTACTGGGCACGTATGCGTGAACAGTAACAAAATCGGCTGCCCGCGCGTTGCTGTACGGCACTTACAGTTTCAAACGTGCCAATTTGTGAGGATGTATTAGAACAATACTTCTCCGATAATCTCCACCGCATCGCTGATGCAGTCCGGACAGGCACGCAGCACATTTCCTGTTTCCACACCCTTCAAATCCCTACAGACCACGCTCTGGTTCTTCTCAAGGAAACGCGCGATGCACTCTCTGGCATCCTTATAAGAAACCGCCTTCGAATTCGCCAGCTCCAGATCCCCGGTACTATCCTTCAGCCCCGCCAGCACAGCCGCCGCCGAAATGGCCCCGCAGGTACCATTCATGCCGCCCATGCCAAGACCAAGCCCCTCCGTCACCTTAAACAGCGCCACCTTGTCCAAATCCACCTTATCCGCAAACGCACACGCCACCGACTGGGCACAATTATACCCCATTCCATGAAACTGAGCCGCCTGCTGCTGACGCGCTGAAATCTCTTCTTTCGTCATACTGATACCTCCTGAAATTTTCTTAATCTGCTGAATTTTTTATATTGTACTATTTATGCCAATTATAACATACATTTCCACTTTTTAAACACCCCAAAAAGCATACAACATACAGCGCCAGAAGCCAAATGCCCTCCGTTGCATTTGCAGGAGTCTTGGTAACTCTTGGCTCGCAGAGATTTGTGTTAGAGTTCAAAATACACCTGTCTGAGCGAAGCGAGTTTGTATTTTGGACTCTGCTTTTAACAAATCTATGCAAGCCTGGTGTTACCGGCTCCGAAACCGCAACGGAGGGCATTTGGCTTCTGGCGCGTCACCTTGCCATTTTTATGCATTTCTATATATTTCTATTTCATCAGCGTAACCATAACCGCCTTCTGGGCATGCAACCGGTTTTCTGCCTCTTCAAAGATCTCTGACGCATGTTCTTCAAAGATCTTCTCGGTAATCTCCTGTCCACGGTAAGCCGGCAGACAGTGCATTACCATCGCCCCCGGTTTTGCCGCAGCCATCAGCTCATCATTGATCTGATATCCCTGGAATGCCTGCTGGCGGATCTTCTTCTCTTCTTCCTGACCCATGGAAGTCCATGTATCTGTGATGACAACGTCTGCATTTTCCACTGCCTTGATCGGATCATTTACCAGTGTAAATGCGTCATTGCCAGCTGCGAAATCCAGCACTTCTTTCGCCGGACGGTAATTATCCGGAGTTGCGATAGATACCTGCATATCCGATTTCAGACCGCCTACGATCAGGGAGTTCGCCATGTTGTTGCCGTCGCCGATGTAACACATCTTGAGCCCTTTCAGTACGCCGTATTTCTCACGGATCGTCATCAGGTCAGCCAGTACCTGGCACGGATGGCAGAAATCCGTCAGACCGTTGATGATCGGGATAGAACCGTATTTTGCCAGATCCTCCACTTCTTTCTGCTCGTAGGTACGGATCATGATGCCGTCCAGATAACGGGAGAGTACGCGTGCGGTATCCTGTACCGGCTCACCGCGTCCGATCTGTAAGTCGCGGGAGGAAAGGAACAGTGCCTGTCCGCCGAGCTGGAACATACCGGTCTCAAACGAAACTCTGGTACGGGTGGATGACTTCTGGAAAATCAGACCGATGGATTTGCCCTCCAGAAGACGATGTGAAATGTGATGTTTCCGCTCATATTTTAACTGATCTGCCAGATCCAGAATCGAGGTAATCTCCTCCGGTGTGCAGTCCAACAGCTTTAATAAATGCTTCATGTCTAAAATACCTCCCTCATAGCAGCGATTGCCTCGTCCATCTCCTCTTTCGTGATGACAAGCGGCGGAAGCAGACGGATCGCCTCTGTACCGGCTGTCAGGACCAGGACGCCTTTTTCCATCAACTGACTGACCATCGCAGCTCTCTCATCTTTGTCCACTACGATGCCTAACATCAGTCCCATGCCGCGAACTGTCTTTACCTTCGGAGAACCAATCGCTAAAATCTCCTTTTTCAGGTACTCACCCTTTTCCTGAACCGCTTTCAGAAATTCCGGCTTATTTACGATATCTAATACAGTATTGGCAGCCGCACAGCAGAGCGGATTGCCGCCGAAGGTTGTACCGTGCGTACCGGCGCCCAGTACATCCTGGCATTTCTTATCCGCCATGACAGCACCGATCGGAACACCGCCGCCGAGTCCCTTTGCCATACTGATGATGTTCGGCTGAACGCCGTACTGCTCATAGCAGAACAGGCTTCCGGTACGTCCGATGCCCGTCTGAACCTCGTCAATCAGAAGCAGGATGTCCTTCTCCTTGCAGATCTCGGCAGTTGCCTGTACAAATTCCTTATCAAGCGGAAGGACGCCGCCCTCGCCCTGAATCATCTCCATCATGACAGCGCAGGTCGTATCATCGATCTTGCGCTTCATGTCTTCGATATCATTGGCTGCCGCATAATCAAATCCCTCCGTAAATGGGAAGAAATACTGATGGAACTTGTCCTGTCCGGTTGCCTTTAATGTCGTCACGGTACGTCCGTGGAAGGACTGTTTCAGCGTGATAATCTTATTTCTTCCCTCGCCGTATTTGTCAAAGGAATACTTTCTTGCCAGCTTGATCATGCCCTCGTTGGCTTCCGCACCGGAGTTTGCAAAAAAGATTTTTCCCATTCCGGCTGCATCGACCAACTTCTTTGCTGCCTGCACCATAGGCTCGGTGTAATACAGGTTGCAGGCGTGCATCAGCTTATGTGCCTGCTCCGATACCGCAGTCGTCAGCGCCTCGTTGTCATGACCAAGACTGTTGACACCGATGCCGGAGGTCAGATCAATGTATTTCTTTCCGTCCGTATCCCACAGCGTCGCGCCTTTTCCGTGATCCAGCGCAATCGGAAAACGTCCGTATGTGTGCATAATATAAGTTTCTTCGCCCTGTTTGATTTCTTCAAATGTCATAAAAAACCTCCATGCATCTTTCAAACTTTGTTTACGAGAACATGGTTCCTACACCGTCATCGCTCAAAAGCTCGACCAGAATCGAGTGCGGCACACGGCCATCCTGGATATTGGCACGTTCTACACCCTGGCGTACTGCCTCAACACAGCAATCTACCTTCGGAATCATGCCGCCGGAGATCACACCCTCTTTGATGAGTGCCGGAACCTCGGAAACTTTCAGTCTCGGAATCAATGTCGAATCGTCTTTCGGATCGCGCATCAGACCGCATACATCCGTCAGAAGAATCAGTTTTTTCGCTTTCAGTGCCACCGCCAGCTTCTCCGCTGCCGTATCTGCATTGATGTTATAGTTTGTCTCCTCGTCCATGCCTGCTGCCACGGAGGAAACAACCGGGATAAAGCCCTCATTTAAAACGTCGAGAACAACTTTCTCATTAACCTCTTTCACATCTCCCACATAGCCGTATTCCGTTCCATCCGGATCGACTAACCGGATCGCCTTGAAGAGTCCGCCGTCCATGCCGCCCAGACCAACGGCACGTCCGCCTGCTTTCTCAAACAGGGAAACAAGGTTTTTGTTGACCTTGCCGCAGAGAATCATCTGGACAATGTCCATCGTTTCTCGGTCTGTGTAGCGCAGACCTTTGACAAATTTAGACTCTTTTCCGATTTTTTTGAGCATCTCCGAAATTTCCGGACCGCCGCCGTGTACCAGCACGACCTTGATGCCTACCAGATTTAAAAGGACGATATCCTCTATCACCGCCTGCTTTAAATCTTCATTAATCATGGCGTTTCCGCCGTATTTTACAACGATAATTTTACCTGTATATTCCTGAATATATGGCAGCGCCTCTACCAGGACTTCTGCGCTCATTTTTGATCCTGTTTTCATCACGTCCGATAATCTCCATTAATCTTCACATAATCATAGGTCAAATCGCATCCCCAGCAGGTAGCGCTTCCGCTGCCTTCCTGAAGTGTTACATTGATCTCCACTTCATCCTGGCTTAAGATTTTCTTTGCCAGATCTTCATCAAAATCGAGTCCCCTGCCGTCCTCACAGACTGCAATGCTGCCCTCTTTGGAGGCAAACTCGACTAACACTTTCTCCGTGTTAAACGCAGCTCCGGAATAGCCCATCGCGCAGAGAACGCGTCCCCAGTTCGCATCGGAACCGAACATTGCTGCTTTGGTCAGGGAAGAACCGGCGATGGATTTTGCCAGTACCTCGGCTGTCTCCTCATCCTTCGCTCCCTTCACGGTACAGGTCATCAGCTTGCTTGCGCCCTCGCCGTCTGCCGCAATCATACGAGCCAGATCCTGCATGACTGCCTGCAATGCCTCGCAGAATGCCTCGTATGCCGGACCTTCTGCAGTAATCTCCGCATTGCCAGCCATACCATTTGCCAGAACGGTACACATATCGTTGGTGGAGGTATCGCCGTCAACGGTCACACGGTTGAAGGTACGTTTTACATTGAATAACAGCGCCTTGCGGATCATCTCGCTGCTGACTGCACAATCGGTTGTGATGAAGCACAGCATCGTTCCCATATTCGGGTGGATCATGCCGGAACCTTTGCAGATACCGCCGATGTGGCAGGTTGTTCCATCTATATCAAATTCAACAGCGATCGTCTTCACTTTTGTATCGGTCGTCATGATCGCTTCTGCAGCTACCAGGGAGTTGTCATATTTCATCTCCATCTCGCCTGCATGAGCCTCGATCGCCTCAACCGGAAGCGTCTGACCGATGACGCCGGTCGATGCTACGATTACATTTTCCTCCAAAACGCCCAGCGCACGCGCGCCTGCCTTTGCCTGTCTTCTTGCATTCTCCATGCCAAACGGAGCGCACGCGTTCGCATTTCCGGAATTGACAATAACCGCCTGTGCCTTTCCGTCGGCCAGATGTTCCTTTGTCAGTAAAATCGGCGATGCCTTGACGCGGTTGGTCGTATAAACCGCCGATGCGTTGCAGACACAATCCGAAAGGATCATCGCCAGATCCTTTTTTGTATGAGATTTGCGGATTCCACAGCGCATCGCGCCCGCTTTAAATCCTTTTGCAGCACAAACGCCGCCTTCGATTATCTTCATATGACATTCCTCCTGTCATTTTTAATGTACTCTCGGAATCTTTCTGTGCTTGATTTTGTGAGATGTTTTTTTGTCAGTTGTGCCCAAATTTCTGAGGCGTACGCGGTGCGTACGTTGATGAAATTCGGGTGCGGCTGGCGGAAAATCAGCCACAAAAGCAAATGCAGAAAGACTCCGAGAGTACATTTTTATATAACTTCGCGTCTATAGTCCCCCGCAGCTATTTTATGGTTTTATCTCTCAACCCCAAAATATCTAAAAAAACCATCTGCCGTTCTTTTATTATAGCACTTTTCTATAGTGCCAGTCCAGCTGTCTCCTCAAATCCAAGCATCAGGTTCATGTTCTGAACGGCTGCGCCTGAAGCACCCTTTCCAAGATTATCAAAGAGCGCCGTCACCATGGTCTGTTCCCCGTGACCATTGACAATCAGCTCCAGACTGTCTCGGCCTGCCATATCTGCTGCCGCGATCATACCGTCATATCCAAACGGATGTACCTTAATGAGCTTCTGTCCGTCATACCAGCCAGCCAGCTTCTCATAAATATCTTCCGCGGTCGGCCCGCCGTTTAAGAGGCGGTTCTGAAGCTGGATCGTGACTGCCATTCCTTTATAGTAGTCATCCACGATCGGACTAAAGACCGGCGGATAATCAAGTCCGCAGACCTTCTGCATCTCCGGTAGATGCTTATGTTTCAGCGTCAGGCCATAAATACGGGGTGCGAAATAGCTCTGCGGCTTCTCCGGCGATTCATACTCGGCAATCATCTTTTTACCGCCGCCGGAATAGCCGGTCAGGGAAAAGACTGTCATCGGATAATCCTTCGGGATGATCCCCTGCGCCACCAGCGGATAAACGGAAGTGATAAATCCAGTTGCATGGCAGCCTGGATTCGCCACCCGGCTGGATGTTTTGATCGCCTCGCGGTGCTCCTTTGAAAGTTCCGCCATGCCGTACGCCCATCCTTTGGCTGTCCGGTGCGCAGTAGATGCATCAATGATGCGCGCCCCAGAACCTTCCGCCAGTGCAACTGCCTCAACCGCTGCCGCATCCGGCAGGCACAGGAATACGATATCCGCCGCATGAATCAGCTTTCTTCGCTCTTCCGTGTCCTTGCGCTTTGCCTCATCGATCAGAAGCAGCTCGATGTCCTCTCTTTTCGCCAGACGATCGTAAATCTGCAGTCCGGTTGTTCCTTCTTTTCCGTCTATATAAATCTTCGGTTTCGCCATTGTTCGTCCCCCGTTTCCTGTCCTACTCCTGAACCTTGTGTTCGCTTACAAATTTCTCAATCACAGAAATCTGGCGGGTTACTTCTTCCGGAGCCGGTCCGCCGATTACCTTACGTCCACGTACACAGGTCTTCAAATCAATCGCTTCATATACGTCATTTTCAAAGACATCGGAATGTGTCTTGTACTCTTCCAGTGTCAGATCGGCTAAGGACTTGTCCTCACGTACACACTGGGCTACCAGCTGTCCGACGGTCTTGTATGCGTCACGGAACGGCATTCCCTTCTTGGTCAGGTAATCTGCACAGTCCGTTGCGTTGATGAAGCCTTTCAGAGCCGCTTTCTTCATATTGTCTTTCAGGATCTGCATCGTGGAGAACATTGGAGTCAGCACGCGCAGGCACTGTTTTACGGTGTCAATCGCATCAAAGACTGCCTCTTTGTCTTCCTGCATATCCTTGTTGTATGCCAGCGGAATACCCTTTAACATGGTAAGAAGGGTAAACAGATCGCCGTACACGCGACCGGTCTTGCCGCGGACCAGCTCGCAGACATCCGGATTCTTCTTCTGCGGCATGATGGAGGAACCGGTTGAAAATGCGTCATCCAGCTCTACAAACTTGAACTCCCAGGAACACCAGGAAATAATCTCCTCAGAGAAACGGGACAGATGCATCATCAGAATGGATAACGCTGCCGTCAGCTCTACGCAGTAATCACGGTCGGAAACACCGTCTAAGGAGTTGTTGGTCACTCTGGCAAATCCAAGCTGCTGGCGTACAAAATCACGGTCGATCGGATAAGTCGTGGAAGCCAGCGCGCCGGATCCGAGCGGCATATCATCCATGCCCTCTAAGCAGTTTTCCAGACGGATTACATCACGGCGCATCATATTGGCATATGCCATCATATAATGTCCAAATGTAACCGGCTGTGCACGCTGCAGATGTGTATAACCCGGCATAACAGTTTCCAGATTGTTCTTTGCGCTCTCGCAGAGTGCTTCCATGAAATCGAGAATTTCCTTTTTGATCGCCACGATCTCTTTCTTCACGTAAAGACGCATATCCAGTGCAACCTGATCATTTCTGGATCTCGCCGTGTGAAGACGTTTTCCGGCATCGCCGATGCGCTCAGTCAGAATCTGCTCTACATTCATATGAATATCCTCATAATCCTGTGAGAAATGAATCTTGCCTGCCTCAATATCCGCTAAGATACCTTTCAGTCCTTCGATAATCTTGTCTGATTCTTCCTTCGCAATGATGCCCTGCTTGCCCAGCATAGCCGCATGGGCCATGGAGCCTGTGATATCTTCCTTATAAAGACGACAGTCAAAGGAAATCGATGAGTTGAAATCATTTACCTCCAGATCTGTCTCTTTTCCGAATCGTCCTGCCCATAACTTTGCCATAAGTGTAAACTCCTTTTTATTCTCTGATTTAGAACCAATGCGACCATTGGAACCGGCAGATACCGGAAAACCAATGGTCATCATCGGCTGCGGGCTTGTCGCCTGCAGATTATTTATTATTTTCCTAAATTATTCTACGCTCGGAAAATGCTCGCCTGTCTTTGCTGCCAGAACTTCGTCGTTCAGGGCGCGAACCTTGATCGGAAGTCCGAACAGGTTGATGAATCCAGCGGAATCTGCCTGGTTGTAGCAGTCATCCTCATCAAATGTAGCCATGCCTGCGGAATACAGGGTGTATGGAGATGTAACAGATGCCGGAATGATGTTGCCCTTGTAAAGTTTCAGTTTTACATCACCGGTTACGGTCTCCTGTGTGGAATCAACAAACGCGCTCATTGCTTTGCGCAGCGGTGTGTACCACTGACCATTGTATACTAACTCAGCGAACTTGAGAGCCAGCTGCTGTTTGTAGTGCTGTGTCTCTTTGTCCAGAGTGATTTCTTCCAGTTTCTCATGAGCCTTGTAAAGGATAGCTCCACCAGGAGTCTCATATACACCACGGCTCTTCATGCCAACCAGACGGTTCTCTACAATATCCAGAAGTCCGCAGCCGTTCTCACCGCCTACCTTGTTCAGAACCTCGATTACCTTCTCTGCATCCATCTCCTCGCCGTTTACACTGGTCGGAACACCTTTCTCGAAATGGATGGTTACATAAGTAGCTTTATCCGGTGCATTCTCCGGAGATACGCCTAACTCAAGGAATCCAGGTTTGTTGATCGGAGCCTCGTTTGCCGGATCCTCCAGATCCAAACCCTCATGGGACAGATGCCACAGGTTCTTATCCTTGGAGTAGTTGGTCTCTTTCGTAATCTTTAACGGAATGTTGTGAGCCTCTGCGTACTCGATCTCTTTTTCACGGGAATTCAGTTCCCAGAAACGCCACGGAGCGATAACATCCATCTGCGGAGCAAATGCCTTGATAGCCAGTTCGAAACGAACCTGATCGTTTCCTTTACCGGTACAGCCGTGGCAGATAGCGTCTGCGCCCTCTTTCTTCGCAATTTCAACGATTCTCTTAGCGATAATCGGACGAGCGAAGGAAGTACCTAACAGGTAATGCTCATAAGTAGCGCCAGCCTTCATGGTCGGGATGATGTACTCATCTACGAACTCTTTCTTCAGATCCTCGATGTACAGCTTGGAAGCACCTGTCTTTAATGCCTTCTCTTCCAGACCATCCAGCTCCGCACCCTGACCTACGTCAGCGGAAACTGCGATAACCTCACAGCCATAGTTTTCTTTCAGCCACGGGATTAAAACCGATGTGTCCAGACCGCCTGAATATGCAAGAACAATTTTATTATATTTCTTAGCCATTTTTCATTTCCTCCAATCATTTGCCTGCGTGATGCTTTTTTCTTTGTCCGTCCAGTCAACTAAGACCGGCAGATTTATATGCCTCACTTGAAATTACCCAGATTATACCTCCTTGATCCTAATTATGCAATACTTTTTTTGCATTTTTATGAATAATTTTTGTATAAAAACGTGTTTTATGCATTTTTCGTGTGTTTTATGCATAAAAATAACATTTACGGACTTCATTTATATGCTATGCTATATGATAGGTATAAGTATTATAAATAAGTGGTACTGTGTGTGTACAGTAACATGGTACTGCCCTTCCTGCATTCTAAAATATGCATCTTGATTTAAAATGTCAAAATTGCTATTATAATGTAAGAATAAAATGAAAGCATTCGAAAGGATAAAAACCATGACGATCAATGAAAAAGCACTCGAACTTCATGAAAAATGGAACGGCAAGCTCGATACCGTCTCCAAAGTACAGGTAAAAACCAGAGAGGATCTGGCTCTGGCATACACACCGGGCGTTGCAGAACCATGTAAGGTAATTGCAGAAGATCCGGAGGCTGCATACCGCTACACCATCAAGTCCAACACTGTAGCCGTTGTCTCCGACGGAAGCGCCGTTCTGGGACTTGGCAATATCGGACCGTTAGCAGCTATGCCGGTTATGGAAGGAAAAGCCGTTCTGTTTAAAGAGTTCGGCGGCATCAATGCATTCCCGATCTGCCTCGACACACAGGACACCGAGGAGATCATTGAGACAGTTGTCCGCATTGCCCCGGCATTCGGCGGTATCAACCTGGAGGACATCTCCGCACCGCGCTGCTTTGAGATCGAGGAACGTTTAAAGAAACGGTTAAACATTCCGGTTTTCCACGATGATCAGCACGGAACCGCCATCGTCGTACTGGCAGGCATCATCAACGCCCTGAAAGTAACCGGCAAGAAGAAGGAAGACTGTCGCGTCGTTGTCAACGGCGCCGGAAGCGCAGGCGTTGCCATCACCAAACTGCTCTTAAACTACGGATTTCCGCATATCACCATGTGTGATAAGACCGGTATGCTCTGCAAGGGCATGGAAGGGCTTAACTGGATGCAGGAAAAGATGGTCGAAGTTACCAACTTAGAGCACAAGACGGGCACACTTGCCGATGCATTAAAAGGCGCTGACATCTTCGTAGGCGTGTCTGCTCCGGGCATCGTTTCCCAGGAGATGGTTGCTTCCATGAATAAAGATTCCATTCTCTTCGCAATGGCAAACCCGGTTCCGGAAATCATGCCGGATCTGGCAAAAGCTGCTGGTGCAAGAGTCGTAGGAACCGGACGTTCCGATTTCCCGAACCAGGTCAACAATGTTCTCATCTTCCCAGGCATCTTCCGCGGCGCTCTGGAAGGACGCGCAACCGCTATCACCGAAGAAATGAAACTGGCTGCTGCCAACGCAATTGCTGCTCTGGTTGATGACAGCGAATTGAGCGACGAGAACATTCTTCCGGCAGCATTTGATCCGCGTGTAGCTGACGCTGTTTCCAAGGCTGTGAAGGAACACATTAAGAAATAAACGTAACAATTCAAGCGATTCTCGCATTTACCGTAAGAACCGCACAAAATTTACACAGTTACGAAATAATAATAAAGGAGTTTTTCCATGCTGGCTGAACCGATGACACTTTACAAACTGATGAATCTCTATATGCTGCACCAGGTCAATTTTCCGCTGACCAACGCGCAGCTCTCCAATTTTTTCCTGGATCGTGAGTACACCACGTATTTCACACTCCAGCAGGCTTTGAACGAGCTTCTGGATGCAGGTCTGGTAAAAAAGGAGACGATGCGGAACAGCTCCCGCTATGAGATCACTAAGGAGGGCGAGGAAACGCTGGAATTTTTCGGCAAAAACATCTCTCCTGCCATCGTCAGCGACATGGATGAATACCTGAAACAGAACCGCTTCCGCATGCGAAACGAGGTAGGACTGATCTCCGATTTCTATAAATCGACCAATCAGGACTACATCGTTCACTGCGAGGTGCGGGAAGGAAAAGCCGTTCTTGTCAATCTCGATATCTCCGTTCCAGATAAGGAGCAGGCGGAAATCATGTGCAATCACTGGAAGGATCGAAGCCAAGAGATTTATGCTTATGTGATGAAATCTTTGATGAGTGAGCATGGGGTGGAGAAAAAATAAGGATGACAAGCAAAAAACAAGGTCTGCGTCTGACATTTTATGCCTTTTTGCAAACCTTGTCTTTTCTTTCCATTTATATTACTTTTTCTAGATCTATAACAACACCATAAAAAGCTCTATTACTCTACCGTAACACTCTTCGCCAGGTTTCTAGGCTTATCTACATCCAGTCCCTTCGATACACTTACATAATATCCCAGCAGCTGCAGCGGCACAACCGCTAAGCTCGGTGTGAAGTGCTCGTCAGTCTTCGGTATATAGACTGCGAAATCGACGGTGTCTTCAATATTGTAGTTGCCTGCAGTTGTGAGTCCCATGAGGTAAGCGCCGCGGCATTTTACTTCTACCATGTTGCTGATCATCTTCTCATACAGGGCTTCCTGGGTCAGGATGCTGACTACGAGGATACCATCCTCAATCAGGCTGATGGTTCCGTGTTTTAATTCTCCGGCTGCATATGCTTCGGAATGGATGTAGCTGATCTCTTTTAATTTCAGGCTGCCTTCCATGCTGACTGCGTAGTCGATGCCGCGGCCGATGAAGAACACGTCTTTTGCATTGGCATATTTCGCTGCGAACCACTGGATGCGTTCTTTGTCATCTTCGAGCAGCTTCGCGATCTGATCCGGCAGTTCCTGCAGGGCTGCAAGGAGTTCTTCATATTTTTCTTCTGTGATCGTACCGCGCACATGGGCAAACTGTACGCCCAGAAGATATCCGGCAACCAGCTGTGTGCTATATGCCTTGGTGGTCGCCACCGCGATCTCCGGTCCTGCCAGTGTGTAGAAAATATGATCTGCCTCACGTGCAATCGTGGAACCTACCACATTGACAATCGCCATCGTAGGAACGCCCTGGCTCTTTGCCAGACGCAGGGCTGCCAGGCTGTCGGCTGTCTCGCCCGACTGGCTGATGATGATAACCAGACTGTTCTCTTCCAGAATCGGGTTCCGGTAACGGAACTCGGAAGCCAGCTCGACGCGGACCGGAATACGCGCCAGATCTTCGATCACATACTGCGCTGCCACGCCTGCATGGTAAGCAGAACCACACGCTACGATATAAATACGCTTTAACGAACGAATGACATCATCGGAAAGTCCTGCCTCGGTCAGGTCAATATGACCATCGCGGATGACTGAATTTAATGTATCCCGAACCGCACGCGGCTGTTCATGGATCTCCTTAATCATGAAATGCTCATAACCTCCCTTTTCAGCAGCTTCTGCATCCCACTCAATCGTCACAAGCTCTTTCTGAATCTCTTCCTGATCAATATTATAGAAAGTAACCTCTCCCTTATGTAAGCGTCCCAATTCCTGGTTGCCGATATAGTACACCTTGCGGGTATATGGAAGCAGGGGCGGAACATCCGACGCGATAAAGGATTCACCCTCGCCTACTCCGATGATCATCGGGTTATCCTGACGGGCTACAAAGATCTCCTCCGGATAATCCTTAAACATAACCGCCAGTGCATACGTGCCACGGATACGCATCATCGCACGCGCCATCGCATCGAGCGGTCCCTCGTTGTATTTCTTATAATAATGATCGATCAGCTTTACAGCCACCTCTGTATCAGTATCTGAATAAAACGTATATCCATTTTTAATCAGTTTTTCGCGAATTTCCTGATAGTTTTCGATAATACCATTGTGAACCGCTACCACGCTGCGGTCATCCGTGCAGTGCGGATGTGCATTGTTCTCAGACGGCTCCCCGTGTGTCGCCCAGCGGGTATGACCGATACCGCAGTTGCCCCGCATTGCGCGTCCATTGTCTGTCTTCTCTGCCAGCGCGCGCAGACGTCCCTTCGCCTTTACAACCTCCGGTACACGTTCTCCGTCTCTGACTGCCAGACCTGCTGAATCGTATCCACGATATTCAAGCTTCTCCAGACCCGCTAATAAGATCGGAGCCGCCTGCTGGTCTCCTGTATATCCTACGATACCACACATACAATTATTCCTCCTTTTTCCAACCAGGCGAGCCGCTGCCATCATACCGCCTCAGACACTCCCGCCTTCGTATCTCTATCTCAAGAATATGATAAATCTATTGATTCTTCAAAATAGAATCTTCTATAAAATATGTCGTTTATCCCTAAATAGCGCCTGACCGGCACCTTCGATATAGACTTTCTTCTCAGTCATGTACATATTCTGTCTCATTATACCAAAAAAGAATCTTCTTGTCAGCATTTGCTGTAATATTTTCGTCAGTCATCATATAGACACATCTCATTTCAAAACCATCCGCCATAAGCAGTCACATATTTCTTCTGCATATCTACCTGTAAAATAACGATTGTCCACGACAACTATTTTTTATACAGGAGGTTTCATCATGAAAAACGAAACAATGTACTTTAACGATCTTCTTTCCATCTGGCTGGAAAAGCAGAAACAGGAACAGCTCGAACACTATCTAACTGCCCATACAGGAGTCTCCGAAGCCGTCATCTATCTGGGACTCTATACAGGGCTGCGGGTTGGAGAACTCTGCGCCCTGCGTTGGGAAAATATTCATTTTTCCGATCGCTATCTCCATGTCCGGCACACGTTTGCCACCCGCTGTATCACAAATGGCATGGATCCCAAAACGCTCAGCGAAATTCTGGGACACTCCGATTTGAAAGTCACGCTTGAATACTATTTTCATTCCTCTCTGGAATTCAAGAAAGAACAGATCGACCGCCTTACTGCACTTTCTCCGACCGTCCATACTTCTCTTCCAGATATGCCACATAATATGACGGATTAAAATCTTCCCCCGTCATATCGCGCAGGATCTGACGGCTGTCCTTCAATTTGCCATACTGGTGAATATTTTTCCGCAGATATTCGCGGATTTCTCCCAGGTTTCCCGCCTCCAGTAGTTTTTCTACCGGCAATTCCTTCTTCATCTGGTGATAAATCTGCGCGCCAAAGGCATTTCCTAATGCATAGGACGGAAAATAGCCGATCGATCCCTGTGACCAGTGAATATCCTGCAGTACGCCCTCCCGATCCGTGGACGGGCGTACTCCCAGGTATTCTTCATACTTATCATTCCAGATCTGCGGCAGTTTCTCCACCTCCAGATCCTCCTCAATCAGCATTTTCTCAATTTCATAGCGCACCAGCACATGCAGCGGATAAGAAAGCTCATCCGCTTCCGTCCGGATCAGCCCTGGAACGGTTCTATTAACCGCCGCCAGAAAATCCTCCAGACTCGTCTCCGTCAGCGGGCTTCCAAACATCTGCGCCACTTTTCCATAAATCGGTTTCCAGAATGCATGGCTGCGTCCCACGATATTTTCAAAGAAACGGGACTGGCATTCATGCATTCCCATCGAAGTTCCCTGCCCCACCAGCGTCTGTGTCAGGTCATCCCGGATGCCAAATTCATAGATAGCATGTCCCGTCTCATGCAGCACGGAAAAAATCGAAGAATCAATCCGTTTCTGATAATGCGTCGTGATCCGTACATCATGATTGTGCAGATTCGTCGTAAACGGATGGGCGCTGAGTGCCAGTACTCCCCGGTCAAAATCAAAGCCCTCATATTCTGCTAGGAAACGCGCCACCTCTGCCTGCGCCGCCTCCGGATAATCTGCGGATAAAAAGGCGTCCGGAACCGTCTTCGAGCGCTCTGCCGATTCTTTCAAAAGCGGCACGATTTTCCCTTTCATCAGCTCAAAAAATGGATCTAACATCTCCATATTAAAACCTTTTTCGTAGGTATCCAGCATCACATCGTAAAGCTTCTGTCCCGGCTTTGCCCGGTACGCCGCAAATTTCTTCTGATAGGAAATAATCTCCTTCAAAACAGGGGCAAATGAAGCAAAATCATTTTTCTCTCGCGCACGCGTCCAGATTCCCGTCGCACGCGCCGTAAGTTCTGCATACGCACGGTATTCCTCCGGCGGAATGAAGGAAAGCCGCTCCTGCTCCTCAGCTGCTTCCCGGAGAATTGCCGACTGCACCTCATCAAATACGCCCGCATTCTCTTTTTCCGCCTTCTGGCAGGCATCCAGCAGCTCCTTAAAACGCATTGACGCCAGAATCTCCTGATACTGCTCCGAAAGCGAACCTATCACCCGCGCGGTATGCTCTGCTGCACCCTTCGGCGCCAGCGTCTCATCATCCCACTCAAACAAAACCATCGACGTCTGAAGCGCCATCGCCCGCTCCAAAAGAGACTGCAGCTCCTCAAACTGTTTGTTTACATTCTGATTCTTCTGTTCTGTCTGTGCCATTTTCCTGCCTCCTGTCTTTTTTTCGTAATTCTATCATCCAAATTCTGTGTATTTTTTAGGTTCCGCTGCACATATGCCTGCATTCTTTTGTAATATGAGCCATTTCCATCTTCATCATACCAGATTTTCTTTCTTCTGTTTCTTATATCTTTCTTATGATTTTTTACAGTTCACACATTGTGCAAACTGTAACAGGATTTTCTCATGATGCCTTATGTGACTTTCCAATCTTGCATAATCATGCAAAACGCGGTATACTAAAACCAGTTTAAATCATATGCATAAAGCTGGTTCCCGGCACACGGATATACGCCACGAATCAACTTCCATGCACACACCAGGACAGGAGGGATTGCAGATGATCGAAGCAACGAGCTGCGGCGGTGTGGTTATATTTCGGGGAAAATTACTCGTTCTTTACAAAAACTACCGGAACAAATACGAAGGCTGGGTTCTTCCCAAAGGAACCGTAGAACCGGGCGAAGACTTCAAGCAGACCGCCCTCCGGGAGGTTCATGAGGAGACTGGCGTCGCCGCCTCCATCATCAAGTACATTGGCAAAAGCCAATACACCTTCAACACCCCTCAGGATACCATCGAAAAGACCGTGCACTGGTATCTGATGATGGCGGACAGCTATTACAGCAAGCCGCAGCGCGAAGAATACTTCGTCGATTCCGGCTACTACAAATTTTACGAAGCCTACCATCTTCTGAAATTTTCCAACGAAAAACAGATCCTGGAAAAAGCCTACAATGAGTATCTGGATCTGAAAAAGGCAAATTTGTGGGGGAATCGGAAATACTTTTAATCACAAGAACAAAGAGGCTGTTGCAAAATCATTAGCAAAAATAGATGATTGAGCGGCAGCTTCCATTTCTCTGCCAGCTAATCTGGGTTAAAATTCGCGGTTTTCCTGTTAAAAAAGGCTTTTCGGTAATTTCCTATGAAACAAAAAACACCCCGTCCGCTGCACAAAGCCAACGAACAGGGTATTAAAAAGGGGAGGATAAGTATTCAAAAATTTCTCTTTTGTGATACTAACAGTATGACCCGTTTCTGCTATTCTATACATCTATCTCCAAATTTTTATACGCCTTTTATCTGCTTCCGAGTATCCGGTTTTCATATTATTTATCATATATGCCTTTTTCTCTTGCTTTCTTCCTCTCTTTCCGCTACAATAGATACGTTTTGAGTTGTACTTTTTGATTTGTTTTTGCCTCTATGAAAAATACAACTCCAGCAAATCATTTTATGTACATTTTTATATTGATTTAAAAGTTTTTATATCGTAAACCTTGTACTTACCTCACAAAAAGGAGATTTACCTTATGAACAAGAAAAACATCTTAGTCGGACAGTCCGGCGGACCGACCGCGGTTATCAACGGGAGCCTTTACGGCGTTATCTGCGAAGGTGCGCGCCACAGCGATGCGGTTGGCTGCGTCTACGGTATGATAAATGGAATCGAGGGCTTTCTCGCGGATTCTTATATGAACCTTTCAGAAACACTCTCCGATGACGATCTGGAACTTCTTCGCCTGACTCCGGCGGCGTATCTGGGTTCCTGCCGTTTTAAACTCCCGGAGAACCTCTCTGACAGCTTCTACCGCGTCCTCTTTGAAAAACTGGAGCGGCTGGACATCGGCTATTTCTTTTACATCGGCGGCAACGACTCGATGGACACCGTCAGCAAGCTTTCCCGCTATGCGGCGCAGATCAAAAGTCCGATCCGCTTTATCGGCATTCCCAAGACGATCGACAACGATCTCGTTCTGACCGATCACACGCCGGGATACGGCAGTGCTGCCCGCTATGTCGCTGCATCCGTCCGTGAAATTGCGCTGGACGCCTCTGTCTATCAGCAGAAATCGGTCACCATCGTTGAGATCATGGGACGCCATGCCGGATGGCTGACGGCTGCCTCTGCCTTAGCACGCAAGGAAGCCGGTGACAATCCTCTCTTAATCTATCTGCCGGAAGCTCCATTTGAGCTGGCACAATTTAATGACGACTTAAAGAAAGCGTTTGAAAAGACAGCGAATGTCATCGTCTGCGTCTCCGAGGGCATCCGCGACCACGGCGGTCGTTTTATCTGCGAATATTCAACCGAAGCCCAGGTCGACACTTTTGGTCACAAAATGTTAGCCGGATGCGGCAAAATTCTGGAAAATTATGTCCGCAACCAATTCGGCGTCAAGGTGCGCTCGGTTGAGCTCAACGTCAACCAGCGCTGCTCCGGTCTCACCGTTTCCGGTACTGATTTAAACGAGGCTGAAATGGCAGGCCGTTTCGGCGTCCAGGCAGCCCTGGACGGTCACACTGGACAGATGGTCGCATTTGAGCGTGAGACTGATACAGCTGCTTCTGAACCTGTTCATTCAGCTGCTGCCGTTTCAAACGCTGCGGACTTAGGCGCAGCATCCGCTTCATGCGTAAAACATCGTAACACTGTATATAAAATTCATCCAGTTCTCAAGGATGTCAATCTGATCTGCAATCAGGAAAAGAAAGTACCTGCTGAGTGGATCACGAAAAACGGTACCGATGTCAGCGATGATTTTCTGGCTTACTCGCAGCCGCTGATCCAAGGGGACGTTTCCCATATTATGGAAAACGGACTTCCAAAATATTTGTACCGCAAATAGTCCGTCACGCAATATAACTGCTTCATCCTTGAATCCATACAAGTAGCAGAAAAAGAGACGCTTCTTTCATTTTACGGATGCGTCTCTTTTCTACTTAATTATACATAATACCTGAATTTTTTCTAATTTACCCCAATCACACACTCTTATCATTTGGGGAGGAATCCTGACCGTGCCCTTTCAGCGCAGCCATCTTCTAAATCTAATCTTCCTCACAATCCCGAATTTCAACCCCATCATAAAAGAACATCAGAATCTCTTCATAATTCTTGCCTTCGCGCGCCATCTCCTGTGCGCCGTTCTGGCTCATGCCGACTCCATGACCGTAGCCGCCGCCCCAGATGGTAAATGTGCGGATGTCTTTTTCCTCATCCCTGGCAGTTTCATCCACCGAGAAAAAGGCACTCGGAAGCGTACTCCATCCTGTCAGTTCGGTTCCGTCATTTTTCTTATAAACGAGTGATTCCGAGCCGAGGACACTCCGGATCTGACTCTGACCTTTCAGTGTCTTGGTTCCCTCGCTTCCGACGATCTGCACCGTCTGGGCGATACCACCCGTACCGCGGGAAGTCACAAAAATCCCCTGAATCTCGCCGATGGTATCTACCTTCTGCTGCAGCTTCTTATTCGTGATCGTTGTTTTCCAGCGGTACATCGGGAACGAGGAATCATAATTCTGCTCACCCTGTCCCTGGATAAACTTGAGAAATGTGTCGTTGTCCGTCAAATCCGGAATCTTCTTCTTTTCCGTCAAACCGATCCCTTTCAGATACGGAACTTCGTCTTTGCTGGCGCCCCAGATCGTTCCATCGGTCGAATATCCGCAGGAAGTTGAAAAATAATACGTTTCCGCCGGGGTATCGTTGTAATATACAATCTTCCCGTCCGTCTCCTTGACTGCCAGATTCGCCCGCTCACTGCTCTCTGTATTATTGTACACCTGATAGTTCGTGCTGTCATCAACGTGTGCGCCGTAACGGCTGTAGGCATTCGCCTTGATCTGCCGGTAGGCATACGTCCGCGCGCAAACTGCCTGCGCCTTGAGCGCCTCCAGCTCATAATTAGATGGCATCTCGCTCGGCACTACGCGTGTCAGGTAATCTTCGACGTCCAGCTCATTGATCAGAAGCAGCCCATCCGACTCCTCGCTCAACTCGAAGCTGCCGAAATACGACGGCGTTCCCTGCGCCCGCTTGGTACTCAGGATGCGGATCTCCTTCTGCGGGTCTTCCAGCGTGATCGTCATGCGCCCTTCTTTCAGGCGGTCATCGCCAGGACTCACGGACAATTTCGTTCCCGGGCTCAAAGTCTCCTCTGATTCGCCCCAGGTCACATGCATCGTGCTATCCGACTGGAGTACCACTTTCGTGTGAAACAAGGAGGAATAATCATCATTCATGATCAGCACGCGGATGTTCGTCGCTGAAAAATCATGATTTAAGAGTGCTGCGCAAACCTTTTTGCCAGCCACGACAAATTTTCCCAGATCATAGCCGACCAGCACATCCCGCTTTTTCTGCTCCTTGACGACTCCATATGTTTTATATACTTTAAAATCATCGTCCAGTTTCAGCGTTCCGTACCCGTCAATCTCGATCGTATCATCCTTGACCGAGAGTACCTTTCCTTCGATCATATCTTCCTTGAGCGACAGCTTGCGGATCTTGCCCTTATCCAGCTCGACATCCGCCAGCACGCCATCGGTACGATCCTTGAGCTTTTCTTCCTCTGGAAATGTCCGGACGATCGTGCCAATATACACATCCATCCCACCCGATTCTCCCGGAACGATCCAGACATTCTTATATGTAACTTTTTCAGACTGTACGCCGCACAGCGTGATGATCGAACCATCACGCTCATAGACCTCTATCTTCCGATCGATGCAGGCATCCAGCGACACGCCCTCAAAATTCATCGTTCCCTGATCCGTATATGCCGTCCATGCCGCTGCTTCCTTCACATTTTTCGGTGTTCCATAAAGCACCAGCTTCTGTTTTTTGACCGCATTTTCCGAATCTGCCTTTTTTAAGAATGACTCATAAAACAGCCACCATTCTTCCTTCGGCATTGCCTTTTTATATTTATTTTTAGATACATTCAGGGCGCTCGAAAGCCCTTTTGAAACGCGATCCGCCGCATATGCCGCTTCGCCATAGGTCAGTGCGCCCATCGCGTAGCTTTTACTTATCTTCTCGTCTCCCGGCTCCAGATAGCCTTCCTCAATCATATAGTCAATATATTTGGCATACCATTCATCCTGATCCGGTGTTCCAAAATGGCTTCCGTGTTCTCCCTGCGACGCAACGATGTCGTCCCGGTCTGCAAATGATAACGCCATAGCTTTCGATGCCATGGCGCGTGAAATATCATTATCCGAGTGATCCAAAAATACAATTGCAAAGAGCAGGAGTGCCAGAAAAGCCGGAATCGCCACTGCCCAGTAAACCAGCTTTTTAGGTTTCAGAGGCTGTACTGCCTTTCGCGATCTGCCTGTTTTCTTTTCCATATTTCTCCAGCCGCCTTTATTTTTTAACTGTCCTTTCTCATTCACAGTCACTTTTTATTTAACTCCATAAACATTCCCGTTTTCTCATCAATGTGATCTAACTTCCGGTATTCGTCTGTCTCCATCGGCAATTTCCGAAGCCGCAGCGACCGGTGCACCGCGCGGGAAATCAAGTCATAGATAACCGCAAATGCCGGTACTGCGATAATCATGCCGACGAAACCAAAGAGTCCGCCAAAGAAGAGAATCGAAAACAGTACCCAGAAACTCGAAAGTCCTGTCGAATTGCCCAGGATCTTCGGTCCCAGAATATTGCCGTCAAACTGCTGCAGAAGCAGAATCCAGATGAGGAAATACACACACTGGAGCGGACTGACTAAGAATACCAGGAACGCTGCAGGTATCGCACCGATGAACGGTCCAAAAAAAGGTATCACATTCGTCACACCGATAATGACGCTCAAAAGCATCGGGAACGGCATATTTAAGATCGTCACACCGATGAAACAGATAATACCGATAATGAGGGAATCCACCAGTTTGCCGATGATGAAGCCGCCGAACATCTGATTGATAAACCGGATCTCCTCGATTACCAGATTCGCCTGTCTTAGATTCAGGCAGCCATAAACAATCTTCTTTCCCTGTGCTGCCAGTGTATCTTTAATATTTAACAGATACACCATGACGATCAGACCGATCAGCCAGTTTTTGATAAATTCCAGGACTCCCAGCACACTGCTGGAAACACCTGTCACGATCTGTCCAATCCGGTGCATATCGATGTTGGTAAACGATTTCTCCGCCCAGTTCTGAAAAACTGCCAGGTTATTTTCCAAACTGCTCAGAACCATATTTTCGATCTCCGGATTATTTTTCAAAATACGCTGAATCCATTCATACACATTCTGCACATACAGCGGAAATGAATCCTGAATACCAATCAAACTCTCGATCAGCTGCGGGATCATGAGCTGGAACATTCCTACCACAAGCACAATAACCAGCCCCAGACTGGCTGCCGTCGCAAGCATCCGGGCTGCACCGCGGACATATTTGGAATTCTTAGTGACAGAACCAAGGGTCTTTTCCACGATCCCTGCTACCCAGTTATATGCCGGGGCGGTCAGATACGTCAACACCGCACCGCAGAGAATCGGCGCGAGGATTTTCACAATCTTGCGGGTGCCCGCCGACACCACATCCCAGTGTTGGATGCTGAACCAGAGCAGTATGCAGACCGCAATCACCAAAACTGCCGTCATACCCATATAAATGTATTCTTTGAAATTTCTTTTTTCCATACTTATGTTCTTATCCGTTCCTCTTTTCTGATTTTACAATGTGCTTCTGGAAAATGTTACATTTTCTTTACACACTTTCTTTTACAGAGAAAGCAGCGATTGCTCGCTGCTTTTATCCTTTGTAACCCCAAAATGCCGGCTCTTACCATATTGACGCCTAGCGCTGCTAGGTGGGCAACCTCACTTAGATTTCTGTCTTCCACTCGAGAGGAGGCCTGACATCCATCTAAAAATATTGGAATCCCGTTAGTCAAAATGTAGGTTCAAAAAAAGCAAGAGTTGTCGAGCATCCCAGGAATTACAAATATTCTCTTTTGATACGGCTATTATACCGCAAGTCGGATGTTTTTTCAAGTTCCATTTTCTGATAATGCGGTCAGGTTGTTACTGTTCAGGTTATCCATCTCTCTATCTCTTTTAAGAAGCTCCTTTTTGTCTTTTATACTTCTCCCCACTTCATCAGGAAATCTCCCAGCTCTTCCACCGTCTCAATCTGGTAGTCTGCCCCATTTTCCGTAAACTCTTCCCGGGAACCATATCCATACAGCACCGCCGCACATGGGAGCTGATTTTCATGCGCCCCGATAATATCGTGTTTCCGGTCGCCCACCATGATAACCTTCGATTCCTCCGGTGTTGTTCCCAGACGGTCCAGCGTGTAGGCAATCACATCGCCTTTGCGGACCCGGATCTCCTCCATATCCGCCCCGCCAACCAGGGTAAAGTAGGAAAGCAGATCAAAATGCTCCAGAATCTGAATAGCAAACGGTTCCGGCTTTGAGGTTGCCACCGCCAGTGTAAGACCGGCATCCTTTAAACGTGTCAGCATCTCCCGGATTCCTGGATAGACTTTATTTTCAAACATTCCCTGTTTCGTAAAATATTCGTGGAAATAGCCGATCGCTTCGCGCGCCTGCGCTTCGCTGAATCCGTAATATTCTTTAAAACTGTCTGACAGCGGCGGTCCGATGAACGGACACAGTTTATCCAGATCCGGCTCATTGATCCCGTATGCCTGCAGCGCATGCTGGACAGACTTTGTGATGCCTTCCTTCGGATCTGTAAGGGTTCCGTCGAGGTCAAATAGTATGATATGATTCATATGGTTCGTTCTCCTTATTGTAGTCCGCAGTGCATTACTCCGCAGCACACCAGCTTGAAAAAACTACGTTTTCATTGCTTACGACCATTCTAATACATTTTACGCAAAAAAGAAAGACAACTTTTATCCAGCCATCTTTCTTTTCTGCGTTTCAGTTACTGTTCACGCATACGTGCCCAGTAACGGAATTTGCCATGGCTTCGCATTTA
>ENA-UOIY01001120-UOIY01001120.1-human-gut-metagenome-genome-assembly--contig:-P114-NODE-1120-length-32305-cov-40.830140_pt1 | contig 32305 bp, 32 predicted proteins | sample MGYA00242335_ERZ723882 | MGnify/ENA metagenome assembly ERZ723882
GCAGTTTTGATAACCTTGTCTTGCTTTTCACCGTATTTGTGCTTTCTTCGATATATTCCAGATAGTCTTTCATAGGGCCTTCTCCTTGTATTATAGAGTAGTAGTTATTAGAGTCCCTCTCCAAGGACTGTGCTACACTGTAAGGGATGCTGTGGATTGGTTATGTTCTCCTACCGCAAGACGGTTCTTGAAAGGCTCCAACCACAGTCCTTTACAGTATTGTTAATCAGTTAGATACCGCCAGACGGTTTATGTAGAACAAGGTTACAAGAGTAAAGCGTCCTGTGGACCCAGCATCAAATAAACATACCGGAGGTACCATCATGATTTGCGTGGGAATTGACTGCGTGGGAATTGACGTTGCCAAGGACAAGTACGATTGCTTTATCCTCAGCTCAGAAGGCGAAGTCCTTGCAGATGTATTTACCATCCCAAACAACGCAGAGGGCTTTGACACGCTGCTGCAAACCATTCGCCGCTGTGCTCGTCCGGAAGACAAAATAAAAGTAGGGCTTGAGGCTACCGGACATTACAGCTACAACATCCTCGGATTTTTGCTTAACGAAGGTCTGGACACCTACGTCATCAATCCGCTGCACACCAACCTCTACCGGAAAAGCCTGAGCCTTCGCAAAACCAAGACAGACCGTGTCGATGCGCGAACCATTGCAGCTATGCTCATGTCTGATGTGGACCTCAAGTCCTACACAGACACAGCATACCACAACGAGGAGTTAAAGTCACTCACAAGCAAGACCTTGACCGCTGAAAAGCAGAGCGGCGGGATAACACTTCCAATTATCCCTATGGCAGTTATTGCTTCTGCCGCCGTTCCGCCAATCCATACCGTCAAGGGACGAGTCGTATTTTTCCGCGCACAGCGCGAAAAAATCTCCACTCTTAAACCCTTGACCGCCCGGATTTTTGCTGCTGTCTTTTCGCCGCCGAAAACGTGGAACAGAATGAGAGCTGATGCGCAACAAGGGGATAGCCGTCCTGCTATTCCGTAACACGCAAAGCGGTCAAGAACCGATAAAAACCGAAAACGGCATTCTTACGGAAACGGAAACAGAGCCGGAGAGATAGCAAAACGGTCGGTGGCTGATAAGGCGAGCAAGCACAAGCTGTGCTTGCTCGCTCTGAACAACCATAATGGCGACCAGATTCATCGTCTACAACATCATTCTTTTCTCTTAGCCTTTCTGACCTTCCGATACACGGAAAATGCTCCGTAGAGAATTATCACTAAAGCATACGCTTCTATACACAGTTGAAATCCGGGATGCTTATACATAGGCTCCATGGCCATATTCGGCAGCTATCTCGACAAAAACCATACGCTGCTGGGCGAATCCGTCAATGTCATCATATTGGATACCTTTGTGGCGGTCACGGCGGGCCTCATAATCTTCCCCGCCTGCTTTACCTTCGGCGTAGAGGTAAACGCGGGCCCCAGTCTGCTCTTTGACACCATGACTACCGTGTTCAACCACATGGCCGGCGGCCGCCTTTGGGGCACGCTGTTCTTCCTGTTTATGATATTCGCAGCGCTCTCCACGGAGCTGGCGGTATTCGAGAACATATTGGCCTGCGTGCGCGAGATCACGGGCTGGAACCGCGTAAAGGGCTCCGTCATCTGCGGCATAGGCATGTTCCTGCTCTCACTTACGACCGCGCTGGGCTTTACGGCGCTTTCCGGCTTCCAGCCCTTTGCGGAGGGAAGCTCCTTCCTCGATTTCTGGGATTTCATCGTAAGCACCAATCTGCTGCCTCTGGGCTCCATCACCTTCGCCATATTCTGCTGCAGCAAGCGGTACGGCTGGGGCTGGGACAACTTCGTTCAGGAGGCCAACTCCGGCAGCGGCCTGAAGGTAAAGAACTGGATGAGGCCAATATGCCAGTATGTAGTGCCCATCGCCGTGGCGGTGATATACATCTACGGCCTTGCAACCTTTGCCTGGAAGTAAGAAATATGTCCGCGCTGTTAACTTTTCCTTTCGCTGTGGTATAATATGCGGGTAAGTTTTGTTTCTTAACAGAGGCTTTATATCGCAGGGTGTATTCTGTTCTGGCGATATAGACAAAACTCAAGGAGGAAATAGAAGTGAAACTCAAAAAGGCAGTTTATATCATGGCGGCGCTGGTTCTGGCGCTTGTGCTTGCCGCATGCGGCGCAGACGGCGAGGAAAAGGCGGTAAACGAATTCCGCGAGCTCATGAAGCAGGAGCAGGATATACTCTCCCAAAACAGCGCGCTCTGGGAAAAGGTATTCATGGCGGCGGATAAGGGCATGACCCTGCAGGAGGACGGCAAAAACTACGGCGACTTTCTCCTGAAGACCATAGATTCCACCAAGGACCAGTTTACGGCTGACGAGCTTAGCCTGCTTCAGAAGGAAGCGGAAAAGGTACGCGATATCGAGAACAAGCTGATCGCGCTGGAGGAAAAATATCCCGCAGCAGCTCAAAAAGCCCTGGACAGCGCAATGGGCATGCCCGCAGACGGCAGCATGCAGACCTTCCCCGCCTTTGAAGGCAAGGATCTGGATGGCAATGACGTAAAGAGCAGCGAGCTTTTCTCCGGCAACGCCGTAACCGTCGTCAACTTCTGGTTCACGACCTGCAGCCCCTGCGTATCCGAGCTTGACGAGCTGGAGGCTCTGAACGGCGAGCTCGCCGAAAAGGGCGGCGAGCTCATCGGCATAAATTCCTTTACGCTGGATGGCGGCGAAAAGGAGGTAGCCGAGGCAAAGGACGTGCTGTCCAAGGCGGGCGCAACGTACCGCAACGTATATTTTGCCTCCGATGGCGAGGCGGGCCGGCTCACCACCAGCGTATACGCCTACCCGACGACCTATGTGGTGGACAGGAACGGCAACATAGTCGGCCAGCCCATAGTCGGCGCGATCACGAGCAAAAAGCAGCTTGCTTCCCTGTGGGAGCTGATAAATGAGGTCATAGAAAAGGACGCGGGAATGTAAGCATACCGGCTACGGCTCCCTGTACAGCGCCAAGCCCTCCGGATCGGTGAGGTTATAGGCGCAGAAGGGAACCATGCCGTGCCTGGGATCCACCTCGCAGATATGGCATCGCATGAGCCTTTCAAGGTCGAGGTCATAAGCGTCCTGAAACACCATTCCTGAAACGGCGAAGGTATTTCGCCGGGCATATTCTAAAAATTCATCAAGCGAGGCGGTCTCCGCCCCGCTTTTTTTCTGCGCGGCTTCCGTATCCCACTCCGCCCAGCTCCACTGTCCGGCGACGGAGCTTCTGGAATCGTCCGAGGTGGCGCAGCAGGAGCCGCCGCGCCTGCCCAGCAGCCGCAGCGAGCCGTCCCCGCGGCGCATATAGCTTGCGTGGAAGGAGCAGTATGGGCTTTCCGCACCACCTCCGCAAAAATCGGCGTACTTCATCATTCCCTCCGTCTGTTTCTCTATGAGCCGCAGCATGCGGGGTATGGTGACAGGCCTTTCCGCCCTTTTCAGGGCGTAGCGACCGAAATAGCTCAACGGCTGAAAATGCACCCCCCGCACATACGGCATGCGGGTCATGGCGAGGCGCAGTATGCCGCCTGCTTCCTCCTCGTTCACCCCGGGGGCTATCACCGGCACCAGCACTATGCCCAAGCCCGCTGCGGCGCAGCTTTCTATTGCGGCGAGCTTTTCCCTTAGGAGCGGCCTGCCCCGCAGAGCTTCATATACGGCGTCGCTCATGCCGTCGAACTGTAAAAACACCGTATTTAGCCCCGCAGCCTTAAGGCTTTTTGCGTAGTCCGGCTCCGCCGCGAGGCGTATGCCGTTGGTGTTTAGCTGGAAGAAGGTAAAGCCCTTTTGCCTGCCCAGCCATATTATCTCAGGCAGGTCCTCCCGCAGGGTCGGCTCCCCGCCGGATAGCTGTATGTTGAAGGGCCCGCCGTGCGCCATGAGAAAGTCGTACTGCCGCTCTATCTCCTCGATGCTTGGGTCATCGCCGCACTTCCCCGCCGACGCATAGCAGACGGGACATTCCAGATTGCAGCACCTGGTGAGCTCCAGCAGCATACAGCAGCCCTTTCTAAGGTGCGCGGAGCACAGCCCGCAGTCGTTTGGGCAGCCCCTTTGCGGCTCTTTGCCGTTCACCGGCGGGTCGATGGCGGAGCTTTCGCCGTTCCACATGAAATACTCCTTTATGCTCCCCTCCCATATAAGCGCGGAAAAAGCCCCGTGCTCAGGGCAGGTCTTGTTGAGATATATACCGTGCTCGCCCACCGTTTTTTGGGCCTCCAGCACCCTTAAGCACACCGGGCATACGCTTTTCGTCCTTCCAAAGCCCATCATATAAGCCCCTTCCCCGACAGTATCTCTATGCACTTCTCAAAGGACAGCGCCATTATCTCCGGGCAGCGCTCCATCTTGCGGCGCTGGTCGCCGCCGAGTATTTCCCCGCAGTCCGTGCCGCCGTGCCGCTCCTTCATTTCCTCTGCGAACCAGTGCGTAAAATGGCACAGCGCGGAAACGTGCCCGGGAAGATCGGCGTCGTTTTCCCCGCCCTTGCCCGTTATATAGGATATAAGGCAGGCGCCGCCGCTCATGCAGCCGCAGTCCCCGCCGGAGTAGCCGCCGCCGTTTATAAGCCCGCCCATCGCCCGAACGAAGCCGTCGTCCTCCTCGCCCAGCAGCTCCAGCAGCAGCAGCGCCATCACCTGTGAGCAGCAGTAGCCCTCAAGGCTAAGCTCCACCACCCTTTCCAGCAATTCCATGCCTACTCCTTTCCGCATATAAGCATACGGTATTCGCACTTGCCCCTTTGCTCATGGCGGTATTCCTCGCCGCGCCATACCGCGTCTATATAGTACTCCTGCCACCTTGCGGTCATATCCTCGCTGTGCATTACCGCAAAGCCCGTTTTGCCCGCTATGCCTTCCACGTCCTCAAAGCACACGTCGGTAAGCATGAGCACGCCGCCGCCCTTGAGCAGGCGGTATGCCTCCGAAAACGCCCCGCTCACGTCGCCGCCCACAAAAAAAGCGCATTGGCTTATTATGCCGTCAAAGGCCGCATCGGGATAAGGGCAGCGGAGGAAATCCCCCTTCTCGACCATATCGCTGCCCGGCCTTATATCTATGCCCCGGGCGTCGTAGCCCATATCCCGCAGCAGCCCCACGGTTTCTCCCGCCCCTGCACCCATGTCGAGTATCTTAGCGGGCGGGGCGAGCCTTGACAGCGCTATAATGTGCAGCGTGTTTTGTGTGCCTCCGAGATGTCCGTTCATGGGTTATCTCCCTTCTATTTGTCCTCTAACGCCTTTTCCACCGCCAGCACCTTGCCGACGGCAAGCTCCTCCGGAACGTATACGAAGCCGCACACGGGGCAGAGCGGCAGCTCCACGGGAAAGCCGTTGTCCAGATACATGAACCTCGCCCGGCCCTTTTCCAGCGGGACGTTGCACTTTCTGCATTTGAGCTTTCCCCCGGGGTCTATGCTGTAATAGGCTTTCTTCTCCATGCCGCCCCCCCTTAATTCCTCTTTTCCACCGTCATCCTGTGGCTGTATGCCCTATGCACGGTATAGCCCTCCGCGGTTTCCGTATATGCCGTCCAGAAGGTCACGTTGCCGCAGCGCTTTCGTGCTATGAGCATGCCGCTTTCGGCGTCCTCTACGGCCTCCCCGCTCTTTAGCATATAATCCAGTACGTTGTATATATCCGTTTTCAGTATCATGCGCTCGTCCATCATTTTTAGCGCTTCCTGCGTAAAATCCACCCTATACGGCCTTTCCGTGCTTTCTCCCTCCTCGCCCCAAAGCTCGCTTAACAGCCTGTTTTTAAGCGTAAGCCTGTTGTGTCTTTTTTTGCTTATATCCGGCGGCGCGCCGGCGTCTATTCCGTACACCAGCTCGAGTATGTGCCGCGAATCGGCGCCCTCCCGCGCAAAGCGGTCGCGGCAGGCCATGCAGTAGCTCACATACTGCGCACCCGGCGTTTTCAGGCAGCTTTTCGCCATGTCGCCCGCCGTCTCCCTGTCCGCATAGGCGGTAAGCCCGCCATAGCCGCAGCATTGGGTGCTGTCGCCGGAATATTCCTCCTCGATGAGCTGATAGCCCAGCTCCTCCATGATATGCCGCACGGCGGACCGGGTCTCCGGATACCCCCGCGCGCCGCAGGCGTCGTGGAGCACGGCTCGTCCACCGCCCCGCGCCCCGTCCGGCAGTCCCCTGTCCCTCAGCACCGTCCATATACCTACCGTCTCAGCCATATCCTGCTCCGAGAGCAGCTTCATGCAGCTTGGGCACCCGGCTATTATCACGGGATCCTCCAGCGCGGCAAGCTCCGCCGCTATCTTATCCCTGACCTCTCCGTACATCTCGCCCCTTCCCGCCCAGTGTGCTATCGCCCCGCAGCAGCCGAGCATGAGCGCCACGCCCCCCTTCAGCCGGGTGCAGAGATCCTCGTATGCGGCGATTACCGCCTCCGGCGCTATCGCCGCCGCCTGGCAGCCGGGGAAGAACACGTATCTGCAATGGCTGTGCCCGGGCTGCTTTCTGCAAAGATATGCCTCGCCGTTGGAAAAAAGCATATCCAGCAGCGCAAATTCATGGGCCGCCAGCGGCATCTTGTCCGTATCCACCATGTTTTCCCGCGCCGTCCTGCATACATGGGCCATATCGAACCCGTGGGGACAGGTGACAGTGCATTGCCCGCACAGCGCGCAGGCGTTCATCGCCCTGTTGAGCGGGTGGTCCCCCATTATTATCTGCGTATTGTTGTATATCTCCCGGCTCAGCAGGCCGGGGTGCTTGTTGAAGCGGCGAAGATAGGCGCAGCCGCGCAGGCACTCGTCGCAGTGGCACTGCATACACCTGCCAGCCTCCTCAGCCGCCTGCTCCCTCGTATAGCCGCTTTCGCAGCCCTTTATCCTGATCAGCCCCCTTGCCAGGTCGGGGTTGGTATACAGCCGTGATGTGACCGGCCCCTCCTCCCCTCTCGCGCTGCGCGGGTCTATGCCCTGGGCGAGCCTGTCCGCCGTAAGCGCTGCCTTCCTTGCCCCGAGCGCGGCCTCCAGCACAGTTTCTCCGCCGCCGGTCAAAAGCCCCTCACTTTCCATGAGCATTATGCCTTCGTCCCGTACGGCGCCGGGAAATATGTCAAGGGCGGCTTTTTCGGACGCGCAAAGCACATCAAAGCCGCCTCTTTTTTCCTCAAAAAGCTCTCTTGTCATCTCGGCGTTAAATTCAAAGGCGATATCCTTGCCCCTGAGCCTTTTAAGCTCCGTATAAAAGTCGTCCTCCCGCAAAAACCCGGCGGCGACCCTAAGGTATTCCTCCTCGTCCGCCTCGCCGCATATCGCCGTTACCGGATACCCCTTTTTTTCCAGCTCCCCCGCAAGCAGCAGCGCAAACAGGCCGGAGCCGAACACAGCCGCCTTTTTCTTTTTCCTGACGCGGAATATGCTGCGCTTTTCCCAGGCGCCTCCGGATAAGGCTACGGCGCGCTCTATGTCCCCTATGGCTATGCCATCGCCGAGCTCGCAGAGCCTGCACTTTTCCTCGCAGGGCGCACCGCAGCCCGCCGACAGTATCAGCGGGAAGGGCGCTATGCTCTCATAAATTTTAAACGCCTTTTTAAAGTCGTTCTCCGCCGCCGCCTTAAGCATGGCCTTTACGTCCAGCTTAAGCGGGCAGGCGGCGTTGCAGAAGGGAGGCTGATCGTATACGCACACTCCGGCGATGCTCTCCATCTCCTCCTTGGATATGCGCTTGACCTTGTATACATGGGTAGAGACTCTTTCGTCTATACGCGTCATATACCGTCCCTGCCTCCCTCCTTAAAAAGCTGCCGTGCTATCCTTCAAGCTCCCTGAGCGACTCCATCACCCTCTCGGGTCTTGCCGGCACCTTCGTGATGCGCGCGCCGGTGGCGTTGTATATGGCGTTGAGTATAGCGGGATGGGGCGCCGTTAGCGGGGCTTCGCCGCAGCCCGCTGCGCCGTAGGGGCCGTATGGCCTGTATGTCTCGTTGAAGTGAAGCTCAATATCGTCCGGCGCGTCGTTGGGGTAGGGTATGCCGCAGCGGAGCAGCGTCGTCTCCCTCTCGAGGTCGTCGAAGTCCTCGCTGAGCGCAAGGCCGACGCCCTGTATTAGGCCGCCGTAGAAGTTGCCCTCCACCAACAGCCGGTTCATTATGGTTCCGACGTCGCCCACGCAGGTGAACTTCTCCACCTTTACCTTGCCCGTCTCGGTATCCACCACCACCTCCGGCAGGAATATGCTGTACATATACGTTGCGAAGGGCTCGCCCTGGGCGGTGTCCTGATCCACGGGGTGATCGGCGCAGTATGTGGTGGTCCAGTTGCCGTCCACCTTGGTCTCTATACCCTCCGCCTTCATCTCGTCGTATGTGCGGTAGCTTCCGTCCTCCTTGCGCATTGCGGCGAGAAGGTTCTCCGCGGCGAGACGGCAGGCGTTGCCCGTCATCACCTGGGAGCGGGAGCCGCCGGCGGGCCCGGAATTGGGGCATATCTTTGTGTCGTTCATTACGAGGCGTATCTGCTCCGGCCTTATGCCGGCCTGTCTCAGCGTCTCGTGGGCGGATACCAGCGCGCCCATATCCGCGCCCTGTCCGTGATCCTCCCAGCAGGTGTATATGCTTACCGTGCCGTCGGGGTTGAGCTCGGCCTGCGCGGAGGAGGCGTCAACGCCGTCCAGACCGCAGCCGTATACGCCGAGCGAAACGCCTATGCCGTACTTATACCGCCCGTCAGACCCGGCGTTCTTCTCCGCTACCCTCTTTTTGCCCGCCTCATACAGCGGGCGCGCCTTTTCAAAGAGCGCCTCCTCGCAGTATACATCTGGCGGGAAGCCTGTGGGTATGGTGGTGCCCTCGGACTCCTTATAGCAGTTCATAGCCCTCATCTCAAAGGGGTCTATGCCCATCTTTGCGGCGAGGCAGTCTATGGCTATTTCCGAGCCCATGAAGGACTGCGGCGAGCCGTAGGCGCGGAAGGCGGAGCCCCATGCGTGGTTTGTGAATACCGTGCGACTCCTGTTGCGTATGGAGCCTATGCCGTAGCCCGCGCCGGTGAATTGGCTCAAGCGCATGGTGAGCAGGTCTCCAAACTCGGAATACGGGCCGTGGTCTATGAAATTATCGCCCCAGAGGGCCAGCAGCTTGCCCTTCTCGTCAGCCGCCAGCTTAACGTGCATGAAGGCGGGGGAGCGCTTTCCGGTGTAGGTTATGTTTTGATACATGTCGAACACCAGGGATACGGGCCGTTTGCATATCAGCGCAGCGGCGCCGAGTATGGCCTCGTTGGTGGGCGAGAACTTATACCCGAAGGTGCCTCCCGCATGGTTCTGTATCATACGCAGCTTTTCCATTGGTACACCTATGCCGCCCGCTATCATTGGCATGTGAAGATGTATGCCTATGGACTTGGAGTGTATGGTGAGCATCCCGTCCTCGTCTATGTAGGCATAGCCGCAGTCCGGCTCAAGGTGCAGGTGCGGCTGGCGGGAGCAGTAGCTCTCTATCTCCACCTGCTGCGAATCGGGTATGCTGTCCCAGTCGAAATCCCCGCCCTTTATGCAGTTCGTCTCAAAGAACACGTTCGGGGTACCGGGGTGTATCTCTATGGCGTCGGGGGCCATGGCGTCTATTGCGTTCATGTAGGCCGGCAGCTCCTCTATATCGACCTTAACAGCCTCCGCCGCCGCCCTTGCCTGCTCCTCCGTCTCCGCCGCGACTATGGCTATGGCGTCGCCGAACTGGAATATCTTATCCCGGCAAAGCACCGGCCTGTCAAAGCCGTCGTTCTTGTTGTGCTTGGGAAGCATGACGAGGCCGTTTATCTGGTTGGTACCGCCGGCCTCCAGTATGTCCTTGTAAGTTATGACCTTGAATACGCCGGGCATCTTTTCCGCCTCGGAGGTGTCTATGCCCTTTATGTTGGCGTGGGATACCTTAGCCTGGGTCAGGGCGAGCCGCAGCGTGCCCTCGGGCAGCTTCAGCGCGTCGTCCGCGCCGAAATCCCAGCTTCCCGTGACCTTCTGTGCGGCGGAGGGGCGTATGTACCTTGTGCCCTTTATGCTGTCTCCCTCCGGCTTGAATACCAGGTCCTCCTTGGTAAGCTCGCCGCGCATTACCTTTGCCGCATCCATCACCGCGTCTATCATGGGCTTATAGCCGGCGCAGCGGCACAGGTTCCGGTTTTTATCGAACCAGTCTCTTACCTCCTTGCGCGTCGGGCTGCAATTTCCGTTGAGCAGCGCGATGCCGCTCATTATAAATCCGGGCGCACAGAAGCCGCACTGGGCACAGCCGTTTGCCATCCACGCGACCTGAAGCGGGTGCATGTCGTGCAGCGTGCCTATTCCCTCTATCGTAGTTATTTCCGCGTTGTCCTTAAGCCTCGTCACCTTAGTCACGCAGGAACGGGTCACCTTTCCGTCCACTATGACGTTGCAGGCTCCGCAGTGCCCCTCTCCGCAGCCGATTTTGCAGCCCGTCAGCAGCAATCTTTCACGGAGCAGCTTTGCGAGGGTCTCGCTCCCGTCCAGCACGAGGTCCCGCGCCACCCCATTGATAACAAGTTTTTTCCGTATCATAGTACCAGTCTCCTTTCGTGGTCGTTCAATTTGCCCTCAGCGGCAGTTATCGCTCCCGTTTTTCGTATAATGTCTCATCACCTATAACAGAACAGCTATGCAGGACAGAAATGAAACTTTTGTATATGCCGCCTTCATATTCGCTATTTAATTATATTAAATGCGGCATAAAATCTGTGTTAAGTATCCCGCCTTTGCAAGGGGAAATCCGCCAAATTGCCTTGCTGAATCGGGTTTTCGCAGGGCTATGCCAGGGGCGCGCGCTTTCCGGCGTACATAGGGGCGTCCTCCATTGTGACCGGCCTTGCCGTCACCTCGATCTGCCGCCCGAATATTCCCTTGATAAATTTGGCACAGTCATACCTGCCGATGGTAAGCACCCTTATGCCGTCCCCGTCTTTTTCTGGCCCGTAATCCGCTATCCTATCGTCCTTCAGCACCGCGCTGCTGGCCGCATCCCCTCCCGCGAGCCTCGATATATCCGTATCCAGCCGCATAAGGCTGCTGCTGCAGGGACAGCGGCCCTCCATGAGCCTCGCCCTGTCCCCCGTCCTGTACCTTATGAGGGGCATGGCCTCCATCCCTATGGTGGTTATCACCAGTTCTCCCGGGCTTCCCAAGGCGGCGGGCCTGCCCCCATCGTCTATTATCTCTGCAATGACGTGGTTCTCCCTTATATGCATGCCCTCATGGGCGGGGCAGGTGACCGCGCCACCAAGGCCCATCTCCCGTGTGCCGTAGTGGTGAAAAAGCCTCGAGCCCAATATACCCTCTATCATCTCCGCTATCGGGGCTGGGCAGCTATCCCCGCTGACCAGCGCGCTCCTAAGGGTTCCCCTGCCGCATACCCTGAGGGTGGAAAGAAGCTGCACCGGCATGGCCACGCAGGAATCCGGCCTGTGCCGCTCCATTATCTCCTTCATGGCGCCATAGCTTAAGCCCGCCCCCGCCCTGATTGGGCTTCCTCCAATCCTTCTTATCGCCTCCGCTATAAGCTCGCCGAGGCTTCCCGGCCCGGAAAAGGGCATGCATATCATCACCCTGCCGCCCGCTCCTGTCATTTCGCCCAGCCCCGCCATAAAAAGCCCTATCGTATCCTCGCAGTCCCCCTCGCTGTAAAATACGCGCTTTGCCCTGCCAGTGGTGCCGCTGGTGTGCTCAGTTATTATCTTGCGTATATCGGCTTGGGATGTCATAAGCATGCCGGCGGCGTTTTCCGCAACGTCCCTGCCCGTGGTAAAGGGTAACTCCTTCAGCTCCCCAAGGCTGCCCAGCCCCCCCGGCAGGTCTTTATAAAAGCCGTTCCTGAGCCTTTGCGCCCCAAGGAGGCGGTTGAGCTTTTCCAACTGTATCCGTTCTATATCCTCCCGCGTGAGGCTGTCAAGCCTCTCCTGCTTCTTTATATACCTGTCTATCCTTGCTGCTTGCATATAAGGCTCCTTTCCGGCGATGCTGCCGTTTTTTATTGTATTTCCCGCTTGCCGCCCTTTCTTAACCGCAATCTTATATCCATTATGATAATATTTTCACACATAGGGTGTATGCCCAAATCATAATCAGGAGGAACGGTTTATTTATGAAGGGTTTTGCCATGTTAAGGATCGGCGAGGTAGGCTGGATAGAGAAGGACAGGCCGGTATGCGGCCCGAATGATGCGATTTGCAGGCCCCTTGCCATAGCAATATGCACCTCTGACGTGCATACCGTATGGGAGGGCGCCGTGGGCGAGCGCCACAACATGATATTAGGACACGAGGGCTGCGCCGAGGTGGTCGAGGTCGGCTCCGAGGTAAGGGACTTCAAGCCCGGCGACAGGGTGCTGGTACCCGCCATAACGCCGAACTGGAGCTCCCTTGAGGCCCAGGCGGGCTACGCCATGCATTCCGGCGGCATGCTGGCGGGCTGGAAATTTTCCAACATCAAGGACGGCGTTTTCTCCGAGTTCTTCCATGTGAACGACGCGGACGGCAACCTTGCGCTCATGCCCGAGGGAATGGATATAGTGGACGCCTGCATGCTTTCGGATATGGTACCCACCGGCCTGCACGGCGCAGAGCTTGCCGACGTGCAATTCGGCGATACCGTTTTAGTGATAGGCATAGGCCCCGTTGGCCTCATGTCCGTGGCGGGCGCTAACCTTCGGGGCGCTTCCCGCATAATCGCCGTGGGTACCCGCCCCAAGTGCGTGGAGGTGGCGAAGCTGTACGGCGCATCGGACTTCATAAGCTACAAGAACGGCTCGATAGAAAAGCAGGCCTTGGAGCTCACCGGCGGCAAGGGCGTCGATAAGGTGATAATTGCCGGCGGCACCGTGGATACCTTTGAGTCCGCCGTGGCCTCGCTTAAGCCCGGCGGAAAGATAGGCTCTGTAAATTACCTGGGCAGCGGGGACTATGTAAAGATACCCCGCGTTGAATGGGGCGTAGGCATGGGCCACAAGCAGATACAGGGCGGCCTTATGCCCGGCGGCAGGCTCAGGATGGAGAAGTTAGGCTCCCTCGTCGCCTCCGGCAGGCTGGATGTAAGCCCCATGGCGACCCACGTATTCGACGGCTGGGAGCACATACCCGAGGCTCTCCAGCTTATGAAGGACAAGCCGGCGGAGCTCATAAAGCCCGTCGTAAGGCTGGTATAACGCAATGCTGAGCGGGCTTTGGGGCTTCCCCCTGCCCGCTTCCCCTTGGCGGGAAAAACGCTAAAAAAGAATGAAGATACTCATAGTTTCAGGGTTCCTCGGTGCGGGCAAGACCACCTTCATAAAGGAGCTGATACGCCGCACGGGGCAAGACATAGTAATACTTAAAAACGAATACGGCGACACCAACATAGACAAGGGCGAGCTTTCCTCCTCCGGCGATATAAGCGTGCTGGAGCTTATGGAGGGCTGCGTTTGCTGCACCGTGCGGGAGGGCTTCGCCAACTCCGTGCTGACGATAGCCTCGGCGCTCTCCCCCGCTTTTTTGATAGTTGAGCCCACCGGCGCAGCGCTGCTTTCCCGCATAATAGACAACCTTTCCAGGATAACCTACGGCGACATATCCCTGCTTCCCCCGGTGACGCTCGTTTCGCCCCGGGGTATAGACCAAAGCATGGCCTGCTTCGGCGATATTTACGCCGACCAGCTCAAGGCGGCGGAGCAGATAATATTTTCAAAATGCGAAAACGAGGATCCCGGCGCACTCCGTCTTGCAAAGGAGAAGCTACTCAAAACAGCGCCCTCCGCCCGCGTGGCTGCGGAGCATTATTCCCGCATGGGCGAGGAATGGTGGCTGGGGCTGCTCGGTGCGGAAAGCCGGCCCGCCCGCTTATCGAAAAAATACAGCTATGATATTTCAAAATTTGGACGGCGGCCCGTGGGATATGCCGGGCGGCAGGATTGCCTCGCCCTATCCGCAGATATACTCGGCGATATGCCATTAACGGGCCAGGCAGCGCAGCTTCCCGAGGAATGCTCCTTCCGCAGCCCCGCGCCCATGAGCGTGCCGGAGCTTATAATGCTGCTGGAGGACGCGCTGCGGGGACGGTACGGCGGCATAGTGCGGGCCAAGGGCATATTGGAAACGGGCGGCGGCTATGTTCGCTTCGACCTTGCGGACGGCCTTTACAGCATAACCGGAGCCGACGGCGTAAGCACGGAGCCGCAGTGCGTATTCATAGGCCGGCAGCTTCGCCCGGCGGAGATAGCGGCGCGGCTTGCCGACCCCGCTGCTTTTATATGATAATATCCCCTTGGGCATAAAATCCGTGTTAGGCGGGCGGCATAAGGCCGCCCCTTTTTTATGCCGGCAAGGCGCATCTGTGCGTATTATTATTTTATAAGGATTTTATTATGATAAAATTCTTATAAAATTTCATCGTTTTAACGATAAGTTTATGCCCTTTGCGGTATTATATTGTCCATGAACGGGAAAGGAAGGATCGATATGAGCTTTTTTATGAAACACAAGGCAAAGGTGCAGCTCATGCTGCTCGCCGCCGCCGCAATATTTACCGCATACGGCGCGCTGCGGGGAGAGGCGGATACAGTGCTGGCCAAGGCAATACGGATATGTCTGGAGTGTGTTGGCATTGGCTAAGCAGGAAAGAGAAAAGAGCGTTTCCCTGTTTCTATCCCGTTTCAGGAGCTTTTTACAGGCCGGAGCGACGCTGCTCACAACCCCTCATCTGCCAAACTTCGTCAAAGGGGCGATATATCAGGGCAAGGGGAAATACGTGTGCGTGCCGGGGCTCAACTGCTACTCCTGCCCGGCGGCAGGTGGCGCATGCCCGATAGGGTCGTTTCAGGCGGTAGCAGGCTCCTCGAAGTTCAGGTTTTCCTATTATGTCGCCGGTATGCTGATATTCCTCGGCGTACTGTTGGGCAGGCTTATATGCGGCTTCCTGTGCCCCTTCGGGTGGTTTCAGGATCTTATCAATAAGCTCCCCGTGAAAAAGCTCTCTACCCGCCGCTTAAAGCCGCTGCGCTATCTCAAGTACGCCGTTCTCGTCATTGCGGTAGTGCTGCTGCCTGCGCTGCTCAGGGACAGCTTTGGCTTGGGCCCGCCGTATTTTTGCAAGTACCTCTGCCCACAGGGAGTGCTCGAGGGGGCTATCCCCCTTTCCCTTGCGGACAGCGGCATACGGGCGGCCCTCGGCAGCCTCTTCCGCTGGAAGGCTGCGCTGCTCCTTGCGGTGGTCGCGCTGAGCGCGGTGTTCTACCGCCCCTTCTGCAAGTGGCTGTGTCCGCTGGGCGCGTTCTACTCCCTGTTCAACAGCGTTTCGCTGCTGGATATGCGGGTCAACAAGGACAGGTGCATATCCTGCGGAAAATGCGCCAGAGTGTGCGGCATGGATGTTGACATAACGAAAACCCCCAACCACACCGAATGCATACGCTGCGGCGTCTGCATAAAAGCCTGCCCCACCGACGCCATACGCTATCGCTGCGGCTTCGGCGCGGGAATGAATAACACAAAGACCAAGGAGGAAAATTAAAATGAAAAAACTTATAGCTGTTGTAGTCGCCATGATGCTGGCCCTTGCCTTCACCGCCTGCGCGCAGGAGATGAAGAAGGATGAGATGCCCAAGGACGACATGATGAAGGCGGAGGAAACGGAAAAGGATTCCATGGAGAAGGACGCCATGGCGGAGGAGGCCATGGAAAAGAAGGACGAGATGATGGGCGAGGCCTGCATGTGCGGCGATAGCAGCAAGTGCATGATGGACGGCGCCTGCAAGGAAAAGGACGGCTGCATGTGCATGAAGGACGGCATGTGTACCGATAAGTGCATGTGCGTCGAGGGCGGCTGCATGAAGGACGGCATGTGTACCGATAAGTGCATGTGCGCGAAAAAGGATATGATGGAGGAAAAGGCCGAGGAAGGCTCCGAGATGAAGGAGGCCGCGGCCGCCATAGGGCCCTCCTGCGGCGCACCCGAGGCCGGCTCCTCCTGCGGGGCGCCAGACATTGACGTTGCGCTGTCCTTCGGCTGCTGCGGTTAGGCCGGGAAGATAAGCGGCGGCAGGCATGAAAAGGATATTTTTAGGGGCGCTGGCCCTTGCGCTGCTCATAAGCGGCTGCAGGGCCGCCCCTTCTATAAAGGCTGAAACAAACGGAGCGGAGGCGCAGATGCAGCGGGAAAAGATGGATTTCTCCGATGAAAAAAACACCATATATCTGGCGGGCGGCTGCTTTTGGGGCCTGGAGATGCTCATGCAGTCCATACCCGGCGTCATAGACGCAGAGAGCGGCTATGCCAACGGCACGGGCAAAAGCGACGCCAAATACAGCATAATAACCGGCGGCAGGACGGGCTTCCGCGAAACGGTAAAGGTCACCTACGACCCGGACGAGGTAAGCCTGGACGCGCTGCTGCTGGCCTACTTTTACGTTATAGACCCAACAGTAGCCAACAGGCAGGGCAACGACGTGGGCAGCCAGTATCAGACGGGGGTATACTATACCAACGACGAGGCGAAGAAGACTGTGGAGCGCATAGCCGCCATAGAGCGCGGGCGCAGCAAGCGGTTCGAGGTGGAGATAGGCCCTCTGGTCAACTACTACCCCGCCGAGGAATACCACCAGAACTACCTCGAAAAAAACCCCATGGGCTACTGCCACATACCGCGGGACGAGATAGAGCTTTTCTCAAGGCTCAGGATCGACCCCGGCGACTACGCCAAGCCCGCGGCGGAGGCCATACGGGATAAGCTCACCGCGGAGCAGTACAAGGTAACGCAGGAGAGCGGCACGGAGACCCCCTTTGCAAACGAGTTCTGGGATAAGTTCGAAAAGGGCATATACGTGGACATAGTTACCGGCGAGCCGCTGTTTTCCTCAACGGATAAGTTCGAGAGCGGCTGCGGCTGGCCCGCCTTCTCAAAGCCCATCGAGGGGCCCTCGGTGGTGGAGCTGGAGGACAACAGCCACGGTATGCGCCGCACGGAGGTAAGGAGCCGCGCAGGCGACTCGCACCTCGGCCACGTGTTCACAGGGGACCCCGAATCGCCCAACGGCGTCCGCTACTGCATAAACAGCGCGTCGCTGAGGTTCGTCCCCTTGGCAAAGCTGGAGGAGGAGGGCTACGGCTACCTCTCCTACCTGTTTGAATGACCCCCACCGCTGCCGGCCCTGCCTTGAGCCGGCAGTAATTATATCAGGCTGAAAGGATTAGGATATGGAAAACAGGCAAAACGCGGATAAGCGCCGCCAGCGCCGGCTGGGCTATGCCCTCGTTATAGGCTTTACCCTGTCAGGCGCGCTTTGCGGGTTTTTATATTACCGCTTTATAGGGTGTCTCGGCGGCACCTGAATGATAGCAGCCGACCCACTCTCCGCCACGGTGTACGGAGGCATGATAGGCTCCCTGATAGGGCTTACGGCCGCCCCGGGCAAGGAAAAGTGCGGAGGGTGAAGGCGATAGGCTCGCGGTGTGCGAGCCTCTTTTTTTATATGCAATAATTCGCGGCAGGTAAAAGGGGCGGCATTCAGCCGCCCCTTGTGTATTGACTTTTTACCTGACCAGCCCTAAGAGCCTTGCGATATATTGCAGGAGCGTCATATCGCCCGTCTTGGGGGGTATTACCATCACGGGTACTGGCGTGGTGGTGGAGTGATAGTGGCCATGTCCGCCGCCGCCGTTATCCTTGTGGTTGTTGAAATTGAGCGTTACCGTCTCGCCTGCCTTAAGCTTGACATCTTTGCTGGTTGTCGCTACGCCGTTCACCGTTACGGTATAGCCCAAAGCGTCTGTTTCCTCAATGCGGTAGGTGTATCCTGCGGGCAGTTCTTCTATTTTCATACTGTCGCCGTGCTTGAGGGTAAAGCGAAGCGTCCAAATGCCGTTTTCCTCAACAAAATCATCTTGGGTGGCGGTCTTATCTACACCCCTTGCAGCAGGAGCCTTAACAGCATTTGCACTTCTAGCGATGGGGGGCCCAGAGGGATCGGGATTGGGGTCGATTGGAATAAGCACGGTGACCTTAAACTTGAACTCATCTAAGGTACTGGAAGCATTACCCGAAACGGTTTTTTTGACGATGATGGCGCCGGTGTTGGGCGGTAGCTGCTCATAGGTGTTGTAGAAGGTAATAGTTGCAGGAGTATCGGATACCGTAACAATTCTGGCAGGAATGTCGCTCGTTATTCTCAAACTGTAACCCTGAATATCAACTTCTTTTTCAGCAACAGAATACTCGCCGTGCGGCAACTTAACCGTTTTCGGCTTGTATGTATTGCCGTTCTCTTCCCTTTCTACCGTTACACTCTCTACTACCTCTTCTACATTTCCGACCTTCCTAATTTCAAAGACAAAACTGGCGGGCAGTATTTCAGTCGGCAATCCATTTACGACCTTGCTTATAGTCAGCTCGCCCTTGGGTCCCTCAATTTTAGTGTAGGTGTTGGTAAATGCGATAGTGGCGGCTTGCCCTTCCGCTACCTTAACCTTGCCGTCAGCGGGGTTGCTCGTTGTCACTACATTATAGCCATCAATATCCGCGCCCGCTTCTGTGACCGTATATTCACCAACGGGCACGTTGTCAAAGGTCACGGAGCCTGTATTGTTGTCTCCGATTACGACTTTCTTTGAATCTGTGTGTCCGCCGCTCTGAATGGTAAAGGTATATTCCCTATCCTTGACGCTTGTGGTATCGCCTTCGGGCATAACGACCGTCTTGGTAACGGTAAGGCTGCCTACTACCGCCGCTATCGTCACCTGCGGCGAGGGTGCTTCCACTTCTCCCGGTGTGCCGTCATGCTTGGTGTAGTTCAGCTTGCAGGATTTGTTTGTATCCTTTGTTCCCGTCCAGCCGTCCTTGGGCTTAATTTTAAAGGTAATGCTCTGCTCAGCCTTAAGAATATCCCCTATGTCCCATGTAAGGGATTTAGCATCGCCGTCATAGGTCAGCCCGTCATCAGCAGAAACGAAATCAAAGAACCCATCGTTTATAACGTCTACCATCACGGCGTTTGTGCCCGCATGCACCTCGTTTATCTGCGCCGCCCATTCGATAAGTATTGTTTCAAGCTGGGTATTCAGATTGGCATCCGTGATATTTCTAAAATGGCTGGGACTGGTTGCCATGCTTTTTAAATACTCTCTCGCTGCTTGATTCTGATTGCCATCGAGCGCAATACCTATGGTGTAGATGGTGACGCCATCACGTTTAAGCTGTGCTACCTGATTGCTGCCGTTCCAGTTGGGATCGTTCTGCGATTCGCCTTGTTTTCCGGGCGCGCCGTCTGAGATGAACACGACGTAACCAGGGCGGTTTTTGTCCTGTCGCCCGTCAAGGATCTGCTTTGCCTTTGTCAACGCAGCGGTATAGTCGGTGCCGCCATCTGCTCGCATCTCGTTAATTTTCGTTTTAATGGTATTTGGTTGATCAGTCAATCCAGTTTCATATCTTATTGCTGGATATGTTACATAATGACCAAAAGGCCAAATTCCAATATATTCTGTTTTCTCGCTGGAAAACCCTATAACAGCCATTTTATTGTCGCTGCTGTCTGTGAGTATGCCGTCTGCAAACCTTTTGCCTGCATTCTTTGCCGTGTCCATTCGATTATTCATCGAACCGGAGCAGTCTATGACCAGAACAACGTCTGCATTAGGCTGTACATTCTGCGTCACAGGGTTGCCCTGAACGGTCAGCTTTATCGTATAATTGCCGTCTGTGTCCGGCGTATCAGACACAAGCGTTTTTGTAATAGTCACTTTTCCCTCTTCACCTTCCGCCAGCGCCACGGACGGCACAAGCGCAAGCACCATTATGAACGTAAGGATCAGTGCAAGTGATTTTTTCATCGGTTCTTCCCCTTTCAAACTTTTATATACAAAAATACCGTTCCGGCGCGCTGCGCCGTAACGGTATTCAATGTATCCCTATATATTTTTGAGCACCCAAAAAAGGCGGGATTAGTCGCCTGCCTGCCTGCCTGCCTGCCTGCCTGCCTGCCTGCCTGCCTGCCTGCCTGCCATAATTGTAGTTGCGGCGGTCATGGTGCTGTCAAGTCCTTTCTGCAAATAATACGTAAGCCTTTTGCATCTATACAACTACTATTATACAGGCAGGATATAAAATCTACGTTAAGTTGGGCTTCCGGGTGAAAACAATCCGGCTTTTTTGCGGTTTTTCCCCTCTTAACGAGGATTTTATCGGCGCGGCTTTATTATGATGTTGAACGACAGTTGCTTACAGATCTACTTTTCAAAAAAATGCAAAGGAGTTTAGCCCATGAATTACAGTGCGCTGATAGAAGGCCGCAGGTCTGTTAGGGCCTTTTTAGATAAGGCGGTCCCCGAGGAGCTTATCCTCGAAATACTGGAATACCACGATAAAAGCTGCAAGCGCCTCGCGCCCGATATAGACACGGCGCTGCTCATTTTGGACGAAAGCTCGCAATCCGCCCTCGAGGGCACGGCGGGCTATAAGCAATTCCTCATAGGCGCGCCCCACTATCTCCTGCTGCTTTCCGACAGGGGCCCCCACATGGGGCTGAACGCGGGCTACATGATGGAGGATATGATACTAAAGCTGGAGGATATGGGGCTAAATAGCTGCTGGCTGACCTTTACCGACGGCGCGGCGGTAAGCTCCGCCCTCGGCATATCGCCCTTTATGGAGGTCGCCGCCATAGCCGCCTTCGGCTACGGCAAAAAGGTGCGCCGCGAGCTTCAGCTTAACGTCATAAGCATGTCAAACGTGGATATTGCTGTAAAGCGGCATTATTACGACCCGAAGAAGAGCATACAGGATATGGTTTACTATGAAAGCTGGGGCAGCAGGGAGGGCCTTGACGAGCACATGGGCTTTTACGGCGATATACTGTGGGATTCCTTCTATGCCGCCTCACAGTCCCCAAGCTACCTGAACCGCCAGCCCTACGGCTTTCTTATAAGAGGGCACGAGATAATGCTGGTTTCTGTGCCGGACGAGCACACGGACGAATACGACGGGCAGCTCAACCTCGGCATAGCGCTGCTGCATTTCGGCGCGGTGGCCGCCCAGTGGGTAGGAAACGTGCAGTGGCAGCTTGACGGGCTCCCCGCAGATGTGGAGCTTCCCGAGGGCCACGCCATAGCCGCGCTTTGCCGTATATGACGGGGCGCTGCAAAACGGAATACATAGTCACGGGCGCAACGGGCTTCCTGGGCGGCGCGGTGGTAAGGGAGCTTATTTCCCGCAGGCACAGCGTAACGGCGCTGGCCCTTCCGGAGGACCCTCTATTGCCGCTGCTGCCGGAGGGGGCCATTGTGCGCTTCGGCGACGTTACGGACAGGGCCACGCTGATACCTGTTTTTGAGGGGGCGGAGGGCTGCCGTGTGATACACTGCGCCGGAATGGTCTCCGTTGCGGCGGGGCAGGGCGAGGCGCTGGGCCGGATAAACGTGCAGGGCACGGAGAACATAGCGGGGCTTTGCCTTGAATACGGCGCGAAAAGGCTGGTATACGTAAGCTCCGTCCACGCCATACCCGAAAGGCCAATGGGAGAGGTAATCACCGAGGAATGCCGGGTATCGCCGGAGCTTGTCCACGGCGCTTACGCAAAGAGCAAGGCCGCCGCCAATAAAAAGGTGCTGCTTGCGGCGGAAAAGGGGCTGGACGCGGGCATAGTATACCCCTCCGGCATAATAGGCCCCGGCGACAGGGGCATGGGAAGCATGATGGTGATGCTGCGCTCCTTCCTCCGCGGGCGGCTGCCCGCCGGGGTTTGCGGTGGGTACGACTTCGTTGATGTGCGGGACGCGGCCGCCGGCGCGGTATCCTGCGCGGACAGCGGGCGGCCCGGCGAGGGCTATATACTCTCCGGGCGCTATGCCTCCATAAAGGAGCTTTTGACCTTGGCGGGAAGGCTCTCCGGCAGGAGAGCGCCGGGGCTGTTCCTTCCGCGCCGGCTTGCGGGGCTAGCCGCGCCAATATTCGAGCGGCGCAGCATACGAAGGGGCGAAAAGCCCTTCTTCACCCCCTATTCCATATCCGTCCTGGGCTCAAACGGGAATTTTTCCCATAAAAAAGCATCTGACGAGCTCGGCTATTCGCCGCGTGACCTGTCAGATACGCTATCGGATACCCTGCGTTGGCTATCCTCGTTGCCTATATAAAAAAGGGCGGCCTCAGCCGCCCAACACTACCATATCTCTCCGCTCGCCATGGCGTCCCATTCCCTTTCGGGACATACTATGGGCGTTGCGGCCTCATGCGGATCGTGAAATTCCTCCTTGCGCGCGCCCACGCCGCGGCGCTCTTCGTTGCTCCTGCCGTAAATATGCCTGTCCACGACCTCTATGAAGCTCTCCATAAGCTCCCGCACGGTCTTTCCCTCGTAGACGAGGTGATCCTCCGTACCCTTTAGCCGCCCGTAAAAGCAGCCATCGGCCTCGGAGTAGCGTATGCTCCCCCGGCAACCCCGATAGGTCAGAACCTCGTCCGTCATCAATAAGCACATCTCTTCCTTGCGTTCGGGCGTGCCGCCCTTTTGAAGTGTGTCCCTGAAGCGTTCCATGTTCTCACCTCATTTCACGATAATATTCATTTTTCTATAATAATTATACCAGCTTTATACCGGCAATTCAACCTCTATGGTGCTTCCCTCCGGCGTGCTTTGCAGCACGCTTATGCTGCCGCCGTGCAGCCGCACGGACTCCCACGCGAAGGAGAGGCCGAGGCCGACGCCGCCGTACTCCCGGCTGCGTGATTTATCTATGCGATAGAAGGGCTGGAATATATTGCTCTGGCATTTTTCGGGTATCCCCTGCCCCGTGTCCGTAACGTGTATCACCGCCATGTTTTCCTCCTGGCGGTATGAAACGGTCACGTTGCCTCCCTGCTTATTGTATTTTATTCCGTTTTCCACAAGGTTGTAAAGCACACGGTATATGAGTATGTCGCTGCCCGTCATGCGGACGTTTCCGCCCTCCTGCGCCAGCGTTATTTTCTTCTTCTCCGCCAGCGGAAGCAGGTCCGTAAGCACCTCCTCCACCATGGGGCCTATATCTATCCTGTCCGTGCGCGGCACGGACTGTAGCTCGCTCATATCCAACAGCGTCCTTACCACCTTGGATAGCCGCTCGGTCTGATCCCGCAGCACGGCGATGGCCTCCTCTGCGCTGACGCTGCTGTCCCCCTCGGCATAGGTATCAAGCTGCGTCTGCATGAGGGCGAGCGGCGTGCGAAGCTCGTGGGCGGCGTTGCCGGTAAACTGCCTCTGGGCGTCATAGGCCCGGGATATCCTTACCAGCATCTTGTTGAAGGAGCGGCTTAGCTGGCGGAACTCCGTTATGCTGTCCTCGTCTATCCTAACGTTGTCTATGCTATGCATGCGTATGCCGTCTATCTGCGCGGCAAAGTCCCTAAGGGGAGACAGCGAGCGCCAGCTCACGAAATAAGCTATTATTCCGGACAGCACAGACACTATGCCCACCACGTACCAGCTATTGTGGCAGAAGGAGGTCTTTATCTCCGCAAGCTCGGCGGAAAACTCCGCACGGAAGTGCTCCGCCTCTTCATCGTGCATAGCCTGCCCACATTCCGCGGAAAAGCCCAGGGCGTACTGCCCCAGCTCGTCCATCATGGACAGCCCGTAGCTGCAAAGCAGCGTTTTCATCAATATGCAGCTAATGGCGATCATGCCCATGGTCATAAGTGTGACCCGCCATTTAAGCGATAGCTTTCTTATCTTCAATTCTCGTCGCACCCTCCGAGATGATATCCCTCTCCTATGCGGTTTATTATGGGATCATAGCCCAGCACCGCGCGGAGCTTTTTCCTGAGCGAGGATATATGTACCCTTATGGAGTTGCTGAAAACATCCACGCTGCCGTCCCATACGTGCTCTATGAGTTCCTCCTGGCTCACCGGCCTGCCCTGATTGAGCAGCAGGTATTCCAGTATGCCGTTTTCCTTCCTCGTAAGTATGACGATCTCGCCCTTGGCCGCCGCCCTCCTGCTGCGCGTATCGAAGGACAGCTCGCCGTAGGTCAGGGATACGTCGTGCTGTATGAACCGCCGCCTCGTAAGGCTGCGCACCCGCGCCCCCAGCTCGCCCAGATGGAAGGGCTTTGCCATATAATCGTTGGCCCCGGCGTCCAGCCCCGCTATCTTGTCCGCGGCGTTGCCCCGCGCCGAAAGTATCAGCACCTTGGTCTCCTGGTCGTTAAGGCGCAGCTTTTTAAGTATGTCCATGCCGTCCATGCGCGGCAGGTTCAGGTCAAGTATTATAAGGTCGTATTTATCGGCACCTGTTTTCTCCAAGGCTTCCGCTCCCGTGTAGCACACATCCACCTCAAAGCCGTCCTTTTCCAGACTTTTGGATACGGCGTCGCACAGCGTCCGCTCATCTTCGATTATCAAAAGCCGCATAACCGTCATTTCCTTTCCGCAAATCTCTCTTACCTTACAGTATAGTCACCTCCCAATAAAATCCTTGTTAAATCTGTCGGCCTATACCAAATTATAGATCTTATTTAAATTTTATCATGGGAAAGCCCCCCGCGTAAAGCGGCGTTCCTTACGCGCCAGGGCCCCCAGCCGCTCATGCACTGCGGCGGGGGGCCCTGCTTTATTCTTCGCTTTGCCCTAATGCATTACTTCATAAAGGTGCCGGCCTTCATCTCCTCGATGTAGGCGTTATACTGATCCTTTATCTCCGCAGGTACCAGGTCGCTTACCGCGCCGGCGGAAAGAGCGCCGTTCTCGAGGGTGCCGTAAATGACGTCGCCGCCCAGCTTGCCGGCCTCAACAGCCTCCATGCAGGAGCCTACCATGGCGGAGTTGTCCGTCACCTGGGAGCCTATGATGCATTCGTTCTGGCCCAGCAGGTCAGCAGGCTGCGCTATGTCGAATACCTTTACGCTGCCCTGTGCGGCGTTGTACTCGTCTATGGCCTGGCGCGCGCCGGAGTCAACGGCGGAAGCGTCGCCGAAAAATACGTCCGCGCCCTTGTCCATCATGGCCTTGGCGAACTCTATGCCTTTATCGCTTGCGGAGAAGGAGTTGGAGTATACTATGTCGAGCGTCTTGGCGGTCTTGCCTGCCTTTTCCGCAACGTATGCGGCGGCCTCCTTATAGCCCTCGTACTTGCCCTTTGTGGTGTCCAGCTCCATGCCGCCTATGAAGGCGATGGTGCCGGTCTCGGTCATGAGGCTCGCCAGAGCGCCGGCTATCCAGCCTATCTGGGTGGCGTTGGGCAGCAGGGAGGATACGTTGCCGTTTTCGGCCTTGGCGGGGGTCTCTGCCGCGCCGTTTAGCAGGGCAAAGGCAATCTCGGGATACTCAGCTGCGGCCTGGAGCACGGCGTCGGTATACTGGTTGCCGGGGGCGTAGATCAGGTCATAGCCCAGCGTGCAGTAGGAGTCGATTGTGTCAAAGTACGCGGACTGCTCTATGCTGTCGGATACGGCGGTCTCCCAGCCGTGCTTCTTTGCGGCGTCCATCATAGCGTTGTAGCAGGACATTCCCCAGCCGCCGTCGGAGATGCTGGAGTCGCATATCATGGCGACCTTGTATACCTTGCCGTCCGCAGGGGTCTCGGCAGTCTCTGCGGCCTCGGTGGTCTCGGTGGTCTCCTCTGCCTTGGGCGCCTCAGGCGCCTTTGCGCAGGCTGCCATAGAGAGCAGCATGACGAGGGCCAGCAGCATTGCTAAGAACTTCTTCATGTGTAAATTCCTCCGTTTAGTTTTTTGTTTATATAACAGCCGCACATACGGCTATTACACTTTTTTATCGCTCTTCCTTGCGGTAAGGCTTGCCGCAGCTCTTCGGGCCCGCCTTCTTCATGCCTGTGGCCGCGAGCACGACTACGGTTGCAATATAGGGTATCATCTGGAAAAACTGATAGGGTATGTTGTAGCTGCCCACCTGAAGGCGTATCTGAAGCGCATCGCAGAAGCCGAAGAACAGGCAGGCTACCAGCACGCCGCCAGCGTTCCAGCGCCCGAATATCACCGCCGCCAGCGCGATGAAGCCCCGGCCGGCGATGTTGCCATCAACGTATGTGGTGGTGTAGCAGGTGGTGAGGTACGCCCCGCCTATGCCTGCGAGGGCGCCGCATATAATGCTCGCAACGTACTTTATGCCTATTACGTCAATGCCCAGTGTAGCCGCCGCCTTGGGGTATTCGCCGACGGCCTTATAGTTGAGCCCCGATTTTGTCCTGTTATAGTATATGACGGTGAACACAACGAGAAGATACGCAAGGTAGACCATCGGCGTCTGATCCAGAAAGAGCTTAGCTATGAAGCTGTTTGCGGTGATGCCCATTCTGGAGGCGAGCGTTTCCATAAGGCCCACCTGCACCAGCTCAGAGCCCGCGCCGAAGTATACCCGGTATATAAAGGAGGCCAGCGCAGGGGCGAATATGTTTATTGCCATGCCGTACACTATCTGCTCTGCGCAGAGGGTTATGGTAGCATAGGCGTATATCATGTTCACCAGTATGCCTGCGGCGGCGCCCGCCAGAACGCCCAGAAAGGGGTTGCCGGTTATAAGGCTCACAAGGAAGCCCACAAGGGAGCCTATGGAGGCCAAGCCTTCAAGGCCTATATGTACCAGGCCCGCCCGCTGGGAATACAGCTCTGCCAGCGCCAGGAATATGAGGGGCGTAGCCATTCTTACGCTCGCGAGGAGAAGATTTGATATGAATTCCCAGCTCATGCTACGCCACCTCCTTTTTCTTTGCGAATACCCTGTCGGTAAAGGCCTTGAACTCAGGCAGCTTTACCAGGGCAAGGCCCGCCACGGTAAACACTATCACCAGCGCCTGTATTATATCGGATACGCTGGTGGGCACGCCGGTAGCCGCCTGCATGGTGGTCGAGCCCACCCTAAGCGCTGCAAAGAATATCGCCACGAGCATGGTGGCTATCGGGTTGAGCTGGCCTATCAGCGCCATGGATACGCCGTCAAAGCCGTAGCCCGCGGCATAGCCGTTTATGAGGAAGAACTGTGTGCCGAGTATTTCTGCGCTGCCGCCCAGCCCCGCTATCATGCCGGATATGAGGAAGCTGAAGAGGAAGTACTTCTCCACAGCGAAGCCGTTGAATCTGGAGGCAGTCATGTTGAAACCCACCGCCCTTAGCTGGAAGCCCTTGGAGGTGTTGAAGAGGAAGTAATAGACTATGAGGCCCACAGCGACGGCTATCACAAAGGCGGAGGTGGCCCGCAGGCCGAACAGCCGCGTCAGCCGCGTCCCGTCGGACACCGCCACCGTCTGCGGAACGGAGCCGTCCCGCAGCCAGTTGGTAAACAGCACTCCCATAAAAAGCGTGGCGATGTAGTTCATCATTATGGAGATTATCATTTCGTTCTGCCCCCGGTATACCTTGAGCACACCGGGTATCATGGCCCCCAGCCCCACGCCTTATGTGGCCTGGGGCGTGCAGGTGGAGCCGGAACAGCCGACGCCTATCCCGCCCGAAACCGCCGCACCGCAGCAAACCGAAGCGCAGCAGCTCATCACAGCAAGCGGGAGCTTGGGCGTCCTCACCGTTGGCCGCAAGGAAATCCCCATAGCGGGTAATGTGGACGAAGCCACATTGGACAAATCCCCCGGCTGGATGCCGGAGAGCGCCCTGCCCGGCGAAAGCGGTATGTGCGTCATTCTTGGCCATCGCAACCGAAAGCACTTGCGCCCGCTTGAAAAGGTGGAAATAGGCGATGAACTCATATTTACTTACCCGGACGGACGCACGGCGACCTATATCGTGTCCGAAACCATGATATACGAAAGTACCGCGGATTGGCGCTTGCCCGCCGTGGACGGCGATACGCTGGTACTTGTGACCTGCTATCCGTTTCGGTATTCGGGGAGCGCGCCGGGGAAAATAATGATTGTTGGCATTCTATCTTAAATAATGGTGTTATTCGATCATGATTTTTGTGCAAAAAGTCGCTTATGTCTATTTTTTATATCGAATCGGATAGTTGTATAGTATATAACTATTTTTGTGGAAGCATTGCAAGATAGTCTAAGATAGCATGAATTAAAGTGGGTACAAAAATGGATTTGCTTTTTCTGAATAGAAAGATAAAAAGTATTCCCATAACTATACCACCGCCTAATTCATTCCAGCATGCCATTATACATCCCTCAAACGAGTATTTATAAACGACTGCTCGAACGGGTACATGACTTATTCCCCAGAATATTCCGCTAATTATTGCGGCAATCCAAAAATCATATTTTATTTCTAAAGCAGAAAACAGATATCCCCGAAATAGAAATTCTTCCAAAAAGGCAACGGGGATTAAATAAAATAAAAAAACGTATATTCCTTTGACAGAGTAATCACCAACTGCAAAGAATAAGCAAAAATAAGCTGCTGCTAAAAAGATAACAAGGCCCCGGCTGCTTCCCCACGTCAAACCAGTTTGAATTTGCATATTATTGCATATAGCTATAAAAATCAATATTGACAAAAAAATGATACTCGCACAATCACCAATGAGCCTTCTGCCAATGTTCGTGATTGAAACATCAACCAGACTAATAAACAAGCCTTGGGAATTCAGCAAGTAGGTGACAACGGATAAATACACTATATACAATAAAGTAAAAAGCATAATTATGTTGCCACGAATCTTTGAATTTCTCATAATTAACTCCTTGTATTATAGAGTAGTAGTTATTAGAGTCCCTCTCCAAGGACTGTGCTACACTGTAAGGGATGCTGTGGATTGGTTATGTTCTCCTACCGCAAGACGGTTCTTGAAAGGCTCCAACCACAGTCCTTTACAGTATTGTTAATCAGTTAGATACCGCCAGACGGTTTATGTAGAACAAGGTTACAAGAGTAAAGCGTCCTGTGGACCCAGCATCAAATAAACATACCGGAGGTACCATCATGATTTGCGTGGGAATTGACGTTGCCAAGGACAAGTACGATTGCTTTATCCTCAGCTCAGAAGGCGAAGTCCTTGCAGATGTATTTACCATCCCAAACAACGCAGAGGGCTTTGACACGCTGCTGCAAACCATTCGCCGCTGTGCTCGTCCGGAAGACAAAATAAAAGTAGGGCTTGAGGCTACCGGACATTACAGCTACAACATCCTCGGATTTTTGCTTAACGAAGGTCTGGACACCTACGTCATCAATCCGCTGCACACCAACCTCTACCGGAAAAGCCTGAGCCTTCGCAAAACCAAGACAGACCGTGTCGATGCGCGAACCATTGCAGCTATGCTCATGTCTGATGTGGACCTCAAGTCCTACACAGACACAGCATACCACAACGAGGAGTTAAAGTCACTCACAAGATACCGGTTTGATAAAGTTCGTGAACGAGCGAAGCTGAAGCAGTCGGTTTCCCGTCTGGTCACAATCCTGTTTCCGGAGCTGGAAAAGCTGGTTCCAACGGGATGCTGCCAGATGCTCTGTCGGCTCTGTCATGTCGGCCAAGTCCCTGGAACTGCGGCATACGATCCGCCTGATTCACGAGCTGGACGCCGAGATCGAGGACATTGAGGCTGCTATCCAGTCCATGATGGGCGAAATACAATCTCCCATTACTACTATCCCCGGCATGGGTGTCCGCATGGGCGCTATGATCCTTGCCGAGATCGGTGACTTCTCCCGCTTCGACTCGCCGGATAAAATCCTTGCGTATGCTGGAATGTCCCCATCTACTTACCAGTCCGGACAGCTTTCACTGTCTGGAGCCTACTCGCACATGGAGAAGCGAGGCTCCCGTTATTTGCGCTACGCGCTTTACAACGCCACCAAATATGTCTGCCTTTGGAACCCAACCTTTGCTGCTTATCTTGCCAAGAAGCGGGCTGAGGACAAACACTACAATGTTGCGCTCTCCCATGCGACCAAGAAGTTGGTTCGCCTGATTTACGCTTTGGAGAAATCCAAACGGCCATACAGCACAGCCGCATAACAGCTTTTCTCTCACATGCTTAGCTGGGCGTCCAACCGGACATTTGCTTTGCTATACCCTTTTTGAGCCGTCTACATTTTCTCACCATCCCATGCAGTTCAGGCTTGACATCTAATAGTTAGTCTTTCAAGAGATAGTCAAGGCTGACACTATACAAATCACTCATTTTAAACACACTTACGATATCGGGGTGGGATCTCTCATTCTCCCAATTCGATATTGTCTGTCTGCTGATGCCAAGGGCTTGTGCCGCTTGTTCCTGTGTGATCTTCGCATCTGTTCTTGACTTTTTGATCTTGCCTCCAATATCCACACGCTTGCCCTCCCAACATGAACTTCATCTGGATTATGCCCTATGCGAAAAGCGCTGTCTATCAAAACGCTTTTACAAGGCTAAATTTCTCTGTCAAAATGCTTTTACATTTCTCTGTTTTACTCGAAACGCCCTGATTTATCTGCCCATCGGGAGCGTGATCTCGAAAACAGCACCGCCATCCCCGTTGTAGGCGCGGATCGTCCCTCTATGCAGATGAACGATCTCCTTCGTCAAGGCAAGGCCGATGCCGGATTTTCCGCTCCGCCCCATGTAGAAGCGGTCAAAGATGTGGGGCAAATCTTCCTCGGCGATGCCGTCCCCGTCGTCCTGTATCCGGATGGTCACGTGCCGCTTGTCCGCGCGGCAGGTCAGGCGCAGCTGGCTGCGGGCATAGCGCACGCCGTTGGATAGGATATTGGTGACCGCTCTGCGTAGCCGGGTATCATCGCAGCTGACCATAACGGGCTCCTCGGGGAAATCCGGCACGATTGCGATGCCGCCGGCGGCTGCCGGCTCCACGGCGCGTATGCTGTCGTATAGCAGCTCCCGAATATCCATCTCTGAAAAGGCAAGCAGCTGCCGCCCCATATCGATTTTCGAGATGTCCAGGAGCTCTTCCACCAGCTCCGTCATGCGGTCGCTTTCCTCCAGGATCACCTCCGCAGCGCCGCCCGCATCCATCACGCCCGCCTGTATGCCCTCCGCATAGCCCTGTATCGCCATAAGCGGCGTTTTCAGCTCGTGGGAGGCATTCTGGAAGAAGGTCTGCTGCCGCTCCGCCTCCTTTTCAATATCCCGACCGAAGCGGAAGCCCAGCAGGCACATGACGGAGGAGATCGCCAGCAGTACCGCAAAGAAGGCCCAGTTCAGCGTCACGATATAGCGGGTGATGGGCCCGATGTCTATGTACATGATATAGGCGTACGGCTTTTCCCAATCGTCCTGCTCCTCCTGCACGGACATGAAGATCAGGTGATGCCTGTCCGTTTTGAAGGTATAGCATTGGTTGAGCGATAGATCCCGCCCCTTGCAGTATTCCAGCAGTTTTTTCTCCAGGCGATATGCGTCCCTGTTCCAACCGCTTGATTGATTGGCATTATCCAGCTCTAAAAATACGATGCTTGGCGTAAGGAAGTGCTCCTCCGTGTCATTCCATTCATCGTCAAAAAAGGATCCATCGTCGGTATAGGGGATGGTGCGGTTCTGGTACTGTGCCTCGCTGATGAGCGCCTTTTTTGCCTCACGCACAAAGTGTGCTGGTATAATGAGGTTCACCGCCAGCATGAACAGTGCAAAGAGCAGCAGAGCCGAGCAAAGGATCAGGTATACGATCCGCAGCTTGATGTTTTTCACGTGCGCTCTGCCCCCTTCAACTTATAGCCAAAGCCCCATATGGTGCTTACGCTGACGGTGCTGCCCGCTTGCAGCAGCTTTTTCCGGATACGGCGCAGGGTTTCGTCGGTCACGCGGGTCTCCACCTCCGAGTCAAAGCCCCACACCGCGCTGAGCAGCTCCTCGCGGGAATAGGCCTTTTCCGGCTGCTTCATCATATAGCTGAGCAGCCGCAGCTCGGTCTGGGTCAGCGCCACGATCGTGCTTCCGCAAAAGACGGCGTTTTCCGTAGCGGAATAGCGGATATCCCCGTAGCGCAGCTCATCCTCTGCTGCCGCCATTTTCCCCCTGTCCATCTCCACACGGCGCAGCAGCGCCTTCACCTTCATCAGTAATATCGTTGGACGGAAGGGCTTGGTGAGATAATCGTCGCTGCCCTGGCTGATGCCCATGACGTAGTCCAGCTCGCTGTCCTTGGCCGTAAGCAGGATGATGGGAATATCGGAAACAGAGCGAAGCTCCCGGCACACGGCAAGGCCGTCCGTGCCGGGCATCATAATGTCCAGGATCACCAGCTCCGCAGGCTCCTGATGAAATGCCTCCAGCAGCGCGTCGCCGTTTTCAAAGGAGCGCACGGTATATCCGTCGCTTGCGAGGAAGCTATGGAGCAGCTCCCGGATGCTCTTTTCATCGTCCGCCAAATAGATGGAATGTC
>ENA-UOIY01001121-UOIY01001121.1-human-gut-metagenome-genome-assembly--contig:-P114-NODE-1121-length-32304-cov-43.938696_pt1 | contig 32304 bp, 30 predicted proteins | sample MGYA00242335_ERZ723882 | MGnify/ENA metagenome assembly ERZ723882
TTATACCATATCCGGAAGCGCTTTGGTAGTGCGGATTAAATCAGAGGTTCCTTAGCATTGCTTCTTCGGTTATGCCTTGCGGCTCTTTCTTCGGCTCTACGGTCGCTCCGTTGACCTCTGACGGGTTTTTCTTTTGGTAGAAGGTTTCTTCAAACCTTTGTGCATTGAGCCGTCTGTCCTCGTCTATGATGTGAGAATACACATCAGTAACCATCTTTACTTGTGCGTGACCGGAATCGCCCTGAACAGACTTTATATCACCGCCGTTGAGCTTCAACTTGTAGGTAATACTTGAATGTCGCAAGCTATGGAAAACTACGGGCGGTAGGTCATTGTCTTTGATTAGTTTCTGCAATGCACGGGTGATGATTTGGCTCTCCATCGGTCTGCCATTTGCATTACAGAATACGAGGTTGAAATCTTGGAACTCGTCACCGAACAGTTCCTTGTATTCTTGAATTTCCTGATAACGTTCTTTGAGCATTTCTGCCACCGTCTTAGGTAGGAATACCTTTCGGGTACTTGTCTTTGTCTTAGGCTCTTTGAGAACTAAGGCGGTGTTTGTCCTTGCAAAGAAAGCCGGAAACTTGAGTATGATGCCTTTCTCATTCAATTTCTCAAGTGCATCACGGTTTACTCGTTGCAGTTCCTTATTGACGAATATAAAAGCCGTGCCGTTTGCTATGCTTGCAGCGGAGATCTCAACACAATTCCTTTACGGTCTTTGCTTCAGGAATAACAAGAGTACCTGACTCTTGTTGGAACTCGACTTCCGCTTTACGTCTTTTGGCTTCAGCGTTGGTCGCAAAGGTTTCCCATTTTTGTCGCTTATCGCCCTTGTCATCCGTGTAGGTATAAACGACAGAGAATTTGTTTTTTCTTTTTACTATGGATGCCATACTGCACTTCCTCCTTACTTCGTATTACTGTCAAGCCAAGCATCAAAGTCTGACTTGAGAACTCTAACCTCTCTACCGATACGCACACTACGAAACTGATTTGTCCTGATAAGTTTTGTAGCATATCCTTTGTCTGTCCGAAGCCGTTTTCGTCGCAGACGATAATATCTCTCTCATCTTCCTCAGAAGCGGTATAGCTTCCTGCGGATTTGAGGTAGATTTCAAAGGTTGCACCGCTTTCAGGCGTTTCAATTTTTGTTTCTCCATCGTCGGTATGCTTGATGATGGCGATATTGCCCTTGATAACCTGCTCGTTTACATCGTTTGCAGTCTGATTGTGTTCCACCGTATAAAGCTGCGGTTCAGCACCGACCTTATGGATTGTGGTGTCAAGCAGATAACCCTCGGACGGAGTGATTTCACGGATTGTCCAGTCATTGTCGCAGACATATTCCTTCGTGGTGAACTGCCCGTTTTTGTCCGTAACATATTTGTCCACAAGGGTTTCGCCCTTATAAATGCCGTAAACTGCTCCGGCAAGAGAAGCATCACCCTGGGCGGTACCTTCTTCACGGTCGCTCTTTGTCACGGTCACGGTAAACTTTTTGAGAATGTTTGTGAAATTGCGGGTAGTAACCTCTTTCCACTTAACAGGTGCGGTCTGATTTGCAGGCACGACATAACGGATAGCCGTATCCACTTCCTCGATGGTGTAGGGCATTGTGCCTGAAATCAGGACATCCTTAAAGGTAGCAACACCGTTCTTATCTGTCACGGCATACTCATCAACGGAAATACCGGAAAGAGATGTGCCGTAAAGGTGGAAGGTAACGCCCTCCACAAGATTATCCTCGGAGGATTTGATTACCTGAAGGTCGCCACGCTTGAGTGTATTGCTGAATGTGACCGTTGAGGTGTTTCCCGATACAATCGTAACCCTCTGCACATTCTGCGGCTCATACTTTTCCTCGGTCAGCTCCGTAACGGTATATACACCGGGCATAAGTTCAATATCAACTGTACCGTTTGCCTTCGTGGTGACGGTCTGATTAACGCCGTTTCCGGCAATGTTGAACTTAATGTTTGCCACCTTTCCGTCCTCGGAGTGCTTCACGATATGACCGACTCCGGTGGTTTCTGTCTTAATTTTGAGATAGAATACGACCGGATCTTCCGCTCCCGACATCATTGTCTGCTTTCCGGGGTATCCCCAAATGAGGAAGTTTCCGTCGATACCGGGTACTTTCTTTTGCGCCGTAACACTAACGGCGGTTTCAATCATCTTGTTTGAAGTAAAGGTGTATTTGTTGCCGCTTCTTGAAACGGTAATACCGCTTGCGCTGAACTTAATATCCGACAGCGTATTATTCGTATCGGTCAGCGTAAGACTGTAATTATCTGCCGCCTGATTGTATTTCAGCGTATAGGTGGTTGCAGAGCTGCTCTTATTGGAAGCAAAGCTCGGAATGGTTGCGTGGTTCTGCATCTGCGTAAGAAGCCAGTTGTAGCACTTCTCGGCAGGTCTGCCTTTGATGCACTGATAGTAGGTGTCGGCAGGAACGCCGTAGCTGTTTGCTTTGAGAGTAGTCGGAGAAGTACGAAGCTGCTGCTGATACTCCCAAAGGATAATCTGAGTTGCCATAGAGAAATCGTCCTCGTTAGTACCGCTGATCGGTGCCGTTTTACCCGGACGCCATCCGTACACGGAGGTCAGCATAATTCCGTACTGTGCCGTTGTCGGCAGGTTCTGAAAATATGAGCTGTTTGTTCCGCTTTTGCTGTCATAAGTTCCTCCGGCGTTATATGGAATACCGGACTCGATACACATAATCTGTCGGGAACCGCTGCTGTCCTTAATCATCAGCTTGGTTCTCGAATTGCCTGCACTTTGAGTGTGCAGACTTTCATTGCCGTTTGCATCATAGGCGATATACTGATAGGTTGAGGGAGAATAATACATTTCTCCGTCTGCACTCACATACTTATTACCGTAATATGCGTTTACCGTCTTTCCTTCCTCTGCTGTAAAGGCGAAGGCGGAAAGCGGAAGGGACATAATGCACATAACGGCACACAGGAGTGCGGCAGTGATGCGCTTTCCTTTGGATTTTGCAAAATTTTTCATTTCGGTTTAACCGTCCTTTCTTAATATGGGTATAAAAAAGCCCTCTGTCTTTTCGGGCAGAGGGTAGGTTCTCACGAACTCAGTACAGGAAATATATCCGGTAGCTGCCGCTTCCAAGCGGTTCAATATATATCGTGAAATATTCGATTGGTGCGCCGCCGTAAGCGGTGATAATATCCGGCATCGACTGCACATAGTCCGTGAGTTTTCTTTTCAGGCGTTCACCCTGAAACGACTCGGAAGCCGTAACAGGCGTTGCCCACGAAGCATTGTCCGGTGTAATCTTCATTCCATCATCGGTTGTAATATGAGTAAGTCCCATAGAACAGCCGAGAGAAATGAGGTCGCTCCGAATTGCTTCAATGTCAAACTCGTAGTCGTAAGCTGTTTTTGGCTTTACTTCTTCCGTAGGCTGTTCTGTCGGAGGTTCTTGTTCCGGCTGGACAGGCTTTTCCGGCTCTTTTGTTTCTTCGCTTACGGTCGGTTTGGGCGCTTCGGGCTTTGGTGTTTCTGTTTCTGCCGTTGGTGCGGCTGGAATATCCGTTTTGTCGGCTTCAACTGGTTTCTTGCTCTCTGTCGGAGCAGTTTCAGGCTCGTTACTTTCCGATGTTGGCTCAAAAGATGTTTTCTCCGTTTCTGTTGCTTTTTCAGGCTCAATTTCTACGGTCGTATCCGTTTCATCGGAAGTTTCCGTATTACTCACCGAAGAAGAACAGTCGGCTATATCCGAGCTTTCCAAAACATCGGCTTTTTCAGCATTACATCCGCACATTGAGGCAAGGAAAATGAGAACCAAGCCAAAGCATAAGATTTTGTTTTTCATTGCGATTCGCTCCTTTCGCCTTCATTGTAGAAAGTTCTCTGCAATTTGACAAAGGTGCGAATAGGCTAATCTTTCATTTTAGCAACCACCTCCTTTAAGTGGGAATGATGCGAATTGTTTGAGATAGCTTTAAGTTATGGAGATAGATATATATTGAGAGATAGTTATATATCTTTCTTCGGTAGGTTAGCTTGTACTTAGGGGTTAGAGTGTGAGGAAGGGGAAACGGAAAATGTTACTCCTGCTACCTTGCGTCACGCTCTGCCCGCTTTCTCAAATAACCCGCATAATGCTCCAAAGCCTTGCAGACATAATCCTCTGTTTGGTTAAGGGGAATATTCTTCGGGATATACTGTCGTACCTTATCCCCACTCAGCACAATTCTCTCACGCTGATTGGGTTTCTGCTCCGACATAATGGCTTGTATGGCTTCGGGTGTTAGCTTCTTTTCTTCAAACATCTTTCGCATACGGATTGTTTGGTCGTGGGACGGAGTGCAGTCGTTCAGGTCGATTTCATCTACCAAATCACGCTGGCAGTCCTCGTCGAGAAAAGAAATCTCAACGGCAGGTCGCATTTTCATTCTGCCTTCGTCCACAAGGTCAAGCAGTTCGGGGACAAGATTGGTCAAGCGAATATATCTGCGAATTTGGTCTTTGCTTTCACCGACTTGTTCGGCAAGTTCAACATCTGAACGCCCTTGCGATAACTTAGTCGCCACTGGCGACGAAGTTAAATCTGTTCGTTGTCCCTGTCTTTTCATTGCTTCCAAACGCATTTTGTAGGCATAGGCTTTTTCCGAGGGAAGTATCTGCGACCTTTGGAAATTGCTTTCCACCATTAAGATGGTTGCTTCATCTCTCGTTAGGTTAACAACTTCACATCGGAGTGTTTCAAAGCCTGCAAGCTCACACGCTCGTTTTCTCCTGTGACCGGAAACAAGCTCATATCTGCCGTCCTCTTTTTGACGGACGGTTGCCGGGGTGATAACTCCACGCTCCTTGACGCTCTCAACAAGCTGCATCATATCTTCATCGTCACGCACCTTAAAAGGGTGGTCGGGAAAATCGTCAATCAGCTCTAAGGGAATATCCCGGATTTTTGCGAGTTTCGCATCATCTCTCATTTCCTGTGTTGAGAACAGGTCATCGAGCGTCGGCAGAGTGAAGTCGCTCTTTCTTCCTGCCATCGGCTAACACCTCCTTTGTCAATTCAGCGTAAGCCTTCGCCGCAGGACTGTTCGGTTCATACTTATATATGCTGACACCTTTCGACGCTACCTCTGCGGCTTTTACTGCCATAGGAATGGCTGAGTGATATATCTTTATCACGCTTCCGTAGTTCTTCCGCAGTGCGTCCGCCGTGCTTTTTGCAAGGTTTGTTCGGTTATCTACAATATTAAGTAATATACCGTCAATCTTCAGGCTCGGATTGATATGCTGTTTGACCTTCCCGATGGTCTGCATAAGCTGTGTCATTCCTTTTGCGGGAAGATACTGAGCCTGAACGGGGATGATTACGCTGTCTGCCGCCGCTAAAGCGTTCAAAGTTACCATACCGAGGGAAGGCATACAGTCGATCAGGATATATTCGTAATCATTCTTTACCTTATTCAGATAGGTTCTCAAAACGGTTTCACGGCTCATAGTCGTTACAAGCATCATTTCCATAGCGGACAGTTCAAGGTTTGCGGGAAGCAAATCAACATTTTCCTCGTGATGCAGAATACCGAAATGCGGGTTTCCGTTTTCTTCACGCATTATCTCGGATAACTTAGTGGTAATGGTAGTCGGCAGACTGTCATTATCTTTCCATCCGAGGCAAGTCGTGAGGTCGCCCTGCGGATCGGCATCTACAAGGAGTACCTTTTTACCTTGCTTCGCAAGCCCTATCCCTAAATTGACCGTTGTGGTCGTTTTGCCTGTGCCGCCCTTCTGATTGCAGATAGCAATGGTTTTACAGTTAGGCATTGGCTTTCCTCCTTTCGATAGATTTATAGCCGACTGTGTTCAGACGGCTATGTATCAACGCAGTATTTGTTTTCAACACCCCCTGCGTAAAGCTGTTGCTTTGTGTGGGAAGCACATCGGTCACAGTTTGCGAAACCGTATCATAGGAATTTCACCTCTGCCGGGTTCTCCGCCAGCTCCGTAGAGAAGTATCATTATCATTCTGACTGTCATCGCCGTATCAGGTGCAGCCTGACACTTTTACCGGGGATTCTCGCTCGCTCTATTATCAGAGGTCTTGGCGTACCCGATAAGGTGGCTCATCATCAGAACTAAAGTCCGATGTGCCTATATATTCAGTTGTCAAGGAACAGCGAAAGAGTTGCTCCTAATCGGAGTTAAGAAATAACCCTTTCACTAATTCCCACTGGGAGAAACCAATCGGCAAGGCAAAATAAAAAATTTCTTTGAAAAAATAAAAAAAGCCACCTGATCCTGAATAGGAAAAGGTGGCTGAATGAAAACACCGTATCGTAACTGAACGACACGGTGCAACTTGAATTACTTATTCGATTTGATATTTTCCTTATATATAGAGAATTTGAAAGTTTCTATTTTTCGCTTTCCTTACTTTCATAATGACTTCATCAACACCATCGGTATATTTGCCAAGCCGGATAAGCGAATTGCGTTTGTTTATAAGAGAAGAAATGATTTCTGCATATTCACGGTCATTGAGAGCGATGTAATACTTTTTGTTTTTCATAAGTGTAACCTCCTGCGTTGATTATATAATAATCCGGTCATTTTGAAAAATGTGCGTGGCAGGGAAACCCTAACACAGAATAAAAAAGGGATAAAAAGGTACAGGGTAAAACAAGTTCGAACTGTTATGAGCACTCTTTTCAATTAGCAGGATTTTTAGCACGATTTTTTGAGCGATTAGCAGGAAAGCGATTTTGATTAGCAAAAATCGAAAATTCCTGCTAATTATATTAGCAAGCTAATTGAGGGTAATGGTAATATGAACACGAAAAACATGAGCAAAAAACAGCCTTAATTCGTCATCTATGCGAAAACACAGGCACACAAAAAATAAAGCCGAAAACCTTGTAAAATCAAGGCTTTCGGCGTTGTTTGTGGCGTCGCTAAGAGGATTCGAACCTCCGGCCTACCGCTTAGGAGGCGGTCGCTCTATCCGGCTGAGCTATAGCGACATTTATTAAATTGTATTTGTATTACCACTTGCCTTTTTTGAAAAGGCAAGTGATAAAGTAACACCTTAGGAGGCGGACGCTCTATCCAACTGAGCTACTGGCGCATATTTCATTTTAAGGGCGACCGCCCCTCTGCCGGGGAGCGCACTCGGTTCTCTCAGGAAGCAAGCCCTCCAGCCTTGCGAGGTACAGGGCATTTATGGGAAACTCTGATTCAATCGCAAGGGCGGTCAGCGAGGGATTTTGTTCCAAATTGAGATTTGGAAATCGCAGGAATCCTTTGTGTATTTCAAGATTTTCAAACCGATCAGTTGGGACAAAAGACCCGCTGAGCGCCGCAGCCGATTGTTTCAGAGGTCCCCTAGTATAAACACTCGGATACGGGTGTCTGGCCAAGCGCATGGACTTTCATCGGATATCCTGTATTCCTTCCGGAACGGGCGGAGCGGACGCTCCGCCCGTTTGGAGCTTTCTGCCGGATTTGCCGCGCGGCGTCAGTCAGCCGTGTCGGAGGCGTTCTGTGAGGGCTGCTCGGTCGGGTCTTGCTCCGGCCGGGCGGTCTTCTGCGCCTGTTCCTGTGCGCTCTGCGCGTGGCTGAAGAAGCCCTCACGCTGCACAGGGATCGGCTCGCCCTTCATGCAGGCCTCGAATTGGCTGCGCGTCATCGTCTCGTGCGCAAGCAGGAACTCCGCGACCTCGCGGAGCTTTTCATCGTCCGCGCGCAGGATCTCCTCGCAGCGCCGATAGGCCGCGTCGACCGCGCGCTTCATTTCATCGTCAATGATCGCGCCGGTCTGCTCGGAATAGGCCTTCGTGCGCTCATAGCTGCGCCCGACGAAGACCTCGCCGCCCTGATCGAAGGACACCGCGCCGAGGCGGTCGCTCATGCCGAAGCGCGCGATCATATCATGCGCCAAGCGGCTGGCGCGCTGCAGATCGCTTGACGCGCCGGTGGAAATATCGTCGAAGATCAGCTGCTCGGCGACACGGCCGCCCAGAAGCGTGACGATCTCCTCGCGCATCTGGTTGCGCGTCTGGTGCTGTCGCTCCTCCTCGGGAAGCTGCACGGTCAGGCCGAGCGCGTTGCCGCGCGGCACGATTGTGATCTGCTGCACCGGCTCCTGCGTCGGCTGACGATAGGCCGCGATGGCATGACCGGCCTCGTGGAAGGCGGTGATCCGCCGGTCGCGCTCAAGCAGCACGAGGCTGCGCTTCTGCGGTCCGGCAATGACCTTCATAATGGCCTCTTCCATGGTCTGCATCGTGATAACCGGCAGGTTCTGCTTTGCTGCGGCCAATGCGGCCTCGTTGAGCAGGTTTTCCAGATCGGCGCCGGTGAAGCCGCCGGTCGCCTGCGCGACAGTTTTTAGGTCGACGTCCTCGCCGAGGCGCTTGTTGCGCGCATGGACATGCAGGATCGCCTCGCGCCCCTTGACGTCGGGCGGGTTGACATAAATCTGGCGGTCGAAGCGGCCCGGACGCAGCAGTGCGGGGTCAAGAATGTCCTGACGGTTCGTCGCCGCCATGACGATCACACCCTCGTTGCTGCCGAAGCCGTCCATCTCGACGAGGAGCTGGTTGAGCGTCTGCTCGCGCTCGTCATGTCCGCCGCCGAGACCCGCGCCGCGCTGACGGCCGACCGCGTCGATCTCGTCGATGAAGATGATCGCCGGAGCGGTCTTCTTTGCCTGATCGAACAGGTCGCGGACGCGGCTGGCGCCCACGCCGACGTACAGCTCGACAAAGTCCGAGCCGGAGATCGACAGGAACTGCACATTGGCCTCCCCTGCGACGGCGCGCGCCAGAAGCGTTTTGCCCGTGCCCGGAGGGCCGACCAGCAGGACGCCCTTGGGGATCTTTGCGCCGAGGGCGCGGTATTTGGCAGGCTCACGCAGGAAATCGACGATCTCGCGCAGCTCTTCCTTTTCCTCGTCCGCGCCGGCGACGTCGTCGAAGGTGACCTTGCGCCCGCCCGTGCCAAGATGTGCGTTGGCGCGGCCGAATTTTGCTCCCGCTCCGCCGCCTGCGGCGTTGTTCGCGCGCATGAGCATGACATAGAGCAGCACGACCAGCAGGACGGAGAGCACGGCATAGGGCAGGATCTGCAGATACCACGGTGTGCCCTTGACCGGCTCATAGTTATATTCCTTGAGGATCCCATCCCTCTGCTGCTGCCGGACCGTCTTGCCAAGGTCCTCCCAGAACATATCCAGATCGGCCAGCTCGTGCTCGACGACCTTGTTGCCGTCCTTGTCGGCCTCGCGCAGCTCCATGGTCAGCGTGCCGTTTTTCCAGTTGAAGGATTTGACCTTCTCCTCCAGAAAGAGCGTGCGCATCTCGGAATAGGAGACCTGCTCGGGGCGCTCACCCTGAAACAGCTCCGCCGCGAGAAACAGCAGACACGCAAGCAGCAGTATATAGGTCAGGATGCTGAGTAATTTCGGAGTTTTTTTCAAAAAATCCGTGCTCCTTTGTTATTTGGAATAGACCTCCGGCTTCAGGACGCCGATGAACGGCAGATTGCGATAGAACTCCTGATAGTCGAGGCCGAAGCCCACGACGAACTCGTTGGGGATGGTGAAGCCGACATAATCGGCAAAAATATCGACCTTACGGCGCTCGGGCTTATCGAGCAAGGTGCAGATCTTCAGGGAGGCCGGCTCCATCGAGCGCAGATGCTCCGCGACGAACTTCAGCGTCAGGCCGGAGTCAATGATGTCTTCAAGAATCACAACGTGGCGGCCCTTGATGTTGCAGGAGACGTCCTTCAGCATCTTTACATTGCCGCTCGTGGACGTGCCGCCGCCATAGGACGAAACTGCCATAAATTCATATTGGCAGCGGATCGGAGTCGCGCGCACCATATCCGTGAAGAAATTCACAACGCCCTTGAGCACTCCGACAAAGATCGGATCCTTGCCGTCGTAATCCTTAGCCAGCTGCTGTCCCAGCTCGCCGATCCGCTTTTGGAGCTCCTCCTCGGATATGAGTACGCGCTCGATGTCTTGAAGCATGTTACATCCTCTCTTTCTCTATTCGAATCCATAGTGCAGGCGCACCCGCCTGCGGTTGAAATTTGCTGCTGACACCCAGCCCGGCGACTGCCAGGATCTCGCCCTGCGCCGCGAAAACAGGCAGCAGCGCCCTGTCCGCGCGGGGAATTTTGCGGTCGATGAACAGCTCCTTGAGGGATTTGCTGCCGCCGGCGCGCTGCAGCCGGTCGCCCGGCCGGCGCGGCCGCACGATCAGGTTGCTTTCGACTATCATATCATATTTTACTGCAAATTGGAAAGGGGTATTTGCGGTTTCCTGATATTTTTTTACGGTTTGGCTGAAAATTTTCCATCCCGCTGCCGGAATGGCCGTTTCGCCGTCGATTTTTAGCGGAATTGGCTGAAAATCGATCGGTTTTGGAACCGTAACGGTGATTTCTCCGTAACGGCGTGCCGCGAGCACGCCGTGCGGCAGGCTCGCCGAGGCGGAGGGAGACGGCGCGGAGAGCAGCCGCCGCACGGCCTCGACGTGCCGCTGCGAGGCATCCTGCGGGAGCGCCTCGCGGAGCAGCAGCCGGATCGCGCGCCCTTGCAGCACCTCATCGGCCTCCAGCAGCGTCCGGCAGGCGCAGCCGCCGGACGGCGTGCGCGCTGCGTCGAGCAGGCTCTGCGCCTGACGGTCGAGAAACGCGTCCTCGGCGCGCAGGAGTGCGCTCTGCCGCGTGAGCTGCCGCAGAAGGCTCGGATTTTCGCGCTCGAGCAGGGGCAGCACCTCGTGCCGCAGGCGGTTGCGGCGGCAGTCGTCGGCAGAATTCGTCGAATCCTCGATCCACGCAACGCCGTTTGCGCGCAGATAGGCGCACAGCCGTTCGTGCGTGAACGGCAGCAGCGGCCGGATGACGCGCCCGTTGACCGGCGGAATGCCGCTCAGGCCGCGCAGGCCGCTGCCCCGGAGCAGGTGCAGCAGGATCGTCTCGGCGTTGTCCCCGGCGTGGTGCGCCGTGGCGACGCGGTCGCCGTCCAGTCCCAGCAGAAACGCATAGCGCAGACGCCGCGCCGCCAGCTCGGGGGATTCATGCGTTCGCGCGGCCTCTGCGGCCACGTCTCCCCTGCCGACCGTGAGCGGCACGTCCCGCTCGGCGCAGAGCACCCGGACGAAGGCCTCGTCGCGGTCGGCCTCTTCCCCGCGCAGACCGTGGTGAAAATGCGCGGCGGAGACGGTCAGCCCCAGCTCCTGCCGCAGCTCCAGCAGCAGACACAGCAGCGCCACGGAATCCGCGCCGCCGGAAAGGGCGCAGATAACGCGGTCGCCGGGAGCAAGCAGTCTCTCCCGACGACACCATGCCGCGACCTCAGCCCTCATCGTGCCGCCACTCCCGATCCGCAAAGGTGGTGAATTGCGGGAGCCATTGCAGCTCGACCGTGCCGGTCTCGCCGTGGCGGTTTTTGGCCACGATGCACTCGGCAACGTTCTGCTTTTCGGTCTCTTTATTATAATAGTCCTCACGATACAGGAAGAGCACCTCGTCGGCGTCCTGCTCGATTGCGCCGGATTCACGCAGATCCGAGAGCATCGGCCGCTTGTCTTGCCGGCTCTCGTTGGCACGCGAGAGCTGCGACAGGCACACGACCGGCACGTTCAGCTCCTTGGCCATGATCTTCAGCGAGCGCGAGATGTCCGAAACGACCTGCTGACGGTTCTCGCCGCCGTATTTGACCGGGCCGCCGGCTGCCGTCATCAATTGCAGATAGTCGATGATGACCAGACCGAGGTTCTCCAGACGGCGGCATTTTGCGTTCATCTCCGCAACGGTCAGCGACGGGTTGTCATCGACGCGCAGGTCGGTCTGGTTGAGCACCGTCGAGGCAAGGCCGATCTTCGACCAGTCCTCCGGGTCGAGCCGCCCTGTGACGAGCTTTTTGTTGTCGACGAAGCTCTCGTTGGAGATCAGACGCGTGACGAGCTGCTGCTTTGACATTTCCAGCGAGAAGAACGCGACGGTCTTCTTCGGGTATTTTTTCGCAACGTTCAGCGCAATATTCAGCGCCATGGACGTTTTGCCCATGCCGGGTCGGGCGGCCAGAAGCATCAGGTCGGAGTTGTTCAGGCCGCTGATGAACTTGTCGAGGTCGCGAAGGCCGGTGGACAGGCCGGAAATATCGCTGTCGGATTTTGCCAGCTCGGCCAGCCGGTCGTAGACCTTGAGCAGAATCGTGCCGACGTGCTCGAGTGAATCGGCCGCGTTTCCGCGGCGGATGGCGAAAATGCGCTTCTCGGCCGCCTCAAGGATGTCCTGCGCCGTGCCGACGCCCTCATAAACCGTGTCGACAATATCCGACGCCGCCGTCGACAGGCCGCGCAGCAGCGATTTGTCGCGCACGATCTGCGCATATTGCTTCACGTTGGCCGCAGTCGGTGTGATCTCCATGAGCTGCATCAGGTATTTCGGCGAATTCTGCTCGTCGAACACGCCGCGCTCGCGCATTTTGTCGAGCACGGTGACCGGGTCGATCGGCTGAGAATAGCTGAACATCTCATAGATCGTCTCATAGATCTCGCGGTTGGTCTGCAAGTAGAAATCGTCCGGGCGCACCAGCCCCACGACCTCGTTGATGCAGCGGCCGTCGATCAGCATCGAGCCGAGCACGGCCTGCTCGGCCTCCAAGGAATGCGGCGCCTGACGCGCGAGTAAGTCGTCCATGGGTATCCTTCCCTTCGGCCGGCGGGGCCGGATTTATTTCTCTTCGATCTTGATCTTCAGATCGGCCGTGATCTCATAGCCCAGCTTGCAGCGCACGGTGTAAAGCCCGACGGTCTTGATCTGCTCGTCGAGGACGATCTTGCGCTTGTCGAGCGTGATGTCATAGGTCTGCTTGAGCGCGTCGGCGATCTCCTGCGTCGTGACCGAGCCGAACAGGCGTCCGGCGCCGCCGCCCTTGGCCTTGACGACGACGGTCATATCCTTGAGGCGGTTGGAGAGGGCGAAGGCCTCCTCGCGTTCACGCTGGCGCTTCTCGGCGTTGGCGCGGTCGGTCATACGCATGGTGTTGACGTTGTCGGGCGTGGCCTCGATCGCCATTTTACGCGGAAGCATATAGTTGCGGGCATAGCCGTCGGAAACCTCGATCATCTGACCGCGCTTTCCCTTTCCGCGAATGTCCTGTTGCAGAATTACCTTCATGGTTTGGCCTCCTTATGGTTAATTGTCGAAATAGTTGTTGATGGAGCGCAGCAGCGCGTCGAGCGTGTCCTTGACGGACTTGTTTTTGATCTGCGCGCCGGCGGTCGATGCGTTGCCGCCGCCGCCCAGCGGCTCGAGGATCACCTGCACGTTTGCCTCGCCGATCGACCGCGCCGAGACGATGGTCTGGTCGCCCTGCGGATAGAGCACGAAGGAGGTGTCGATCCCGGAGATGTTCAGCAGCTCGTCGGCCGCCTGCGCCGCAATGGTGCGGTTGATGGTGTAGTCCAGCGCGGCGATCGCAAGATTGTCACGGTAGAGCTTCGCGGCCTGCACGGCGCGGTAGCGCTCCAGCGTTGACGGCAGGTCGTTCTGGAAGAGCTTCTTGACCATGACGGGGTCTGCGCCGATGCGCCGCAGAAAGGCCGCCGCCTCAAAGGTGCGGCTCGAGGTGCGCACGCCGAAATTCTTGGTGTCGAGCACGATGCCCGACAGCAGCGCGGCGGCCTCGTTGGCCGTGATGTCCGACGCGTCGAGCGCATATTGCAGCACCTCGGTGACCAGCTCGGAGGCTGAGGAGGCAAACGGCTCGTGCAGATTCAGCACGGGCTGCTCGATGTAATCGGCGGCGCGGCGGTGGTGGTCGATCACGACCACGCGGCGCAGCGACTCAAGCAGCGGCTTGCATTCGACCTGATCGGGGCGGTTCGTGTCGACCACGACGAGCAGGCTCTTGGTGTCGGCCAGCAGCAGGGCGTCCTGTCCGCTGAGGAAGCACTCCCGGTATTCCGGCATCGTGCGCAGCAGCTTGAGCAGCGACCCGGCGGCGTTGACCTCGGGATCGATGACGATGTTGACCTTTTTCTCCTTGGCGCGGCAGAGGCAGCAGACGCCCGCCGCAGCGCCGACTGCGTCGAGGTCGGCCATGCGATGCCCCATGACGAATACGCGGCTCGACTGCTGGATCAGCTCGGAGAGCGACGAGGCCATCACGCGAGATTTGACCTTTGTGCGGCGCTCGCCCTGCTTGTTGCGGCCGCCGTAGAATGTGAAATCATACCGGTCTTTGATGACGACCTGATCGCCGCCGCGCGAGAGCGCCATGTCGACCGCCAGCGCGGCGAAGGCGTAGTCCTCGCGGTAGTCCGCGCCGTCCTTGCCGATGGCGATGGAGACGGTCGCGGCGACGCCCGTCGGGTTCGTGACCGAGCGGACGGATTCCAGCAGCGAAAAGCGGTCGGCGGAGATGGCGACGAGATCCTTCGCCTCGAGCATCAGCAGGAAACGGTTGTAATTCTGCCGCCGCAGCAGGCCGCCGTAGCGGTCCGCCCACTCGCTGACGCAGGTGTCGAGCGCTGCGCTCAGGCTCGAGACGGCCGCGTCGCTCAGGTTGTTCGTCAGCTCGTCATAATTATCAATGAGCACGATTGCGAGTATCGGACGGGAACGAATATATTCGTCGCGCACCTGCAAAAGATCGGTCAGGTCGCGCAAAAACAGCATCCCGTAGACCGCGCCGGACTGCTCCTCCGCGCCGGAGAGCATCGTCCCGCTGACAAGATAGCGCCGCCCGCGATACTCCAGCTCCCCGGGCGCGGTGTCGCGGCCGTCGAGCAGCCAGTCGGTTTTGAGGCCGGGCAGCACCTCGGCCACGCTCTGCGGCCGGAGCGTGTCGCGCACGCCGGTCAGCTTGGAAAAGCGCTTATTGTACCACGCCAGCGCGCCGTCGCTCAGGCGCACGATCAAAATCGGGAACGGCAGGTCGCCGTCCTTGGCGCGGCGCAGCAGCTCGTCGTTCTCGGAGATGAATTTCGCCAGCGCGCGGCGGCGGCGATGCGCGTCCCACTGATAAATGCCCATGACCAGCAGCGCCACGGCCAGCTCGATCGCGGCGAAGAGATACTGCCCCGTCACGGCCAGCGGCACAAACATCAGCAGCAGCACCGCAAAATAGAGGATCATATTCGGTCTGAGCAGACTTGTCAGCTTTTTGTTCAACCGTCAGCACGCCCCTTTTCATCGGAGACCTCTGAATCAATCGGCTGCGGCGCTCAGCGGGTCTTTTGTCCCAACTGATCGGTTTGAAAATCTTGAAGTATTCCTGCGATTTCCAAACCTCAATTTGGAACAAACCCTCTCGCTGGCTGCTCTTGCGATTGAATCAGAGCTTCCCATCGAATCCCGTCGAAATTACGGATAGTTTATTATATCAGATTTTGCCGCCGTTTTCCAGTATTCTTTTCCGAATTGCGGATTTTTCAGCGCAAAAAGCGGATGCAGTCGCCGTGTCTCTGCGAAACGCGCACCTCGACCTCCGGGAAGGCCGTGCGCACCTGCGCGGCAAGATACTCGCAGACGGGGTTTTCCGTCTCGAAATGCCCTGCGTCGATCAGCGTCAGGCCGAGCGCGGCCGCATCGGCGAACTGGTTGTATTTCAGGTCGGCCGTGACGAAGGCATCGCAGCCGGACGCCGCGACGGCCTCCAGCTCCCCCCCGCACGCGCCGCCTCCGACCGCGACACGGCGGATCGGCCGTGTCCCGGCAGCATAGCGCAGGCCGGGGCAATGCAGCGCGTCGCGCACATGCGCCGCGAAGGCCTCCGGCGTCATCTCCGCGCAGCGCCCCACGCGCACAAGGCCGTAGTCCCGTCCCTGCGCGTCCGTGCCGTCCGGATGCAGCACCGCAACATCCGTCAGGCCGAGCCGCCCTGCAAGGCAGTCGTTCACGCCGCCGGGCGCGCGGTCGAGATTCGTGTGGGCGTTGAGCGCGGCAATGCCGTTTTCGATCAGAAACAGCAGGTTTCGCCCCGCCTCGGTCGCGTCGTTCACGGCCGAAAGCGACCAAATCGCCGGGTGATGCGTCAGCAGCAGCTCCGCACCGACCTCCTTGGCCTCCCGGCAGGCATCGGCAAAGGGGTCGAGCGCGATTAAAACCTTCGTGACCGGCCGGTCGGCGTGCCCGCAGAGCAGGCCGACATGATCCCAGTCATAGGCATAGCGCTCCGGGGCAAGGGTCTTTAAAAACTCATGGATATCCTGTACCGTTGTCATGTATGTTGCTCCTGTTCGATGAATTGTCGGATCTCGTCGAGCGCGGCCTGATAGTAAGCCAGCCTCTGCGGCGCGTCCGGGCGCTTCGACTGCCCGATGCCCGCGACCGTCAGGCGCAGCGCGTGCTCGATGCGCGCGAGATAGCGCGGCAGGAGCGGGCTGCCCGAGGCCAGCAGCGTTGGCGAGGCGTACTGCTGCCCCGGCGTGAGCGCATAGGGCGCACGGTAGCGCGCGCAGAGCACGAAATACAGGAAGCCGCCGTCCTCGACGAGTGTCTCGCGCTCGATGGCGAAGCCCAGCTCTGCCAGACGGCGGCGCAGATCGTTGCCCGACGACTGCGGCTGAAGGATCAGCAGATAGCGCGGGTCGCGCAGCCACGGCGCGTTTTCAACGATCCGGGAGATCAGATCGCCGCCCATCCCGGCGCAGAGCACCGTGTCCACGCTCGCCGGCGCGACGGCGGCAAGCCCGTCGGCCTGCGAAAAGCGCATCCGCTCAAGGGTGCCGAAGCGGCGGGCGTTCTCGCGCGCCCGCTGCAGGGGCTGCGCACGCAGATCGCTTGCGTGGACAAAGGCGCAGCGCCCGCTGCGCAGCAGCTCGATGCCGAGATAGCCGTGATCCGCGCCGACGTCGGCGACGCGCGCGCCCTGCGGCACCTGCTCGGCGCAGCAGCGCAGCCGCGCGGAGATCGGCAGTTTCTGTTCTGACATGCGTCGTGTTCTCCTTACTTAACAGATAGGACGAACGCGCCGGCAGCGATGCATCGGCGCGTTCGGTTCGATCTTATTTCTGCTCCTCGGCTTCGCTGGCCTCGAGGAAGCGGTTGACCTGTGCAAGGAACTCGTCGGCATTCACGCCGTGAACCATGCAGGCCTCCTCGACGGTCTCGCCGCGGGACGCCGGGCAGCCGAGGCAATGCATACCGATGGCCATAAACAGCGGCGCGGTCTGCGGCGCGATGTCCAGAACGTCGCCGATGATGGTGCTTTTCTCAATTTTAACTGCCATGCTTGTCAGTCCTCCTATGGAAATTCAGTCATGAAACGTCAGAAAGCCCGCGTTTCGCCTTATTATACCCAATTCCGCGCGGAAAATCAACCGTTTTCGCCGGAAAAAGTCTCGATCAGATAGGCCATGGCTTTTTTGTAGCCCTCGAAGCCCAAGCCGACGAAGCGCGCGCGGCAGGCCATGCCGACATAGGACACGCGGCGGAACGGCTCACGCGCGTCGACGTTGGTCAGGTGCACCTCGACCGCCGGAAGCTGCACGGCCTTGAGCGCGTCGAGCAGCGCGACAGAGGTGTGGGTATAGGCGGCGGCATTGATGACCAGACCGTCGAAGCGCGGCCGCGCCTGCTGGATCCAGTCGACAAGCACGCCTTCGTGATTGCTCTGTCGCATCTCGACCGTGCAGCCCAGCTCCTCAGACGCCTCGCGGACGTAATTTTGCAGCGCGGCATAGTCCTGCACGCCGTAAAGCTGCGGCTCACGCTGACCGAGCAGGTTCAGGTTTGGCCCGTTAAGAATTAAAATGTTCATAAAACGCCTCCTCCGTGCGTTTGACCGCCGTTTCCGGCGCAGAATCGTTCACAATGGTCGTCTGCGCAAGCACGCGATAGAGCGGCTCGCGCCGCGCGTAGAGCTTGTCCGTGCCCTGCGCGCTCAGCGGCCGGTCCTCAAGCGCCAACGCGTCCAGCGGGCGCTGCACCCAGACGACGAAGCCGTTTTGCAGCAGGAGCGGCGCGTTCTCCGGCCGCGTGACGCAGCCGCCGCCCGTCGCCAGCACGATGCCGGAGCGCTTGCCCAGCTCGGCCAGCACAGACGTTTCCTGCGCGCGGAACGCATCCTCGCCGTCTGCGCGCAGCGCCTCGGCGGGCGTGCGGCCGAAGCGGCGCGAAAATTCCTCGTCGCAGTCCAGAAACGGCCGTCCCAGCCGCGCGGCGAGCGCGCGTCCGAGCGTCGTTTTGCCGCTGCCCGGCATTCCGATCAGGATCAGATCCGTGCTGTCCCGGCGAAGCGCTTGCAATGCGCGGTCGCGCGTCTGCTCGTCGACCGGCCGCCCGGTGAAGCGCTCGGCGGCAGCGCGTGCCTGCTCAACGAGCATGGAAAGCCCGTTCTCCGCGCGCAGGCCGAGCTGCCGCGCCTGAAGCAGCAGCGCCGTCTCCAACGGGTTATAGACGACGTCGAGCACGGTGCGCAGGCCGGGCAGGCGGCGCAGATCGACCGGCGAAGCGCCGTTGTTCGGGAACATCCCGACCGGCGTCGTGTTGACCAGCAGCGCGGCGTCGGCATGGCGCCCGAGATTCTCATAGTTGTCCGCGCCGCTGCGCGAGATCACCACGACCTCCGCGCCGCGCTCATGCAGCACGGTCTGCGCGGTCTTGGACGCGCCGCCCGAGCCGAGCACGAGTGCCTTCTCCCCCGCCCGGATGCCGCCGTTGCGGTCGAGCAGCCACGAAAAGCCGTCATAATCGGTGTTGTCGCCGATCAGTCTGCCGTCGCTGCGCGTGATCGTGTTGACCGCGCCGATCTTTTTCGCGCGGTCGGTCAGCTCGCAGAAGGGCATGACGGCCATTTTATAGGGGATCGTGACGTTCAGCCCGTCGAACGACCCGTCGCGCAGGAAGCGCTCCAGCGCCTCCGGCTCGACCTCGAACAGCTCATAGGCATAGTCGGCCAGCAGGCCGTGCAGCCTGGGCGAGAAGCTGTGCCCCAGCTTGCGCCCGAGCAGTCCGCAGCGCATCAGACGACCTCCGAATAGCTGCCGAGATAATGGAATTCCTCACACATCGTGTCCAGATCGCACAGAAGCTGGATGAACTCCGGCGAATAGACCGAGGTTTGCAGATCGAGATAGAACTGGAATTCGAAATCCCGGTCGGGGATCGGGCGGCTTTCGAGCTTGAGCAGGTTGATGCCCAGCGCATAGAGCCGCGCAAGGACCTTATACAGCGCGCCGGTGCGGTGCGGCAGGACAAGGCGCACGGTCGTGCGGTCCGCGCCGGGGAAGATCTCCGGCTTCTTGCCGATACAGATGAAGCGCGTGTGGTTGTTGCCCTCCTGCTGGATGCCGCTCTGCCGCACCTTCAGGCCGTAAAGCTCGGCGCACTTGCGCGAGGCGATGGCCGCAATGTCCCTGCGCGGGGATTCCGCGACCAGACGCGCCGCGACGGCGGTGTTCTCGACGGGCGTGATCTTGACATCCTTGAGCGTGTGCAGGAAGCTCTCGCACTGACTGAGCGCCTGCTCGTGCGAAAAGATCTCGTGAATGTCGCCGGAGGACTCCCGCGTCAACAGGCAATGGTCGATCTTCAGCCGCGTGGAGCGGACGATGCAGAAATCGTGCGAGATCATCAGGTCATAGACGCGCTTGACCGTGCCGGCGGTGCTGTTTTCGACCGGAAGCACGCCGTATTGGCAGAATCCGGCCTCGATGGCCGAAAAAACGCCCTCAAAATTGCGGAAATATTGGATGGAGGGGTCTGCAAACAGACGCTCGCAGGCCAGCTGGGAGTACGACCCCTCCACGCCCTGACAGGCGACGCTTGCCGCGCGCGGGAAGCAGCGCGGCGTGCTTTCGAGCGCCGCCATGACGCGGTCGCTCACGGCGCAGGTCTCGCCCCGGCTCTGCCAGGTGCGGCTCAGCTCAAAGAGCAGCGAATACAGCACGCGCACATAGGCCTGCAGCTCCGGCTGCGTCTGCGCTGAGAGCGCGGTCAGCTTCTCGCGCTCGCGCGCGCTTTGCAGCACGGGCAGCCCGTTCTCGCGCTTATACGCGCCGATTTTATCGGCCAAGTCCATGCGCTTTTGGAACAGACGCACCAGCTCGTTGTCCACCTGATCGATCTGCTCGCGATAATCCTTCAATTCCATACGGCTCACCTCTCCAAAAGTAATCCGGTAACCGCCAGCGCGGCGGCGGCCTCCACGACGGCCACGGCGCGCGGCACGATGCACGGGTCATGCCGCCCGCGGATCTCCAGCTCCGCGCCGCAATGGGCGACCGGATCGACCGTCTCCTGCGGCAGGGCGATGGACGGCGTCGGCTTGATCGCGACGCGGAAGCAGACCGGCATTCCGGTCGTCATGCCGCCGCAGATTCCGCCCGCGTGGTTCGTGCGGGTGCGCACGGCGCCGTTTTCGTCATAATAATAGGGGTCGTTGTGGGCGCTGCCGCGCATCTGCGCGCAGCCGAAGCCGCTGCCGAATTCCACGCCCTTGACGGCCGGGATGCCGAAGAGCATCTGCGCCAGCCGGTTCTCGACGCCGTCGAACATCGGCTCGCCCAGTCCGGTCGGAAGCCCCGTCACGGCGCATTCCACACTGCCGCCGACGGAGTCGCAGGCCGCGCGCACGGCCTCGATCTCGTCGAGCATTGCCTCGGCGCGCGCCGGGTCGACAAGCGTCAGGCCGCGCTCGAGCACGGGGGTCTGCGGCGCAAGCGGGTCATAAGGCTCGTCGCGCTGCGCCCCGATGTTGAAAATATGGGCAAAGACCTCCACGCCCTGCTGCCGCAGATACTGCTTGCACAGGCCGCCCGCGATGCAGATCGGCGCGGTCAGACGGCCGGAATAGCAGCCGCCGCCGGAGAGATCCATCGCCCCGCCGTATTTCACAAAGGCCGGGTAGTCCGCGTGCGACGGACGCGGCAGAAAGTTCGCGTAGTCCGCGCGGCGCGCGTTCGTGTTGCGGATGATCGCCGTGAGGGCGTCGCCGCAGGTTCTGCCGTCGTGCAGGCCGCTCAGAAATTCCGGCGCATCGGCCTCGCGGCGGCTCGTGGAAAACACGGACGCCGACGGCGCGCGGCGGTTCAGAAACGCCTGCAATTCGGCAAGATCCGGCTCGAAGCCCGCCGGAAAGCCCTCGAGCGTCATGCCGACGGCCGGCCCGTGGGATTCGCCGAAAACCGTCAGCTTCAGTCTGGTTCCGATCGTATTGCTCATGGTCAGTCCCCCTTCGTCAGTTGTGTGAAGTCCTTCCAAAAGCCCGGATAGGACTTGTTCACGGCCTCTGCGCCGCAGACGCGCACCGGCTCTGCGCACACGGACGCCGCCACGGCGGCCAACATGGCGATGCGGTGGTCGTTCTGCGCGTCCGCTGTGCCGCCGGTGAGCGTGCCGCCGTGAATTTCCAGCCCGTCCGGGAGCACCCGGACGTCGCCGCCCAGAGCGTTCAGTGCGGCGGCCACGGAGCGCAGCCGGTCGCTCTCCTTGATGCGCAGCCGCTCCGCGCCGAGGATGCGCGTCGTTCCCTCGGCGCAGGCCGCGGCCAAGGCCAGCGGCGGCACCAGATCGGGGATGTCGCGTGCGTTCAGCTCGATGCCGCGCAGCCGCCCGGGGCGGACGTTCACGGCGTCGCCCTCGGTCGAGACCTCCGCGCCGAAGCGCGCTAAGATCGCGGCCGCCGCGCGGTCGCCCTGCCGGGAATCGGGCGCAAGCCCCGTCACGGTCACGGGCGAGGAGATCGCCCCGGCCGTCAGCCAGAAGGCCGCGTTCGACCAGTCGCCCTCGACCTCCGCCGCACCGCACGAGGCGTAGCGCGCGCCCGCCGGGATGCGCCAGCCGTTTTGCGTGCATTCGACGCGGACGCCGAAGCGCCGCAGCGCGTCGAGCGTCATGTCCACATAGCCCGCAGATTCCAGCGGCGTCGTCAGCACAAGCTCGGAATCCGTTCCCGTCAGCGGCAGGGCAAGGAGCAGCCCGCTGATGAATTGCGAGGAAATATTGCCGGCCAGCCGGAACACGCCGCCCGTCAGCCGTCCCGTGCAGCGCACGGTGTCGGACGTCGGACGCGAGAGTGCGCAGCCGTGCGCCTCCAGCTCCTCCCAGAGGGGCGAGAGCGGGCGGGCGGCAAGGCGTCCGTGCAGGCAGAAGGTCGTGTCGATGCCCAGCGCGGCCGCGACCGGCAGCAGAAAGCGCAGCGTCGAGCCGCTCTCGCCGCAGTCGGCCTCAGCCCTTTCCGGGGCTTGCGCCGACTGCACGGCGTAGCCCGTCTCCGTGCGGCGGATCGCCGCGCCGAAGGCCGTCAGGCAGCGCACCGTGGCCTCAATGTCCTGCGAGCCCTCCGGGCAGGTCAGCGCCGTCGGCTCGTCGGCCAGCGCGGCGCAGATGAGCAGGCGGTGCGCCTGCGATTTGGACGGGATGGCGGCGATCCTGCCGCCGAGCTTATGGGGAAAAATCGTCCGTTCCATCCTCATTTCCCCCGGAATTTGCGCAGCTTGTTCAAAAAATCCTCGAACAGCACCGTCTCGAGCGCGCAGTCCCCGACGCCGTGCGGCACGACCAGCGTCAGCGCGTCGCCGCGTTGCTTTTTGTCTGAGCGCATCGGAAGCGCAAGCGCCTCGGTGGGCAGGTCGGTGTCGGTCGGCAGGCCGAGCGCCGCGAAGGCCTCGCAGATCGCGTCGGCGTCGCGGGCAAACAGCCGCGCCATGATGCATGTGCCGACGGCCACGGCCTCGCCGTGCAGCACGGAAAAGCCGCTGCACGCCTCGACGGCATGGCCGATCGTGTGCCCGAGATTCAGAAGCTGACGGCGGCCGTTGTCGCGCTCGTCGGCGCAGACCACGTCGCGCTTGTGCCTGACGCAGGCGGCGACCACGCGCTCGCGGTCGAAGCCCAGCCCCCTTTGCCGAAAATGCTCGAACAGCTCCGGATCAAACAGAATTGCGGTCTTGAGCGCCTCGGCCGCGCCGCAGCGCAGCTCGCGCTCGGGCAGCGTGTCCAGCAGCGACAGGTCGCAGACGACCAGACGCGGCTGATGGAACGCGCCGACGAGATTTTTCCCCGTCGGCAGGTCGACGGCCGTCTTGCCGCCGACGGAGGAATCGACCATGGCCAAAAGCGACGTCGGCAGCTGCACGAAGGGCAGCCCGCGCAGATAGGTCGCGGCGGCAAAGCCGCTCAGATCGCCCACGACGCCGCCGCCGAGGGCGAACACGGCGTCCGTGCGCGTTAGCCTTTCGCGCGCCAGCGCATTCAGCAGGTTGACATAACTTTCGATCGACTTGGAGCGCTCCCCGGCCGGCACGACCTGCCGCGCCACGCGCAGGCCGCTCAGCGCCCCGGCCGCGCGGTCGGCATAGAGCGGCGCGACGTTGCTGTCCGAGACGAGCAGCACCGAGCGCGCGCGGAAGCCCTCCGGCAGAAGCGCCGCCGTCTGCGGCAGCAGACCGGCGCCGATCACGACGTCGTAGGGCGTCGAGACCGGGACGGAAATGCGGATCATCCGACCAGCTCCTTTCGTTTTTTGCCGTCCTCGAGCAGGCGGCAGAGCGTCCCGGCGTCGTTTTCCTCGAGCGCCGCGCGATATTCGTTCAGCGACGCCGTGATCGCGTCCAGCTCGGCGATCAGATTGTCGCGGTTTTCCAAAAACAGCTCCGTCCACATCGGCGCGTTCAGCCACGCCACGCGCGTCAGGTCGCGGTAGCTCCCGGCGGAGAAGCCGCGCCGCTGCGCGGCCGTCGGGCTTTTCACATAGGCGTTGGAGACGACGTGCGCAAGCTGCGAGGTGAAGGCGATCGTGCGGTCGTGCTGCTCGGCCGTGGTGACGGAGAACGAGCCGAATTGCAGCGGCTCGAGCAGACCGCGCACGCGGTCGATGAGCTGCATGTCGTCTAGATGCGGCGGCACGAGCACCATCGGCGCGCCCTTGAAGAGCGTCGCGCGGCTGTTTTTATAGCCGGACAGGTGCGTACCGGCCATCGGGTGGCCGCCAACGAACAGAAAGCCATACCGCTCGGCCAGCGCGAAGCCCGCCTTGCAGACGAGGCGCTTCGTGCCGCAGCAGTCGACGACGACCGCCGTCTGCGGCAGCCCGGGCGCGAGGCAGTCCAGCCATTCGACCGCCGCCTCGGGGCTGACGGCGATCAGGATCAGCGCGCAGGAGGCGGCGTTCTCTGCCGTCAGCTCTCCGGCGCAGGTCTGATCGAGCCGCGCAAATTCCAGAATGGAGCGGTCGCGCTCGGCGGCCAGAACCTGCCAGCCCGCCGCGCTGTAGGCGCGCGCCAGCGAGCCGCCGATCAGCCCGAGGCCGATGATCCCGACGGTGCTCATGCCTGCACCGCCTCGCGCACGACGCGGATGCGCTTCGCCAGCTCGGCAAACTGCTCCGGCCGGAGCGACTGCGCGCCGTCGCAGAGCGCGTGCATCGGGTCGTTATGCACCTCGACCATGATGCCGTCGGCGCCGCAGGCCGTGGCCGCCAGCGCCATTGGCGGCACCAGCTTGGCGCGGCCGGTCGCGTGGCTCGGGTCGACGATCACAGGCAGATGTGTCAGCTCGTGCAGCGCCGGGACGGCCGTGAGGTCGAGCGTGTTGCGGGCGTAGGTATCGAAGGTGCGGATGCCGCGCTCGCAGAGGATGACGTTCTGATTGCCCTCTGACATGATATATTCCGCGCTCATCAGGAACTCCTTGAGCGTGTTGGCCAGACCGCGCTTGAGCAGGATCGGCTTTTTCGTGCGTCCCAGCTCCTTGAGCAGGTCAAAATTCTGCATATTCCGCGCGCCGACCTGGATCAGGTCGACGTCCTCGAACAGGTCGAGGTAATTCGCGTTCATGATCTCGGTGACGATGGGCAGGCCGGTCGCCTTCTTGGCCTCGAGCAGCAGCCGCAGTCCCTCTTCCTTCAGCCCCTGAAAATCGTAGGGCGAGGTGCGGGGCTTGAACGCGCCGCCGCGCAGCAGATTTGCGCCGGCCGCCTTGACCTGCTGCGCCACGCCAATGATCTGCTCCTCCGTCTCGACGGAGCACGGGCCGGCGATCAGGCAGAAGCTCCCGCCGCCGATCTTCACGCCGCCGACGTCAACGACCGTGTCGTCCGGGTGGAACTGCCGGTTGCACTGCTTGAACGGCTCGGTCACACGCTTGACGGATTCGACAATGTCGAGGCTGGCCAGCAGCTCCATGTCGATGCGCGAGGTGTCGCCGATCAGGCCGAGGATGGTATAATCGTGCCCCTGCGAAACGTGCACCTCCAGAGACTGATTGCGCAGCCAGTCGATCAGATGCTCCATCTGCTGCGGAGTCGTTCCTTTTTTCAAAACGGTAATCATAATCGGGCCTCTTTTCCGATAAAAATAAAACCTGCTGCACGGCTTGATTCGTGCAGCAGGATAATCATGAAATCACCCGAAAAAATCTCACTGTTTGCAGCACGAAAAACTATTACCCATAAAAAAGTAATAGTGAAACGTAAAGGCAAACAGGTAAGCGGACATGCTTTTGAAGATCCTTTCAGTTTTTTTGAATTATATCATGTTTCGGCGGGATTTGCAAGGGGGTTTTCCGCCGTTTTTTCCAAGGAACCTCTGATTCAATCGCAAGAGCGGTCAGCGAGGGATTTTGTTCCAGATTGAGGTTTGGAAATTGCAGGAATACTTTGTGTATTTCAAGATTTTCAAACCGATAAGCTGGGGCAAAAGACCCGCTGAGCGCCGCAGACGATTGATTCAGAGGTTCCCTAACGGACGGATCATTTTCCGGTTCAGTCTTCCCAGCAGCAGCGCGGAAAGCGTCAGCGATGCGGCCTCGGCGATCGGGAAGGAGAGCCAGACGAGGTCAATGTTCCCCTGCATCGACAGCAGGAAGGCCGCAGGGATCAGCACGATGAGTTGGCGCGCAAGCGAGACATACATGCTGTAAACGCTCTTGCCCAGACCCTGAAACGCGCCGCTGAAGATGACGCTGGCGCCCGCCAGCAGGAAATGCGTGGCCAAGATGCGCAGGGCAGGCACGCCGACGCGCAGCATCGCCTCGTCGGCGTTGAAGAAGCCGAGCAGCTTACCCGGGATCAGCTCGAAAACCGCCATGCCGAGGAGCATCAGCGTGCTTGCGGCGAGCACGCCGCAGCGGATCGTGCCCGTGATACGCTTGGGCTGGCGCGCGCCGTAGTTATAGGCGCAAATGGCGAGCAGGGCATTGTTGATGCCGAAAATGGGCATGAAAATGAAGCTTTGCAGCTTGTAATACACGCCGAATACCGTCGTGCCCGTCTCGCCGAGGCTGAATTCTACGGCGTTGAAGCGGCCGAGCACCAGATTGAACAGGTAATACATCAGCGAGCTGATGGCGATCATAACCGTGGACGGCACGCCGATTCCGAGGATCTTCCCGATGACCGAGCCGCTCGGCCGGAAGCCGCGGAAGCGAAGCTGAACATCGGGGTTTTTCTTCAGATTCAGCACGATCGCCAGCGCGAAGGCGACGATCTGGCCGATCACGGTCGCGACGGCCGCGCCCATGACCTCCATGCGCGGCAGGCCGAAGAGGCCGAAGATCAAAATTGGGTCAAGGATGATGTTGATGAGCGCGCCCGTGCCCTGCGTGACCATTGTGAAGGCCGTGCGCCCGGTCGATTGCAGCAGGCGCTCGAACAGAACCTCGCCGAAGATGCCGAACGAGGCGATCGTGATCACGCGGATATAGTCCACGCCGTAGCGGATGACCTCCGGATTCTGGCTCATGGACTGCATGAACGGCCTTGCGCAGAAGACGCCGAACAGCGCGGCAAGCGCCGTCCCGCACGCGGCCAGCAGCACGCCGTTGAGCGCGGCGCGGTTGACCCGCTTCTGATCCCGTTCGCCCAGCGCACGGGAGAGCAGCGCGTTCACGCCGACGGCAATGCCGGTGGCAATACCGATCATGATGTTCTGCACCGGGAAGGCAAGGCCGACGGCCGTCAGCGCGTCGTTGTTCGTGTCGGAAATGCGCGAGACGAAGGCGCTGTCGACCACGTTATAAAGCGCCTGCACCAGCATGGAAAGTGCCATCGGCAGCGCCATGGTCAGCAGCAGCCTGCCGACCGGCATCACGCCCATTTTATTTTCTTTTAGGCTCATTTTTTGGACTCTTCTTTCTTTTTATTCTCAAAAATATTAAAAAACTCAATTTATTATAAATGCATTTTCCCCAAAATGCAAGTCCCAATTACCGACCGTCTCGGGTAACTCCGGACTTTTTTGACACGCTGAAGCTGGCAGGTTTTATGAAAAACCTACCAGTTTCTTACATTGGAATGTATGAATCGGTCGCGGAGCGACACCACATCAGCGCTTCCTCGGAAGCGCCGTGTCACGCGGGCGCAGGCCCGCGTTTCCCGTGCGAGGCATCTTTCACACGATTGAAGATCGTATTTCACTCTGAAAGGGGGATGCCTCGCGGCACCCCCCCCGGCATATTCGGTCAGCAGCCGCAGCCGCAGCCGTTGTCGCAGCCGCACCCGCAGCCGCTGGGCGCGGTGTTCGTGCCGTTGCAGCCGCAGCCGCCCATCAGGCCGCCGTTGCCGCAGAAGCCGCACAGCAGAATCAAGAGAATCAGCCAGCCGCCAACGCCGTTATTGCAGTTACATCCCATGATTGAATACCTCCCAGAAGATTTCGAGCACTCGGCTCATTCCATGTTATGACGGGAGGTAAAAATGGTGAAAGGTTTTTCTAAGGAACCTCTGATTCAATCGCAAGAGCGTTCAGCGCCGCCCGCGCAGCACCTCGAGCGCCTGCGGCGTGTCCACGTCGGTCAGCGAGGCCGCGTCCGTCTCGACGCTCCGAAAGCACTCCGGATGCGCCCTGATGACGCTGCTGCCGCCGACGTCGCCGGTCAGCGCCAGCAGCTCCGGGAAGAAGCGCTTCGGAAAGAGGTTCGGATTGCCGCGCTTGCCCGCATGCGCCGCGCCGACGATGCAGTCCGGGTGAGCGCGCCACTCGGCGGCGATGCGCCGCAGCAGTTCCTGCGAGAGCAGCGGCTGATCGGCCACAACGAAGGCGATGCCGTCGCAGTCGGCCATTGCGGCCGTGCCGAGCGCAACGGAGCGGCTCTGCCCGAGATCCGGGCGGTCGTTGCGCACGCAGGCAAAGCCGAATTCCCGCGCCAGCGCCTCCACGCCGTCATACTGCGTCACCACCGTCACGCTCGAAAACACGTCCGTCGGGACGGCCTCCAGCGTGCGGCGGATCAGGGGCTTGCCCTCAAACAGCGCGGTGAGCTTGTTGCTCTGAAACCGGCTGGAGCAGCCCGCCGCGAGGATCAGGCAGCCGAGTTTTTGGTTTTCCATCCTTCCGCACCCCCATTTCACCATTAGTATAACCCATTTTTTCGGAAAAGAAAACGCATCTGCGTTCACCATCGTCGAATTGTGCGTTATCTTGTAATTAGTACAACGATGCTTCTTCAAAATATTCCCGTTTTATGCTATACTGACAAAGGAAAGGGGCGGACTGGGGCGTTTTTCGTGAACGTTTCACGTCCGCGAGATTGTAATCAGGAGGGTTTTGTACTATGAATGTCGGTAAAAGTGTCGTTCGTGTCGACGCCTTTGACAAGGCGACCGGCAGGGCCAAATACACCGATGACCTCTGCGACAAGAGCGCGCTGATTCTCCGGGTCGTGCGCTCCACCATTGCCCACGGCTTTGTGAAGTCCGTGGATATTTCCGAGGCGATGAAGGTGCCCGGCGTCGTGCGCATTTTCACCTGTTTTGACGTGCCGGACATCCGTTTCCCCACCGCCGGTCACCCGTGGTCAGTCGAGGCTGCGCATCAGGACGTCGCCGACCGCCGTCTGCTGAACATCCATGTGCGCTATTACGGTGACGACGTCGCCGTCGTGGTCGCGGAGGACGAGGTCGCCGCCGCGCAGGCCGCGCGTCTGGTCAAGGTCGAATACGACGAGCTGCCCTTCGTGCTCGACGTACAGAAGGCCATGGAGGACGGCGCGCCGCAGATCCACAAGCGCTTCCCCAACAACATCCTCAAGCACACGGAGATCCGCAAGGGCAACTATGAAGAAGCCATCAAGGAGCCGGGGCTGATTTGCGTGGACAAGTGGTACGAGACGCCCGCCGTCCAGCACTGCCACATTGAAAACCACATTGCCTATGCCTATGAAGAGGCCGGCAAGATCGTCGTCGTCTCCTCCACCCAGATCCCGCACATCGTCCGCCGCACCGTCGGTCAGGCGCTGGGCATCGACTGGGGCCGCGTGCGCATCATCAAGCCGTACATTGGCGGCGGCTTCGGCAACAAGCAGGACACGCTCTATGAGCCGCTGGTCGCTTGGGTGTCGATGCAGCTCGGCGGCCGTCTGGTGAAGCTGGACATTCCCCGCGAGGATACCTTCATCTCCAACCGCATCCGCCACTCCATTCGCTTCCACCTCGTCTCGTGGCTCCGCCCGGACGGCACCTTCGTCGCCCGCAAGGCCGAGCTGTTCTCCAATCAGGGCGCTTACGCCTCCCACGGTCACAGCATCGTCGCCAAGGCGATGGGCTCGTTCCCGCAGCTCTATCCCTGCGACAACTTCGAGTGCGACGCCTACACCGTCTATACCAACCGCTCCGCCGCCGGCGCCATGCGCGGCTACGGTATGCCGCAGGCGTCCTTCGCGCACGAGGCGCACATCGAGGACATCTGCAAGGCGCTCGGCGTCGACTCGCTGAAGTTCCGCCGCGAGCATCTGATGCCGGTCGGCTTCGTCGACGGCTTCTCCAAAAACGAGAACTATTTTGACTCCTTCAATCAGTGCTTCGACAAGGCTGTGGCCTACATGGACTACGACCGCAAGCACGCCGAATATGCCAACCAGACCGGCGACATCCGCAAGGGCATCGGCATTGCCCCCTTCTGGTATAACACCGCCGTCTGGCCGATCTCTCTGGAGCATTCCTCCTGCCGCATGGTGCTCAATCAGGACGGCTCGATCCAGCTTCAGGTCGGCGAGACGGAGATCGGTCAGGGCGCCGATACGGCCTACGCGCAGATGGCGGCCGACGTCATCGGCATCAAGGACTACCGCGATGTGCACGTCATCTCCTGTCAGGATACCGACGTGACCCCGTTCGGCCTCGGCGCCTATGCCTCCCGTCAGACCTACGTCGTCGGCTTCTCCATCACGCAGACCGGCAAGATTCTCAAGGACAAGATCCTCGAATACGCCAAGGAGATCACCCGCTGCCCGATCGCCAATATGGACATCATCGACAGCAACATCGTCCGCACGACCGACGGCCGCGTCCTGCGCAGCCTGCGTGAGCTGGCCACCGAGGCGTTCTACAGCCTGACCCACTCCGAGCATATCACCGCCGAGTCGACCTACCAAATCAAGAACAACGCCTATTCCTTCGGCTGCTGCTGCGCCGAGGTCACGGTCGATGTTCCGATGTGCCGCGTGCATATCGACAAAATCATTAACGTCCACGACTGCGGCAACCTCATCAACCCGCAGCTCGCCGAGGCGCAGGTACACGGCGGCATGTCCATGGGCATCGGCTATGCGCTGAGCGAGCAGATCCTGTGGGACGAAAAGACCGGCAAGCCGCTGAACAACAACCTGCTGGACTACAAGCTGTCCTCGACCATGGATCACCCGCATCTGGAGGCGCAGTTCGTGCAAAATCCGGAGCCGACCAGCCCCTTCGGCACGAAGGCGCTCGGTGAGCCGCCCGCCTGCCCGGTCGCCCCGGCCATCCGCAACGCGATCCTCAACGCCACCGGCGTGGCGATCGATCAGGCGCCGATGAATCCGCACGTTCTGTTCAAGCGCTTCAGCGAGGAAGGCCTGATCGACGATCCGTGGAGAAAGGAGAACTAAGCCATGTATGATATGAAAGAATATTACGAATCCGAGAGCGTGCAGGACGCCGTCCGCCTGCGACTGGCGCACCCGCAGGCGCACATCATCGCAGGCGGCTCGGACGTGCTCGTGCAGATGCGCGAGGGCAAGCGCGCCGGCGTGGAGCTGATCTCCATTTATATGCTCGACGAGCTGCGCGGCGTCAGCATCGACGAGGAGGAGAACATCCGCATCGGCAGTCTGACCAGCTTCTCCCACATCACCCGCGACCCCATCATCCAGAAGTACATCAACGTCCTCGGCGAGGCGGTCGATCAGGTCGGCGGCCCGCAGATCCGCAACATTGGCACGATCGGCGGCAACACCTGCAACGGCGTCACCTCGGCCGACTCCGCCTCCACGCTCCATGCGTGGGAGGCCATCGTTGAGCTGACCGGCCCGAACGGCACGCGCCGCGTCCCGATCAAGGACTTTTACCTCAAGGCGAAGGTCGTCGACATCCGTGACGGCGAGATCCAGACCGCCATCCTGATCCCGAAGGCCAGCTACGAGAACACCTACGGTTACTATATCAAATATGCCATGCGCAACGCGCTGGACATCGCCACGAACGGCTGCTCCGTGAACGTGCGCCTGTCGGCCGACAAGAAGACCTTTGACCGCGTCCGCGTCGCCTACGGCGTCGCCGGCCCGATCCCGATGCGCGCCCCGCACGCCGAGGAGTTCCTCAACGGCAAGGCCGTCACCATGGAAAACGTCGAAGCCTTCGCGCAGAAGGTACTCGAGGACATCAATCCGCGTGACTCGTGGCGCGCCTCCAAGGCGCTGCGTCAGCACGTCGCCGTCGAGAGCGCCAAGCGCTGCATCATCGAATCCGTAAAACGTGCAGGAGGTGCCTTCTGATGGAAAACCAGTACCGTCTTGTGAAATATAACCTCAACGGCAAGGACGTGCAGCAGATCGTCGACGTCCGCGCCAGCCTGACCGATATGCTGCGCAACGACTTCCGCATGACCTCCGTGAAGAAGGGCTGCGAGGTCGGCGAGTGCGGCGCCTGCACCGTCCTGATCGACGGCGAGGCGTTCAACTCCTGCATCTATCTGGCCGTCTGGGCCAACGGCAAAAAGATCCGCACGCTCGAGAGCCTCATCGGCCCGAACGGCGAGCTGTCCGACATTCAACAGGCCTTCATCGAAGAGGCCGCCATCCAGTGCGGCTTCTGCACGCCGGGCTTCCTGATGAGCTCAATCGAGATCCTCGAGAGCGGCAAGGAATATACCGACGCCCAGCTCCGCAAGCTGCTCTCCGGCCACCTGTGCCGCTGCACCGGCTATGAGAACATCATCAAGGCCGTCAAGAAGACCATGTATAAGCGCCTCGGCAAGCCCATGCCCGAGGAAGCAAAGTGATCGCAGCAGTCGGCTGCTTCCTGTAATCACGTAAAAAATAAGGTTCTATAATAAATGTTGGGGTCAGGTGATGAACCTGACCCCTTCGCTATAG
>ENA-UOIY01001126-UOIY01001126.1-human-gut-metagenome-genome-assembly--contig:-P114-NODE-1126-length-32214-cov-12.911285_pt1 | contig 32214 bp, 26 predicted proteins | sample MGYA00242335_ERZ723882 | MGnify/ENA metagenome assembly ERZ723882
ATGTGATGCACAAACCGGCAAACGATCCGATTTTTACGTTCATTGAGAAAAAACGTAGCGAAGGAAAATGTGATAAACTTGCCATGGTGGCAGGCTTGAATAAGTTCCTCCGGATCTATTATGGCAAGGTCACAGAGCTCTACCGCAGCTTGCCGGCAATAGAATGAGCTGAGATCTCCAATGCTTTATTTGAGGCGGCCAAGTGTTCCGTTTTGCCGCCTCTGCTTTGCTATACTCTTTTTCTGCCTATAACTTTTCTTTGAATTAGGGCTTGACTTTTTAGCAGGTTTACAGCTTGCGGAAGCGCTCCGCAATGACCGCCGCCGCGTCAGCGGTCGACAGCGCACCGGTGTCAAGGTAAAGATCATACCCCTCCGGCGCGCCCCAGGCCTTGTGGGTGTAGCTCTCGTAATACTTGCGGCGCTGCTTGTCCATCTTACGGATCAGGCGGATAGCTTGGTCGCGCGTGAGCTTTTCCTGCGCCATTTTGCGCTGGATGCGGTGCTCGTCCGGCGCGGCGACGAACACGGTGAGAAGCCTCACGTCTTCGCCGCGCAGCACATAGTCTGCGCAGCGCCCCACGAACACACACTCCTCGTGGCGGGCGATGCGGCGGATCTCGTGGCTTTGCAGGGCGAAGAGCACTTCGCTCGTCGGTTTGCCGCGCAGCACATGGTGGTTGCCCTCGTGCACGGTCTGGAAGAGGTAGGGGTTGGTCGCCTTTTCGTCCGAGGGGGAGAGCGTTTTTTCCGAAAGCTCGCCGTACTCGCACGCGAGGCGGATCAGCTCGCGCTCATAGACGCGGATGCCGAGGAGATCCGCTGTTTTCACGGCCACTTCGTGGCCGCCGCTGCCGAACTGGCGGCTGATGCTGATGATGCGATTTCCCATAGTATGAATCTCCCTCCGCTTTTCTATTGTTTCAGCGCGTTGAGCGCCGGCTGGGGAATCGAGAATGCACGATCCGCCGGCGTGATGACGGCGGAGAGCGACACCGGAGCGTCGGAGAGGATGAGGTGCAGTGCGCCGCTGCACGAGATGTTGACGGACTGGAGCTCGCCCTGCTCGCTCACGCGGACGGAAATGCGTCCGGAGGAGAAGGTCACATTCTGTGCCTTGATGTCCGGCGCGATGGCGGTGGCGAGCTCGCTCATCGCGTCGGAGTCGAGCGAAAGACCGTAGAGATAGCCGTCGCTCACCTTATCGCAGCCCGCGCTGCCGTTCAGAATGGACTGGTAGCAGAGGTCAATGAGCGACGTGGCATCGACGAGCTGCTGGCTCGCGGTGTCGACACTGTTGCCGTCTGCGTCGCAGATCTTGCTGCCGGAGAAGTAGACGGCGAGGGTGTTTTTTTGGATGCTGCCGTAGCTCTGGCCGTCGATGCTGCTGCGGTCGTACTGGAGCGTGCTGTTCAGCACGATCGGGCCGCAGTCGGCGGAAAGGGCAATGTCGGCGGACAGATCGTCCGCGGTCAGCTCGCCCCAGGCACCCAGCAGACGGAGCGCGTTGTCCGTCAGCGTGGAAGCGTCGTCATTGCTGCCCGAATGGATGGCGGTGAGCACATCATCGGGGATCACCGGCGCGAGCGCGTCGGTGAAGTGCGCGGCGGCCTCCACGCGAAGATCTCCGGAGTTTTCCGCCGTGAAGCTTACGTCCATCAGCTCGCCGCTCTCGGCGGTGAGATCCACGCGGATCGCGGAAAGCGATGTGGCGTTCGCGATCTCGTCCGAGGTGAGAAGACGCAGCAGTGTGCTCGCGTCGTCGCCCTCGGCGGTGAGGGTGTAGCGCTTTTCCTGCCCATCAACGGATTTCGTCACCGTGAGCGTGCGGCAGAGCTCGGCGGTCTCATCCATGAGCTCGGCGTAATTTGGGAATGCGCCGCCGACAGCGTAGGACTTGCCGTTTTCAAGGTAGATCGCGCCGTCTGCGTAGTAGAGCGCCGCGCCGTCGCGGTCGATGCAGGTGATGGGAGCGCCGTCCTTCTTCGTGCGGGCGACGGAGGCATTCGCGCTCAGGCTGATTTTGCCATAGGAGGCGTCGACCGTGACGTCCATGGTCATCGGGTCCTCTTTGACACGCGCCTCGACAAGGCGGTAGGCTTCGAGGTCCTTCTTAAAGTCGGAGTGGAGGAAGAACGCCGCAGCCGCGCCGAGCAAGACTAAAATCGTGATGAGAATAGGGAGAAAGCGGCGGTGCCTGCGCTTTTTCGGCGCGGGCGGTACTGCGGGCTGCGTGAGCACGTTTTCGCGTGCCTCGTGCTCCTCGCGAAGAAGCCGAAGTTCCTCTTCCGCGCGCGCAAGGCGCGCCTCGATGGAGTCGGGATCGGCTGCAGGAGCGGGTTCGGAAGTGGGAACGCTTTCTGCGCCCTCGACCGCGGCGGTGACGACCGGCGCAGCGGTCGCTGCTACTGCCACGGCGGTGGGGACTGCCGTAGATTCAGCGGACACAGGCGCATCCGCCTGAGTGGCATCTTCGACCGCTGTAGACGCGGGGGCACCCGTCTTGGCAGGGGCTTCGTCTGCTGTGGACGCATTGGCGTCCTCGCCGCGGACGATCTGCTCGGCCTGCGAGACGGCGCTCGCGCTGCGCGCCAGCGCTTCGGCGCGTCTGCGCGCCTTGCGCTTGTGACGGTGGACGAGCAGAACGATGATAAGGATCAGAACAGCCAGCACGGCGAGCACGCCGAGCCAGATGCCCCAGACGTCGAGCGTCCGCACGGCGGCAAACTCAACGCTGTCGCCGCTCGTGGAGAAGGTGAGGTAGCTGCCCATCGTGCCGCAGTCGGCCTCCTGCCAGCTGCCGCCGTTTTCACGGGTGTAGATGCGCAGCTCCTTCTGCCCGTCGGGCGGGAGATAGCGCACGGTATGCGTGTCCTGTCCGTCGTCGGAAAGCTCGATGCGCCACTGCTCGAGCACTTCGGCGTTGGCAACCATCGAAGGCATTTCGCCGCGGCTGAGGCAGGAGAAGTAGCCCTTCACGCGGTCGAGCACAGTGCCGGACTGCACGTCGAACGCCGCGGGCGTGAGCGGCTGGGCGGTCACGGTGATGGCGTCGCCGTCGTTGTAGTTGCCCTCGACCAAGATGACAGCCTGTCCGCTCTCTCGCGTCTGTTCAGAGGCAAGGCCGGGGGTGTAGGCCTCGTAAACAGCGGTGACGACGGTGTCAAAGTGCAGATTCGTGAGGTCGGTGCGGTCCCAGTGGACGTGACAGCCGCTCTTGGCGGGCGGCTCGGGGATGTCGCTTTCGTCGATGGAGTCGCCGTAGTTGAAAGTGCGGCTGAGCACAGTTTTATCGTCAGCAACGAAGGTGAGCGTGAAGGACTTCATGCTCTCGGGCAGGTCGCTGAGTGCGAGCAGCTGAGAATAGCTGATGGGCTCGGCCCGTCCAGCGTAGCCCTGACGGTTGATGCCAGGGAGATCGTCGGAGACATAGTAGTTATGCTCAAATGTGCCCGTGTCGCTGCCGGAGATTGCACCCTGGTACTGCTGGCAGTCGGTGATGTCGACGAGCGAGTAGTTCCAGCGGACGCTGCTGCCGCTGCCGTCGACATTTTCCTGCACGCCGGAGCCGACGATGCCGCCGACATACTTCTTGCCGCTGAGCGTGCACTTGGAGAAGTTCCCGAGCACTGTCGCACCGGTGAGACCGGCGATGCCGCCGGTATAGCTGCCGTTTTCGTTCGTGATGGTGCAGGACGACGTCTCACACGCAGTCAGATAGCCGAGGTCCATGCGGCCGACAATGCCGCCGACATAGCTGCGCTTGCCGGACACATCGCCGGTGTTGACACACTTCTGGATGATGGACTTGTATTCATACTGCTTGCGGTAGATGTTCGAAAGATGGCCCGTGACATCGTCCTCGGGGTCGAGCGTGTATTCGATGGCCATGGAGCCCGCGATGCCGCCGGTGTTGACGTCGCCGTACACCGCGCCGCTGTTGCGGCTGAGCGATACCTTACCGAGCGTGACGGAGTTGATATCGACACTCGAGGCGTCGACGATCAGATCGCCCGTGCCGCCGGTGAGCGAGGAGATGGCGGAGAACATCGTGTTCGTGAGCTCGTTGAACTTGCTGCTGATGTTGCGGATATCGGCGGAAAGAGCCGTGCTGGTGTTTTTGACGTTTTCGGTGATCAGTGAGAGCTGGCTGTTCGCCGCGGTGACCGAGCCGACGACCATGTTGATGTTCGACACGGTGACGACGTCGGAGACGTCAAAATCCTGATCGAAGCTGACGTTGATATCCGGCAGGGTGGGATTCTCAGGATCGAAGTCATCGGGGTCAAAATCACCGTCGATGCTGATGCTCGGCTGGGGGATGGCGTCGGGGTCGACGTCGATGGTCACGTCGTTCGCCGCGTCCGATGCGTCAGAGAGGTAGCCCGAGATCAGGTCGAGACGGTCGGAAATTTCGCTCGAGCCGTATTCGGCGTCGTTGACGGCCTTTTTGACGAGCGAGTCGAGCTCCTTGATCTGCGATTGGATGCGCGAGAGCTGGCTGGCGGAGACCTGCGTGCGCACATAGGGCTCCATTTGGCCGGCGATGCCGCCGACGTCCTTTCGCCCGCAGATCGCGCCTTCATTGCTGCACGCGAGCACTTGTCCGCTGCTGCGGCCGACCACGCCGCCGACATTGTAGCCGATGTGCTGGTAGCCGACAGCGGCATAGTTCGTGCTCGACGCGATCGCGCCGGAGGAATAGCCTGCGATGCCGCCGGTGTCGGTGGCGATATTGAGCGTGTCGAGTCGGGACAGACTTGCAAGGTCAAGCGAGAAATCGAGGCTCAGATCGCTCAGGTCGATGCTGGGGTCGGTGCTCTCGATATTCACATACGCGCGGCCGCGGCAGGAGACGATGGAGCCGAGGTTCTCGCCCACGATGCCGCCGGTCATGCTCTGGCCGAAGATCGCGCCCGAGGCTTCGCACGCGCGCACGATGCCCGTGGCGAGGTTGCGGCCCGCGATGCCGCCGACGCTGCGTTTGCCGGAAACACTTCCGTTGAATGTGCAGCTTTCGATCGTGCCATGGTTTTCACCCACGATGCCGCCGATATTTTCGCTGTCGCCGGACGGGGTGACCGTGCCCTCAACATTCAGGCTTTTGATGACGGCGTCCTTTTGCAGCACGCCGAAAAGACCGGCGGGGGAGACGCTCTGCGTGATGGAAAGGCCGCTGATGGTGTGGCCGTTGCCGTTGAACGTGCCGCCGAACGTCGGGATGGGGAGCTCGTCATCGTCGGTCAGCTCGATATCGTTGTCAAGCACAACGGTTTTACCGCGCGACCAGGAGTCGAGCGTGCAGGAATGCGCGAGGGATCGTAAGTCTTCTGCGCTCTTGATGTGGATGGCGCCGTCCCCGTCTGCCAAGACCTGCGTGACAGGGAGAAGCGAGATGAGCAGCAGGCACGAGAGTGCAAGCGCGCAGAAGCGATGGATATAATTAGTCTTCTTCATCGTCTTGCTCCTCATTTGCAGATCCGGAGATCAGATTCAGGTCGATGTCGCCCTCGACCGTGGCGTGCATGATGCCATGCACCGTACCATTGATGTTGCCGCGCACCATGCCGTTGACGGAGACCTTACCGTGACCCGATTTCTTTTCCGTGATGGACGGGACGGAGAACGAGGTCTTGTCGACGATGCCGCTGCCGATGAGCAAGATCTGCGGCAGGGCGAACATGACCATGATGATGGAGATGACCGTGCCGCGGCCAAGGCTCTCGCCGATGCCCGCGATGACGGGCTCAGATGTCATGCTGCCGATCAAAAAGCCGCAGATCGAGAGGATCGAGCCGGAGGTGATGATCGTCGGGAAGGCGAAGTTCAGCGTCTCGACGATGGCGTCGCGGTGGTGCATTTTGGATTTGAGCTCCTGATAGCGGCTGGCGATGACGATGGCGTAGTCGATATTCGCGCCCATCTGGATGGAAGAAACAATTAGATATCCTAAGAAGAAGATGTACTTGCCCGTGATGGTCGGGAACGAGAAGTTGAGCCAGATGCAGCCCTGAATCACGAGGATCAGCAGCACCGGCATACCGGCGGAGTTGAACGTGAAGAGCAGCACCAGCATAACCACGAGCACCGACACGATGCTGACGACCTTGTTATCCACGGCGAAGGACTTTTCAAATTCGTATTCGTTCGTCGATTCGCCCGCGAGGTAGACGTTTTCATCGGGGTAATACTTTTCGGCAATTTCGAGAATTTTGTCGGTGAAGGCGTAGGTCTCATCGCCGCTTTCGGGCAGTGTGAGGTAGACGAGCATGCGGTCGTAATCCGTACCTTGAAGCTGGGCCTTGGCGCTGTTCATCTGGACCTCGGCATCCTGGAGCATCTGCGTCTGGTCGTCACTGAGCGTCACGATGCCGGAATCCACCTGCTCGCAGACAAAGAGGAACATGTCGATGAGCGGCACCTTGTAGGTGGCAAGGTTGCCTACGATCTGGCCGTATTCCGCCTGCTGGGCGGCGTAGGCGGCGTAGACGACCTGCGCGGCCTCGTAATCGAGACCTGCGAGCTCGGCGAACTGGCGCGGCGTCAGCTTGTCGGCCAGCATGTAGCCGTCGAGCGCCTCAATGTTGGTAAGACCCATCGTGGAGTCGACCTCGTCGTACTGGCCGAGCTCGTCTAAGATGGCGGACTGCTTGTCGTAGTCACCCGTGGGAACGATGAGCGCCAGCATGTTCTTCGAGGTGAAGTTATCCTCGATCATCTGCTGGGCAAACTGCGTCTCATTCTGCTTGGGGGCGGAGATGAGGCCGTAGCCGTAGGCGTAGGGGCAGTCGGACGACAGGCGATAGCCGATGACGGCCAACACCACGAAGACGATGGGGATGATGTAGCGCGTGGCATAGTCGAGCTTGCCGACGAACGGGATCTTCGGCACGAAGCTGCGGTGTTGCGTGCGGTCGATCAGCGGGCCGAAGAGCATCAGAAGGCCGGGCATTACGATGAACGCTGCGAGCAGCGCAAACAAGATCGACTTGATGAGGCACAGCGCCATATCGGGGCCGAGCTTGAACTGCATGAAGAGCATCGCCACAAGGCCGCCGATGGTCGTGAGGCTGCTCGCACCGATCTCGGGGATGGATTTGCTCAGCGCAACGATGACGGCCTCACGCAGCGGCAGCAGCCGGTGCTCCTCTTTAAATCGGTTGCAGAAGATGATGGCGTAGTCGATGGACAGCGCCAGCTGCAAGATGCTTGTGACCGAGTTTGAAATGAACGAGATTTTGCCCATCAGGAAGTTCGTACCCTGATTCAGCACAAGCGCGACCACGAACGTCAGAATGAGCACCGGCACCTCGCCGTAGGTCTCGGACGTGAAGAGCAGCACGAGCACGATGACGATGGCGACATACACCATGATGACGCTGATCTCGTGGTCGATCGTTTCCTGCTGCGTGTTGCCGAGGTCGGTGTCGACATACAGATCATAGTTGGAGAGATATTCCTTCACGGCTTCGAGCGAGTCGAGGCAGGCCTCGTCATCCTCGCTGTAGGCAAAGGTGATGGAATAGAGCGCGGAGAGGTTATTATAATGTGCGGTGGTCTCGTCGTAGTCCACGCTCTGCACGCCCTTGATCTCCTTGATCTTGGGCTCGAGCGCGGCGGCCTGCTCTGGTGTGATGTTGGCCACCATGACCTCGGCCGTGCCATAGGTCGTGAACTGCCCGTCCATGATGTCGAGCGCCTGCTTCGTCTCGGAATCAGACGGCAGGTAGTACGTCAGGTCGCTCTCGACCTCGACCCAGTTGCGGGAAAAGGCGGAGAATACGAGCAGAATGATCGTGAGCAGAAAGATGAGATTTCGCTTGTCGACGATGACCGTCGACAGCTTTTCCATAAAGCTGGAGCCGGTCTCCTTGGTTTCGTTACTCATGGCGGTACGCATTGCCTCCTTTCTCGTGGGTGGGTCTTCGCTTCTTCATGCGCTCAAGGCCGCTTTTGATCGGCGGCTCGGGCGGGGCGAGCTGCACCACGTCGCCGAGCGAACAGTCGAGCTGGCGGCAGATGCGCACAAGCACCTCGAGCGAGACGAGCTCATTTTTCGAGAGCTTGGCGAGCGTGTTGGAGCTGATGCCGACCTCGCGCGCAAATTCCGTTTTATTTAAGCCCTTGTCGATGAGGAGCTTAAAAAGGTTGTTGTAGGTAACATACATGGTGGTACCTCCTGTTCAGTCGTCAACATTATATGAAAATATCCGGAAGAAGCAAGATTAAATTTGCAAAAGCAGATATTTTTTGAACAAATCTGGCGAAGTGACAAAAACAGGCCAGTACAGATGAACAATGCGCAGCCCCTTTTGAAGCGGGGATTTGTTAATCGAGTGAAGGAGAAGATGAAAAAGGGCAAGGAAGCACCGGAGAGCGGTAAAAAGACATCTTGACTTTTGCACTGTCATTTGCTACGTTTCAGTTAGAGATGACTAACTGATGTAAAATGAAAGAAAATCGGAACGAGAGCATAGCGAGACGAGGCAGAACGAAGGAAACAGATATTTTTAGGATAAGAGGAGACTTGGCTATGAAAATTTTAGTATTCGGCGCGGGTGTGCTCGGCTGCAATCTGGCGCGGAATTTCTTCCGCGCGGGAAAGGACATCACGCTGCTGGCGCGGGGAGCATGGGGCGAGAGCATCCAAAAAAACGGCCTTCGGATCAAGGATAAGTTTTCGCCCCGCATGTCGGTCAGTCGTATTCCGGTCGTGACGGAGCTGAAAGCGAAGGACAAGTACGACGTGATCTTCGTCGTCCTGCGCTATACGCAGTTCGACGCGATCCTCGATACCCTGCGGATGAATCCGACAAAGAATATCGTCTTTGTGGGAAACGACGTGCGCGCAAGTGCGCTGAGCGCTTCGTTGCCGGAGAAAAACGTGATGTTTGCCTTTGCGTCCTCAGCAGGACATCGGGAGCGGGAGTATGTGGCGTCCATCGACCTAAAAAAGATCACCATCGGCCAGATCGCGGGTGCGCCGTCGAACGAAACGCTCATCGGGCAGATCTTTGACGGCACCAAATATAAGGTAGCCTACGAGCCGAATATGGAGGACTACCTTCTCTGCCACGCGGCGTTCGTGCTGCCGGTGGCCTTTGCCTGCTACAAGGTCGACGGCGACCTCAAAAAGCTCAAGGGCAACACAGCCTACTTAAATCGCTTGATCGACGCCAACATCGAGGGTTACCGTGCGATCAAAAACGCGGGACATGAAATTTTACCGGAGGACGACGCGGAGTTTGAAGGCGCGGCGTACCGCAAGACCTGTCTGCACTTTTTTAAGCTCATGTCTGCCACGAGCCTCGGAAAGATCTGCGCGTCCGACCACGCGATGAACGCGGTCGACGAAATGAGCGCCCTGAACCGCGACTTGAAGGCGTTCTTCGACGAAAACGGCGCGAAATATCCCGTGTGGCAGGAGCTTGAGCAGGAAGTCGCAAAATACCTGAAGTGAACAAAGGGGAAGCGCCCGTCATTTGGTTGGCGGGCGCTTTTACTGTATGAATGAATTTTAATTGTCCCATGGTAAAGAAGTAAATGCTGTAAAGGAAACTTGACAAGAAGTGCGTATCATGCTATAGTAAGTTTGTAAAGGAAACTTGTCATGCAAGGAGGCGTTTTTTTGAAGAATAAAGTTGAGCAGTTACGAAAGGAGCGAGGATTAAATCAAGATGATTTTGCAAAAACGCTTCGTGTTTCAAGACAAACCATTAGTTCAATCGAAACAGGAAAGTATAATCCGTCATTGGAATTAGCTTTTGCAATTTCAGACTTTTTTGGTAAACGGATTGAAGAAATCTTTATCTATGAAAGAGGTGCAGAAAATGAAAAAGAGTAATTTGATAACCGGGATACTATATGTGCTTTTCGGTGTGGTTTGTTTGATTGTTGCGCTATTGATTGAAACAAAGTTAGAGGGCATTTTATGGGGCTTTGCTGGCGCAGGTATCTTCCCTGGAATTATGATGATATGCAAATATTTTTATTGGAGCTCCCCCAAGAATAAAGAGCAATACGAAGAACGTTTGGAGAACGACCGAATTGAGCAACATGACGAGTTGAAAACAAAAATTAGAGATAGAGCCGGAAGATATGCCTACGGCATAGGACTGGTGGTTATTTGTTTCTCTATTTTGGTTTTCAGTATTCTCGGAGCATTGGAAGTTATCGACAATGCTCGCATGATCATACTCTATCTCAGCGGATATTTAATGTTTCAAATTATCACAGGAATTATCATTTTTAATAAGTTGATGAAAAAGTATTAAGGGAAATCCCTTTAGGAACTAAAGGGCGCACTTCTATACTCTCCTATCGGGAGTATAGCACAAGGGATGATGACGGGAATGTGGAGGATAGCGGAACTCTGCTGCTACGCATGGTGTGTTGCACAAGGCGCTGCAGCAGGCGGTGGCAGTCGGTTATCTGCGCTTCAATCCTGCCGATGCCTGCAAGCTGCCTCGCGTGGAGCATAAGGAGATCAAGCCGCTGGAGGGGTGAAAACAGAAAAAAGGAGCGGAGCTGCGCCCCGCTCCTTTGCTATCACAAATCGAAGTCCAAGCAATTTTTCCTTTAAACGCGGATATTATCTTCATCAATCGATAACACCGCTCATCACATCACGATACGTCTTATCCAAAAGCTCGCGTAAATCCGATGTGTCCGCCTGATAGCGTTCATTATTGATCGAAATGGTATCTTCATCCAGTTCAACAGGGATATCTTTGTCCGATATTTGAATCCAAAAATAGTAAAAGCTATCCGACATCCTGTCTACTTGATCCGTTGTTTCCTGCACATCCAGTTCATTGATAGCACGCACGATCTCTTTCACTCGGTCATCGTTTGTCACCATATAATTCGGCTCATTTTGAGGGTAAATTTTAAAACTGATATCGTTTGCGTTTTCAGCGTCGAGCGGAAGTACGCTGTGATCGTGGCAAAAATAGGCGATAGCCGAGACGATCAGGATCAAACCGAAAATGCAAAAAAGTTTTTTCTTCATCGCTGGCAGCCCCCTTGAATACTGTTTTTAAATTCACTGATATTTTAAGTATATCATGCAAAAGCAGCCGCAGCAACTTTTTCAAGGCAGTTGTGCGCTTTTTTGTGCGCTTTTGGAGTTTTCACGCATTTTCGCACTGTGCATTTCGCTCTCGAAAGTTGCAAAAAAGCCTTGAAATCATACGATTTCAAGGCTTTTAGCTGGTCCGAGTGGCGAGACTTGAACTCACGGCCTCTTGACCCCCAGTCAAGCGCGCTACCAACTGCGCCACACCCGGATGATGTGTACTGCTCAATGTCAGCTTAGATAGAATAGCACACCAGTCCGGAAAATGCAAGCCCTAATTTGAAATTTTTTCAAAATTTTTGTCGAGACCTCACCACGGGACTTCTTCATCCGCGCGCAGATAGAAGTGCCCGGCCTGCGGTGTGACGCCGGCGTTGGAAAACAGCTCTTCGAGCGTAACGAACTCGTAGCCCTGCTCACTAAGAACGTCGATGGTCTGAAGTGCGGCCTCGACACTCGTGTCATATGGGTCGTGCAGGAGAACGATGTCGCCGCTTTTGGCGTTTTCGATGATGTGGTGCGCGACGAGGTCCCTGTTGCGCACGCTCCAATCCATCGTGTCGAGCGTCCAGTAGATGAGCGGGACGGAGACGGCGCTTTTGAGCGCGTCGCTCGTAAAGCCCCAGGGTGGGCGCAGCCAGTAGTCACCGTCGCCGAGGATGGCGCGCAGCGTCTCGTCCGTTTTCTGGATTTCGGCGAGTGCAGCGGCGTCAGCGCTGTCAAGACGGATGTGCGTGTAGCTGTGGCCGCCGACCTGATGGCCTTCGTCTTTCATGCGGCGGACGAGATCTTCGTTGCCCGCGATCTGCTCGCCGATGAGGAAGAACGTCGCGTGCGCGCCGCGCTCCTTGAGCCCGTCGAGCAGAGCTGCGGTCGTCTGCGGGGAAGGGCCGTCGTCAAAGGTCAGCGCAATGCAGCGCCGCAGTTGGGATGGGGCCGAGACGGCGACAGCTTGGCCGTCTTTGGCGCAGGAAAAGCAGAGGGCAAGAAAAGTCAACAAAAACAGCAGCAAGAGCGCGAAACGTCGTTTCAAGATCATCACCTCAGGCTCTATTTTACGCAGTAGGTGGACAAAAAAGACCAACCTGTATGACAGATGATGGAAAAAGTTTGTAAAAAGGAGCCGAAAACGAGAATTCCGCTTGCATACGGCGCGAGGATATATTATAATCCAAACATGCTGAATACTAATAGGAAAGGAATATCCTATGGAGAGCAAAAAGTTAGAAGCGCTGCTGATGGCGGTAGATCTCGGCAGCTTTACCAAGGCGGCGGAGGTGATGGGCTACACGCAGTCCGGCCTGACGCACATGATGAATTCCCTCGAACGCGAGGTCGGCTTCACGCTGCTCGAGCGCGGGCGCGGCGGCGTCCGACTGACGAAGGACGGCGAGCGTGTAGCACCCGCCATCCGCGAATTTTTGCAGGCCAACGCGCGGCTTGACAGCACGATCGCGCAGGTGGCGTCCTCGCGCAGCGAGGTCATCCGCGTGAGCGCATTCGCCAGCATGGCTATGCACTGGCTGCCGAGCATCATCCGACGCTTTCGCGAGGAGCGGCCTGACGTTGATGTCGACATCCGCATGGCCGACCACATCCGCAGCCCCTATGAGCTTTTGGCGCAGGGGAAGATGGATGTCATCTTCGTCAGCCATCAGGAAGAGGAGAGCGGCTACGAGTGGATCCACCTGCGCGACGACACGATGTACGCCGTGCTGCCCAAGGACTATCCCATCGACGGGCGCACGGGGTATCCGCTGGGTGAGTTCGACGGGCGCGATTTCATCATGCCCGCGCAGGGCTTCGACAAGGACATCATGCGTATTTTCAACCGTGTGGGCGTCAAGCCGCACATCCTGCCGACGGCGGTGGACGACCCGACGGTCATCAGCATGGTCGAGCACGGCCTCGGCGTGAGCATGATGACGGAGCTGACGCTGCGAGGACGCGGCGACGGCGTTCTGCTTGTGCCGGTGGAGCCCAAGTCGGCACGCGAGCTCGGTATGGCTGTGCGCGCAGGCGAGGGACGGCAGGCGTCGCTCCAGCAGTTCCTTGAATGCGCGCAGACAGTGCTCACCGAGCTGGAACCCAAATGAAAAAGGGCTTGTAACGCGGCGCAAAAACGGGTAAAATAATCGATACGACTCGAAAAGGAGAAAAAGGTTTTCCATGCTGACATTCAAACCCGTTGCGCAGCGGGATCTTTCCCGCCTGCGCCGCTATTATAAGGATTGCAACTACCAATTATGCGAGTATTCCGCGCTCGTCAAGCTGATGTGGCGCGGGCATCTGCACCCGCAGTACGCTGAGGCAGCGGGCTGCCTGATCGTGAAAAACTGCATCGACGGCAAGCCCTGCTTCGACTATCCCGTGCCGGGACCGGACGGCGATGAAGAGGCCGCGCTCTGCGCCATCGAGGATTACTGTGTGGAGCAGGGCATCTCGCTCGAGCTGTCCGTCGTGCCAAAGGAGAAGGCGGCGAAGCTCTTAGAGCGCTATCCGCGCTTCCACCTCAACAATTTTCGTTCCTGGCGCGACTATATTTACGAGGCGAACGATCTGCGCGAGTTCCCGGGCCGCCACTACAGCGGCCAGCGCAACCACGTCAACAAATTTCGCAAGCTCTATCCCGAGGCGCAGTTCCGCGCACTGGGTAAGGACGATTTGCCGCTGATCGAGCGCTTTTGGCAGGACTATACGGAGGTGTTTGAAAAGACCTCACAGTCGGCCAAGCAGGAGTTGGCGCTTGCCAAGACGATGCTGCGCCTGACGGGCGCGTCATGGCTGTATGTCGGCGGCATGGAGTACGAGGGGCGGCTCATTTCGATTGCGATGGCCGAGCGCTGCGGTGAAACGCTGCATGTCCACATCGAAAAGGCACTCTACGGCTACGAGGGCGTCTATCCCGCGACGGTGCAGGAGTTCGCTCGCTGCTACGCCGTGGACGGCGTCAGGTATCTCAACCGCGAGGACGATGCGGGCGACCGCGGCCTTCGCACCTCGAAGCTCCAATACCTGCCGTGCAAGCTCGCGGAAAAGTACTGCTTCGACGTGAAAAACGAGCTGGAGGACTTGGACGAGATCCCGACGCTCAAGACAGAGCGCCTGACACTTTCGGCCTTTACCGACAAGGACCGCGAGGCCTACAACGCGCTTTGCCTCGACGATGAGCGCAACAAGTGGTGGGGCTACGACTACCGCGCGGACTGGAAGGGTGAAGACTTAGACTCTTATTTCCTCGACGTTGTGCAAGAGGACTTTGCCAAAAAGCGCGCCATCAACTTTGCCATCCGTTTAGACGGCAAGTGCATCGGCGAGGTGCTGCTCTACCGTTTCGACGGCAAGGGCGGCGCGGAGGAAGGCTGCCGCATCGCGCCGGAATACGGCGGACAGGGCTACGGCGTCGAAGCGTTCCGCGCCGTGGCCGAATGGGGACTCTACCAGCGCCACCTGGGACACGTCGTCGCCAAGTGCTTCAAGGAGAACGACGCTTCTTATAAGATGCTTTCTTCCTGCATGAGGAAGAAGGGAGAGGATGAGAAGTTCTTTTATTTTAATAAAGAAGTTTGATATGCTCCCCGCCTGACGCGGGGAACGGATAAGGGAGGGATATCTCTTTTCAAAAAGAGATATCCCTCCCTTACACCCTCCCAGAGAAAATTCCCATTGCAAGCGAGCAGCTCGAAGAGCTGCAATGCTTGCCGATTGTACTGCCATGCGCGCGGCGCTGCCGCGTTAACATTACAAGACGATTTGCTTCTGCTCCTATCATCCGCTGCCGCTCTGCCCATCTTGTAGGAGTACAGCCTAATCACCGTCTATCGCCAGTCTCCACAATGTGGCGAGCGCAGCAATGCCACATTCCGCAGGCAGTCTGCCGCCGTGCAAACGTCACACGCGCCTCACGGTAGTAAGGCGCGGTTGCGAGTTGTCACGAATCGCAGGGATTCATGGCGAAGCCATGTACACCGCACCCGATTCCGCAGGCTGCGCAGCTCTTCGAGATCAAGACTGCCAATGTGCGGGGTCGAGGGGGAAGGCCCCTCGCGTTCTCTTGGGGGATTTAAAGGGGGCCATTCTCTCACGTGAGAGAATGGCCCCCTTTCCCGCGTCCCCTGCGCGTCGCAGGGAAAATCTGCCGCCCGCGCGGCATAAAATTTCCGCTCATGAGCATAATAAGGAAAATTATGTGGCGGAGGGCGGTTATGGAGCTTTTTTCGGCAAACTACGAAGAAAACACCCGCGCGCTGGATGATCTTCTTGGCGTGGGGCGGTGCTTTGATATGATCTCGCGCGACTTGTATGTCGGCGGCAGGCGGGCGCGGCTGTGGGTGGTGGACGGTTACGGCGACGACGCGGTTATTGAGCGGATGCTGAGCTTCTGGCTGCCGCTCAGAGACATTAGCGACGCGCAGACGATGCAGCAGTTCATCGACCGATACATCACATTCAACGAGGTAAACGCCGAGAAAAGTGTCAAAAACACGGTGACAAGCGTATTTTTGGGCAAGATGGCGCTTCTGGTCGAGGGCTATGACGAGTGCGCGCTGATCGACGCGAAGCAGTATCCCGCGCGCGGGGTGGAGGAGCCGTCGTCGGGCAAGGTGCTGCGCGGCGCGCACGACGGGTTCATCGAAACGCTTGTCGCCAACGCGGCGCTGCTGCGCCGCCGCATTCGCGACCCGCAGCTTACGCTCGAAGGTCACAAGGTGTCGGACTGCTCGCGCGCGGACGTGGTGCTCTGCTATCTCGAAAACAAGGTCGACAGAAAGCTGCTCGACGAGGTGCGGCAGAAGCTTGCAAAGATCGATGTGCGCTCGGTCTCGATGAGCCAAGAGAGCATCGCTGAGGCGATGATGGGCAAGAAGCAGTGGTGGACGCCGTTTCCCAAGGTGCGATACACTGAGCGGCCCGACGCCGCGACGGCCTGCGTTATGGAAGGTGACATCGTCGTGCTCGTGGACAACTCGCCCGCGGCGATGATCCTGCCGACGCACTTTTTCGACTTTGTGCAAGAGGCAAACGACTTCTACTTTCCACCGCTGATCGGGACGTATCTGCGCATCCTGCGCATTGTAGTGTTTTTGCTCACGATGTTTATCACACCCGTGTGGTTCCTGCTTGTGAAGGACCCTGCGCGCACGCAGGCGGGGCTTGAGTTTTTGGCCATCGACAGCGACTACTCCGTGCCGCTGCTCGTGCAGCTTTTGCTGGCGGAGTTCATCGTCGACCTATTGAAGCTCGCCTCGCTCAACACGCCGGACGTGTTCTCCAACTCATTCAGCATGCTTGGTGCGCTCGTGCTCGGCGATTTCGCCGTGCAGGCGCACTGGCTCGTGCCGGAGGTGCTGGCCTACATGGCGTTCGTCGCCATCGCGAACTTCGCCCAGCCGAGCTATGAGCTCGGCTATGCCTTCAAGCTGCTGCGGCTGATGCTGCTGCTGTTTGTCGGTGCGCTGGACTGGGTCGGGCTGGTGCTCGGGTGCATCGTGATCGTCGCGCTGCTCGCGGCGACAAAACCGATCGTGGGGAAGGGGTATCTCTATCCGCTTTGCCCGTTCGATAAAAAGGCGCTGTTTGCGCTGCTGGTGCGAAAGCCCATCAGCCGCGACAACACCTGAGGACAACAAAAAAGGCACCCTGCAAAAGCAGGATGCCTTTTTCTTGTTGGTTCATGCGCACAGATGTGCGGCACGAGAAAGTCGTGAGGGATTTTCGATTAGAAAATGCCCTGAGCCATCATGGCGTCAGCAACCTTCTGGAAGCCAGCGATGTTAGCACCGGCGACCAGGTTGTAGCCCAGGCCATAGCGCTCGGCAGCCTCAACAGAAGCATCATAGATGTTCTTCATGATGGACTCCATCTTAGCGTCGACTTCCTCAGCGCTCCAGTAGATGCGCTGAGCGTTCTGAGCCATTTCGAGCTCGGAGACGGAAACGCCGCAGGCGTTAACAGCCTTGGAAGGAGCGACGGTGAGGTGCTTCTGGCTCATCAGGAAGGCCAGAGCATCGTTGGTGGTGGGCATGTTGCCGACCTCGATGTAGTAGGGAACACCGGACTCAGCGATCTTCTTGGCCCACTCCATGTTGACATCGTTCTGGGTAGCGGCGGGCATGTAGACATCGACGTCCTTGACGCCCCAGCACTTCTGACCCTCGACGAACTCAACGCCGAACTTGTCAGCGTAGGGCTTGCAGTGCATCGGATCCTTGGCGCGCATCTCGAGGATGAAGTTGAGCTTCTCTTCGCCGCAGACACCGTCGGGGTCGTGGATGTAGCCATCGGGGCCGGCGAAGTAGGTGACCTTACCGCCGAGCTCGTCGATCTTCTTCATGATGCCCCAGCCCACATTGCCGTAGCCGGACATGGCGACACGGATGCCCTTGACTTCCTTGCTGTCGTGCTTGAGGACTTCGCGCAGATAATAGACAGCGCCGAAGCCGGTAGCCTCGGGACGGAGGATGGAACCGCCGGTCTTGATGTCCTTACCGGACATAGCGCCGAACTCGGCAGCGCCGACGATGCGGCGATACTGACCGTACAGGTAACCGACCTCGCGGCCGCCGACACCAACGTCACCAGCGGGGCAGTCGATGTCCTGACCGATGTGACGATGGAACTCGGTCATGAAGGCCTGGCAGAAACGCATGACTTCGCCGTCGGACTTGCCGATGGGGGAGAAGTCAGAGCCGCCCTTAGCGCCGCCGATGGGCAGGCAGGTCATGGCATCCTTGAAGATCTGCTCGAAGCCGAGGAACTTGATGATGGAGAGGTTGACGTTGGAAGCGAAACGCAGGCCGCCCTTGTAGGGGCCGAGGGCCGCGTTGTACTGCACGCGGTAACCACGGTTGACGTGATACTGAAGGTTATCGTCCATCCAGACAACACGGAACTCGATGGTGCGCTCGGGCTCGACCATACGCTCGAGCAGGCAGGCCTTCTCGTACTCGGGGTGGGCGTCGATGACCGGCTCGATGGAAGTCAGGACTTCTTCGACGGTCTGCAGGAATTCGGGCTCATTCGCGTTCTTGGCCTTGGTTTCGGCAAGAACTCTCTCAATGTAAGCGTTCATGATAAGTAGCCTCCTCTAAAATTACCCTGCAAAACAGGGCTTGATGGTTCAGCCATCTTGTCTATGAGTTTATCACCAAAGGGAAAATTTCTCAAGTAAAACGACATTGGCGCTGTGCAAGAAATTCTTTCTAACTTTTTGTGCATTTGGCAGAAAATTTGGCAAAAAACTTTAACTTTTTTAATAAAACATATTAGATTGATGCAAGTCAACTTTCAAAGCGGTTATTTTATCGAGAAAAACTGCTCATAATCTTGCATTTTTGTGCAATGCATTCCAAAAAGAGATAGGGGTGTTTCCACCCCTATCAAAATTTGTAATAGAAAGCAATTCGCTGTCGGTTTACGGTAGTTCCTCGACGTTTTCGACGGAATTCACACTGTCCTCCGTTGAATCCGTCGTTTCCACGGGCGGTGCGCTCTGGGCGCTGCCATCCAGCAGCTCGACGTCGGACGCTTCGATCCAGTTTTCCGTGACGTAGCCGTCGCGGTAATAGACGCACACATGGTCGCCGACATTCAGAAGCGGCGCATAGGCGACCTCAGCCGCGCTCATGCGCACGGAGAAGGCGCTCTCGCCGCCAAAGCGCAGGAAGTAGATGCTGTTGCCATCTACGACCGCCGTGCGGATCTCGGCGATCGTGCCCTCGACGCTCTTATAATCGCTCGGCGTGACGTCGATGGAGCCCTGATCGTCGGAGATGAGGTTATTTTTGAGCAGCATTTGACGGTAGTTCGCCTCGCAGTCGGCGAGCGTCGCGCCGGTGGCGACGATCTGGTACTGGTTGACATTGACCATCGCGTACATCTTGACGAGCTCGCTCGCGTCCTTGAGCGCCATGAAGTACGTCGGCTGCTCGGCGACGTTCAAAAGCAGCGGGAATGTCGCGTTATAGCGAAGGTTCTGCACCTGACCCTCAGCGCTGTCCATGGCGCTGTACTCCGTCGCGCCCGCGCAGGGATAGTATTTCGTCTCTTTCGTGCGCTGGTTGGAGAGCAGGAAACCGATGTTGCTCTCGTCGCCGCCGACGCTCGTCACACCCGTGTAGAGGTAAACGTCGTCACCTTCAGCAAGGTAGTTGTAGCCGTCGGTCGTGACCGTCACGTCGCGCTGGCCGAAGATCGAGTTCCAGAAGCCGTTGTGATACTGGCCGTAATAGTCGTACTGCTCGATGATGAGCTCGGCGGAGTAGACGTGGTCGACCCACGCGGGCGGCTCTTCATAGTATTCGCTCTCGCCCGTGATGGCGTTGACGAGCACCGCGCCGTGGTTGTCCGTGCCGCCGAACAGGCCGATGGTCTTTTCCTTCTTGGCGCAGACCCAGTAGGGCGTGCCGTCCTCGTCGATCTCAAAGACCGGCTCTTCAAACATATAGGTCGGGTACGCAAAGCGCAGATGGCGGTAGAGGTTGCGGGAGAAATGCTCGGCGGTCGTGTACTTCATGCCGTCATCCAAACGCACGACCTCGACGTTCTGCGTGACCATGTCGATGATGAGGTAGGCGGGCAGCCCCTCCGAGCGGTTGTTGAACCACTTGATGATGTCGCCGTAGCGCAGGGGCGTAACGCGCACGGGACGGCCGTGGTAGTTGATCTGCGTGTAGTTTTCCGCGACCTCAAACTGAGAGACCATGTCGGCCAGTTCGCCGAGCTTGCGGTCGCCGAGCTTTTCGGCGCTGTCGCGGTCGAGCATCGGGATGCGGTCATACGAGACCTCTTCAATTTCGCTTGCAAAGCTGCCGCTGTCGATCGGCAGCAGCGCTTGATAGTCCTTGGCCCGCAGCACGACCCACGATGTCAGCGCGCCGACGAGCGCCGTGACGATCATCAGCGCCATGACGATAAAGGGCACGGTGCACTGCTTTTTGACGAACGTGAAGTAGCCCTTGGCCCCCGTGCCCTGAAAGCCGGAGGTGAAGAGCGCGCAGATGCAGTACGTGACGCAAAGCAGCAGCACGAAACCGTAGAACTCTTCGGCATGCAGGTTGATGGCGGGCATCTGCACGTAGAAGAAGACTGCGCCGACAAGCAGCGTGACGAGCGTGTTGACCGCGATGCGGCCGCCCTTGCTGCCGATCGACTTGCGGGGCTTGCGCTCGCGTTTGGGCTTGGGCGCGGCGTTCGGGTCGAACTGAAAGCCGCCGGCGTCCGAGCCAGAAAATTTGATATCCATAGAATATTTCCTTTCTGATGAAATGGGAACGGTGCTTATTTTTATAGTATACCGTGATTGCCCCATAAAAACAAGGGCAGGGCAGAAATCGTACACCGGCGGCTTGAATAGTGAAAATGCGAGAGCGGAAAAGCGATTGTGCATATCACACGGAAAAAGTGGCCGATGGGTTGTATACAGTGGCTAAAAATGCAATTTGCCGCAACTTGGACTTGCTATTTTCACTTTGCCTCGTTATCATGGCGGTAGAGCGGCATGCGCGTGCCGCCCAATATCGAACGAAGGAGAATTTGTATGAAAAGATTGTCTCTGAAAGCAACGTCCCTGATCCTGGCACTTGTTCTCGCGCTCAGTCTCTCCGTCACCGCCTTCGCAGATGATAACGCCGCTTCGATGACCCGCGCCGAAGTGACGCAGGAGGTCATCAAGAACATGGGCCTCGCCGCACAGGCGGAAGCGAGCGCCAAGGATGCGAGCGCATTCAAGGATGTTGCCGAGGGCAGCAAGTTTGAAGGCGCGATCAACCTCGCCTACTCCAAGGGCATTGTCAACGGCGTCAGCAAGGACGCATTTGCGCCCGACGCAGCCGTTACGCAGTTGGAAGCGGCCGCGATGATCCTGCGCAGCACCGGTCTGGACAAGGCGCTGCTGAAGGATTGGCCCGCGGACTATGACGATATGGCCGTCTGGTCCGGCCTGATGGACGGCCTGACCTACGAGGCGTCCAAGCCCGTGACGACGGCGATGCTCGGGCAGATGCTCAAGAATGCCGCGGCGATCGCGGACAAGCCGGTCATCGGCATCAGCTGGTCCTATAATGGACAGAATTACGACTCCCACAAAACGATCTTCAAGACCGTCGGCGCTATCCCCGTCGAGCTCGATCAGGTGACGAGCACGGCCGTGAAGTACGATGCCGCGGGCAAGATCGAGTCCGCGTATCTCGAAGAGAGCGGCATGCTCAAGCAGGAATACGCCGACAAGGTGAAGGAGAAGGATCTCACGGCCAGCAACGTCGGCGCTGTGATGCAGGCCATCGACGGCGTCTTCTTCACCGGCGGCGAGGATGTGAGCCCGTCTCTGTTCAAGGTCCCCGAGAAGGAAAAGAACGAGGGCGAAGAGATCAACGCCACGCGCGATATCTCCGACTACATGCTCATGGCCTACTGCCTTGAAAAAGACGTGCCGACGTTCGCGGTCTGCCGCGGCGAGCAGGTGATGTCCATCGTCTCCGGCTGCACGTTCATCCAGGATATCCCCAACTACTATAAGGAGCAGGGGAAGACCTACAACGATACGCACAGAATGCCGGCCGACGCGCCCGACGCGCCTGACCGCACCTATGCCCGCCACGATGTGACCATCAATAAGGACGCCTCCAAGTGGCTCTATAAGATCGTCGGCTCCACGGAGCTGAAGAACGTTTCCTCCTGGCACCACCAGGCGGTCGGTGGCGTTGAGGGCACGAACCTTACCGTCGTCAGCACGGCGACGTATGACGGCGTGGAAGTCATTGAAGCGGTCGAGCGTCAGGACAAGACCTTCTGCCTCGGCGTTCAGTTCCACCCCGAGAACGACTGCAAGTTCGTGCTTTACACCAAGACCCCCGAAAAGGCCCTGTGCGACTATGAGACCTGCCTGAACTTCTTCGAGATGCTGGTCGAGTACGCGGGCAAGTAAGGACACGTACCGTACAACAGAAAGCATAGAAAAAAGGTCCCGTCTTCGGACGGGACCTTTTTGATGTATTGTAATTGTTTACGACGCCTTCTGCGCTTTCAGGATCTTCACCGCCTCGCGGGCGGCGGCACCGGCGTCTTCGGCGTAGTAATCCGCGCCGATCTCGTCGCAGAAGCTCTGGCTGATGGGCGCGCCGCCGACCATGACCTTGATCTGATTCTGTAAGCCGCGCTCGTGGACGAGCTTGACGACCTCGCGCATTTCCTCCATCGTGGTGGTCAGCAGCGACGAGCAGGCGATCACGCCGCAGTGATTCTCCACGGCGGTGCTGACGAACTGCTCCGCCGACGTGTCTACGCCGAGGTCAAAGACCTCGATGCCGCTGCCCTCCATCATGATGCGGACGAGATTCTTGCCGATGTCGTGCATGTCGCCCTTCACGGTGCCGAGGCACACGCGGCCGACGGGCTCAGTGCCCTCGCCGACCATCAGGGGCTTCAGAAGCTCCGTGGCGGCGGACATGCAGCGCGCGGCCATGAGCATTTCGGGAACGAACGCGCGGTTGGCGGAGAACGCCTCGCCGAGGCGGTTCATGCCGACGATCATGCCCTTGGAGAGAATGTCGCCCGGCCCGAAGCCCTCGTCGAGTGCCTGCTGGCAGAGGGTGAGTAGCTTTTTCTGCTGGCCGCGCGTGCCTTAGTAAAATCAGACCGCTTGGCAACGCGGCGCTCGCGGGCGCTTCGATGCTGGCGCTTGACGGGGAAAACTGGCGAAAGCTTGCGGAGATTCCCGAAAAGTGCCGCTATCTCGAGCTTTCCGGACGCGACGACTTTTCCCACGCGTTCACCGACAGTTTGACATTTTGAAAATCGTCCCGAACAGGAATTTTTAATGGAGGAAAACCCTATGGAAATGCAGTTTCCCGTGATTTTGGACGGCGCGACCGGCACCGAGCTCCAAAAGCGCGGTTTCACCGGCGACATGAGCGCCGAGCAGTGGGTGCTCGAGCATCCCGAGAGCATCCTTGAAATTCAGCGCAAGTATGTGGCGAGCGGTTCGAATGTGCTCTACGCGCCGACGTTCGGCGGCAACCGCCAGAAGCTCGAAGAGCGCGGCATCTTCAACCGCACGGAGGAGATGAACAAAGCGCTCGCGCAGCTCTCGAAGCAGGCGGCGGACGGAAAAGCATGGGTCGCGGGCGATATCGCGCCCACGGGCCGCTTTTTAGCCCCTCTTGGCGACGCGTCGTTTGAAGAGCTCGTCGACATTTACACCGAGCAGGCGGCGGGCCTTGAGCAGGCGGGCGTCGACCTTTACGTCATTGAGACGATGATGACGCTGACCGATGCGCGTGCGGCGGTTCTGGCGATCCGCAGCATGAGCAAAAAGCCCATCCTTGTGTCCTTTACCTGCGATGAGAGCGGCAAGATCCTCTCCGGTACGGACGTGGTCGCGGCGCTTTCCGTGATGGAGGGCATGGGCGTGAGCGCATTCGGCCTGAACTGCTCGGCAGGCCCCAAGCAGATGTTGCCGCAGCTCCAACGCCTGCATAAATACGCGCGCGTGCCGCTGATTGCCAAGCCCAACGCCGGCATGCCGGAGATCGTGAACGGCGAGGCCGTGTACAACTGCCCGCCGGAGGAATTTGTCACGCTGGTGCCCGAGATGCTCAAGGCAGGTGCGGCCCTCTTCGGCGGCTGCTGCGGCACGACGGAGGAGCACATCGCCGCGCTGAAAGCAGCACTCAAGGACGCGGAATACGTTCGCCCCGCACCGGAATGCCTCGACCTTCTTCCCGCGGCAACGGAAAAGGAAGCCTTCTTTCTGCCCGCCGATGCGACGCACGGCGCGGTGCTGACCGCAGACGGCGATTTGGAGGACAAGCTCTCCGACGCGATGGATGACGAATGGCCGATGGTCGCGCTGAAGCTCGCGTCCTGGGCGGACGTCGACGCGCTGGCGGACTACCAGTACATGATCAGAAAGCCGCTGTGCCTTATCTGCGACGACGCGGAGCTTTTGGAAGCGGGCCTGCGCGCCTATCAGGGAAGAGCCTTGTCCGAGGGAAATCTCACCGAAGATGCCCTTGCGCCGCTGCTCGAAAAATACGGCCTGCTGGTGTAAAAAGAGAAAAAGAAGAACGGGACGGAAATGAACATTTCCGTCCCGTTCTCTATATAGTAAAGCGCGTCACGCCGCGGCGCCGCCAGTGCTGACGATGCGGAAATACGCATTCGACGTCAGGCGGTACATCGCGCAGTAGAGCAGCGCGAAAAGAAGCAGCGCCGCGCCGGTCACGCCGAGAAACAGCGTGAGGTTCTGGATGCCGAACAGCTGCATGATCTGCCAGACCATCGGCTGGGCGAAGGCGAGGTGCAGTGCCGCCGCGGCAAGCGGCAGCAGGAAAATGAGCAGCATTTGCGCGTTCACGCTCTCACGGATGTCGCGCTTGGTCATGCCCACGCGCTGCATGATGGCAAAGCGCGAGGCATCCTCATACCCCTCCACGACCTGCTTGTAGTAGAGCATCAGGAGCGTTGCGAACAGGAACAGCACGCTTAAAAGAATACCGAGGAAAAAGAGACTGCCGTAGAGGGAGAAAAATTCCGCACGGACGTCCGCCATTTCCGTGGGATGCCAGTGGTTCTGGACGGCAAGCGTGTTGATCGCGTCCTCCGCGCCAAAATAGAGGCTCGCCGTCGAGGCAAGCATCACCAGCACCATCGTCGAGAGAATGCAAATGGAGGCGAGGCCCGCGCCGTTTCGCTTCATGCGGTAGGTGAGCGACGAGAGGGAGACGAAGTTGCGCTTTTTGTAGTAGAACTTCTCGTCCTTCTGGAGCGTTTTGCAGAGCGTCACGCTGCCGGAGATGAAGAGAAGATACGTCGATAGAATGACCATGATGACCGCGAGGAAGAAGAGCAGCATCGCCTGTACGGGGTCGTTGATGGTCGCGGCGATGTAGTACGCGCCGAGCAGCAGCGCAAGGCCGGGGATGACGAGCAGCCATTGCGACTTCGGCGGCTTTTCGCCGACGTTTTCGCTCTTCAAAAGCGCCGCGCCCTGCGCGTGGCGCAGCGACAGCACACCGCGCACATAGAGCAGTGCGAAGATGGCGATGAACGTGATGGCGCACTGCTTGATGGCGGCAAGGCTCACTGTGAAAGCTGCGGCGGGGAGAGATAAAAGCCGCAGCAGTGCGGACTGCGAGACATAGGAGAGCAGCAGGCCGAGGCCAAGCCCCGCGATCAGCGTGAACGCCGCGGCCAGAAGTGTCTCCCAGAAGAGAATGGCGCTGAGTGCGCCGCGGTCCATGCCGAGCACGCTGTAAAGGCCGAATTCCTTCTTGCGGCGACGCAGGAGAAAGCTGTTCGTGTAGAAGAGAAACAGCGCGATGAACACCGATACGACGAACGAGCCGAGGCTCATCGTCATCGCGACCGCAGAGGTGCCGGAGCCGTTCACCTTGCCATTGACCGTATAGAGCGCGGGGGTGACGGCGAGGTACGCAATGACGTACAGCATCGCTGCCATGAACGCGCAGGAGAGAAGATAGGGCACATAGAGCCTTGCGTTCTTTTTGATACCCATCCACGCAAGGCGGGGGTAAAAGGTGGGCTTCATGCGCATTCGCCTCCCGTCTGCTGCTGCGTGAGCGCGTCGGTGATACGCTGGTAGAACTGGGAATCCGTGTCCTTGCCGCGCTTTAACTCGAGCGAGACCTCGCCGTCGCGCAGGAACAGCACGCGCGAGGCGCAGCTCGCCGCGCGCACAGAGTGCGTGACCATCACGATGGTCTGGGCAGAGGCGTTGATCTCGCCGAAGAGCTTCAAGAGCTCGTCGGTCGAGCGGGAGTCGAGCGCGCCGGTCGGCTCGTCGGCCAGCAAGATCTGCGGGCGGGTGATGAGCGCGCGGGCGACGGCGGCGCGCTGCTTCTGTCCGCCGGAGACCTCGTAGGGGTACTTTTTGAGCAGCGTCTCGATGCCGAGGTCGTAGGCGAGCGGTGAGAGCCGGTCGCGCATCTCCGTGCGCGACTTGCCCGCGAGCACGAGCGGCAGGCAGATGTTGTCCTCGAGCGAGAACGTGTCGAGCAGGCTGAAGTCCTGAAACACAAAGCCCAGATTGTCGCGGCGGAAGGCTGCGGCAGTCTCCTCTGGAATTTCGGAGAGGTTCTTGCCGCCGAGCAGCACTGTACCGCCGGTCGGCTTGTCGAGCGCGGCGAGGATGTTCAGTAGCGTCGTTTTGCCGCTGCCGCTCTCGCCCATGATGGCGACATACTCGCCGGATTCGACGGTGAAGTTGACATTTTTGAGCGCCTGGACCTTGCTGCCGCCAAAGCGCGTGGTGTAGGTCTTTTGAAGACCGCTAACAGTCAAAATTTGCATGAGATGACTCCTTTCAAACGAGTGAGTTAGAAGCTGACGGTTGACATAATTTTCGCCCCTGAGGAAATTTTGCCGAAAGAAGGGCGCAAAAAAGCAGCCGGAAAAGCGGAGACCTTTCGCGGCTGCTTTTTCGAAAACGCGTTACTCGAGATTCAGTTTTTTCGTCGTGAAGTACCACGTCACGGCGTAGCCGATCGCGCAGAAGAGAAGTTCGCCGAGCATGCCCCAGAGGAGCAGCAGCTCGATGCCTGTGGGCAGGTTGTTGGCGTCCAGTGAGATCCATGTATGGATGAACAGGCCGATCATGGCGATGGCGGTGAACTGCGCAAGCTGGAAGAACACGAGAATCAGGATGACCGTCCACAGCTCCTTGCGCTTATTGAAGCTGTAACCGATGGAATAGGCGGCGTAGACCACGAGCTCGGCGGCAGAAACGGCAAAGACGAAATTGCAGAAAAGCTCAAAGACGATCAGCAGCGCGTGACTGCGCAGCGAGGCCTCCATTCCGAAGAACGCTGTGAAAACATCATTGAAAAAATCGGGGACATACTGGAAAGTGCTCCAGCCGGAGGCAGCAATCAGCAGCGAGAGAAGTCCCACGATGAACGCCGCAGCATACCACACGGCGGAAACGATGAGCTTGGAGATGAGCAGCTGATGGAGGCTCACCGGCAGCGTCAGCGTGAGGTAACCCTCATCCTTGAGCACGTGGTCGCGCCAGCGGCAGGCGGAGAGCACCAGCGGCGCAAACGCCAGCGCAAAGAGGCCCATCACAAAGCCGATGACCAGCAGTACGCCGATGAGCTGTAAGAGCCAGGGAATGTGCCCGCCGTTCAGGAGCAACTGAGAAAAACGCATCAGTGCCGTCAGTGCCAGCATTCCAAGAAAGACCGGCCACATGATGCGGCTCGTTGCACGGAATTCATGTTTGATCAGTTTGCTCAGCATCTAAATACCTCCCGGAAGAGCTCGTCAACGCTCTTGCCCTTTTCATCTCGAATGGTCTCCACGCTCTCGTGGAGCATGACCTGCCCCTCGCGCAGGAACACGACCTCGTCAAGGATCTGCTCGACGTCGGCGATCAGGTGCGTGGAGATGATGACCGCTGCGTCCTCGCTGTAGTTGCCGATGATCGTGCGCAGGATGTAGTCACGCGTCGCGGGGTCCACACCGCCGATGGGCTCGTCAAGGAGATAGAGCTTGGCGTCGCGGCTCATCGTCAGGATGAGCTGCGTCTTCTCGCGCATGCCTTTGGAGAGCGTCTTGATCTTCTGTGTGCGGTCAAGGCCGAGGTTCATCAGCATCGCTTCGGCCACGCCGCGGCGAAAGTCCGAATAAAAGTCGCCGTAGTAGTCAAGCGCCTGCGCGATCGTCATCCAGCCGGGCAGCGTGTTTCGGTCGGGCAGGTACGAGACGATGGCCTTCGTTGCGCGGCAGGGGGCCTTGCCTGCGATCAGAATTTCGCCCGACGTCGGCGTCAGAAGGCCGTTGGCGAGCTTGATGAGCGTCGTCTTGCCGCTGCCGTTGGGGCCGAGCAGGCCCACGATGCGCCCGGGTTCGATCGTGAGATCGATGCTGTCGAGCACCGTTTTGGCGCCGTAATTTTTCGTGAGCGCCTTGCATTCAAAAATACTCATTCTTCCTCCTCCTTAGCTCCCTGAATGAGAGCTATGACTTCGTCTCTCGTGCAGCCGAGCGTTTTCATCGAGTGGAGAAATTCTCCCACGCGCTCGTCCGCAATGCGGAGCTTGGCATTTGCGATCATGTTTTCATTTTCCGTGACGAACCGTCCCGCCGTGCGCTGGGAAAACACCAGACCGTCGCGTTCGAGCTCGGATAGCGCGCGCTGGACCGTGTTGGGGTTGACGCCCGCCTCCACCGCAAGCTCTCGCACGGAGGGGAGCTTTTCTCCCGGCGCGTAGATGCCGGAGACGATGGCCTCCGTCAACCGCTGTGTCAGCTGGGAGTAGATCGGCTGGTCATTGCGGAAGTTCCAGTCCATAGTGATCCTCCTTGTGTATCACTGTATTAAGTGATTAGTACAATAATACATCGAGCGGCATTTGTCAATAGCCGGACGCAAAAAAGATCAAAAAATTTCGCGGCAGAAAAAAGCTGCGAAATTGACATAAAATCCTAAAACAGATGTTGCATTTCGGAAAAAATGTGGTATCATAAATTCGAACAAATGTTGGAAGGGGCGCACAAGATGGAAAAACTGTCCAGAATGCAGCAGCGCGTATACGATTACATTGCCGAGAGCATCGCCGAACACGGCTATGCCCCCTCCGTGCGTGAAGTCGGCGAGGCGCTGGGGCTCAAGTCGCCCTCCACGGTCCACTTCCATATCAAGCACCTGCAGGAGATGGGGCTCATTGAGAAGAGCGCAGGCAAAGGCCGCGCCATCACGCTCAAAAAGCAGCCACAGGCCGTTCCCGTTGCGCCGCAGCCCGTCGAGGTTGACGAGCTTGTTTCGCGCCGCCGTCAGGTGCCGATCCTCGGCAATGTTGCCGCCGGTAACCCGATTTTGGCGCAGGAGTGCATCGAGGATTACCTGACGTTCGACACCGGCGGGCACGATGACGAGTATTTCGCCCTGCGTGTGCGCGGCGAGTCGATGCTCGGCGTCGGCATCCTGCCGGACGACCTTGTCGTCGTCCACCGCCAGAACCTCGCGCAGAACGGGCAGATCGTGGTCGCGCTGCTTGGTGACGAGGCGACGGTCAAAACGCTCAAGCGCAAGGGCAGCGAGGTCTGGCTCATGCCCGCGAACCCCGACTACCAGCCCATCGACGGCCGCGAGTGTACGATCTTGGGCCGCGTCGTCGCCGTGGTGCGGCAGTATTAAGCGAGAAAAGGAAAGAAGCTCCTCCGCATCGCGCGGAGGAGCTTCTTTGGCGTTGACGGGCAGGAAGGTGCGCAGCCGAAGGGGAATATTGTGGTAAAAGGGTCATTACATGGGGGAATGGATCCACAGATATCCTAAGATCAAAATGCTGAGGACCATTACAAGCAGGAATACGATACCGATTGCTTTGTGCCTGCGCTGAAAAGCGATGAAAGCCCCCGCGATCATTACCGCATACGCAAGAAGCAATAACACGGTAAAGCTCATAGGATCTCCTTAAATTCTCATTTATGATGCCGCTCATCCCTCGCTGAGGTGCACCGTCCAGCCCTCGATCCCGTAGAACGGGGAGGAGACGGTGGGGTTCAGTCCGTCGATGAGGTCGCTCGGCGTCAGGACCGACGCGGTCTTGAATGCGATGGGCGCGATGGGCGCGCTCTGGGCAAGGTAGCGGTACAGCGCGCGGGCGGTCTGATCCGTCTCATTGAGCGAGAACGCATCGAGCAGCGTGTTGCACTGCGCGTCCGCGTAGCGGCCGTAGTTCAGCGCGCCGCCGGTGCGCGCGAGGGACGAAATGTCCCAGTTCGCCGTCAGGCGCACCTCGCCGAGATACAGGTCAAAATTCCCCTTTTGCAGCGCGGTCAGATAGTCGCTCCACGGGAGTGAGCGCACGCTGACCGTCAGAACGTCGGTCGAGAGCGTGCGGCTCAGATAGTCGGCGATGGAGACCTTGAACGAGTCGCTCTCACTGACCAGGATCGTCACCGTGCGGGGGCGGCTTTCCGTCACGCCCGCGCTTTCGAGCGCGGCGGCGAGGTCAGGCGAAGCGAGCGTCGATGCCATCTCCGTCGGATAGAGGCTGGAGTGCGGCGAGAGCGGGAAGCGCGCCACCTCGGCGTGACCAGCGAGGTAGCCCGTCGTGACGGTCGCGCGGTCGATCGCGCCCGCGAGAGCGCTGCGAAGCGACGCATCGGAGAGCGGCGCGCGCTGTGTGTTGAAGCCGAGGTAGATCATGTTCGCCGTCGCGTAGTCGGTGAGCGCCGTGTCCGCGCTGCGCAGATCGCCCGTGCTGCTCGTCAGGTCAGCCGAGAGCAGGTGTACCTCGCGCGAGGAGAAAAGGTACGACGCCGTGTCCGCGTCCTTGACGGCGCGCAGCTCGATACGCTCGAACGGCAGCGTGACATCGCTGCGCCAGTCGGGGTTCTGCTTGAGGCACGCGCCGTCGCTGTCCGTGACGAAGAGGTACGGTCCCGTGCCGAGCGGCACGGTGTTCTTCTCCGAACCGGATTTGACGATGGGGATGTCAAGCAGCGCGGGGAACGCGCTGTCCGCGCGCGTGAGATTGACAATGAGCGCGCCGTTGCTCGCACGCATCGAGGCGACGTTGGCAAAGCGCGCGCTGTAGCGCTCGCTCTCCTGCGCGCGGCGAAGCGTCGCGAGCACATCGCTTGCCGTCAGGCTGCTGCCGTCGGAAAAGCTGACGCCGTCGCGGAGGTAAAAGGTGTAGCTCGTGCAGTCGTCGTTGTGCTCATAGCGGCTGCACAGCACATTTTGCGGCGCAAACGACTCGTCCAGCACGAAAAGCCCCTCGTAGAGCAGCGCGCCAAGCGTCTGCTGCATGCCGTCGGGGCAGGTGATGGGGTCGAGCGTCACGCCCTGCAAATACGGCAGTGCGAACGACGTGATCGGCGTCAGGGTGGAGGAGGTGTCCGCTTCCACCGGCGGCGTTTCCTCCCAGAAGTCGCCGCTGCTGTCGTCGCTCACATCGCCGCTCCAGCAGCCCGAAAGCGAAAGCGCGAGCGTCAGCGCGCACAAAAGCGCAGAGAGGCGGCGCTTCACAGCGCATCCTCCGTAAGGCAGATCATCGCCGCCATGCCGCCGCGCCGGTCGCCCATCGCGCGGTGCGACCAGTAGCGCTCGGGGTGGCACTTCGTGCAGTCGGGGTGTACGTCGATGCGCGAGGGGTCGATGCCCGCGCGCAGTAGCCACAGGCGGTTGATCGCCTTCAGGTCGATGTGGTATTTGTCGCCGCGCTTTTCGATGCGCTCGTCCATCGCGGGGTCGAGCAGGGCGAAAAAGGCGTCGGCCACGTCGCTGTCGGTCTCAAAGCAGCACTTGCCGATGCTCGGGCCGATGGCGGCGCGCAGTGTGTAGGGATCGGCGCCGTAGCAGCTCATCATCGACACGGCGGCCTTGAGCGCGATGCCGCTCGCCGTACCGCGCCAGCCGGCGTGCACCGCACCGATCGAACGCGAAGTCGGGTCGTAGAGCGTGATGACGCAGCAGTCCGTCCCGTAGGCGAACAGCGGCAGGTTCGGCACGTTCGTGATGAGCCCGTCGGCGTCGTAGGGTCGGTCATCCCAGAGAATTTTGCCCGCGTCCTCTTCCGATGCAATGCGGACAAGGTCAGAGTGGATCTGGCGGCAGCCGACGGCGCGGCTCGCGTCAAAGCCTACGGCCTCGCCGAGAAGGCGGTAGTTTTCAAGTAAGTTTTCGCCCGTGTCGCCCTTGTTGTCGGCAAAGTTGAGTGAATCGTAGGGCGCAGGGCTCACGCCGCCGTGCCGCGTCGTGAACGCGTGCACCGCGCCGCTCCCCGCGGCGGTGATGACATCGGACGTGTCGTAGATGAGACCGTTTACGTTATGTTCGGTGAAAGACATCAAAAGTGCCTCCTTTTTCTGCACCAAAGGGTGCGGAGATGTCGCCGCCTGTCTCAGGCGGCGGGGGAAATGCGGCGTGTGCGCCGCAGCACCACACCCCTCATTTTCTTTCCCGGGAAAGAAAACGGGCGGTGTGACCGTCCAAAAGAAAGGCGTTTGCATTGCAAGCGAGCAGCTCGAAGAGCTGCAATGCTTGCCGATTGCACTGCCCATAGCGCGGCGTTGCCGCGTTTGGAGTTGCTAGACGATTTGCCTCTGCTTCTATCATCCGCTGTTGCGCAGCCGTTGGCGGCTCTGCTGCCTTACGGATGCGGCACACCC
>ENA-UOIY01001129-UOIY01001129.1-human-gut-metagenome-genome-assembly--contig:-P114-NODE-1129-length-32169-cov-11.530547_pt1 | contig 32169 bp, 28 predicted proteins | sample MGYA00242335_ERZ723882 | MGnify/ENA metagenome assembly ERZ723882
CCGGCGTATATCGTTTGTTTGGTACTCCTTTTGGCATAGCAAAACACCCCACTTCTTAGATAGTATATCATACTGTCTAACAAATGGGGTGCAGTTCATTTTCGGAGGCCCGGGGATTTACGGCTTATATGCGGTTTAATTGGGATACATGCTGTCCAGCAGCCGGAGACCGGTGCGCGTGCGGAATACGCGGCGGCGGAAGTTGTCGATCATGGAGCGGGTATACCCGCTCTCACCTGCGTTTACCAGAAAATCGGCTTCCAGCAAAATCTGATGATCGGCGCCGTCTACGTCCGTATACGTATGGTGGTGCGCTGCCAGCCACGAAATACGCGCTATATCGGAACGGCTGACGGGCAGTTCCCGGAAAAACGTCTCCACCAGCGGCGGGCTCTCAAGCTCCTGGTTTTTCCCGTTTGTATTGCCGTACTTTTCCCGGCACAGCGGGCAGGCAATATCGTGCACCACGGCGGTGAACTCCAAGATCTCCTGCGTGCGGCTGTCCAGACCCTCCTGCTCGCCGATCGTTTTCGCCAGCGCCCAGACTTTGAGAAAATGGTCAATATCATGAATGTTGCCGTTGGAAAACGCGACCATCTTTTCGATAACGTCTGAAACGATCATTTTACCTGCCCCCTTCATAGCGCGGTTCCCTTCTTCGGCACAAAAAGCTTTTGCATATCGGCATGCTCCAGCGCCAGAAGCTTGACCTTTCGGTCAATACCACCGGCGTAGCCCGTGAGACTGCCGCTTGTCCCAACAACCCGGTGGCAGGGGATCATCAGCGAGATCGGGTTGTGGCCGACCGCGCCGCCGACCGCCTGCGCAGACATGGTTTGAACGCCCTGCCGCCGGGCGGCCTCGGCGGCGATCGCGCCATAGGTCATTGTCTGGCCGTAGGGGATCGTCAGCATGATGTCGCAGACAAGCTTCCGGAACGGCGTGGAGTTATAGCGCAGGGGAGGGAGGAACCCTGGCTCGCGCCCGGAAAAGTATATATCCAGCCAGCGCCGCGCCTCGGCAAACAATGGATGCTCCTGCCGCAGCGTATCCCGCGGCAAAATGTTCCCAAAGTATTTCTGGCCGTTGAACCACAGCCCGGTGATCGCTTCGCCGTCGCAGGCCAGCGTAATCGTGCCGAGGGGAGAATCATATTCGGCGGTGTAAACCATATCGTGTGCTCCTTTTTTACGCGGTTTTCCAATAAGAGATCAAGCACCAAATTGCCTTTTTTATCCGTCCGGCGCAAGTATAGCATGACTGCCGCAGGATATCCACTGCTTCAAAAACATATTCTTGCAAACGGAAAACTCCCCCGGCATCTGCATGCAGCAGGTGCCGGAGGAGCTGTGCGTTTTATACGGGAATGCGTGGAGATTTTAGTACATGCCGCCCATGTCCGGCGCGGCGGGAGCCGGCGCGGGGGGTTCGGGGATGTTGACGACCATCGCCTCGGTGGTGAGGACGGTGGAGGCGACGGAAGCGGCGTTCTCCAGCGCGCTGCGGCAGACCTTGGTCGGATCGACGATACCGGCGGCGATCATATCACAGTACTCTTCCTTCGCGGCGTCGAAGCCGTAGCCGGGGATCTCGGAGCCGCGGACCTGATTGAGAATCACGGCGCCCTCGAGACCGGCGTTCGCGGCGATCTGCATCAGCGGAGCCTGCAGAGCCTTGGCGATGATGGCAGCGCCCGTCTTTTCGTCGCCCTCGAGCTCGGTGACAACCTTCTCGGCAGCGAGGCCGGCCTGCACGTAAGCCGTGCCGCCGCCGGCGACGATGCCTTCCTCAACGGCGGCCTTCGTGGCGTTGAGAGCGTCTTCGACGCGGAGCTTCTTCTCCTTCATTTCGGCCTCGGTAGCCGCGCCGACCTTGATGACGGCGACACCGCCGCTCAGGCGAGCCAGACGCTCCATGAGCTTCTCGCGGTCGTAATCGGAGGTGGAAACCTCGTACTGGTTCTTGATCTGCGCCACGCGGTCGGCAATGGCTTCCTTCGTGCCGGCACCGCCAACAATGATGGTGTTCTCCTTGGAGACCTTGACCTGACGCGCACGGCCGAGCATATCGAACGTGGCATCCTTGAGCTCCATGCCGTAGTCGCCGGAAACGACCTGGCCGCCGGTCAGAACGGCGATATCCTGCATGGTCTCCTTGCGACGGTCGCCGAAAGCCGGAGCCTTGACGCACACGCAGGTGAAGGTGCCGCGCAGCTTGTTGAGAAGGATGGTGGCGAGCGCTTCGCCCTCGACCTCGTCGGCGATGATGACGAGCTTCTTGCCGGCCTTCACGATCTGCTCAAGCAGGGGCAGGATCTCCTGAATGTTGGAGATCTTTTTATCGGTGATGAGGATGTAAGCATCATCGATGACGGCTTCCATCTTCTCGGAATCGGTGACCATGTAGGGGGAGACGTAGCCGCGGTCAAACTGCATGCCCTCAACGACCTCGGAGTAGGTCTGCGCGGTCTTGGACTCCTCGACGGTGATGACGCCGTTCTGGCCGACCTTCTCCATGGCCTCGGCGATCAGGGTGCCGATCTGCTCGTCGCCGGAGGAAATGGTGCCGACGCGGGCGATGTCCTTCGTGCCGCTCACAGGCTGGGACGCGGTCTTGATCTCGCTGACGGCGGCTTCGGTCGCCTTGGCGATGCCGCGGCGGAGAACCATCGGGTTCGCGCCGGCGGCGAGGTTTTTCAGACCCTCGCGGATGATGGCCTGGGCGAGAACGGTCGCGCTCGTGGTGCCGTCACCGGCGACGTCGTTCGTCTTGGTGGCAACTTCGCGGATGAGCTGCGCGCCCATATTCTCGGCGGGATCGGCCAATTCGATTTCCTTGGCGATGGTCACGCCGTCATTGGTGATGAGCGGGGTGCCGAATTTCTTATCGAGAACAACGTTGCGGCCCTTGGGTCCGAGCGTGATCTTCACGGTGTCGGCGAGCTTGTCAACGCCGGTCTGCAGAGCCTTGCGGGCTTCCGCGCCATAAACCAGATTCTTAGCCATAATATATTCGTCCTCCTGAAATTACTCTACGATCGCCAGAATATCGCTCTGACGGACGATGGTGTACTCCTCGCCCTCGAGCTTGACGCTGGTTCCGGTGTACTTGCCGGCGATGACCTTGTCGCCCGCTTTGACTTCCATCTTCACTTCGTTGCCGTCCACCATTCCGCCGGGGCCGACGACGATAACTTCATAAACTTCCGGCTTCTCCTGCGCCGCGCTCGTGAGGATGATGCCGCCCTTGGTCTTCTCCTCGGCTTCCGTCCGCTTGAGGACAACGCGATCCGCCAACGGTTTGAGATTCATGGTTTTTGCCTCCTATGATCATTTTATTTTTTGTTTTTGTTCATTTAGCACTCAACAGCTCCGAGTGCTAACCCGTGACTATAAAATAGCACACACCCTCCGCAAATGCAAGAGGGAATGTGCTGTTTTAAAAAATAATTCACATATTGCCGGAGACAGAATATCAAAGGTACATATAAAGCTGACAGGGGATCATGCCGTTATAGAGTCTCCGCCGCCGGTCGGCGCGCTTGCCGTAGATATTTTCAAAGTTTTCCAGCGAGGAGATCACATAGGTTTTCCAGTTTTCGGCCTCGCGCATCGTTTTGCCGAAGGCGCGCATGAGCTCTACCGCCGCCTCCTTTTCGAGCAGGCGCTCGCCGTAGGGCGGGTTGGTGCAGAGCGTGCCGTTCTCCGTCCGGCGGGTGAATTCTCTCGCGTCGGCCACGGAAAAGTCGATGTATTTCTCCACTCCGGCGCGGCGGGCGTTCTCACGCGCGAGCGCCACGGCGCGCGGGTCGATATCGGAAGCGAAGATGTGATACTCGCCGCTGTATTCGCGGCTGCGCGCGCTATTCCGCTCCGCCTGCCAGATGCCGCGGGACAGGCAGTGCCATGTTTCGGCGGCAAAATCACGCCCGATGCCGGGCGCACGGTTGAGCGCTGCGAGCGCGGCCTCGATGGCGATCGTGCCGCTGCCGCAGAAGGGGTCGCAGAAATCGCCGCGGCCGCGGTAGCGGGCAATGTCCACGATGGCGGCGGCGAGCGTTTCGCGCAGCGGCGCTGCGACCTGCGCCGGGCGATAGCCGCGCTTGTGGAGCCCGGTGCCGCTCGTGTCGATGTAGAGCGCAGCCTCGTCCTTCATGATGGCAAACTGGATGGGGAAGCTCTCGCCCTCTTCGGAAAACCACGAGAGGCCGTACACGCTCTTGAGCCGCTCGACGACGGCCTTTTTTACGATCTTCTGGCAGTCCGGCACGGAGTGGAGTGCGCTCTCGAGCGCCCAGCCCTTGACGGGGAACGCGCCGTCCGCGGGGATGAAGCTCTCCCACGGCAGCGCGCGCACACCCTCAAAGAGCTCATCAAAGCTGCGGGCCGGGAACCGGCCGAGGACGATCAGGATGCGCTCGGCAAAGCGCGAACGGATGTTCGCGCGGGCCACGGCGCTCTCGTCGCCGGTGAAGTATACGCGCCCGTTTTCCGGCGCGACGTTTTCCATATCCATATGGCGCAGCTCGTTGCCGAGCGGGCCTTCCAGCCCGAACAGACACGGCGCGCAGAGAGTGAGCTTCATGTTGTTTCCTCCGGTATTTTCTTATCGGAAAGATACTACCCTGTTTCGCGCCAAATTGCAAGCAATAAAGATGCCCCACCGTTTCAGCGTTTCCGGCGGGGCAAAAAGAGAGGATGAGTGGAATGATTAAAATGTATGGGGATTACTTGCTTGCGGCGGCCTCGATCTCTTCCTTGACCTGTTCGGCGGTCATGACGCGGCCGAACATCTCCGCCCAGAGATCGAATATGGCACTATTCCAGTCGCCTGCGGTGCGGCCGCAATGGTCGTAGGAGCTGATGCCGTCCGCCACGGCGACGACGTTGTAGTCTTTGTGATACGCCTCGCGGATGGTGCTGTCCACGCACCAGTTCGTCACGGTGCCGCAGATGATAAGAGTGCGGATGCGATTCTTCTTCAGCCACGTTTCAAGCTCCGTGTGGGAGAAGCAGGAGTACGTATACTTCAGAAATACGGTGTCGCCCTCGATGGGCGCGAGCGCCGGATCAATCTGGCACTCCGGGGAGCCAGGCTTGAATTTGCAGCCGCCATCCTCGGTGAGAAGGCCGCGCTGCTTATTGCGGAACCAGTAATGATCGTTGTGGAAATCTACGTCCTGCGCGAAAATGGACAGGAATACCGGAATGCCCTTTTCGTTGCAGAATTTCTTAAGCGCGGCGACGGTGGGGAGCTGCTCTTTGGACTGCGGTGTAAAGAGCGGGCCGTCGGGCTGTGTGAAGCCGGTCTGCATATCGATGATCAGCAGAGCCGTCTCCTCCGGGTGAATCGTAAAGGGAGCGTCCCACTCCCAATATCTTGCCATGATACTTTTCCTCCATTTGCATATCGGTTTGCTTATTTTATTTAATGGGTAAGGGCGAAACCGTGCATTTATGCCTGCTGCAGCAGGTTTTCCAAAATCGTATCGCACGGGTAAAAGTCAAAGTTGTAGTTGATTGCGAGCATTTTCATGCCCTGCCGGTGCTCCGCCTCGGTGGTGGAGTTCACACCGTCGTCCGCCACGGCGACGCGGTAGCCGCGGTAAAAAGCTTCGATCGCGGTCTGCGCCACGCACACGTCCGAGCGCCAGCCCGTCATGATAACGGTGTTGATCTGCATCTGGCGGAGCGTTTTGTCGAGCGTCGTGTTGACGAAGGCATTGAACCGGTTTTTGTAGATGACGCTGTCGCCCGGTTCGGGCTTTACCTCGTCAATGATCTGCGCGCCGTAGGAGCCGGCCATCATATGGTTGTTCCAGAGCTGCAGCTCCGGATCGTCTTTATAGTGCCGGTCGCAGACGTAAATGACCGGAACCCCCATCCGCCGCGCTGCGGCGAAGAGCTTTTTGAGCTGCGGGAGAATGAGGTGGACACGTCCGCAGGCAAGCGCGCCGCCCTCCAGCACATCGTTTTGCAGATCGATTGTGATGATCGCCGGGCGGCAGACATCCGGTCTGGAGAAAAGCTGCGCTGCGGCGTCAATGTCCTCCGGCAGGAGAGACTGCAAGAGCATCTGCGCGCGCTTATACTCTTCCAGAACGCGATCTACCTCCGCCTGCTGGCGGATCATGGCCTTCTGCACATCCTCCGTGGGCGCGTCCAAAAGCGCTGCGATCTCCGTCAGGGAGAATTTCATTTCACGAAAATAGCGGATCTGCTGCAGGCGGGCTATATCCGAATCCGAATATATCCGGTAACCGGCCTTCGTGCGCTCGGGCTCCGGCAGGAGACCACAGCTTTCGTAGTGCCGGATGGCCTTTACGCTCAGCCCCGTAAGGGATGCCGCTTTTTTGATTGTGATCATGCAGCGCCGCTCCTTTCGTTAGAGAAGCGGGAGCATCCCGAAGAATGCTCCCGCGGGAGGCACGGCCCGCCGGGGGCCAATGAAATTATTTCTTGACGACCTTGTTGAAGATGACCTTCACGAGGAAAGCCACGACGACGCAGTTGATGGAGGGCAGGAGAACAGGAATGAAGGTGACAGCAACGCCGACAGCCCAGGACACGAAACCGCCGATATCAGCGCGGGGCAGGGATTCCAGATCGGTGTAGCCGTGGTTGTACTTGGTGAGGAAGTCAGCGAACACAATGCCGACGATGGGGGGCACAGTGCTGGAGAGGAAGTTGATGTAGCTGCCGAACAGGTTGTAGAAACCGACGCAGCCGAGGATGGTGCCGACGAGGCCGAACACAAGAGTCAGCTTGTTGCGGGGAACCTTGATGACGGAGCTCAGGCTCATGGAGCCGGAGTAGACGCAGCCCTGTGCGGTGGACCAGATGTTGAGGACCATGACGATGAACGCCGGGGCGAGAAGGCCCTGCAGCGCGAGAACGCCCATGATGTCGGGATCGCCGTAAACAACGGAGCCGATGGCGCCGAAGAACACCATGAAGGAGTTACCGATCATGATCGTGATGATCATAACAATGATGGAGGTCTTTGCATTCTTGGCAAAGCGCATGATGTCGGGCGTGAACATAACGGAGCCGACAACGTAGGAGCCGACGCCCAGAGCAACGGCCTTCGCGAAGGTGATGGAGTCTTCCTTGACGAGAGCATTGATGCCGGCAACACCGCCGACGTCGTTGAACGCGCGGATGATGGAGATGAAGCCGAAAATCAGGACGATGGGCACGGCGATGTTGGAGAGCATGTTCATCCACTTGGTGCCCTTGGAGGCGGTGATGGTCATGCCGATGCCGGCGAGAATGCAAACGAGGATCGTGGGCATCCAAGAGAACAGACGGTGCGCGGAATCGCCGATGAGATAAGCGTCGATGGAGAACCAGCCGATGGTGGTGATAGCCACGATCAGAACCGGAACCCAGGTGCCGACTTGGCCGAAGCTGTAGCGAGCCATGAGACCGAAGCTCAGACCGCTCTTGGCAGCGATGACGCCCATGATGCAGCTGAGGACGGTGAGGATGGCGCTGGACACCAGAACGGCCCAGACCATGCTGTTGAAGGACAGGCTGACGCCAATGACGCTGCCGGCCTGCATGCTCGTCACGACGAACACATAGCCAAGAGAGATGACGAGCACGGAAAGGAAGGACTTGCGTGCGGTCGAAGGAACGGCAGTCTTACTGTACTCATCCGCGGTGGTTTCTACAGTAACATTCTTTTTTTCTTCCATTGCGAAGATAACCCCTTTCGTTTCGTTCAACCGTTGGTTTCCGCGTCAAACAAGGGCCCGGGATCCCGTTTATCGACAGGTAACGGCTGACAGTGCGCATGATAGGATAAATCGCAGTGAAATGCAAATGTAAAACCTTCCCCCAAGGGGATAGTTTACCAGAGGGAACGGCAGACCGCCATTGACAAAAAAGACCGCTTTTTCTCCGTGCAGCTTGCCTTTTTTGGAAAATCCTATATAATATATCTGTTATGAATATTTTTCTTTTGGACAACGATTATAAATACGCCGCCGAGCAGATGATGCTCATGCTCTTTCCCGGCGAGCGCCCGGTCTACCCGGCCTCCGTTCTGGATGACGGCGGCGCGCGCTGCGTTACGCTGCGGCTGCGTTACGGCAGAACGTACACAACGGCCATCTGCTATCTCACATACGACGGCAGGCATGCAAAAGCCTATGCCCGCATCCACACCGACCGGCTGGGCGGCGCGCTCGAACGCCCGCGGCAGGAACAGCGCCTGCTGAAGCTTGCGTTCTACCGCGCCGCGATCAGCCTCGGCGTGCCGAAGCCGGAGTGGGGCTGCCTTACCGGCGTGCGCCCGGCAAAGCTCCTCGCAGGGCTCATCCACCGGGATGGCCTGAGTGAGGCGGCCGCCGTGCGGATGCTGACCGGCACGTTCGATGTATCGAAGGAGCGCGCGTCTCTCGCGCTCGCCGCCGAGCGCGCCGCGGCAAAGGCGGAAGCAACGCTCGCGCCCGAGGATGTGTGCCTGTACATCGGCATTCCGTACTGCCCGACGCGCTGCGCCTATTGCAGCTTCGTGAGCGTGGATGCGCCGAAGCTTTTAAAAAGCATCCCGGACTATCTGGATGCGCTCGAGCGGGAGATGCGCTCAACGGCCGCGGCGGTGAAGGCTGCGGGGCGGCGCATTGTTGCGGTATACATCGGCGGCGGCACGCCGACGACGCTCACCGCGCCGGAGCTCGACCGGCTGCTCGCGGATACGAAGGCGTGCTTTGATCTATCCGCCTGCCGGGAGTTTACCGTAGAAGCCGGGCGGCCGGACACCGTGACGGAGGAAAAGCTCGCGGTGCTCGTTTCGCACGGCGTAGACCGCGTGAGCGTCAACCCGCAGACAATGTCGGACGCGGTGCTCGAGGCCATCGGACGGCACCACACCGTTGCCGAGGTGCGCGAGGCGGTGGCGATGGTGAAAAAGTTCCCGCAGCTCGCGTTCAACATGGATCTCATCGCGGGCCTCCCCGGCGATACGCCGGAGACCTTTGCCGAAACGGTGCGCGAGGTGATCGCGCTCGGCGCGGAGAACATCACGGTGCACACGCTTGCGCTCAAAAAGGGCTCGCGCTTTCTCACCGAGGGCACGGCGCTGCCGGACGGAAAAGCCGTCGGGGAGATGCTTGCCGCCGCGCGCGAAAGACTCGAAACAGCGGGGTACGCGCCGTACTATCTTTACCGGCAGAAGTTCATGTCCGGCAGCTTTGAAAACGTCGGCTGGACGAAGCCGGGATACGAAAATCTCTACAACATATGCATTATGGAGGAGCTCTGCGGCATTCTCGCCGTGGGTGCGGGCGGCTCAACGAAGCTCACGGCGCCCGGCGGCGTCGTAAAGCGCCTTATGGCGCCGAAGTATCCGCGTGAATATATGGATCGCATCGTGCAGACGTGCGCCGAGAAGGACGAGATCGTCCGCTTTTATAATTCCGAACCGAAAGGGACAAACTGAAAATGGCCTATTATCTTTCCGAGATCAATGAGCGCTGCCGCGCGGACGCCGCCGGCTTCATCGCCGCGTGTGATAAAATCTATGCCGAACGGCTGGAGCTCGCTGCTGACCGCATTATGGAAAACATGGAAAAGAGCCCGATCGTTTTGCTCTCTGGCCCCTCCGGCAGCGGCAAGACGACGACCGCGCTGAAGGTGTGCGAGGTGCTCGAGCGGCGCGGCGTGCGCACGCACAGCATCTCCATGGACAACTATTTCAAAACCGTCTCCCCGGAGACGACGCCGCGCACGCCCGAGGGCGGCTATGATCTTGAATCGCCCTTGTGCATGGACATGGAGCTTTTGAACGAGCACTTCTCCGTCCTCTCCGAGGGCGGGCGCATTCTCGTGCCGCGCTATGACTTTGTGCACCAGTGCCGCGATCTGGAGCCGAGCGCCTCGCTGCGCCTGAAGAAAAACGAGGTCGCTGTTTTTGAGGGCATCCACGCGCTCAACGACTCGATCACGCTCGTGCATCCCGAGGCCTTTAAGCTTTATATCAGTGCGCGCAGCAACATTCTGGACGATAACGGCGCGGTCGTGTTCAAGGGAACGTGGATGCGCCTCATGCGCCGCACTGTGCGCGACTATCTCTTCCGCGGCACCGCCGCGCAGCAGACGCTTGCCCATTGGGCGAACATCCGCCGCGGCGAGAAGCTGTATATTTCGCCGTTCAAGGACAAGGCCAATCTCCAGTTTGACTCCTCATTTGCTTACGAAGTGCCGGTGCTCAACAACACCGCCACCGACCTTTTCAACGCCATGCCTGCCGATACGCCGCGCTACAGCGAGCTGCAAAGCATCCTCCCGGCGTTCGAGCGCTTTGAGGACGTTTCGCCCGACCTGCTCGCCAAGGACTCCCTGCTGCGCGAGTTCATCGGCGGCGGAAAATACGCTTACTGATCTTACTGATTTTTTCTGACCCGCGCACCCGAACACATAAAGAGAAAGGACGCATACCATCCATGCCCCAGTTCCGAGACCCCAACGAAAAACGAGATTTCATGCTCAATACGCCCATTTCCAAGCTTGTGCCGAAAATGGCGCTGCCATCGATCGCGGGAATGCTCGTTACGAGCGCCTACAACCTTGCCGATACGCTCTTCGTGAGCCAGCTCGGCACCGACGCTACGGGTGCGGTCGGCGTGAACGGCTCGATCGATCTCATCATCATGATGGCGGGCTCGCTCCTCGCCGTGGGCGCGGCGAGCCTTACATCGCGTCTGCTTGGCGCAAAGCAGGACGAGCGCGCCCGCGAGGTGCTCTCCACGTGCTTTTTCCTTGCGCTTGCGCTCGGGACGCTCGTGCTCATTCTCGGCTTTGCGTATCAGGATCAGATACTGCGCCTTCTCGGTGCGAACGAGGATATCCTCCCGTATTCGGAGCAGTACTGCCGGTATATCCTGCTCGCGGCGCCATTCATGGCAACGAGCTTTGTGCTCAACCAGTGCCTTCGTGCCGAGGGGAGCGCTGTGTTTTCCATGATCGGCATGGTGGCGGGTGCGGTGCTCAACGTGGGGCTCGACCCGCTCTTCATCTTCACGTTCGGCTGGGGCGTTGCGGGCGCGAGCGCCGCAACGGCCATATCCAAGGTTGTGAGCTGGTGCATCCTCATGACGCCGTATCTCCGCAAAAAAACGCTGCTCACGATCCGCTTCCGGCAGTTCCGCCCGCGCTGGAGCGACGCCAAAGAGGTCTGCGCCATGGGCAGCGCGAGCTTTTTCCGCAACGGTCTCGGTACGCTCGCCGGGATACTGCTCAACCGCATCGCCGTTACCTACGGTACGAGCGCGCTCGCGGCAATCAACGTTGCCAACCGCATCACCATGTTCATGACGAGCGCCTGTCTCGGCTTTGGCCAGGGCTTCCAGCCCGTGGCGGGCTTTTCGTGGGGCGCGAAGCGGTTCGACCGCGTGCGGGAATCGTTCCGGTTTTCCATGATCGCGTGCGTTGCGGGCATCTCCGCCGTGGCGCTCGTTGTCGGGATATTTGCCCGGCCCATTCTGCTGCTCTTTACCGAGAACGACGCCGAGCTTGTGCGCATCGGCGTATTCTCGCTGCGCATCCAATGCCTCGCCATGCCGTTTCACGGCTTCGGCATCATTGTGAATATGCTCTGTTCCGGCATTGGGCGGGCGCTGCCGTCGCTGCTGCTGGGGCTGGCGCGGCAGGGCATCTGCTTTTTCCCAATATTGCCGGTCATGATCCGGCTCTGGGGCGTGTGGGGCATTGCGTCGGTGCAGGGCGCGGCGGATATGCTCGTGATGCTGCTTGCCGTGCCGATTGCCGTGCGTGTTTCGCGTGATATCCGGCGGCGGGAGGCCGAGCAGGGGGGAGAAACGGCTCCGGCGTAAGTTTTTTCGCCCCAATGCATGTTTATGCTTGACTTTTTTCTTTAGCAAATTATAATAAAAAAGTAATCTCAATGATAGAGGCGCGATCAACATCAGTACGCTTTCGTTGTCCGGCAGACACCGGGGAGGCGGAAAGGGGAGATCGCCGAAGGATTTCTCCGCTGTCTGGCGGGGGATACCTGGGACGCGGGAAAACATTCCGCGGACTGTCACTTCGGTGGAGAGCTGTCATTGCTGCGAATTTGGTATATTTTTATATTACTGATTTTGTATGCACAGCCGTGATCCTTCCACCGGGGATCACGGCTTTTTGCATGCGCGGGAGGTTTTCTCATGTTTTACGGTACCATCTGGGCGCTGCTGCCGCCGGTCGTCGCCATCGCTCTGGCGCTGATCACCAAGGAGGTCTATTCCTCGCTCTTTCTCGGCATCGTTGTGGGCGCGGCGCTCATCGCCGGGTTTGCGCCGGTCAAGACGCTGGACGTTATCATCAACGACGGCTTCATCGCCGGTGTGGCGGATGCCTGGAACGTCGGCATTTTCCTGTTCCTCATCCTGCTCGGCATCCTCGTTGCGCTCATGAACCGCGCGGGCGGCTCGGCGGCGTTCGGGCGCTGGGCGGAAAAGCACGTGCACACCCGCGCCGGCGCGATGCTTGCCACGTTCCTTCTCGGCGTGCTCGTCTTCGTGGACGACTACTTCAACTGCCTCACCGTCGGCAGCGTCATGCGCCCCGTGACGGACGGCCACCGCATTTCCCGCGCCAAGCTCGCCTATCTCATCGACGCGACCGCCGCGCCCGTATGCATGATCGCGCCGATCTCCTCGTGGGCGGCGGCGGTCTCCGGCATCGTGGACGAGAGCGTCATGTCCGGCACGGAGCTTTTTGTGCGCGCGATCCCCTGGAACTACTATAGCCTCCTCACGCTGGTGTTCATCGTCGGCCTCTCGCTCATGCAGTTTGACTACGGCCCCATGAAGCTGCACGAAATGAACGCGCGGCTCAACGGCGATCTCTTCACCTCCGGCGAGCGGCGCGACGACGAGGCGGACATGGTCGTTTCGCCGAAGGGCAAGGTCATCGACCTCGTGCTCCCGGTGCTCGTGCTGATCGCCTGCTGCGTCACCGGCATGCTGTATGTCGGCGGGTTCTTCTCCGGTACGTCGTTCGCCGCGGCCTTCGCCGGGACGGACGCCTCCGTCGGTCTGCCCTGGGGTACGCTCATCGCGCTTGTATTCACTGTGATCTATTACATCTGCCGCGGCCTTCTGAAGTTTAAGGAAGCCATGGAATGCACCACCAAGGGCTTTATCGCCATGGTCCCGGCGCTCCTTATCCTCACGTTTGCCGTAACGCTCAAGAACATGACCGGCATGCTCGGCGCGGCGGAATATGTGTTCGGCGTGATGCAGGGCGCGTCCCAGAGCCTTTATAACCTGCTTCCGGCGATCATCTTCCTGGTCGGCTGCGGTCTTGCGTTCTCCACGGGTACGAGCTGGGGTACGTTCGGCATCCTGATCCCGATCGTGACGGACGTGTTCCCCGCGGACAGCAAGCTTCTCATCATCGGCGTCTCTGCGTGCCTCGCGGGCGCGGTCATGGGCGATCACTGCTCGCCGATCTCCGATACGACGATCATGGCCTCCGCCGGTGCGCAGTGCGACCATTTGAACCACGTATCCACGCAGATCCCCTATGTTCTCACCGTTGCCGCGATCTCGTTCGTGAGCTACATCATCGCCGGGTTCGTGCAGAACGTGTATGTCTGCCTCGCCATCGGCGTCGCGCTGACGATCGCCACGCTCTTCGTGCTGCGCGCCGTGACGTCCCGCCGCGAGACGGTCAACACCTGAATAGATTCTTTTCGATACATCAAACGCGCCGGAGCATTGCCTCCGGCGCGTTTGACATTTTCTGATTTTTGTATCTTTTCTCCGGCGGAATTTTCGGTATAATGAGCTCAGCAAATAAAGAGGTGATCAACTGTGAGATATTGGGAAATTCTGGTTTTCTGCCTGGGCATATCGCTGGACGTATTCGGCGCGGCCGTGTGTCAGGGCGCGGTGCTCGGCGAGCTTCGCCGCCGCCGCGTTGCCGCGTACTGTCTCATCTTCTGCGCAGCGCAGGTTGCGGCGATGGGGATCGGGCGGCTTCTCGGCATGCTGCCGCGCTTCGCCTCGTACTACACCGTGGCGCAGGGGCTGTGGCATCTTCTCGGCGCGCTCATTTTCTTCGTGCTTGGCGCGTATCTGATCGTGAAGGCAATCCGCAAAAAGACCGTTTTTGAGCACCGCTCGGAGATTACCTATAAAAAGGTCGTCGGCACCGCCGTGCTCACGAGTCTTGATTCGCTGCTCGCGGGCGTCAGCTCCCGTTTTCTCGATGCGTACTGGCTCTCCTGCCTTGCTACGCTCTTCGGCGTAACGGCGGTGTGCGCGTTTGGCGGCGTGTCGGTGGGCTATCATTTCGGGTATTCGCAGAAAAACACCGCGTATTGGATCGGCGGCGTGCTGTTCCTTGTGACCGGCGCGGACGTGCTGATCCGCTCGCTGCTCTGACAGGGAGGCAAACATGGACAGCCGCAAGGATATGACCAAGCGCCTGATAGCCGACGGCTTCAAGGCGCTGCTGCTGCGATATCCCTTTGAAAAGATCTCCATCATGATGATCACGAACGAGGCCGGCATCCGCCGCCCGTCGTTTTATAACCACTTTCAGGACAAATACGATCTGCTCGCGTGGATCGTGGAAACGGATGTGGTCGCTCCGGCGGGCGAGCCGCTACGCCGCGGCGACGGCGTCGGTGCGCTGCGCACGATCTTTGCCGGGCTCGTGGAGAACAGCGCCTTTTACCGCAAGGCGTTCACCGTCACAGGCCAGAACGGCTTTGAGGACTCGTTCGCAGACGCGGTGCAGCGTCTGCTGCTGAAAAACGCCGTTCTCGCGCCCGCCGTAGGGCATGCGGAACTCCTTTCTGACAAAACGGTGGCGCGCTTTAACGCCATCTGCCTTGTTTCCACGGTGAAGCATTGGCTGGAAAGCTCCCGTGCTGCAAGCGTGGACGAGCTGGTGGATGCGTATCTCTATCTCGTCTCCCACAGCGCGTGGATGTGATATGAAAAATGGCTCTCTCGGACGAGGGAGCCATTTTTTATGGATTCACGAAAAGGTGCTTGCGGTTGTTGAAGTATGGAATGTTGATAAAAATCATGAAGAGCGAACCAGTGAAGCTTCCGGCGGCTTCGGCGGTGAAGGCCGACTGGCCGATAATGAGGCTTCCGATGAGCAGATAGAGCACCGTGCCTGCGGTACTGACGATGTACATCAGATAATACATCGGCCCTTAGTGCGGAATTTCGCCAGCGCTCTCTGCACGACCACCGCATACGCGGCGAGTGCAAGGCAGAAAACACCCATGACGATATCCAGCGGCTGCAGCGCGGGGAAGAAGGTGTAGACCATCTCGGCGCTCCCCTCATAATACGCACCGGTGAAGTACTTTACGGCTGTTACCAGATTAACGAGCATACCGGCCCATAGCTGGAAATAGATGATGAACTTGAACCATTTCATGCCGCGCTGGGGCGTTTCGATGACGCCGATTGCGGCGGCGGGATCGGGCGTACCCTGCGGCGGCATGGCCGACGCAACCGGAACATCCGGCGCCATGGGGACGGCCGGTGCGCTCTCTTCCGGCGCAGCGGAGGGGGCGGAAGCAGGAGCAAGGTTCGCGCCGCACTCGGGGCAGAATTTCACGTTGTCGGGGATCTTCGTTCCGCAGAATCGGCAATACATGGGGACCCCTCCTTTTGTTTATCTGTTATCTGTGGGTCAATTCCATATTCCTTCGTTGGCGGTAAAAAGCTCGTTGATGCGCTTCCGGAGCGGAGCAAGCTCCTCGCCCGCGAGATCGGGGTTTTCTTTATAAAGCTCCTCCGCAGCAGACTGCGTCGTCTGAAACATTTCCAGCGTTGCCAGATCAAACAGCCTGCCGTGCTGCGCTTCGCCCAGAATATCTCCGGCGCCGCGAAGATCAAAGTCTGCCCGTGCGATCTCAAAGCCGTCGTTGGTTTTGGTCAGCACGCGCAGCCGGTTTTTCGTGTCTTCGGATGTCGTATCCGAAACGAGGACGCAATAGCTTTTCGCCCGGCCGCGCCCGACGCGCCCGCGGAGCTGGTGGAGCTGCGAAAGGCCGAACCGCTCGGCGTTTTCCACGACCATGAGCGTTGCATTCGGCACGTCCACGCCGACCTCCACGACCGTGGTGGAAACGAGAATGTCCGTCTCCCCGGCGGCGAAGGCGGCCATAACGGCCTCCTTTTCCTTCGGCTTCATCCGCCCGTGAACGCACGCAACGGTCAGATCGGGGAAGAGCTTCTGCAGTTCCTCCGCGTGCTCGGAAGCGGATTTAAGCTTGTTCTCGCCCTCCTCGCCGTCCTCAACCTTCGGGCAGACAATAAACACCTGGTGCCCTTCCTCGACCTGCTTTCGGATAAAGGCGTTCAGCCGGTCACGGTAGCTTTCCGTTACGGCAAAGGTATCCACCTTTTCCCGCCCCGGCGGCAGCTCGTCGAGCACCGATACGGCAAGGTCGTGGAAAATGACCAGCGCAAGCGTGCGCGGGATCGGGGTCGCCGACATAACAAGAATGTGCGGATGCGAGCCCTTGTCATTCAGGGTTCCTCGCTGCGCAACGCCGAAGCGATGCTGTTCGTCCGTAACGGTCAGCGCAAGATTATAAAATTCAACGTCTTCGGTGAGCAGCGCGTGCGTGCCTACGACAACGTGACAGCTCCCCCCGGCAAGCGCGGCCTTTACTGCGCTTTTTTCTTTTGCCTTCATCGAGCCGGTCAGAAGAAGGACATTTATGCCGAAAGGCGCAAGCAGCTCCTGCAAGGTTTTCGCGTGCTGCTGTGCCAGAATTTCCGTCGGCGCCATGAAAGCGCTCTGGTATCCGGCCTTCCATACCGCCCACAAAAGCGCCGCGGCCACAAGCGTTTTGCCGCTGCCGACGTCACCCTGCAATATGCGCGACATCCGCTTGCCGGACGCCATATCATGCAGCATCTCATCCACGGCACGCCGCTGTGCGCCGGTGGGGGAAAAGGGGAGAGACGCAAAAAACTCCTCCATGGAGGGCGTGGGGATATACTGCCCTTTGACCTTCTGCTGTGTTTCCCGCATTTTCTGCACGGCGCAGGCGCGGACGAAGAGATGCTCAAAAGCAATGCGCCGCTTTGCAAGCGCCAGAGATTCCAAATCGGCCGGAAAATGGATGTTCCGGTATGTAAAGCCGACCTTCGCGAGTGCATACCGTTCGGTGATCTCCGCGGGCAGCAGCTCCGGCAGCATGTCGCCGCACTCGTCAAGCGCGCTCTCCACAGCGCTCACAACGAGCTTATTCGATATCCCGTGCGTCAGCCGGTAGAGCGGAAGGATCCGCCCCGTGACAACGCCCGCGCGATCCTCCCGCTCGAAAACGGGGTTAGTGAACGATTTGCGCAGCAGGTTCCCGCCCGCCTTGCCGTAAAAGATGTAGCTCTCACCGCGGACGAGCTGATCGCGGACATAGCTCTGGTTAAAAAACGTCACATCCGCGCTGCCGCTCTCGTCCACGATGCGCAGCTTCACGAGATCGAGCCCGCGCCGGACGCGCGTGAGACGAGGCTCCGTTGCGACCATGGCGCGCACGCACGCCGTCCCGTCGAGGGGAAGCTCGGCGATGGGGAGCACAACGGTGCGATCTTCGTAAGCGCGCGGGAAATCGTTGAGAAGATCGCCGAGCGTGCGCACGCCGAGACGCGCGAGAGCCTTCGCCCGCTGCTCGCCGATGCCTTTTATGTAACGGATATCCGTGGAAAGCTCCGGCACGATCTTCTCTCCTTTCAAAATTTTTTTATTCCGCGAGTGTTTCCCACTCGGCGTAAAGCGCTTCGATCTCGCTCTCAACGGCGTCCTTCTGCGCGCCGAGCTCAAGCAGCTTCTGGTAATCGGAGGCGTTTTTCTCCATTTCGGCTTCAATGTCGCGCAGCGACGCCTCGGCGCGCTCAATGTCGTGCTCGATCTTCTGACGGCGGCGGTCGCGGTTCGGCTCGGTCTTTTTCTTCGGCTTTTCCTCGCGTGCGGCGGGCTTTGCCGCTTTTGTTGATGCCTGAAGCGCCTCCTGCCGCGCCTTATATTCCCGCCACTCGGCAAAGCCGCCGCGGTAGTCCTCGATCTGCCCATCGTGCAGACACCAGATGCGCGTGGCGAATTTCTCAATGAACCAGCGGTCGTGGCTCACGAAGAGCAGCGCTTCGCTGTAGTCCATGAGCGCATCCTCCATCCACTCGCGTGAGAGAAGATCGAGATGGTTCGTCGGCTCGTCGAGCATGAGAAAGTTTATATCGTCCCGCATGAGGATGCAGAGGCGCAGACGGCTCTGCTCGCCGCCGGAGAGCACCGAAACGGTCTTGAACACGTCTTCACCCCGGAAGCCGAACGCCGCGAGACGGTTTCGCGCCGTTTGCGGATCACACTTTGCCTCCCAGAGCATCGTGTCCACCATGTTGCGCGAGGGATCCTCAAACCGCACAAGCTGCGGCAGGTACGCGCTCTTTACCGCGGGCCCCTGATGGATCCAGCCGCGGTCGGGCGTTTCCTCGCCGGTGATGCACCGGAGCAGGGTGGATTTGCCGGTACCGTTATCGCCGATGAGCGCGATGCGTTCGCCGGGCTCAATGAGCTCGTCGATCCCGGAGAAGAGCTTCTTCTCGCCGTAGGATTTTGCCACGTCTTCCAGCACAAGCACCTCGTCGCCGAAAAACTCCTTCTGCCGGAAGCGGATGGAGAGCTTTTTGTCCTCGCGCGGCTTTTCGGCGGTCTGGAGGCGCGCGATGCGCTTTTCCATGGAGAACGCGCGCTTGTGCAGCTTGTCCGCGCCCATGAACGCCCACAGATGCAGATCGTCCGCCGCCTTTTGCAGGTGCGCGATCTCCTTCTGGTTTTTTTCATACTGCTTTCGCAGTTCTTCATACCGGCGCTGCTTTTCCTCGGCATAGAACGTATAGTTGCCGTTATAAAACTCCGCCTTGCCGTTGACGATCTCTATGATGCGCTGCGCGATCTTATCGAGAAACCAGCGGTCGTGCGATATGGCGAGCACCGTGCCCTTGAAGTGCAGCAGATAGTCTTCCAGCCATTCGGTGGCGTGCATGTCAAGATGGTTCGTCGGCTCGTCGAGCAAGAGAATGTCCGTATCCTCCAGAATGAGCCGCGCCAGGTTGACGCGCGTTTTCTCTCCGCCGGAGAGCGAGTCGAAAAGCTGCTCGCGCATGGCGGGCGGAATGTCGAGCCCGTTGGCCACCTTGCTGCGGCGCACCTCGGCGTCGTATCCGCCGAGCGTTTCAAAGCGAGAGAGAAGCTCGTCATACTCGGAGAGGAGCGCACGGTCGCTCGAAACTGCCATGAGCTCTTCGAGCTTGCGCATCCGCGATTGCATCGCGTTGAGCCGCTCCTCGGCCGTGGCGAGCACGTCCTCCACGGTATACCCCGCCGGATAGTGCGGGATCTGGGATACGAGCCCGAGCCGCTTGCCGCGGGCAATATCGATCTCGCCCTTGTCCTCGGTGAGCTCGCCGACCATCAGCCGGAAAAGCGTCGTTTTTCCCGTGCCGTTGCGGCCGAGAATGCCGACGCGCTCGCCGTGCTGCACCTGAAACGTCAGCCCGTCGAGAATGTTGTTGTTGACCTCAAACGCTTTCGTGAGATCACGGACGGAAATGTCAATCATTGGAATAATACTCCATTACGGTTTGTAATACGGAATTGGCAACGCCGCCGGCCTGCAGCAGTCCGCCGCCGCCATGCTCAAGCATCACCGCGAACGCCACCGGCGCACCGGTGCGCAGATACCCGACGAACCAGGCGTGCGTCGTGCCGTCGCCGACCTCCGCCGTGCCGCTCTTGGCGCAGAGATCGAGCCCCGGGAACCGGTCGCGGCCATAGCCGTAGGCCACGTCGTAGCTCATGCAATCGCCGGTATACTCCGCCGTTGCCGCGTCCATGAGCACCGCGCCGCCGCCCACGCCGCCGCAGGCGAGCGTCGGCGTGACGGCGGTACCGCTGTTTGCGATGGCGGCGCACAGCCGCGCCATGGCATACGGCGTCACGAGATCGGTGTACTGCCCGATGCCGAGCCATGCCTCGTTGCCGCTACCCGCCTCGGCAGTCTCAACCTTGCCGGAGGCCGTGGCCGCGCCGTCGAGCATAAGAGACCCGGCCACACCGAGCCGCTGCGCCGTTTTTACGATCGTCTCGCTGCCGAGCTCGAGTGCAAGCTCCCCGAACGCGCAGTTGCAGGAGTTCGCGAGCGCCTGCTCGATGGTCTGCGGCCCGTGCCAGCCCGTGCATACGACCGTCCCGCCGGGGAGATCGAGGTATTGGTTGCAGGTAAACGTCCGCTCTGTGAGATCGGGGAGATTTTCCTCCGCGGCGATGAGCGTCACGAGCTTGAAAACCGAGCCCGGCGTAAATGTCCCTCCCGTGCAGCGGTTGATGAAAAGACCGTCGATGCTCGTGTCGGCCTCGCCGTTCGGGTCGTAGGACGGGGAGGAGACCATAGTCAAGATCTCGCCGGTCTCATAGTTCATCACGAGTACTGCGCCGCGCCGCCCCGCAAGCGCATTCCATGCAGCGGTCTGTAACCGCGTATCGAGCGAGAGCGCGACGGTCGCGCCGCCGTCGGGCGTGCCGTTGACGAAGGAGTATCCCGCAAGCTCACCGGCAAAGGAGGAGATCGCGCCGCTGATGTATCCGCGAAAGTCGCCGACGGCGTGCACCGACGAGAGGCGCACGGTAAGCTCGTCCGCGTAGCGCCAAGCGCCGTTTTCCGTCTGCGCAAGAATGACGCCGTTACGGTCAGTCAATGTGCTGCTTTTGAGCACGCCGTTTTGGTAAATGTGCTGATTGGCGCTGTAGGAAGCCCAGTCGCCGCCATGGAGCGCCAGCCGGACGACGAAAAAGCCCATGCCGAGCAGCAGCGCTGCGGCAAGCAGGAGCGCGATGGCGGATCGGTGTTCGATGCGCTTCATTTCACCGCCTCCTTTTTGCCTCGACGCGCGTTTTCAAAGGTCGTGCGCAGCGCAAAGCTGCCGCCGGAGCGCGTGTCTCCGGCCTTGATATACGCGAGCATCCCCCAACAGGAGATGAGGCTCGACCCGCCCTTGGATACGAACGGGAACGTCACGCCCGTGAACGGCAGCAGATCGAGCGAGCCGAACACGTTGAGCGCGAGCTGTGCCATGAAGATCGTGACGGTGGCGCACGAGGCGATGACGTAATACGAGGAGCGCCCCGCCGCCGCGCTGCGCACGGAGAAAACCGCGAGCAGCAGCAGCGAGAGAACGCAGCAAAGCCCCACGATGAGCCCCAGCTCCTCGCACACGACGCCGAACACCATGTCGGTGTTTGCGGCGAACACGTTCTTGAGCCAGCCCGCCCCTGCGCCGCGGCCAAAAAGGCCGCCCGCGGCGGTCGCGGACATCGTGCGCACCTGCTGGAAACCGGTATTCAGAGGATTCTCCCACGCATGGCCCCAGGTGGCAAACCGCTGCGCCACATAGGGCTTCACAGTCAAAACGAGCATCACCGCAAGCGCCGCGCCGCCGATGGCGAGAAAGAGCGTGGCAAAGCTCCCCGAGCGCATGAAGGAGATAACGAGGAAGCACACGAAGAATACAAGCGCCGTGCCGAAATCGCCCATGAGCGCGAGCGCGCCCACGCATACGGCGGAGAAGGCGATGAACAATATAAGGTTGCGCCGCCGGAACAGGCGGTCGAGCGTCGCCGCGCCTGCGTAGACGTAGGCGATCTTCACAAATTCTGAGGGCTGGAGCGTCTGCCCGGCAATGCTCAGCCAGTTTTTCGCGCCCCAGATCGTCTCGCTCAGCAGCAGATTGAGCGCGAGAAAGCCGAGCGCAGCAAACGCCATCGGCCAGCGCATTGCGCGCACCCGGCGCAGATCGCGCAGCCATACGCCCAGCGCAAAGAAGAGCGCGAGCGCGGCGAGAAACAAAAGGCATTGCCGCCCCATGCTCTCCGGCGCGGAGGAGCCGACAACGGAAAAGCCGATGCTCGTGAGAAAAAATGCAATTGTCTCCGGCTCAAACCCGCGCACGGAGATGCTCCGCATCACAAAATAGCAGAACCACTCCATCGCGAACAGAAGCCCGAACGCGAGCACGATATAGGCAAGCGCCGCGCCCTCCGTTGTGAAGAAAAACTGAAAGAGCAGCACGAGCTGGAAGCATACGAGCAGAAGAAGCGTCACCGCCGGCTGCACCTTGTGCCCGGTCACGGGGCGCTTGCGCTGCAAGGTGGCGCGCTGCGCATCGTCCAGCGCGAGAAAGTGCAGCTCCATCTCGCCGAGCCGGAGCGTATCGCCGCCGTGGAGCGGCGCGTCGCCGGTAACGGCCTCGCCGTTGAGCCATACGCCCCTGCCGCCATCGAGCGCGGAGAGTGTCCATTCGCCTGCGCCGGAGCGCTGAATGGCGGCGTGGCTTCGCTCGATCCCCTCGCCGGTGAGCACGATGTCTGAGGCCTTCGCCCGGCCAAGGATGCACTCCCAATGCTCGATCGCGCGCGATGTGCCGTCCGGCAGCTCCAGATAGCCCCAGACCTCCGGTACGTACCTTTCGCTCAGCATCGAGCGCGCGCAGCGCACCACGATCCAAACGGCGAAAAACGCGAGCACATACCCGGTATATTGTAAAAAAGCGGTCTCTGTCATGCATTCGCTCCATAAAGACAATAATACAAAATATATTATATCATTTTTCTTGCCGCGAGAAAAGAGTTTTGCTATAATATCTGCGAACAAATCGCGCCTCGCGGCGGGAGGAACTGCCATGAACGGAAAATTCATCGTCATCGAAGGGCTGGACGGCTCGGGGAAAACCACGCAGCTGTTGGCACTTGCAAAGAATCTGCGCGCGCTCGGCTATGCCGTGGCGGAGACTGCGGAGCCGACGGCGAGCACGACCGGCGGACTCGCGCGCGATGCGCTCTCCGGCTTCACGCCGCGCACCGGTGCGGAGATCGCGGCGCTCTTCATGGCTGACCGCGTGGCGCACAACGTAAACCCCGTCAACGGCATCGGAAAGCTCCTCTCGGAGGGGCGCGTTGTCCTCTGTGACCGGTATTACTATTCCTCGCTTGCCTACCAGGGAACCGTGACCGACCCGGAATGGGTATTTCATATCAACATCGACTGCCCGGAGATCCGAAAGCCCGATCTCTGCGTTTTTCTCGATCTTGATGATGAGGAGTGCCTGCGCCGCATGGAGCAGGGGCGATCTTACCGCGAGATCTACGAGAACGAAAACTCCCTGCTCGCCGTGCGCCGGCGGTACTACGAAATCTTCCGGCGGCTCGAGCACCGGGATAAGATCTGCATCGTAAACGCCGCCCGCACGCCCGAAGAGGTCGCCGCGGACGTACTTTCCGCCGTAAAATCGGTGCTGGACTGATTTTTTGCATTGACAAGGCCACATACCCTGTGATATGATACTCGAGCGGTTTGGAGAAGTACCCAAGTGGCCGAAGGGGCTCCCCTGCTAAGGGAGTAGTCGGTGATGAGCCGAGCCCGGGTTCAAATCCCGGCTTCTCCGCCAAAAACAGACGCCTTTTGCGAAAGCAAAAGGCGTCTGTTTTTTTACAAAAAGGCGGGCAGCTCCGTTTGTGGGGCTGCCCGCTGATACTATATTTTTATGCTTATTCCATGCCCGGCACCTTCGGGAGCGTGGCGATGCTCTGTGCGAGCTCCTCGTCGGTGGGGATGTAGTCGGTCATCTTGCCGTCGTTGAACGCCTGATAGGCGGTCATGTCGAAATAGCCGGTGCCGGTCAGACCGAAGAGGATCGTTTTCTCCTCGCCGGTCTCGCGGCAGCGGATGGCTTCGTCAATCGCTGCGCGGATGGCGTGGCTGCTCTCCGGCGCGGGGAGGATGCCCTCGATGCGGGCGAACTGCTCCGCGGCCTCGAACACGCTCGTCTGCTCCACAGCGCGCGCTTCCATATACCCGTCGTGGTAGAGCTGGCTCAGCACGCTGCTCATGCCGTGGAAGCGCAGACCGCCTGCGTGGTTGGGGGAGGGGATGAAGCCGCTGCCGAGCGTGTACATCTTCGCGAGCGGGCAGATCTTGCCGGTATCGCAGAAGTCGTAGGCGTAAACGCCGCGCGTGAAGCTCGGGCAGGAGGCGGGCTCAACGGCAATGAAGCGGTAGTCGGCCTCGCCGCGCAGCTTCTCGCCCATGAACGGGGCGATCAGTCCGCCGAGATTGCTGCCGCCGCCGGCACAGCCGATGATGATATCGGGCTTCACGCCGTATTTGTCGAGCGCGGTCTTGGTCTCAAGACCGATGACGCTCTGGTGCAGCAGCACCTGGTTGAGAACGCTGCCGAGCACATAGCGGTAGCCGGGATTCGTCGTTGCGACCTCGACAGCCTCGCTGATCGCGCAGCCGAGCGAGCCGGTCGTGCCGGGGTGCTCGGCGAGGATCTTCCGGCCAACTTCCGTTTCCATCGAGGGGGAGGGAGTCACGCTCGCGCCGTAGGTGCGCATGACCTCGCGGCGGAACGGCTTCTGCTCATAGCTGATCTTCACCATGAACACCTTGCAGTCCAGCCCCAGATACGCGCACGCCATCGAGAGCGCGGTGCCCCACTGGCCGGCACCGGTCTCGGTCGTCACGCCCTTGAGGCCCTGCTTTTTCGCGTAGTACGCCTGCGCGATGGCGCTGTTGAGCTTGTGGCTGCCGGAGGTGTTGTTGCCTTCAAATTTGTAGTAGATCTTCGCGGGCGTGTTGAGCGCCTTTTCGAGACAGTAGGCGCGCACGAGCGGCGAGGGACGGTACATTTTGTAAAAGCCGCGGATCTCCTCCGGGATGGGGATGAAGGCGGTGTCGTTATCGAGCTCCTGCTGCACGAGCTCATCGCAGAATACGCCGCCGAGCTCCGCGGCGGTCATGGGCTTGCCGGTGCCGGGGTTGAGCAGAGGCGCGGGCTTGTTCTTCATGTCCGCGCGGAGATTGTACCATGCCTGCGGCATATCGGCTTCGTCGAGATAGATCTTGTAGGGGATGTTTTTGTTTTCCATGATGTTTTGCTCCTTTTCTGTCGGTTTTCTTTTCTGGAGCAGAGACAGGAAAAAAGAAAAAGCTCTTGTCTCTGCAAATGCAGGGACAAGAGCTTGGATAAACTCCTGCGGTACCACCCGGCTTGACGCTTTCGCGCCCACTTAAACGCACGGTTCATGCGCCGGCCTTATGATAACGGACAGCCAACTCCGTCGCCCATACTCGGGAAGAATCCCTTTCTGTTTGCCCTCGCAAGGCCATTCACCCGCGGAAACCTCTTACCGCATTCACACCATCGGCGGCTCTCTGAAAGACGTCTCATTGGCGGGCTACTTATCTTGCTCTTCGGTTTGATGGGAGCACTTTAGCACCAAAAGGCGATAAAGTCAATACCCTTTTTGAAAAAAATTCAATCCAGTGTGATGCCGTCGATCTCCTCGGTCAGCACGGCGATCTCGTCGATGATGTCGGAGATGTAGGCGATCGTGTGCTCCAGAGCGTCCGGCGTGGATAGGTCGATGCCGGCGATCTCGGCGAGACCGAGCGGGCCGCGCGTGCTGCCCGCTTCGAGCATCGCACGCCAGCGCGCCACGGCGCTCTCGCCCTCGGCGGCAATGTTGAGCGCCGCCTGCGTCGCGAGCGTGAGACCGGCACTGTAGGTGTAGGAGTAGAGGCCCATGTAGTAATGCGGCTGACGCATCCACGTGAGCTCGCAGCCCTCGGTCAGCTCTACGGCGTCGCCCCAGAACGTTTCGAGGTTCTTGCGGAAAATGCCGGAGAGCGTTTCGGCGTTCACCGCGCCGCCCTGCTCGATGATGTTCATCGCCTCGCGCTGGTACCACGCCTCGCGCAGATGCGTGACAAAATTGTGGTAGTACGTATGGCCGATGAGCGAGGAGAGCACCCAGCGGCGGAAGCGCTTGTCGGTGTCCTTGCGCAGAAGATCCTGCGCGAGCAGCAGCTCGTTCATCGTCGAGGGCGCTTCGATGAGATAGGGGGTGACGTTCGTGTCGAAGAGCGACTGCGCGCCGTTGCACAGCCGGAAGTGCCCGGCGTGACCGAGCTCGTGCGCGATCGTGAACACGTCCGCCATGCGGTTGTTCCAGCTGAGCAGGATAAACGAATTGCAGCCGTAGGGCGAAGAACAGAAGCCGCCCGTCTCCTTGCCGGCGTTGCGCGCAAAGTCGATCCAGCGCTTGTCGTACGCCTCGTCCACCATGTCGGCGTAGTCCTGCCCGAGGACGGAAAGCGCGCTGCGGACATACTCGCGGGACTCCTCGATCGTGACGCGCGGGTCAAACTCCGCGTCGAGCGGCAGCTTGAGATCGGCGAAGGTCACGCGGTCGAGCTTGTTCATCTTCCCGACGAGGCGGGCGTATTTGCGCATCGCGGGCGCGAGCTTTTCGGTGATGAGATCGATTTGCCGGTCATACATCTCGCGCGTGACGTGGTCGGCGAAGAGGTCGGCTTCAAACATGTCGGCAAAGCCGCGCTGATGGGCCATGATGCGCTGCTGCGTGAGATAGGTGTTGTAGGTGGCGGCGGTCGTGTTCTCGTATTGGCGCAGCTTATCGGAGAACGCGCGGAACGCCGCACGGCGCACGTCCGTGTCGGCTTCGTACTCATACTCGTCCTCGAAGAGCGAGTAGCCGAGCGGGTATTCCTTGCCGTTGACGGTGAAGGAATCAAACTTCATGTCGGCGAGCTTCGTCATGTGGTAAATGTCGTAGGGCGCGTTGAATACCGGGCTGAGCGCGGCGAGCACCTTTTCGGTCTCAGCGCTTAGACGGTGCGGCTTCTCGCGGAGGATCTCCGCAAGATAGTGCTTCGCGCGCTCGGTCTTGCCCATGGCGGCGCGGATGAGCTCTTCGGGCGCGTCGGCGATCTCGCTTTCGATGAAGGAGAGACGGCTCTCCACCTCGGCGGCGAGCGCGGACAGCTTCGCGTCCTTCTTCTGCGCTTCGGTGTCGGTATAGTCTACCGAAACGGCGAGACTCGTATAGCTTGTTGTCTGGTAGAGCAGGATTTCCAGCTCTTCATAGAGCGCGAGGCATTCGGCAATGCTCTCCGGCGTCGTGAGCGCATTTTTGTACGTTTTCTCGAGCGTATCGGCGAGCGCTTTCATCTTCTCGACCGCCGCTTCAAAATCGGCTTCCGTGGCAAAGATCAGCGAGAGATCCCATGTCTCATTGACCGGCACGTCTTTTCTGGCGTTAAGCTTCAAGTATATATCCTCCTATGGCTTTTTCGAAATCAAATCCACTTTATGCCCCGCGGCAGTTTTTGTCAACGTTCATTTGCGTTTTGTGAAGCAAGGTAGAGAAGGAAGGCGTCGCGCGGCTTTCGAAAGTCGTACCCGGTCTTGTCGCGGATGCGGTCAAGGCGGTACTGCACGGTGTTCCGGTGGAGATAAAGCGCTTCCGCGCAGCGGCGGAGATCGCCATCCTGCGCAAAGTAGATGCGCAAAAGCGCCTTAAAGTCGCGCGTCTCTTCCGCCGTACACTCGGCGAACGTCGTCACCTCCAAATCGCGCAGCAGCGCGCGGGGAATACTCTCGGCGAGATATTCGAGCGACACCTGGTCATAGAAAAATACCCGCCCGCCGGTGCCGGTCGCGCACGCCGCGCGCACCGCCGCGCGCGCTTCGCGAAAGCTGCGCCGTGCCGGAAGAACGCCCTCGGCCGTGCCGCCGATGCCGCCGGCCATCACTGCGCCGCAGCGGCTCTCCGCCTCGGCGCAGAGCGTCCGGGCGAATGTATAAAGCTCCTCGCGCCACACGCCGCACAGGAGCAGCACGAGCTCCCCGTGCAAAATGGCGCAATGGCCGCCCTGCCCGGGGAGATGCATCCGGCGGATGTGTGCGAGCAGCTTCTGCCCGCCGAGACCGGCGAGCGATTCCGCCCCGGCCTCGGCAGCGGGACGCAGCAGCACGACGGCGCAGGCGCTCTCCATGGGAAAGCCGAGCAGCCGCCCCTGTTCGGCAAGCTCTTCGGCGGGGACGCTCTCCTCCAGAAAGAGCGCTTCGAGAAAGGCGTCGCGCGCGCTGTCCATCTGTGCGAGCCGCCGCCGCTGCCGGAGACTTTCGAGCATGATCTCCATCAGCCGCTGGATGACCGCGCCGAACACCGAGATCTCCGCCGGATCGCCCGTGACGCCGATCACGCCCTCAACGCGCCCGTCGAGCACGACCGGGAGATTGATGCCGCGCTGCACGCCGTGCGCGGGATCGTCCTCCCATACCGTGAGCGAGTCGCGGCGGTTTTCTATAAGCCGCCGCGCCCCTTCGTGCACGGTGCCGATGCGCGCCTTGTTTGTGCTTGCGAGGATCACGCCGTCATTCTCTATAATATTGACGTCGTGGCCGATCGTCCGCTTCATTTCCGTTACGATGCTCATGGCATCCTGCGGAGAAAGATCCATGGTGCGAAACCGTCCTTTTTGTAAAAGTTAAAAAAATTATAGCATAGATTTATAACATTTACAATATAAATGGCACTATACTTATCTCATAAAAGAGCTTCAGGAGGTATGCATACCATGAAAATCGTTATTCTGGACGGATACACCGAAAACCCCGGCGATCTGAGCTGGGCCGAGCTGGAAAAGCTGGGCGAGGTCACGATCTATGACCGCACGCCTTACGAAGACGCGGAGATCATCCGGCGCATCGGCGATGCGGAGATCGTCCTCACGAACAAGACGCCGATCCGCCGCGCGGTACTCGACGCCTGCCCGAGCATCCGCTTCATCGCGGTGCTTGCGACCGGCTTCAACATCGTCGACATCGACTACACCCGCGAAAAGGGCATCCCGGTTTCCAACGTGCCGAACTACGGCGGTTACTCTGTCAGCCAGTTTTCCATCGCGCTCATGCTCGAGTGCTGCCTGCACATTGGCCACCACGACCGCACCGTGCACGAGGGCAAGTGGGAGAATAACCCCGACTGGTGCTACTGGGATTACCCCCTCATCGAGCTGGCCGGCATGACCTACGGCCTTCTCGGCTGCGGCCGCATCGGCTACCACACCGCAGAGGCGGCGAAGGGGCTCGGCATGCACGTGATCGCCTTCGACAAGTACCCCTCTCAGGCGGCGAAGGATCTCGGCGTGGAGTTCGTGGAGCTCGACGAGCTGTTCGCCCGCTCCGACGTTCTCGGACTGCAGATGCCGCTCATGGATTTCAACACCGGCATCATCAATAAGGAAAACATCGCCAAGATGAAGGACGGCGTTATCATCATCAACAACAGCCGGGGCCAGATGGTCGTTGAGCAGGATCTTGCCGACGCGCTAAACTCCGGCAAGGTCGCCTTCGCCGGTCTGGACGTTGTGTCCACCGAGCCGATCCGCGGCGATAACCCGCTGCTCAAGGCGAAAAACTGCATCATCACGCCGCACATGTCCTGGGGCTCCAAGGGCAGCCGCCAGCGCATCATGGACTGCACCGTGGAAAACGTGCGCGCCTACCAGAGCGGCGAGCCGGAGAACGTAGTCAACAAATGAACACGCTGCGCGAAGACGCAAAGTATATCTATACCCGCGCTATTGAAGCCGTGCTGCCGGACGAAGCCGTCCGGCGCGCGCTCGCCGGGCAGAATTTCCCGGGACGCGTGATCCTCGTCGCCGCCGGAAAGGCGGCGTGGCGCATGGCGTCGGCGGCGAAGGCGGCGCTCGGCGAGAGGATCGAAACCGGCATCGTCATCACAAAATACGGCCATGTGCAAGGCCCTGTCCCCGGCATCCTCTGCCGGGAGGCGGGGCACCCCGTGCCGGACGAAAACTCGTTTTCGGCTACGCGTGAAGCGCTCTCGCTCACCGAAAACCTCACCGCGGATGACACGGTTTTGTTCCTCCTCTCCGGCGGCGGCAGCGCGCTTTTTGAAAGCCCGCTCGTGCCGGACGCGGAATTGCAGGACATTACTGCGCAGCTCTTAGCCTGCGGCGCGGACATCGTGGAGATCAACACGATCCGCAAGCGCCTTTCGGCGGTGAAGGGCGGCCGGTTCGCGCGGCACTGCGCCCCGGCGCACGTGTTCGCCGTGATCCTGAGCGATATCGTCGGCGACCCGGTGGACATGATCGCCTCCGGGCCGGTATCGCCGGACTCGTCCACGTGTGCGGACGCGCTCGCTGTTGCGGAAAAGTACGCTCTCCGGCTGAGCGATCGTGCGCAGGAGCTTCTCACGTGCGAGACGCCGAAAACGGCGGACAATGTCATGGTGCGCATTACCGGCAGCGTTCGCGAGCTGTGCGCCGCGGCGGCGACAGCCTGCCGCGAGCGGGGCTATGCGCCGGAAATCCTCACCGACTGCGAGCAGGGTGTTGCCCGCGAGGTCGGCGCGCGCCTTGGCGCGCTGGCGCGGGAACACGCCGCGGCGAACACGCCCCGCGCGTTTATCCTCGGCGGCGAAACGGTCGTCCGGCTCACAGGAAACGGCAAGGGCGGGCGCAACCAGGAACTGGCGCTTGCCGCTGCCGCAGAGATCGCAAACCTTCCGAACGCCGTCGTATTTTCCGTCGGCTCCGACGGTACGGACGGGCCGACGGATGCCGCGGGCGGTCTTGTAGACGGCGGCACGGTAGAACGCCTTGCTGCAGCGGGAAAGACCGTGGCGGACGTGCTTACGGACAACGACGCCTACCACGCGCTGCGCGCCACCGACGATCTCATCATCACCGGCCCGACCGGGACGAACGTGAACGACTTCGCCGCAGCGCTCGTCCGCTGACAACGAACAACGAAATATTATCTGCCTCCCAATCTGGTTACATAAAATTATCGCAATTTGGTAATTGTATGTAACCAGATTTGCATGTACACTACCCTCAGCTATAAGACATTAAGGGAGGTAGATTCCTTTGAACGGGAAAACAAAACAGATCGTAACGGCGGCGCTTTTTGCCGCGCTCACGTGTGTGGCGACCATGGTGATCAAAATTCCCTCGCCGATGGACGGATATCTGAATCTCGGCGACTGCGTGGTGCTCGCCGCCGGATGGATGCTCACGCCCGGCTATGGCTTTGCGGCTGCGGGGCTCGGCTCGGCGCTTGCGGATCTCTTTTCCGGGTACGCCGCCTATGCGCCTGCCACATTCGTTATCAAGGGCCTCATGGCGCTCATCGCCTTTTATGGCTTTAAGGCGCTTCACGGTAAGACCGGCAATCTTGCGGCGCGTATTCTGAGCGGCGCAGCGGCAGAGGTGTGGATGGTTCTTGGCTACTATGTGTTTGAAGGCTGCCTGTACGGCTTCGCGCCGTCGGCGGTGAACGTTCCGGCAAACGGCGTGCAGGGCGCGGCGGGACTCATCCTCGGCGTGCTGCTCGTGAAGGCGCTGGAAAAGAGCCGGATTATGCAAAAGGCGTGAAAGGGGAAAAAGTCATGACGGTATATGAACAGACGGCGGCGGCCGCCGCCGAAATTTGTGAGAGAGCCGGGCTGAAGCGCGGGAGCATTCTCGTGGTCGGCTGCTCCACGAGCGAGGTCGTGGGATCGAAGATCGGCACGAATTCCAGCGTTGAGACAGCGGGGGAGATCGCCCGTGCGCTTCTCGATGTGACAAGGAGCCGCGGTATTTTCCTCGCGGTGCAGTGCTGTGAGCACTTGAACCGCGCCATCATCACCGAGCGCGCGGCGGTGCCGGGCGCGGAGATCGTGAACGTTGTCCCGCAGCCGAAGGCGGGCGGCTCGCTCGCCACGCAGGTGTACGCCGCGCTGGAGGAGCCCGTCGCGCTTGAGGAGATCAAAGCGGATGCCGGGCTCGACATCGGCCTTACACTCATCGGCATGCACCTCAAAAAGGTCGCCGTGCCGGTGCGGCTCGAAAACCACACGATCGGCGCGGCGATGGTCGTTGCGGCGCGCACGCGCCCCAAATTCATCGGCGGCGCGAGAGCAATGTACGACGAGACCATGCTGTGAGAAACATAAATTCAAAGCACATAAAAAGCTGCAATGCGGGAGCTGTGACACTTCCGCATTGTTTTTCTATATTAGTTTTCCTTGCGTCGATTGACAAGGGCACACGCGGTTCGGCCGGGCGGAAATGCCCTCATACGGCGTCAAAGCCCTTGAGAATACACAAAGTATTCCCTGCGGACTTTTCCTTGTCTGCGAGCATTTCTGCTCCGGCAGAACTGCTTCGCATCGGACAGCCTTGGATTTGAGGGATTTTTGTTCTTCTTTGTCTCGGCGGGCTGCCGCCCGCCGAGACAAA
>ENA-UOIY01001155-UOIY01001155.1-human-gut-metagenome-genome-assembly--contig:-P114-NODE-1155-length-31572-cov-11.816543_pt1 | contig 31572 bp, 29 predicted proteins | sample MGYA00242335_ERZ723882 | MGnify/ENA metagenome assembly ERZ723882
GTTTGCGAGCCGAGAGGTATTTTCTCCGACGCACATGTCGCCGGAGAAAATGATCGCAACTCTATTTGCGCCTGCGGGCGCAAACTCTGCGAGGCTTTTTTTGACTGCCTGGGCATATAAAATCAGGGATTTTGTTCACTCCGCAGGTTATGTATAGGATTTATCCACCTGAATAATGCACCGGCAGTCCGGGTGGCGCTCCTCCACGGCGGCGCGGACGGTTTTGCGCACGTCCTCGTCCGAGAGCTTATACGAAAACGGCACGAGCACATCGAAAACAAGATTCGTCCGGTGCTTTCCCGGCACCATGCGGAAATCGTGCAGACTGAGCGCGGGATCGATCCCCCGCAGAAGCTGCACCGTTTCCTCGCGCAGCTCCGCGAGCCGTTCATTCTTTGTATCGACCGGGTCCATGTGGATCACGGAGAAGCAGCCGAGCTTGTGGTCCAGCTCGCTCATCGCGCGGTCGATCACCTCGTGGAGCTCGTAAATATTTCCCTCGCCGTCCACCTCCGCGTGGAGCGACACATGGCAGCGGCCGGGGCCGTAATCGTGGATGACGAGATCGTGAATGGCAAGAATTTCCGGGTACGACAGCACGATCTGCCGCACCTTTTCGGCAAGCTCCGCGCTCGGCCGCTGGCCGAGGAGCTGCCCGAGCGTTTCCTTCCCGCCCTCGTATCCGGTCTTGAGCAGAAGCCCCGCAACGACGATGCCGGCGTAAGCATCGAGATCAAGCCCGGTAAACTTAAAAACAAGCAGACACACGAGCGTGAGCGCCGTGGAGATCGTGTCGTTGAGCGCATCCGCGCCGGACATTTCCATCGTCGTCGAGCCGATCTTCCGCCCGATCCGCCGGTAGAACACCGACATATAGACCTTCACAAGGATGGAGAGCACGAGCACTGCGACCGCCGCCCACGTAAACTCCATCGCCTCCGGGTGCAGCAGCTTGCCGGCAGCGCCGCGCAGCGCGTCGAGCCCGGCATAGAGGATAAGCCCCGCGACAACGAGCCCCATCACATACTCGATCCGCCCGTGGCCGAACGGATGCTCGAGATCGGGCTTTTTCCCCGACAGGCGGAAGCCGACGAGCGTGAGTGCACCGCTGCCGACGTCGGAGAGGTTGTTCATCGCGTCCGCCGTGATCGAGACCGACCCGGCGAGCGTGCCGACGACGAATTTGGCCGCGGCCAGCAGGATATTGAGCGCGATGGCGACCGCCGAGCAGAGCGTGCCGTAGGCGGCGCGGACGCGGGGATCGTCCGTATGGCGGCTGTCTCGAATGAAAAGCCGCGCAAGAAGCTCGATCAAAGCGCGCTTCCTCCTTTATCCGTTCGTTGCGCCGACGGTCGGGTCGAGGATCCACGAGCCGCCGCCGAACGTCCACGTCATCTGCGGCACGAAGCGGAGCGTACTGTCGATCTTCTTCTCGGTGAAGAGCGGCGCGTCGTCGCTATAGGTCTCGGTTTCGATGACGAGCCGGTCGTAGACCTTGAGGAAGTTATCCATCGACTGGCCGTTGTCCGTGCCGGTCGTGAGCACATCGTGCGGCACGCGAGCGCTCAGATGAACGCCCTTATCCTGCAAGGTTTTGTTGATCGCGTCGCGCACGGCGATGGAGAAGTTCATGCAGAACGCCTCGCGGTTGAGGTTGGAGGCAATTTCGCGCGTGTACATGACCTCGGCGAGCGGATGCTCCACACGGGAGAGGATGATCTCGTCCACACCCATCGCCATGAGATCGGTGCAGAGCTCTTCAATATACGTGCGCACGTCGCGGTTCCAGAGATCGACCCAGCCGCCGGACTCGTCCACATAGGGCGCGCCCGTGCGGTCGCGCAAGGCAACGTCGGGGTTGGCCGAGGCGAGCAGCGTGTCCACAGCGCAGCAGATCTCCGCTGTAATCGTCCAGCCCTGCGCCTTGAGCTCGCTCAGATACGCCGTCGGGTCCCAGGTGCTGTTCGCGGCGTTGGACGACGCCGTCGCCACGCCGGACATCCACGCGAGCTTGCCGCTCTCGTCTTTCATTTCCAGCACGAGCCCCTTCACGCCGCTGCGCTCGGCCTCCTTGACCGCCGTGTCCAGTCCCGTGGCGTTCACCTTGGAGAACGGGACATAGTACCCGTTCAGATACTTGAGCCCCGCGCTGCTCGCGAGCGAAACGTTGGTGTAATCCGGCTCGGCGACCTGAACGGTAGCCGTAGCGTCCCCGGCATAGGGCATAGGGGCGGAAATGCCCTCCACCGTGTACCCCTGTCCGTTCTCCTGCAGCATCGGCACGACCATCTCCACGCCGTCGCGGTGGTAGACAACGTACTCCGGCAGCAGCGAGAACGTGAGCAGCAGCCCCAGAAACACCAGCACAAGGATCGTGAGCAGGATCGGCGAGCCGCTGCGCCCTGCGCCGCGGTGGCCGCGGTATACGCGGTGGCCCTTAATGATCATGGTTTTCGAGCGCGGTGATCATGTCCACGCGCGCGGCATGGCGGCCGCCGAGAAACTCCGTTGTGAGGAAAAGATCGACCATGCGCTTGGCAAGCTCAGGGCCGGTAACGCGCCCGCCGAGCGCGCACATGTTCGCGTTGTTGTGCGCACGGCACATCTCCGCGCTGAAGCAGTCGGACAAAAGCGCGCAGCGGATGCCGGGGATCTTGTTCGCCGCAAGCGACATGCCGATGCCCGTGCCGCACACGAGAATGCCCTTCTCATATTTCCCCTCCGCAACGCCGCGCGCGGCGCGCTCGGCGTATTCGGGGTAGTTGCAGCTCGCCTCGGAATAGGTGCCGATGTCCTCAAACCCGACGCCCTTTTCCTTCAGATGCGCCATCAGCTCCTGCTTGAGAGCATAACCGCCGTGATCGGATGCAATGACAATCATGTTGTATATATCTCCTTTGCTTTATCTTTTAAATTCTTCCAGTAAATTATTCCAGCGGCAGGAACGAAGCCTTTCTCTGCTCGAACACCGTGTAGTACCGAAAGCCGATGCTCCGCAGCAGCTCCGCACCCTCGCGGATGCCGATGGAAGCGTCCTTTGCCTCGTGGGCGTCGCTGCCGAGCGTGATGATCTCTCCGCCGAGATCGTGATAGAGCGCGAGCGCCGAGGCATTCGGGTAGCTCGTGTGGCCGGTGCGCAGGCCGGATACGTTGATCTCAATGCCGCGCCCCTGTGCGATGAGCGCTTCATAGATCGCCGCGAGCTCGTCGCGGCAGTTTTCCGCCGTGATCTCGGCGGCAAAGCCGTCGCGGTGCATATACCGGGACGTATACCCGATGTGCGCCATCACGTCAAAGTACGGAAACGCCGTCAGCTCCAGCAGCTCTGCAAGATACGCCCGGTTGAGCTGTATGCATTGCTCTTCGGATTCGTACGGATACTCATAAAAGTCCGGTTTCCCGCGCAGATTGTGCAGCGAGCCGAGGATAAAATCCAGCCCCGGCTCCATCGCGGCTTCCTTCGCCGCTTCCGGGTCGTGGTTCGCCTCGCCGAGCTCGATGCCGCAGCGGACGGTAATGCCCTCCACGGGGTTTTCGCGCACATCCGCCCAGGCCGCGCGCAGCACGTCCTTTCGCGTCTCCCAGCGCAGATCCCCGAGATCGCCGAAATCCATGTCGATATGGTCGGTGAAGCACACGGCGCTCATGCCGTGGTCGCGCGCCGCCGCCGCCATTTCGCGCAGCGGCGTGTGCGAATCCGGCGAGCTCTGGCAATGAATATGCTGATCGATATAAATCATCGTTATTTCTCCTTTTCAAGCGCGCTGGCAAGCGCGGCGCGTCCCGCCGCAAGCCGGTCGTTCCATTGTTCCGTGCCCGGCGCTTTCGCCTCGATTGCCGCTTCGAGTGCGGCGGCAATATCTCCGCCTTGTTCCGAAGGGCGGTACGGTATGCCGCACTCAGCGGCAAACGCCGCGATGCGTCCGTCGCCGTCGATGCCAAGCACGGGCGTTCCGGCGAGATACGAGAGCGTAAGCGCGTGCAGCCGCATGGATACCGTGAACTGCGCCGCGGCAAAAAGCCGTGTGAGCGCCGCCGTGTCCTCCGGCGCGGCGATCGCCTCGCCGCCGGTCTCTGCCGCCAACGCGCGGCAGAGCGGCAGATCCTGCCGGACGTTCATGGCGGCATAGCGCACCTTCCAGCCCCGCTTTGCACCCAGCGCCGCGGCAGCGCGGGCATACTCCGCCGGGAACGGCGGCGCGCCGCGTCCCTGCCGGGGGCAGACGAGCAGGACATCCTCCTTCGGTGCGGCGGATACGTCCGTTTCCAGCGCGCCGTCCGCGCCGAGCACGAGCTCCGGCGCTTTCACGCCGTGTTCCCTCGCCGCGGCAAGGCTCTCTCTCTCCCGAAAGACGATCGTATCGGCGCATTCGTTCAGCGCCGCGGCGCACTTCTCCCAGCCGCGTACTGAGAGCGGGCCGAGCCCCACGCCGTACAGCAGCGTGCGGCAGCCGCGGCGTTTTCCCTGCCGCAGCAGCGCGAGATCGTAGGCAAGCGAACGGCGGGACGTCGCGTCCTGCAAAAGATTTCCGCCGCCGAAGATAAGTGCGCGCGCATTTTTCATCCGGTGCGCAATGGCGGGAAAGCGCAGAAAATACAAGCTGTCAACATCAGACCGGCGCGCCGTCTCCTTCGCGCGGCGCGAGAGCACCGTGACGGCACACTCCGGCGCGGCGGCGCGGACATCGCGCAGAAGATTTTCGAGCATCAGCTCGTCGCCGCGGTTGCCGCCGCCGTAGGCTCCGGCGATCACGACCTCCCGCCGGGGCGAGAGGACGGCGCGGCATATCTCTCTTTCGCGCTCCGCCATGGCGGTAAGGGAAAACTCCCGTGCCGTCCGCTCGCGGAGCGCCGCGCCGAGCTTCTGGCGCAGCGCCGCATCATGCGAGAGCTTTAAAATGTCTGCCGCGAGTGCGGCGGCATCGCCGGGAGCAAGGAGAAGGCCGTGAACGCCATCCTCCACAAGCTCCGGCACGCCGCCCACGGCGGTTGCGATGACCGGGACGCAAAATTTTGCCGCATCGGTGAGCGCGTAGGGAAACGTCTCCGAAAGGGACGTAAGAAGGCAGATATCCAAACTCGCGTAAAGCGCGTCTGTGTCGCTGAGCCAGCCGGTAAAGTGGACGCGATCGGAAACGCCGAGCTCCCTTGCGAGCGCGCGGAGCGCTTCCTCCTCCGCGCCGGTTCCGGCAAGGATGAGACGGAGCCGCGGCTCCTCCTTTGCAGCGGCGGCAAAGCCGCGCAGCATCGTGGAAAGGTCTTTTACCGCATCGAACCGCGCGGCAGTTCCCGCGAGAATATCGCCCGGCGCGGCGGGGATGCCGTGCGCGGCGAGAAAGTTCTCCCGGCTCGCCTCCGGGAACGGCGCATTCATATCCACGCCGTTATAGATGGAAAAAAGCATCCCGCGCCGGAACCCGCGGGCGGCGTATTGTTCGCGCATCGCTTTTGAAACACATACAAGTGCGTCCATGTGCCGAAGCGCCAGAGCGTTGAGCGTGCCATAGACAAGGCGGGAGAGCGGGCGGTGCAGATAGTCGAGCCGGTGATCGCTGTGGATCGTCGATACAACCGGCACGCCGAGCGAGCCCCGGAGCAGCGCCGCCGTCAGATTGGCGCGGCTTCCGTGGCAGCGGACGAGATCAAACCCTTTGGAACGGATGAAGCGCCGCGCCTCGCGAAGCTGCGCGAAAAAGCTGCCGGTGAGCGTTTTGCAGGGAATGCCTCGCTCGCGCGCGCCGTCGGCAAGGACGCCGCCGCCCAGACAAAGAAGCTGCGCCCGGCCGGTTTTGCTCAACTCGCCGAGCAGCCGGAGCACGTGGGTTCGCGCGCCCCCGGCGTCGCCGCCGCTGATGAGATGTACGGTTTTCACGCTCGGCTCCTTTCGCCCTCCCGGACAAATTCCGCGGCCTGTTGTCTTGCCGTAGAGCAAAGAGATGTGCTATACTAACATGGAATAAATATTATAACCCATTTCCAAGGGAGTGGCAATACATGACCCAAATATTCCTTGTCCGCCACGGCCAGTCCGAGGGCAATCTTTTTCGCCGCGTGCAGGGGCAGACCGACGTGGATCTCACCGCCGACGGCAAAGCCCAGCTTCCGTATCTCACGAAGCGCTTTGCCGAAACGCCGCTCGCCGCCGTCTACACCAGCCCCCTTCGCCGCGCGGAGGAAACCGCCGCCGCCATCGCGGGCGGGCGGGACATCCCCGTTTTTGTGGACAAGCGCCTCATCGAAATGTGCTTCGGCGCGTGGGAGATGCGGCCCTGGGGCGAGGTGAATTTCGAATCGCCGGAGCTCAAGCGCGCGTTTCTCCACGATCCCGAGCGCTGGCATGTGCCGGGCAGCGAAGCGCACACCGCGGTACAGGAGCGCATGCTCGCCGCCATGACGGACATTGCCCGCGCGAACGACGGGAAAACCGTCGCCGTCGCATGCCACGGCATGGCGATCCGCGCCTTTTTGGCGCGGATCCTCAACGCGCCGAGCGAGCGTATTTCCGAGGATGTGCCGCTCGTAAACAACACGTCCGTAACGCTGCTGCGCTTTGAAAACGACACATTCTCCGTTATCTACGTGAACGACACGACGCATCTTCCCGCCCCGCCCTATGCCCCATTCCGCGAAAACGGAGTGCCCGGCGGCCCGCGCTGCTACGATCTGCGCTACCGCCCGTTCGATCTCGCCGCCGGGCAGGAGCGCTACATCGCCTGCTACCGCGACGCCTGGCGCTGCGCCCACAGCACGACCGAGGGCTTCGACGCCTCGGCGTGCTATTTGAGCGCGCAGCTCCACAGCGCCGAAGCGCCGGGGTGCATTACGGAGGCTCTGCTCGAGGACGAATTTGCCGGCATCCTCTCGCTCGATGAGCGCCGGGGGCGCGAGCGCGGCATCGGCTGGATCGCATTTTTGTATGTTGTGCCGGAGCTGCGCGGCCACCACTGCGGCATCCAGCTCGTCGGCACCGCGGCCATGCGCTTCCGCCAGCTCGGACGGCGAGCGATGCGCCTCACCGTTGCGCCGGAAAACCCCGCGCTCGGATTTTATGAAAAGGCGGGCTTCACGCGCGTCGGCACGGAGGCCGGGGCGCTCGGCGACCTTTTGGTGATGGAATGGACTTTATAACGCATTTTTACGATAATCCCGCTTACCCTAACAACACCTATACCGTCGCGCACCCGACGTTTGACGATCATTCCCGCGTCATCGCCATATCGGACATCCACGGAAACCTCCCGTATTTTCGCGGTCTTGTGGAAAAGCTCCATCTGCGTGCGGATGACTCGCTCGTGCTGCTCGGCGATCTGGTGGAGAAGGGACCGGAAAGCCTCGCCACGCTCCGGTACGCCATGGAGCTGCGGGAAAAGTGCCGGGTGTACCCGGTGCTCGGCAACTGCGACTTCTGGCATCTCTGGGTGGACGGGTGCGACATGGAATGGGACGTGCGGACGTTCGCCCATCTCCTGCGCCAGAAGGCGACGGCGCGCAGCGGCCTCATCCTGGAAATGTGCGCGGAGCTCGGCGAAGAGCTCACCGCGGACACCGATCTTGACGCGCTCAAAGCGCGTCTGCGCGAGGCGTTCGCGTCCGAGTTTGATTATCTTCGCTCCATGCCGTTCGCGCTGGAGACCGACAAATATATCTTCGTCCATGGCGGCATCCCCCACGGCGAAACGCTCGAGAGCGCGGGGCCGTGGCGGTGCATGAAGATCAACGGCTTTTATACCGCCCGCCCGCACTTTAAAAAGTGGGTCATCACCGGCCACACGCCGGTGTGCCTCTATGGGACAAACACCATTTCCGCCGTGCCGATCGTCGATCCGGCGTGCCGCGTTGCGAGCATCGACGGCGGCTGTGTTTTGAAGGACGACGGGCAGCTCAACGCGCTCATTCTCCGCCGCGGAAAGTTTATGAGCGAGTGGTATGACCCGTTTCCGCTCGGCCGCGTGCTCGATGCACAGAAAAAGAGCGTGCACTCGGCCTACATCCGCTGGGGCGACAACGCCGTGGAGCCGCTCGAGCTCGGGCGCGAATGGTGCCGAATCCGGCATATCCGCACGGGATACGTCATGGACGTGCCGACCGACTTTCTCTATGAGGCCAAGGGCGTGCTGCGTGTGAACGATGTGACGGACTACCGCCCCGCCCTCGCGCCGGGCGACATTGTCAGCATCGTGCGCGAGACCGACCGCGGATACTGGATCAAGAAAAACGGCGTTTCCGGCTGGTATGCCGGACGCATCGAACGCCTGTAAGCCCCACAAGAAAGGAGCCATCCCCATGTATCTTTCGGATTATTTTGTTTTCATCCTCGCCCTGCTCGCGTGCATGGTGTTTTCGATGATCGCGAGCGGCAAGGTAAGGAGCGCGTATTCGGCCTACAGCCGCGTTCCCTGCCGCAGCGGTCTTTCCGGGCACGACGCCGCCGAGCGGCTGCTGCGCATGAACGGCGTGAACGACATCGCTCTCGGCCGCGTCTCCGGCGAGCTGACCGACCACTACGCCCCGAACCAGGGCATCGTGAATCTCTCCACGAGCACCGCCGACAGCCGCTCCGTCGCCGCTGTGGCGGTCGCCGCGCATGAGATTGGCCACGTGATGCAGAACAAGGAGGGCTATGGCCCTTACCGCGTGCGCACGGCGCTTGTGCCGGTCGTAAACTTTGGCTCGCGCCTCGCCATGCCGCTCGTGCTCATCGGCATTCTGCTCGATAGCTACGTCCGCACGGCGAACCCCGATACGGGCTTCTATGTCGCCATGCTCGGCGTCGTGCTCTACGGCGGATCGTTCCTCTTCTCGCTCGTCACGCTGCCCGTGGAGCTGGACGCCTCCCGCCGCGCGGGGGACATGCTCCTCGCCGCGGGCGTGATCTCGGAGGACGAGCTGCCTGCCGCGAAGAAAGTTCTCTCCGCCGCGGCGCTCACGTATCTCGCGTCGCTGCTCACGTCGTTCGTATATTTCCTCCGCTTCCTCATGTACGTGCTCTCCGTTTTCGGCAAGCGCGACCGGCGATAAACGCATGAAAACCGCTTTCCGCCTTTCCGGGCGAAGAGCGGTTTTTCTTTACATTAAACGGTCTTCCCTTTCTAATTTTCATTATAGATTGTTCCAAACGGGAGATCTCGCCATGAAAAAACTGCTTTGTCTGATCCTTTCCGCCGCGCTGCTGATTCTTACCGGCTGCGGCGCCGCCGAACCTCCGGCGGCGGAGGCGCCCGCCGAAACGGCAGCGCCCGCCGAAACCGCCGCGCCGGAGGTATCCCCCTCCCCTGCAGAGGAGCCGGACGCGCTGACGGAGAGCTGCATGCTTTACTATGACGCTGCCGAGACCGGCGGCGCAACGGCGGAGGACGACGAGCGCCCATACTCCCCGCTCGCCGATGGCGGCGTGAGTGAGAGCTATTCTCTCCGCCTGCCGGACGGCAGCTTTGAAGCGCTTCTCACGCAGCCCTTCGGCGAGGGCGTGACGCCCGAAGATTTCTCCGGCGGCTGCGCGGAACGCCTGCGCGGCGTATACACGCTCGCGTGGAACGGCGAAAAATACTATTCCTTCGGCATCCACGCGGATAACTGTGCCATTCCCAACCTCTCGCCCGACGTGAGCGGCGGCATTCTCCGGCTCGACATCGAGGGCGACTGCCGTGTAAACGGCGGCGGCGAGGAATTTGGCACGTTCGTTGGCTTCGACTGCGTTCTCGTCACCGGCAGCGGCACGCTCACCGTGGAAAATACAAGCGGCCTGGAGCTCGGCGGCGGTACCCTGCCCGTCCCGGCGCTCGTCATCGACGGCGATGTGGAGGTTTTCGCAGAGAATCTTTTCTGCACGCCGAACGAGGGCTGCGCTCTCGGCGCCGCAGTGCTGCGCGGCGCGCTGCACGCCGGCCGGCTCGACGCAAACGGCGGCGACATTCTCGTTTCGGACGGGCTTCTTCTCGCCCGCACGCTCTATAGCGTATCAAACGCCGCGTTCCGCGGCGGCACGGCGCTCTTGGACGATGTAAACGCCGAAGCGCCCGCCTTCCTTCTGAGCGGCGGCGCGGCATATCTCTCCGGCGACATTCCCGCCGGTACCGTCATTGAAGCGGGCGCGGGAACTCTTTCTGCCGGAAACCTCGCCACGGCCGCAGTGAACGGCAGCGGCGCCTCGCTGCTCGACCGCGACGCAGACGGCAGCCGGTACTACGCCACCGTCTACAGCCCCGATTGGGCAGACGAGAGCCAGACCGTATGGGACGCGCTGCGCGTAGACTGCATCGACAAGCAATACTGGTTTGCCGGGGCGCTAAAGCTTCAAAACGCGGAGCTTTCCTCTCTGATCCCGTGGGGTGCGGCGCACATCGCGCTCTCCGGGGAAAACCGCATCACGGAAAACCTCGGCGGGGCGAGCCTTGTTTTCTCCGGCGACGGCTCACTGACGATGGAGAAGGACGCCGGTGTCTGGGGCTGGGGCGCGGTACACGCGCCAGTCGTTGCGGTGCTCCACGGCGCTTCGGTGGTGGTGCAATGTGAGGAATTTGCCGTCGGAAGCGAAGCCGGCGGCGAAGGGCTCTTCCTTATTGACGGCGGCAGCTTCACCGCCGAACATAACCTCTGGCTGCAAAACGCCGTGCTGGAAGTACGCAGCGGCACGCTGCGCATCGCGGGCGATCTCGCCATGGAGCGCGGGAAGATCCTCGTCTCGGGCGGCGAACTCATTATTGAAGGCTCTCTCTGGCTCGGCGAGGGCGACGTGATCGTCTCCGGCGGCGAGCTCGTCATCTCGGGCAGTAAGGACGCGCTCGTGCTCGACGCCGGAACACTCACCGTTACCGGCGGCGCGGTAAGAGAGCCCTAAAGCTTATAATACAGCAAAGCCGTTCCTCTCCCGAATTGGGAAAGGAACGGCTTTCGTTTATTTGCATAAGTTTATCGCCTTCTTTTTATGGCATATGTCGTCCCCCAGGGGGGCTTGTGCCATTTGGAGGTTTCCTATAACATTAGGAACGAAAAATGAGATCCGGCATACGACTTTTTCCGCAAAGCACGGGACATTGCTTCGCTTTCGTACCGGCCGGCTCTTGAAAATGTGGAGGGACTATGAAAAAACTTGCTTCGCTGCTCCTCATACTGGGGATCCTTCTTTCTCTTTGCGCCTGCGGCGCCGCTAACCAGCCCGCACCGACCGCAGCCGCTGAAACTACTGCCGAGCCCACGGAAGAGCCTGCCGCCGAACCGGAAACAAGGATCGTTGTTGACGGTCTCGGCCGGGAGATTGAGGTTCCCGCCAAGGTTGAAACAATCGTGACGCTCGGCAATGCCAGCCGCATGGCGACGTATCTGGGGCTTGCCGACAAAATGATCACCGTCACAAGCGGCGATAACAACGACAGCGTAGTTATGGCATATGGCTATTATAACCATGAAATCTGGGCGGATCTCCCGGTCTGCTCCTCCGGCGGCTACGGTGAGATCAATCCGGAAGTCATCATTGAAGCCAGTCCCGATGTGATCCTGTGCACATTTGAGGAAGATATCGTTGCCAACATCGAAGAGCAGCTCGGCCGCAAGGTCGTTGCCGCTCCGCAGGGCACGCTTTTTGCCGAAGATTACGAGCATGCGCTGCGCGTATTTGGCGAAGCCTGCGGCGTTTCAGATCGTGCAGAAACCGTTATCGCATTTATCCAGGAATGTCTCGCAGACCTTGACAGCCGCACAAGCAGCATTGCCGATGACAACAAGCCTACAGCTCTCTGTGCAGCAGCCACATTCCGCGGCGGGCACGGCATTGCCGGTGTTTATGCAAACAACGCCGTTTTTGCTACCGTGAATGCGAAGGACGTCACTGTCGGCTACATTGACGCGCAAAAAGGCGTAGAAGTTGACAAGGAGCAGGTGCTCGAATGGAACCCCGACCTCATCGTTCTTGACGCTTCCAACCTTGGCCTTGTGGAAAATGAATATGCGGAAGACCCTGCTTTCTTTGAAAGTCTCAATGCCGTCAAAAACGGAGAGCTTTATCAGTGGCCCAATTCCACCTCCAACTACACAAACGTCGAGATCCCGCTCGTCAACGCCTATTATATTGGCTCGGTCATGTTCCCCGGAGCGTTTGCAGACGTGGATTTTGAAACCAAAGCCGAAGAGATCTTCCGCTTTTTCCTCGGCCATGACGGGTATCTCTCCGTTCTTAACAACGCCGGCATGGGATACGGCTCCGTTGTTCTCGGAAAGTGATTTCGCATGAAACACGATCCTACGCTCGATATGCAGGATTATAAGCAGCATATTGCCAGAAAGCGTTTCTTTCTGGCAATATTGCTTATTCTCACATTTTGCGCCTTTATTTTCTATCTCGGTATCGGCAGCATGAAGCTTTCTCCCGGCGATGTTCTGCGTGTATTCGCAGGTGCAGGAGAGGCCAGACATCGAACCGCCGTTATGAGCGTTCGGCTTCCGCGGGCAACGGCGGCCGTTCTTGTAGGCGCGGTTCTCGCGGCCTCCGGCGCCGTAATGCAATGCGTGCTCAACAACAGCCTTGCCTCCGTTTCCACGCTCGGTGTATCGCAGGGCGCGGCTTTTGGCGCAGCCATCGGCATCATCGTGTTTGGCGGCGGAGCCATGACCAACAGCAATTCTACTGCCGGCATTGCTATCCATAACCCGTATATCGTCTCGCTTTGCGCTTTCTTTTTCGGGTTTCTCTGCTCGGTGATCGTCATATTGCTTTCACGGCAGCGCATCTCCGGAAGCCCTGCGGGAATGGTGCTTGCAGGTGCTGCGCTGAGCGCCATGTTTTCCGGTGGCAGCACGCTGATGCAGTATTTCGCAGACGATACATCGCTTGGGGCTGTGGTTTTCTGGACCTTCGGCAATCTGGGCAACGCCGGTTGGACGGATCTCCGGTTTATTTTTGCCGTAACGCTATTTGCCTTTCTGTATTTCTACTTCAACCGTTGGAATTATAATGCGATGTCCGTCGGACAGGAAACAGCGCGGAGCCTTGGTGTAAATACCGAACAAGTCACGCTCGTTTCCATGGCGGTGTGCTCGCTCGCTTCAGCGGCTGCCGTTTCCTTCGTCGGTATCATTGGCTTTGTAGGGCTTATTGCTCCGCACGCCGTCCGCTTCTTCACCGGGAACGACCACCGGTTTCTCATCCCCGGCTCGGCACTCGCCGGGTCTCTCCTGCTGCTTGCGGCAGACAGCGCGGCGAAGCTCGTCGTTCCGCCGATCATCCTTCCCATCGGGGCGATCATGTCGTTTATCGGCGGGCCGGTATTCCTTTTTCTTCTCTTTAGGAGGAAATATGATTGAAGTAAAAGACCTGTCCTTTTCTTACGGAAGAGGGACCCCGGAGATCCTCAAGCGCATCGCTTTCTCCGCGCCGGAGGGTACGATCACCGCGATTCTCGGCAATAATGGCGTTGGGAAAAGCACGCTTTTAAAATGTCTCAATCGCATTCTCAAGCCGCAGCGCGGTGAAATCCTTCTTGACGGTACAGATGCACAAACGCTCTCCGACCAGGAGCTTGCCCAAAGGATCGCTTATGTTCCGCAGAGCCTGACCCGCACGGACACAACGGTATACGACATGGTGTTGCTTGGCCGAAAGCCGTATATCCGTTGGGATATTACCCAACATGACCACAAAATCGTCCGCGGTGCGCTTCGGCGGCTGCAGCTGGAGGATAAAATGCTGCGGAGTATTTCCACGCTTTCCGGTGGTGAAGCGCAGAAGGTGATCCTTGCCCGCGCATTGGCGCAGGAGCCTCGCGTGCTTCTGCTTGACGAGCCGACGAGTTCTCTTGACCCAAACAACCAGCACGCCGTTCTCCGCCTCGTTCGCCACATTACAGCGGAAAAAGGGCTAAGTACCATATGCGTGGTACATGATCTCAATCTCGCGGTGCGCTACTGCGACCGGTTTCTTTTTCTCCGGGACGGGGAGGTCTACGCCAGCGGCGGCAAAACTATTATGACACCGGAGACGATCGAGGAAGTATACGGGTTTCGTACGCATGTGATCGACTATATGGGCGTACCGGTCATCATCCCGGCCCCCGAAAACGCGGCCGCAGCCGCAGACGAGGAAGACTCCTATGGAAAGCAGCAACTGGAATAACGTGTCTTCGGACTATCAAAAGGTTTTTGAGCTTGGCCTGAGTGATTACGGCAAGGCGTTTATGCAATTTGTCACACAGCCGGAAATGCTGCCCCACGGCGGGAGCGTATTGGATGTCGGCTGCGGCGTAGGCAAATACGGCACCTGTTTTGCCGGACTTGGCTATTCTGTCGCGCTGACGGACATTTCAGAAAACATGATCGCTTTTGCCGAAAAGAACATGGCTAAATATACTACACCGTGGAAAACCCTCTGCTGCGATTTTGATACAGCTTCCCCCGACGCGCCGTTTTTCCGCGGGGGATTTGATCTGGTGATCTCCACCATGTCTCCCGCGATCCATAGTTTTGAAACGGCGCAGAAAATGAGTATACTCTCTCACGGTTGGTGTGTCGTTGCAAAGTTTATTTCGTGGGAACAGCCGCTCCGTGATAAGCTGATGGACTGCATCGGATACCCAGACAGGGAAAAACTGGCGGACAGCGGTTCGGATATCCTCCAATGGGTACGCATGGCAGGCTACGAACCCAAAACGACGGTCGTTCCTTACAGCTGGTCCGATGAGCGAACACCGGAAGAGATGGTAAATTATATTGAACGGCGCAATTTTTCCGGTTCGATGCCGGAAGAAACCAGAAGGGTTCTTCTCCGTTTCTGTAAAAAGCATGTCTCTTCCGCTGGCACCCTATCCGACATCATTGATACGCAGGTCGTCTGGGTCTATTGGAATACACACAGGTGATTCGCGTACAAAAACCGTTCCTCTCCCGAATTGGGAAAGGAACGGTTTTTCTGTTATTCGTCACGTATTCTCATCCAGATGCCGCTGGATGCGGCCCACGATGAGATCGAGCGCCACGGGGTTTTTGCCGCCCTGCGGCACGATGATGTCAGCGTTTTTCTTCGACGGCTCCACGTACTTTTCGTGCATGGGCTTTACGGTGTTCTGCCATTGCTCCACAACGCTGCGCACCGTGCGGCCGCGCTTTTCGGTATCGCGCAGCACGCGACGGGCAAGGCGCACATCGGCGTCGGCATCGACGAACACGCGGATGTCCATGAGATCGGAGAGCGCCGGATCGGCGAAGATCAATATGCCCTCGACCAGAATGACCGGCCGCGGCTCGATCTCGATGGTCTCGCCGCTGCGGTTGTGCACCTTGAAGTCGTACACCGGGCAATGCACCGAGCGTCCCTGCTTCAGAAGGCGCAGGTGCTCGATCATCATTTCGGTCTCGAACGCCTCGGGACAGTCGTAGTTGAGTTTGGTGCGCTCCTCGTAGGTGAGATCGTCGTGCGCGCGGTAGTAGTTGTCGTGGTGGACGATGCATACCTTGTCGCCGAAGCGCCGGATCAGATTGCTCGTGAGCGTCGTCTTTCCGCCGCCGGAGCCGCCGGCAATGCCGACGACGAGAATATCCGGCAGCGCGCCGCGGTTTTCATTCTCCGCCATCAGCGTGTACCCTTGTCGTAGGGGATGCCCTCGGCCTTCGGGGCGCGGGAGCTCTTCGAGGTGAACGCGAGCACGATGAGCGTGATGAGATACGGCAGCAGCCGGTAGAAGTGGCCGTTCAGGCCGATCGTGTTCAGCCAGTAGATGCCGTCGCCGTTGATGTCGAGCGTGGAGTACGACGCCGCGATGCACTTGAACAGGCCGAACAGCAGCGCGCCACCCGCCACATTCAGCGGCTTCCAGTTGCCGAAGATCATGACCGCAAGAGCGAGGAAGCCGAAGCCCGCCACGTCGCCGTTCGCGCTGCAGTTGGCCGTTGTCATGGCGTAGACAAAGCCGCCCATGCCGGCGAGCGCGCCGGAGATCAGAACGCCGGCGTAACGCATTTTGATAACGTTGATGCCGAGCGACGCCGCCGCCTGCGGATTTTCGCCGCACGCGCGCAGCCGGAGACCGAAGCGCGTTTTGTAAAGGATGATGGAGAGCACAACAAAGATGATAATGCAGATATACGTGCTCAGATACACCTTATTGAGGAACGTCTCCTGGAAGAAGTTCAGCTTGTCGTTTTTGGCAAAGCCGAGCATGGTCTTTTTGATCATGAACCACGTCGCGCTGTCACCGCTGAGCAGCGTCATGTTGTTCTGGTTGACGATGACGCGGATAAGGAAGAGCACCAGCGCGGGAGCGAGCATGTTCAGCGCCGTGCCGCCGATGGTCTGGTCGGCCTTGAGCTTGATCGCCGCAAAGGCGAGGAGCATGGAAAACACCGCACCGAGCGCCGCCGCAGCCAGCATGGTGAGGAACATGTAGCCCTGCAGAGCCGCCCAGTTGGAAGCTTCCTTGGCAATGTCCATGCAGCCGGTCGCCTGCAGAATACGCACGAACAGCACGCCGATGAACGCGCCGAAGATCATAATGCCTTCGAGCGCAAGGTTGATAACGCCGCTGCGCTCGGCGAAAATACCTGCGAGCGCCACGATCATCAGCGGGATCGCATAAATAAGCGTCTGTCGGATCAGAAAGGACATTACTTCTGTACCTCCTCTCTCTTCTCGGCGGGCGTTTCCGCCGCCGGAGCCGCTGGGACGGCCGGCTCCGCTTTCTTTGCCCGCTTCTTCTGACGTTCGGCGATCCACATTTTGATGATGAGCGAGAACGCCGCCATGTACACAATCACGGCAATGATAACGTCGGTGATGTATTCGTTGTACACAGTGAGGTTGGTGATCTGCAGACCCGCGATATCAAGGATCGACATGAAGCAGCCGGTGAAGATCACGGCGATGGGGTTGTTCACGGCGAGCAGCGCCACGGCAATGCCGTTGAAGCCCGCCGCCGGGAGGGACTGGTACGTTGTCCAGAAAAACTCCGTGTTGCCCGCAAGATAATAGAGCGAGCCGGCCGCACCGGAGAGCGCTCCCGCGATCGCCATGGAAAGAACGATGTTGCGCTTGTCGTGGATGCCGGCGTAGCGCGCCGCATGGCGGTTGGCGCCGCAGGCGCGCAGCTCATAGCCGAACGTCGTTTTTGTGATCACGATGTACACGAGGATCGCAAGCAAAATTGCGATCACGATGCCGCCGTTCACCTGCGAGCCCGGGAAGAGCTTATCCAGCCCGAGCTTGGCGGTAGCAACGTTGTTGTAAGTCGTTTTGTAGATGTAGCCGGACTTGGTGTTCTCCACCATGTTCTTGAGATTGCTGATATCAAAGAGCCAGGTAACGACGTTCGCCGCGATCCAGTTGGTCATGATGCAGGCAATGACCTCGTTGATGTTCAGCAGCGCCTTGAGCATGCCGGGGATCGCGCCCCAGAGCGCGCCCGCCGCCATACCGCCGAGGAAAGCCAGCAGCCAGATGATCACGGGGGACACCTGCTCGGACGGGATGCTCAGCGCAATGAAGAGCGTGGCACACGTTCCGGCGAGATACTGGCCCGGCGCGCCGATGTTGAAAAGGCCGGTCTTAAACGCCGTCGCCACAGAAAGACCCGTGAGGATCAGCGGCGTGGCGCGAAAGAGCATGTTGCCGATGCTCGTGGGGTTGAAGCCGAAAGTCAGCGCGCCGGAGGCGTCGCGTCCGGTGCTGAAAAGGCCGAACAGCACGAGCCGGATGCCCTCCCATGCGCTCTTGAGCCCGAGCGACTTGTTGGAGATGCCAACAATGAGAATGAGCAGCGCACCGACCAGAAGGCCGATGAGAATGGAGAGCAGCGAAGCGATGACGGCGCGCGTGCCGTCCTTGCGCCAGAAGGAGGTCTTTTGTTCTTTCATTTTTTCTCCTCCCCGTTCTGCCGCTTCGCACCCGCCATGTAAAGGCCGAGCTCTTCCACGGTAACTTTCTTCGGATCAAACTCGCCGACGATCTCTCCCTCGTACATCACAAGGATGCGGTCAGAGAGGTTCATGACCTCGTCGAGCTCCAGCGATACGAGCAATACCGCCTTGCCATCGTCGCGCTGCGCGACGAGCTGCTTGTGGATGTACTCAATGGCGCCGACGTCGAGACCGCGCGTCGGCTGCACCGCAACGATCAGCGGCAGCTCGCGGTCGATCTCGCGCGCGACGATCGCTTTCTGCTGGTTGCCGCCGGACATGCTGCGCGCGATCGTCACCGGCCCCTGACCGGAACGGATGTCGTATTCCTCGATCAGCTTTTCGGCGTATTTGCGCACCTCATCAAAGCGGATAAAGCCACCGTGCTGAAATTCGGGCTCATAATAGCGCTGCAATACAAGGTTCTGCTCGAGCGTATAGTCGAGCACGAGACCGTGCTTGTGGCGATCCTCGGGAATGTGGCTCATGCCGGCAAACGAGCGCTGGCGGATGGACGCGTGGGTGATGTCCTTTCCGAGGAGCGTGATCTTGCCGCCGGACGTCTTTTCGAGCCCCGTGAGCGCATAGACGAGCTCGCTCTGGCCGTTGCCGTCGATACCGGCGATGCAGACGATCTCGCCGCGCCGGGCCGTGAAGGAAACGCCCTTCACGGCGTCGTTTTTGTGCAGCTGCGACGGCACGGTGAGGTCTTCGACCTCCAGCACCGGCTCGCCGGGCTTGGCGGGCGTCTTGTCCACCACGAGCTGCACGGGACGGCCGACCATCATGCGGGAAAGCTCTTCCTTCGTCGTCTCGCTCGTGTTGACGGTGCCGATATACTTGCCCTTGCGCAGAACGGTCACGCGGTCGGAGACTTCCATGATCTCGTTGAGCTTGTGCGAGATAAAGAGGATGCTCTTGCCCTCTTTCGTCAGCCCGCGCATGATCTGCATGAGCTCCTCGATCTCCTGCGGCGTGAGCACCGCGGTCGGTTCGTCGAAAATGAGGATCTCGTTGTCGCGGTAGAGCATCTTCAAAATCTCCACGCGCTGCTGCATGCCGACGGTGATGTCCTCGATCTTCGCGTCAAGATCGATCTTCAGGCCGTAGCGGTCGGAAAGCTCCTGCACCTTTTTGCGGGCGGTCTTCTTCTCGAGGAAGCCGAGCTTTGTGTCCTCTGCGCCGAGGATGATGTTGTCGAGCACCGTGAACACATCGATCAGCTTGAAGTGCTGGTGCACCATGCCGATGTGAAGCGCCGTGGCGTCGTTGGGGTCGTTGATCTTGACCTCCTTGCCATCCTTCTTGATGATGCCCTCTTCCGGCTGATATAGACCGAAGAGAACGCTCATCAGCGTGGACTTGCCCGCGCCGTTCTCTCCCAGAAGAGCGTGGATCTCGCCCTTTTTCAGCTGCAGGGTAATGTCATCGTTTGCCTTGATCCCGGGGAATACCTTGGTAATGTGGAGCATCTCGATCACATACTCCGGCGTTGTGTCCATGTCCCCACCTCCCTTTCTCTTTCTCCAGCAGATTTGCTGCACAAGGAACTGCAATGTGCATTTTCATTTATTATATATATATTACAAACAAATTGCAAGAATTAGCTCCTATTTCAAATGCAAAAAGAAAAGCGGCGGGAAGGAAAAACCTTCCCGCCGTTGGCGTGGATAAAATTACTCGACGATGTTCAGAGCAACGTGCTCGGTGGAGGCGAGGTTGGAGAAGTCGTTGTCGATGGTGATCTCGCCGGAGACGATCTTCTGGAACATATCCTCATACTCCTCGACGCTCCAGTTCTCGAGAGACCAGGTATCGACCGGCAGGCCGACAGCGCCCTGAGCGGCGCCCATGGTCACGCACTGGTTGCCGTAGGTCTCAGCCCAGGTTCCGTCGTAAGCGGCGGTCAGAGCGAGGTAAGCGGCCTCACCGATGCCCTTGAGGGCGGAGGTGATGACGGTGTCGGAAGAGAAGGACTGGTCAACGTCAACGCCGATAACGTAAGCGTCGTTGGCAGCAGCCGCAGCGGTGATGGAGTCGAAGATGGAGCCGCCGCAGGAGAAGATGACCTCGGTGCCGTTCTCATACCAGCCGGAGGCGAGGGTCTGCAGCTCGGGAGAAGCCTGGAAGGAGGCGCCGTACAGCCAGGTGTAGTTCATGGCAACGTTCACGCCCTTAACGGCAGCCGCAGCTTCGGCGCCCTGGACGTAGCCGTAACCGTAACGGCAGCAGGCATCGTTGGTGCCGCCGCCGCCGCCGCAGAAGCCGAGCTTCGTGTAGCCTTCCATAACGGCAGCGTAGCCGGCGAGGTAGCCGCACTGCTCTTCCTGGAACGCGATGGCCGCAACGTTATCGAGGCCGAGAGACCAGCCGTCGATGAACACGAACTTCACTTCGGGGTAAGCCTTGGCAGCCTGCTCGAGTGCGGTGGCCTGCAGGAAGCCGGCGCAGACAACGACCTTCGCGCCGTTGTCGGCAGCAGCCTTCATGGCGTCAAAGCGGTCGTCATCGGTCGCCTGATCGCCGTTGGCGGGCTGGTAGTACTTGTAGCTCAGGCCGTTCTCGTGGGCGTACAGCTTGACGCCGTTCCAGGTGCCCTGGTTGAAGGACTTATCCTTGAGCTGGCCGACGTCGGTGACGAAGGCAACCTCATATTTGCCGTCGGCGGAGGTCATGGTGTCCTCGATGTCGTCGGCGTTGACGGTCGCGGGCTCTTCCGCGGGGGCTTCGGTGGGCTCAGCAGGAGCTTCGGTGGGCTCTTCCGCCGGAGCTTCGGTGGCGGCGGGCTCTTCGGTCTTGGGCTCTTCGGTCGCAGCCGGGGCGGCGGTGGTGCCGCAGGCAACGAGGGCAAAGACCATGACGAGAGCCAGAATCAGGGCAAGGATCTTCTTCATGTAGAATCTTTCCTCCTTTAATTTGTCCCTTTTCGGGACTTTCGCAATGGTGATTATACCATGTCCGGGCGGTATATGCAAGGTCTGTCCTCCGCCTCCCCGGCGGAAATCCGTGACTTTTTTGTCCGTTTGCGCCGCTCGTCCGTGCAGGGGTTCCAAGTGTTTTTCAGCTGCGGACAGCCACCTCCAGCGCCAGCTCCATCATATCGCGGAAGGAGGTCTGGCGCTCCTCGGCGGTCGTCTCCTCGCCGGTAATGATGTGGTCGGAAACGGTGCAGATGGCAAGCGCCTTCTTGCCCGCGCGCATCGCGTTCAGATAGAGCGCGGCGGATTCCATCTCGATGCCGAGCACGCCCATTTTGATCCACGCGGCGCTCGCGGTTTTGTCGTCATCGTAGAACGTGTCGGAAGAGAGCAGATTGCCAACGGCGTAGCGAAGCCCGCGCTCCTCGGCAATGTCGGCGGCGGTGCGCAGCAGACCGAAATCCGCGATCGGGGCGATCGTGCCGCGGCAGCCGAACTGCGAGGCGTACGCGGAGTTGGTGCATGCGCCCTGCGCGAGAATGATGTCGCGCACGTGCAGCTTTTCGCTCAGCGCCCCGACGGAGCCGACGCGCAGGATGTTCTCCACGCCGTAGAAGTTATAGAGCTCGTAGCTGTAAATGCCGATGGTGGGCATACCCATGCCGCTGGCCATAACGCTCACCGGCACGCCCTTGTAGGTCCCGGTGTAGCCCTGAATGCCGCGGACGTTGTTGACAAGGCGGCGGTCGTCGAGGAAGTTTTCGGCGATATACTGCGCGCGCAGCGGGTCGCCGGGCATCAGAACGGTTTTGGCGAAATCGCCGGGGGCAGCGCTGTTATGCGGTGTAGACATGATGATCTTCTCCTTTATATGTAATGAAATGGTGTTACTTCTGCGCTCTTTCGGCGCGCTCGCGCGCGATGCGTTTGCGCCAGCAGGCGTGGCACATGGCGATGTAGGAATCGTTCCCGCCGAGGAACACCTGCGCGCCCTCGGTGACGACGTGGCCCTCGCCGTCGATGCGGGCGTTGACCGTGGCCTTCGAGCCGCACTCGCAAATGGTCTTGATCTCCGTGATGGAGTCGGCCAGCTCGAAGAGACGGCGCGAGCCGGGGAAGAGGTGCGTGAGAAAGTCGGTGCGCAGCCCGAAGCAGAGCACCGGCAGATTTTCCTCGTCCACGAGCTGCCGCAGCTGCTCGATCTGCTCGGGTGTGAGGAACTGGCACTCGTCCACGATCACCACGTCGTGATGGCCGCGCGCGGCGTAAAGAGCGCGGATATCGTCCTCCGGGCGGACAACATCGGCGGTCGCTTCCAGCCCGATGCGCGAGCGGAGCAGCGTTTCACCGTCGCGGCTGTCGATGGAGGGCTTCAAAAGCCACACGTCCATGCCGCGCTCCTCGTAATTGAATTTGGTGATGAGCGCCTGAGCGGTCTTGCTCGAGCCCATCGCGCCGTATTTGAAATAGAGCTTCGCCATTTCTGCGGGCATCTCCTCTCGGTACTTTTATAATTCCGAGGAGATTTTACCGCAAACCGGGACACAAGTCAACGAGAGCGCATACGCTGGAATACGATTTTGGATAGGAGTGGTGCATTATGCGCTTTGCCATCACCGGCACGGACGCCCGGTTTCCCCCGCTGCGAAAGCTCCTGCTCGCCGACGGCCACGAGATCACCGACCCGGCCTCCGCCGACATGGTCATCCCGCCGCCGTGGGATCCCTCGGCGCGGTACGCCCATTTGGAGGAATATCAGATCGCGAACGCCCGCCTCACCGCCGAGGGCGCCGTCGCGCTGCTGCGCCCGGAAACGGGGCTCTCCGGCGCGCACGTGCTGCTGCTCGGCTATGGGCGGATCGGCCGCCTGCTTGGCCGGGAGCTGCAAAAAGCCGGCGCTCTCGTCGCCGCCGCGGCGCGCTCGGCCGAGCAGCGCGCATGGGCGGAGGCAGTGGGTATTGAAGCCCTGCCGCTCGACGCGCTCTCCGGCGCGCTCGACCGTTTTGACGTCATCATCGGTACGATCCCCGCGCCGGTGCTCACCGAGCCGCTGCTCGCACTCGTGCGAAACGATGCGCTGTTGCTGGAGCTTGCCTCCGCGCCCGGCGGGATCGACGCTGCCGCAGCGCACGAAAGGAATCTTCGTTACATCCGCGCGCCGGGTCTTCCCGCGAAGTATGCGCCCGAGCGCGCCGCGCTTATATTGCGCGATGCGGTATACGCCGCCGCGGCGCAGCCGCTCCCCCGGCTCGGTCTCGCCGTCACCGGGTCGCATTGCACGTTCTCCCGCGCACTGGAGGCGTTCCGCCCTTTAAAGAAGGACTACACGCTCGTGCCGATCCTCTCCGGCGCGGCGGCGGGGACGGACACGCGCTTTTTCGCCGCCTCCGCCTTCCGCGCAGAACTGGAAACGCTCTGCGGCCGCGAGGCGGTGGATACGATCGTCAAGGCAGAACCTCTCGGCACAAGTCAGAGGCTTGACGCGCTGCTCGTAGCCCCGTGCACGGGCAACACGCTCGCAAAGCTCGCCCGCGGCGTCACGGACACCGCCGTCACGATGGCGTGCAAGGCGCATCTGCGAAACGGCGCGCCGCTCATTCTCGCCATTTCCACGAACGACGGCCTCTCCGGCTCCGCGGAGAGCATCGCGGCGCTTTTACAGCGTAAGAACGTATACTTTGTCCCCTTCCGGCAGGACGCTCCGCACCAGAAGCCGTTCTCGCTCCAGAGCGATTTTGACCTCCTCGGCGAGACAATAAAAGCGGCCCTGCAGGGCCGGCAGCTCCAGCCGGTGCTGCTGTAAATAAAAAGCCCCCTTGTGCAAAGGGGGCTGGCAGACGTAAGGCTGACTGAGGGATTGTAGTCTCCCGAAAGCAACAATCTCTCCGGCTTTTGCCTACGGCAAAACCCACCTCCGCCCCCCTCTCTGTCGCTTTCAACGACATCTCTCCCCGCCGGGGAGAGTCTGCCCTTTACACAAGGGAGGCTTTGATTTTATCACGCACCTCGCCCATGAGATAGAGCGAGCCGCAGGCGACGACGGGCGTTTCCCCGCCGCTTTCCTCGATCGCGCGGCGCACGCCCTCTTCCGCCGTTGCGCAGGAGACCGCATCCGCGCCCTTACCGCGCAGATAGGCGCTCAGATCGTCCGCGCCCAGCGCGCGGGGCGAATCCGGCGTCAGGCAGAAGAACTTCTTCCCATACGGCAGCAGCCGGGCAAGCATCGTTTCATAGTCCTTGTCCGCGAGCACGCCGAGCAGGAAAACAACCTTCTCCCCCGGCAGATACTCGTCCAGACTGCGCGCGAGCGCCTCAACGCACTGTGGGTTGTGCGCACCGTCGGCGATTACCGGCGGGTGCGAGCGCAGCAGCTCAAACCGCGCCTCCCAGCGCGCCGAGGAAAGCCCCTCGCGCAGAGCGCTCTCCGGGATGCTCCAGCCCTTTTCGCGCAGCACGCCGATCGTCTCGATGACAAGAGCCGCGTTATGAAGCTGGTGCTCCCCCAACAGATGAAGCATCAGGTCTTTCTCTTCCTTATAGTCAAACCGCTGCCCGGCGAGCGAATGCTCACGCTCCCGCAGCGTATCAAAACGCACCGGGTGCCACACGGCATCCCGCTCGGCACATATCTCCCGGTACACCGCGTCCACCGCGGCGTTCACCGGGTACGTAACGGCGGTCGTACCGGGCTTGATGATCCCGGCCTTTTCGCGCGCGATCTCGGGGAGCGTATGTCCGAGAATGGCCGTATGTTCGAGGCCGATGTTCGCAATGACGGCAGCCTCGGGCGCGGCGATCACGTTCGTCGCGTCGAGCCGCCCGCCGAGACCGACCTCGAGCACCACGGCATCGCAGTTTTCCGCGGCGAAATACCAAAAGCCCATCGCGGTGAGGATTTCAAACTCCGTCGGCGCATCGGCCATGCCGCCGGACGCTTCCTTCACGGCCGCGGCGGCGCGGCAGAGCGCCGCATCGGGGATGTCCGAGCCGTTGATGCGGAACCGTTCGTTCACGCGCACAAGGTGCGGAGAGGTGTAAAGCCCCGTTTTATACCCCGCCGCCGCGAGGATCGAAGCAAGCATCGTGCTTGTCGAGCCCTTGCCGTTTGTCCCGGCGACGTGGATGAATTTCAGGCTGTCCTGCGGCTCGCCCAGCCGGTGCATCAGTTCGCGCATCCGCTCCAAGCCGAGGCGGCTCCCCTTCCAGTCGGTGCCGTGGATAAAAGCGAGCGCTTTTTCAAGCTCCATGTGTTTTCTCCCCCTCTCCGGGCAGCGCGCGGCGCACGCGCGCGCAAAGCTTCGGCAGCACAAGGCCGAATACGACGGCCTTTACGATGCACACCGCGCCGCGCGGCAGCAGCATGGCCGAGATGAAGCCCGAAAACCAGTAGCCGTAGAGCTTCGCATCGATGTACATGACAAGCGTGTTGAGCGCCGTTATGAGCACCTCGGCCGCCACGACGATGCCGACCGTCTGCTTTGCCGTGAGCGAAAAGCCGCGGCGGCGGGCGTAAAACCCGGTCACGAGCCCCGCAAGCGCGTAGGGCAGGATCCAGAGCGGCGTCGTGACCGAAACGCCGTAGCGCAGAAGCTGGTACAAAAGCGTCCCCACGAACCCGACGGCGAGGCCGTCCAGCGGGCCGAAGAGCAGCGCGCCAAGCAATATGGGGAAGCTCTCAAACGTGATCTTGATGCTGTTGAGATCAAGCGCGAGCGCGCCGAGCGCCGCGCACATTGCCGCCAGCACGGCGTTCAGGGCAAGTTTTCTTGTTTTCATGGGTGTAAAAAGACTCCTTTCGTGACAGTTGCCACGGAAGGAGCGGTATCCTCGGGTGGCAGCGGATGCGAAGCAAAACCGCGCGGCTCCCGCCGCTTCGTCCGCGGACAACATCCCATCCCGCGGCACTTCAGCATTGGCCGGAATCCCGGCCGCTGCAACGCTTTACTCCTACTCTGTCATGTGTTTTCTGATTTTTTGAATTTATTTTATCCGGCGCGCCGCGGCTTTCGCCGTATGCGCGGCCAGTACCGCCGTGGTAAGTGCGCCGACGCCGCCCGGCACAGGCGTAACGGCACGGACGACGCTCTCTGCCTCGGCGAAGACAATATCGCCGCAGAGCTTCTGCGTCTCTTCGTTATAGTGTATGCCGACGTCGATGACCGTCTGCCCCGCGCGAAAATACGCCGCGCCGACGCTCTCGCGCCGCCTGGTCGCGGCGACGAGGATATCCGCCTCGCGCGCAATTTCCGCCGCGTTTTCGGTTTTCGAGTGGCAGAGCGTCACCGTCGCGCCGCGGTGCAGCAGCAGCATCGCCGCCGGACGTCCGACAACGAGACTCCGCCCGAGAATGACGGCGCGTTTCCCCTCGATGGGAATTTCATAATAGTCCAGCAGCTCCAAAACCGCCTGCGCCGTGCAGGGGGCGAAGCCCTCCCCCGCCCCGGCGTACACCGTGGCGAGCGAAGCCTCCGTCGCGCCGTCCACATCCTTTTCCGGTGCGATGGCGCGCAGTATGCGCGTCTCGTCCAGCGCCGGAGGCAGCGGGCGCAGCAGCAATATGCCGTGCACCGTCTCCTCCGCGCTCAGAGATCGCAGCGTTCTTTCCAGTTCCTCACCGGAGATATCCGCCGGTAAGGAAACGCACCGGGTTTCAATGCCCACGGCGGCGCAGCGCTTCACCGCGCCCCGCTCATAGGAGAGATCATCCTCCCGCGCGCCGAGGCGCACAATGGCGAGCGTCGGGACGATACCCTTTTCCCGCAGCTCGGACACGAGCTGCACCGTTTTTTCGTTGAGCGCGGCAGCGGCGGGCGCGCCGCGGAGAAGCATGCTCATCGCGCGAGCCTCCCATAGACATCATCGTAAATCTTTTCGGCCTGCCGCACGTACTTATCCACGAGTGCATGCGCCTTCGCATCAAGCGCTGCGGCGCGCTCCCGGTTTTGCATGAGCCGGGTGTTGACGCGCACATTGATCTCCGCGCCGCGCAGCGCCGCGAGAGCGAGTGCCGCGCCCACGGCGGCGTCCGAGACCGCGATGGAGCTTCCCATATCGGCAAAGCCGCGGAGAAGCTCGATCGTCCGCCCTGTCAGCTCCAAAACCTCCATCGGCGGCGCGGCGGCGGCGAGGAGACACGTCTCGAGCGTTTCGGCGCGGGCTGGGTCGTCCTTCGGTATGGCATAGGCCTTCGCGAGCGGCGCAAGCGCCGCAGCGTCCTTTTCCACGCACTCCAAAAGCTGCCCCCGCAGCTTCGCAGCCTCGTCGAGCAGCTCGCGCAGTATCGGCTCGACGGCGGCGTATTTTTCCTTTCCGACGGTGAGCTCCCCCACCATGCCGCCGAGCGCCGCGGCGAGCGCTCCGGCGAGCGCGCTCACGCTGCCGCCGCCCGGCACAGCCGCCCTGGAAGCGAGCGCGGCAGCAAAGTCATTCACGCTTTTGTGGAGCATTTCCATTCTTAAAACATCCCCGTAATGACGCCGTTTTCGTCCACGTCGATCCGCTCGGCAGCGGGCGACTTGGGAAGCCCCGGCATCGTCATGATATTGCCCATGAGCGCAACGAGAAATCCCGCGCCCGCCGAGACGCGGATCTCCCGCACCGTCACGGCGAAGCCCTCCGGCGCGCCGCGCTTTGCCGCGTCGTCCGAAAAACTGTACTGCGTTTTGGCAACGCACACCGGAAGAATTCCGAAGCCGAGCGCGGTGAGCCGCGCGGCCTGCTTTTTCGCCTCCGGCGTGAGCGAAACGCCGTCGGCGCGGTACACATTTCGGCAAAGCGTATCCAGCCGCTCCTCGATCGTGCCGTCCAGCCCATAGGCAAAGCGGAAGTGGTTTTCCGCCTCGCAGAACCGCACGACCTCGGCAGCGAGCTCTTCCCCGCCCGCACCGCCGCGCGCCCACACGTCGCTCCGCACGGCTTTTACACCGAGCGCAGCGCACTTTTTTTCCACGAGCGCGAGCTCCGCTTCCGTGTCCGTCGGGAAGGCGTTCACCGCCACAACGCACGGAAGACCGAATACATTCTTTATATTATCCGCATGGCGCAGGAGGTTGGGGAGTCCCTTTTCGAGCGCTTCGAGATTTTCCTCGCCGAGCGCATCCTTCTCCACGCCGCCATGGTATTTAAGAGCGCGCACCGTAGCCACGATCACGACGGCATCCGGGCGGATATCCGCCAGGCGGCACTTGATATCCAGAAACTTCTCCGCGCCGAGATCGGCGGCAAAGCCCGCCTCGGTAACGGTATAGTCCGAAAGCTTTCGCGCCATGCGTGTGGCGAGCACGCTGTTGCAGCCGTGCGCAATGTTCGCAAAGGGGCCGCCGTGGACGAGCACCGGCGTGCCCTCGAGCGTCTGGACGAGGTTGGGGCTGAGCGCGTCGCGCAGCAGGGCAGTCATGGCGCCCTCGGCCTTGAGATCGTGTGCCGTGACGGGTGCGCCCTCGCACGTATACCCCACGATGATGCGCCCGAGCCGCGCCTTGAGATCGGAAAGGCTCTCCGCAAGGCAGAGCACCGCCATGATCTCGCTCGCAACGGTGATGTCAAACCCGTCCTCGCGCGGGCAGCCGTTCGCTTTTCCGCCGAGCCCGTCCACGATGTACCGGAGCTGGCGGTCGTTCATGTCAACGCAGCGCTTCCATGTGATCTGCTTGGGGTCAATTCCAAGGGCATTGCCCTGCTGGATGTGGTTATCGAGCATCGCCGCGAGCAGGTTGTTGGCAGCTCCTATGGCGTGAAAATCGCCGGTAAAGTGGAGATTAATGTCCTCCATCGGGACGATCTGGGCATATCCGCCGCCGGTCGCTCCGCCCTTGATGCCGAACACCGGCCCAAGCGACGGCTCGCGCAGCGCGGCAACGGCGTTTTTCCCGCCGCGGCGGAGAGCGTCCGCCAGGCCGATGGACGTTGTGGTCTTCCCCTCACCCGCAGGCGTCGGCGTGATGGCCGTTACGAGAATAAGCTTCCCGTCCGGCGCGGCGGCCCTTTCGCGCAGCAGGTCAAGGGAGATTTTCGCTTTGTATTTGCCGTAGGGCTCAACATAGGCCTCGTCGATGCCCGCCGCGGCGGCGATCTCCGAAATGGGTTTCAATGCGCACTTGTGCGCGATCTCAATATCGGTCATGCGGCTTCCTCCTCTTCCCCGGCGGTGGATTTTCTCCCGAAGAGAACAAAAATATACGGCGGCAGCAGCCATGTGATAATGGCAGAGACCCACATATTCACCCCGGCGGCATTCAGCAGCTGGGAGATAACGCTGTCCCACTCGCAAAGCTCGTACCAGAAAAAGCTGAAGGAGCCGTTTGTCACATACGCGAGAATGCCGAAAAGCACATTCAGCCCGGCGAGGATCGAAGCAGAGGCAACCAGCTCGCGCCGCGGCAGCTTGCGGAACAGCGCCCAGCCGACGGCAAGCACGATCACAAAGAGGATACCGGAGAGCAGCATCCACCGCCCGTTGTCCGCCGTGATTGAGCCGTCCGGCAGCGTGACGATCGCGAAATACCCCAGCACGTGGACAAGCAGCTGATAGCATATGAAGCCGGAGAGCAGGCAGTACGCCGGCACCTTCCACAGGTTCGATTTGTTCATCGTCCGATCCTCCCTGATGTTCTAATTGGTTATTATCTCACAGTTTCCCGCAAAACGCAATCCGCCGAAGCGATAACCTCTGACGTTTGCATCCGGCGAAAAATCTGGTATAATACCGGCTACCAAGGAAAGCACGCGGGGTGATGCTATGGGCAAAAAGAAAAAGAAGCCAACAGGCATCCAGCCGGGGATGATTCTCTCGTTCGTCCTCTGCATGGGGCTCGGCGCGGGCGTCGGCTATGCGCTCCCCGAAAATGAGAAATTTTTTGCCTCCTTCCTCTTCGGCCTTTTGGGGCTCTGCGTCTCCTTCGCGGTGCAGATCGTCCTGCATGAAACCGGCCACCTGATCGGTGGGCTGCTGACAGGCTATAAATTCTGCTCCTTTCGCATCGGAACTCTTCAGCTGCAGCGGGAAAACGGTTCTCTCCGCTTCCGCCGGCTGAAGCTCGCCGGAACGGGCGGACAATGCCTCATGGCGCCGCCGGAGCCCGTGGACGGAAAAATTCCCGTCATGCTCTATAATCTCTCCGGGCCGCTCATGAATCTGCTCACGGCGCTCCTCGCGCTCGGCGGATACTTCCTGTCCGGCGGCGGCAGCATGGGTGCGGCGCTGCTCTTTCTGTTCGCTCTTGCGGGGCTCTATCTCGCGCTCACAAACGGCATCCCGCTCCGGCTCGGGCCGATCGACAACGACGGCAAAAACGCCTTTTCTCTGCGCCGTGATCCGGAGGCCATGCGCGCCTTTTATCTGCAAATGGCCATCAACAGCCGCCAGACGAACGGCGAGCACCTGCGCGGCATGCCGGACGAGTGGTTTCTCATGCCGTCGGACGAGGCGATGCAAAATGCGCTCGTCGCCGCCGAGGGCGTTTTCTGCTGCAACCGCCTCATGGACGAGCACCGCTTCGCCGAAGCGCACGAGGCCATGGCGCGCCTTCTCTCCGGCGGGGCGAACCTCGTCGGGCTCTACCGCGCACTTTTGCTGTGCGATGAAATGTATCTGGAGCTCATCGGGGAAAACCGCCGCAGCACGGTCGACGCCATGCTCACAAAGCCGCAGCGCCGCTTCATGCGCCAGATGAAAAACTTCCCCGGCGTGCTGCGCACGGAATACGCCATCGCCCTTTTGCGCGACGGTGACAAAGACCGCGCAGCAGCCCTTCGCGTCCAATTTGAGGAAATTGCCGCCACATATCCCTACCAGGGCGACATTGAGCAGGAGCGCTCGCTCCTTGCTCTTGCAGACGACAAAGCACAAGAAACGTAAAGGAGAACGCCATGTCACAGGTAACAAAGCGGGCGCTCGAGCAGTCGCTCAAAAATCTGCTGCTCAAAAAGCCGCTCACCAAGATCACCATCAACGACATCGCCGAGGACTGCGGCATCAACCGCATGACGTTTTACTACCACTTCAAGGACATTTACGATCTCGTGGAGTGGTCGTGTCTCGAGGACGCGCGCCGCGCGCTCGAAGAGAAGAAAACGCACGACACCTGGCAGCAGGGCTTCCTGCAGATCTTCGAGGCCGTGCGGGAGAATAAGCCGTTCATTTTGAATGTTTACCGCTGTGTGGACCGCGAGCAGGTCGAGCGGTATCTCCGCCCGCTCGTGGATAATCTCATTCTCGGCGTGGTTGATGAGCAGTCCGCCGGCATGACCGTCCGCGATGAGGATAAGGCGTTCATCGCGCAGGTCTACGGCTACATTTTCATCGGCATCATGCTCGACTGGATCCGCGACGGCATGACGGAAGAGCCGGAAAAGATCGTCGACCAGCTCGCGCTTCTCATCCATGACTCGATCCGCGAAGCGCTCGCCCGGTTCAAGATTTAATCAAAATTCCCGTTCTGATAAAAATCTTTACACTTCGCGTCCCCGTGATAAAACCCTTATCACGGGGACGTTTCTGTTTATGGTAAAAATATTTCTGCGGGGTAATATAAGGCCATCAAGAGAAAAAACAAATCTCACAGGAGGTCAATCTTATGTATTACTCTGCCGGAACGTATGAATCCTTCGCCCACCCCGAAAAGCCGGAGGGCGTTGACAACAAATCCGCTTATATCATCGGCACCGGCCTCGCCGGTCTGACCGCGGCCTTCTATCTTGTCCGCGACGGCCAGATGAAGGGCGAGCACATCCATCTTCTCGAAAAGCACGAGCTCGCCGGCGGCAGCTGCGATGGCTACCG
>ENA-UOIY01001163-UOIY01001163.1-human-gut-metagenome-genome-assembly--contig:-P114-NODE-1163-length-31191-cov-11.567575_pt1 | contig 31191 bp, 31 predicted proteins | sample MGYA00242335_ERZ723882 | MGnify/ENA metagenome assembly ERZ723882
CGAGGAACAGAGGGCTTTGCCCGCATAGGAAGAACCCCCAGTTTTACTGGGGGGTACTTTTTGCATAATGCGTAAAAAAAGCCCGCGGGGCAGAAGGCCCCGCGGGAAAGGGTTGTGGGATAAAAGATATGAGCTGCTCCGGTCGTGGCAGATGGGATTTGCCACAGACCAATTGATAAGCTGTAAGGAGAGCATACCGCGGCGCGGCAAAAATGTAAAGAGCGAAGCGCGTCGCAAAAAAACTACTTTTGTCGCGCGCATATTTTTTTCTTTTCCGGAAAGGATAGAAGAGCGCGGTCACGCCGCGCAAAACCTGCAAAGGAGCCGGAAACCATGATCATTGACAGAATCGCTCTCATCCTCGCCGTTGTCGGCGGGCTGAACTGGGGCCTTGTCGGACTCTTCCGCTTTGACCTTGTCGCGTACCTGTTCGGCGGGCAGACTGCGACCGTCAGCCGGATCGTATATACGCTGGTTGGCATTGCGGCGGTCTGGTGCATTTCACTGCTCTTCCGCGAGCGGGATACGACCGAAGAAGCATAAAACGGTTCAGCGGTGAAAGGCCGTCTCTCTTTGGAGAGGCGGCTTTTGCGTTCGTTAAGAGAAAAATTGACATTGATTTTTTCCCATGGTATAATTTTCAGGAATAAAATGCGGGAAGTGATAGCATGACGGACAACGAAAAAGATACGGGTCTGCCCGAAGAAAGACCGCAGCCCGCTTCTGCGCAAAACGATACCGCGCCGGAACCGGCGGCGGATATGAACACCTCGGCAGCGGAAGAAGTCCCCGCGCCCGGGAAAGCGCCGAAAACGGAGACAGCACCGGAACCGGAAAAAACACCGGAACCGGCGGAAACGCCCAAAGAGGAAACGCCGGAACCGGCAGAGCCGGCCGGTGAGGACAAGAGCGCGCCGGAGACCCTGAAGGAAGCCCCTGCGGAAGAGAAAAAGGCGGAGAGCGCCAAGGCGGACGGCCTCAGCGGCGTCGGTCTTGCCATTTCGCTCTGCGACGCGGTGCTCTATAGTGTTGGGCGGGAGCATTTCCACGGCGGCATCCGCCCGGACAACATTTCCGTCCGCGGCGACAAGGCGTATCTCGGCGGAACGCTGCAGCACTCCGTCGGCGAGTTTACGCCGCAGGAGCTCGAGTACATGGCGCCGGAGCTCTTCTGGGACGGCATCCGCACCCCGACGGCGGACGTATACTCCATCGGCCTGATCCTCTATTCCCTTTATAACTACGGTCGCCTCCCGTTCTGGCCGGTGTCCGGCGCAATCACGCCGAACGCCCGTGCGAGCGCGCTGCAAAAGCGTATGAGCAACGAGGAGATCCAGCCGCCCGCGAGCGCAGACGCGGAGCTCGCCGGTATCATCCTGCGCGCTCTGGCGTTCCGTATCGAAGAGCGCTGGCATGACGTGCAGGAGCTGAAGGACGCACTCGGCGGATGCGATGCCGCCGGTGCGGCGGTGGACATTTCCCTTGCCATGTCGGGGCTTCTGATGCGCTCGACGGATGCCGCGGCGATCGACCGGCGCGATGGGCAGGGAAGAGGCCGTACATATTTTGACGACGGGGACATTTCTGCCGGACGCCGCCCGCAGCGGCGGAAAAGCTTCCGCTGGCTCTGGGCTCTGCTCGCTGCGATCGTCGTTGTCGGCGCCGTTGTGGCGGCGTACGCCAGCGGTGCGGCGGACAATAAAGAGCCGCAGGTGCAGGTAACGCCTACGCCCGAGCCGACGCAGGCACCCACCCCGACGCCGACTGCTACGCCGGAGCCGACGCCCTCGCCCACGCCGAAGGGACCGCGCTACGTCGTGTATGCCGAAAATGTGAGCTGGACGCAGGCGCAGCAGCGTTGCGAAGAACTCGGCGGCACGCTGGCGGTACCGCTGACGGAGGATGAGTATAACGAGATCGTCCGCGTGTGCACGAGCGCCAAATGCAACTATGTCTGGCTCGGCGCAGAGCGCCAGGCGGACGGCAACTGGCGCGATACCGATGGCGAGATCATCACCTTCTTCCGTTGGGACGAGGGCGAGCCGTCCGGCATTGACATTGGCGATAACGCGCCGGAGAACTATCTCATGATGTGGCGGCGCGAGGACGGCTGGTACTATAACGACAGCCGCGAAAACCCGCTGCTCGACTTCTACGCTTTCTACGGCGACAACGTCGGCTTTGTCTGCCAGATGTGGTAAAAATTATCAAACGGGAGTCCCGCTGCACGGGGCTCCCGTTTGAAAAGTTGCGGCTCGCCGCAGCACACTCGCTTTGCTCGCACGTTTGCGAACCGAAAAGTATTTTCTCCGACGTACACGCCGCCGGAGAAAATGGGTATAATTTTATTTGCGCCTGCGGGCGTAAACTCTGCGAAGCTTTTTCGACAGTCTGAAATGCCGGAGGGATTTCCCCTCCGGCATTTTTAATATTCAGCTAAGCAGCGCGCGGTCGTTGTCCAGAGCACTGCCGGAGATCTGCGCGAATTTCTCGAGCAGATCCTCCACGGTCAGCTTGGCCTTCTCTTCACCGCGGCAGTCGAAGATGATCTCGCCCTTGTTCATCATGATGAGCCGGTTTCCGTGACGGATGGCGTCCTTCATGTTGTGGGTGATCATCATGGTGGTGAGACCGTTTTCCCGCACGATGCGGTCGGAAAGATCCAGCACCTTGGCTGCCGTTGCGGGATCGAGCGCGGCGGTGTGCTCGTCGAGCAGCAGCAGCCGCGGCTTCTGAAGCGAGGCCATCAGCAGCGTTACCGCCTGCCGCTGACCGCCGGAGAGAAGGCCGACCTTTGTTGTCAGCCGATCCTCGAGACCAAGATTGAGCTCGCGGAGCTTGTCGCGATACATGTCGCGCTCCTCGCGTGTGATGTGCCAGCGAAGCCCGAGCTTTTTTCCGCGCCGGTAAGCGAGCGCGAGATTTTCCTCCAGCTGCATATCCGGGGCAGTGCCCATCATCGGGTCCTGAAAGACGCGCCCGATGAACGGCGCGCGCTTATAATCCGGGAGGCCGGTGATGTCGTTCCCGTCAATGACGATCGAGCCGCCGTCTACGGGCCACACGCCAGCCACAGCGTTCAGAAGCGTAGACTTGCCTGCACCGTTGCCGCCAATCACGGTGACGAAATCGCCCTCTTCCAGATGGAGATCGACGCCCGCGAGCGCCCGGCGCTCGTTGATCGTGCCGGGATGGAACGTTTTGTAAATGTGATTCACATCGAGCATCATTGTCCGATCGCCTCCTTCTGTCCGCGCCTCTTCGCCCGGCTGAACGAGCTTTTGGACTGCTTTTGCAGGTACGGCACCGCGAGGAACAGCGCCACGATCAGCGCCGTGAAGAGCTTGAGATCGTTCGGGTCGAGCCGCAGCCAGAGAATGAGCGTCATGACCATGTAGTAGAGCACGCCGCCGAGCACGACAAAGAGAAGTTTAATGGAGAAGTTGCAGCCCTTTTTGAAGATCGCCTCACAGAACACCTCGCCGATGACGATGGAGGCGAGGCCGATGACGATCGCGCCGCGGCCCATGTTGACGTCTGCCGTGCCCTGGAACTGGGTCATCAGTCCGCCGGAGAGCGCCACGACACCGTTGGAGAGCGCAAGCCCGATAACTTTCATCCGGTCAATGTTGATGCCCTGCGCCCGGCTCATTGCGGGATTGGAGCCGGTCGCGCGAAGCGCCGAGCCCTGCTCGGTGCCGAAATACCAGTAGAGCAGCGCGATGAGCACCGCCGCGAGCAGGAAGCCGATGCCGATCGCCTGCGGCACATAGCGCGAGGAGACGAGAAAGCCCTTGCCGCCGTTTTCCCAGAACATGCCGTAGGTCTTGAGGCTTGCCGTCTGGTTCGCCTTCATGCCCATGATGCGGAGATTTACGGAGTAGAGCGCGAACTGCGTAAGGATACCGGCGAGAATGGCAGGGATACCGAGCTTTGTGTGCAGCAGTCCCGTGCAGAGACCGGCCAGCACGCCGACGAGCAGCGCCGCTATCAGCGCCGCCCATGCGGGCCACCCGGCGATGATCAGCATAACGGTAACGGCGCCGCCGGTCGCAAAGCTGCCGTCGACGCTCAGATCGGCCACATCCAGCAGCCGGAAGGTAATGTATACGCCCAATGCCATCAAACCCCAAAGAATGCCCTGCGCGATGGCGGAGGGCATTCTTGCGGGCAGACTGGCAAAATTCAGGGAAGCAAAGTAAGCACCCATGGTTTTGTCCGTCCTTTATGTTTCGCGGCGGTCTGCCGCTCTATTTCTTGATATTGCCGAAGATCAGCCGATCGCGACGTAATCCTCCGGAACCGTGACGCCGAGCGCCTCGCAGATCGCGGGATTGTACTTCTTCACGGGGTCGGGGAAGTACTCGATGGGCATTTCGGAGATGTTCGACTCGCCCGTCAGGATCTTCGCGGCCATCTTGCCGGTCGTCACGCCGAGATCGTAGTAGTTGATCGAGAGAGTGGCGACGCCGCAGCCGGAGCAAATGCCTTCTTCACCGGCGATGATCGGCACACCGGCGGGCTCGGCCACGTTGTTGATGGCCTCGGTGCAGCTCGCCGCGGTGTTGTCGGTGGGGATGTAGAGAACATCGTTTCCGTCACACGCGGTCGCGGTCACGGCGGCAACGTCGTTGGAGTCGGCAAAGGTGTACACCGTCACGGTGACACCGGCCTTTTCGAGCTCCGCTTTCACCACGTCAGACTGGTAGACGGAGTTGGGCTCCGCGGAGCAGTAGAGGATGCCGACGTTCTTCGCTTCGGGGAAGAGCTCGAGGATCATCGCCGCCTGCTGGTCGAGTGGGGCGAGATCGGACGTGCCGGAGACGTTGCCGCCCACCGTGCCGTTAAAGCCTTCGATATCCAGCGCAACGCCGTATTCGGTGACGGAGGTGCCGAGGATGGGGATGGAATCCGTCGCGGCAACGGCCGCCTGCAGCGCCGGGGTAGCGTTCGCGAGAATCAGATCCACGCCGTCGGAAACGAACCCGTTGACGATCGTGGCGCAGGTCGGAATGTCGTTGGCGGCGTTCTGCTCCACAAAGACGACCTTGTCGCCGAGCGCTTCGGTCAGCGCATCCTTGAAGCCCTGCGTGGCGGCGTCGAGCGCGACGTGCTGCACGAGCTGGCAGATACCGACGGTATAAACTTCACCCTCCGCCGCGGCAGGGGCGGCCGTGGGCTCCTCAGCTGCCGGGGTCTTCGCCGGGGCGCTTCCGCAGGCGGCGAGAGAGAGTACCATCGCCAGCGCGAGAAGAATGACAAGTACTTTTTTCATGGTGTTTGGCTCCTTTTATATAAGGCAAAGCTGCCTTTCTCTTATGCTTTGCATTATAGCACTTTAAATGGACAAAGCAACTGACGTTTTTCACAAAAAAGCAATGCCGGAACTGGATAGTTCCGGCATTGTCTATTAAGGTAAAGCAAAACAATCAGATATCGAGGATGCCCATGATGACGATACCCGCTACAACGAGCGCAATGCAGGCATAGTGCTTTTTGGAAAGCTTTTCCTTGAGGAAGATGCGGCCCCAGATGACGCTTGCCACGCAGTAGGACGAAATGATCGGCGCGGCAAAGGCGACGTGCTCAGTATCGGCCAGCGCATAGATGTAGAAGAATTGGCCGATCGTCTCGCACACGGCGCCGAGATATTTCGGCCCCTCCTGCTTCGGGATGAGGCGCTGCTTTTTGATTCCGAGAACGTAGATGGCGCACACGATGCCCATCACGAGAAATGTGAGCTCATAGGCGACGTTGCAGGCGTCCGCCAGCTCCTCGCCGAGCTTTTCCAGCACGCGGCTGTCGGCAAATGTGCCGAGCGCATCGAGCAGGCAGTAGATCACCGGCAGCGCGATGGCGAGCCAGCTTTTGGCATAATGCCGGTTGGACTCATCCTGCCGGGCGCGGCGCAGCTCCTCGTCCTCATTGGACTCAGTGATGCCGAGCGCGATCACGCCGATGCACACGAGCGCCACAGCCACAAGCGCGAGCGGCGGCAGATCGTCGCCGATGCCAACGGTGATGAGCGTGAGCACCGCTACGATCGCGCCGGAGCTGTTGCAGATCGGGGAGGAGATAGAAAGCTCTATGTACCGGAGGCCGACATAGCCGATGGCCATCGAGAGAATGTAGAGCATCGAGACGGGGAGATACATGAGAATGATATCCCACGTGATGCCAACCTTCCCGATAAAGATCTCATAGGCGGCGTGCAGTCCCATAACGAGACCGACGGCCATGACCATTTTGAGATGGCTGTATTTGTCGCTGCTGTCCTGACAGCCGATCTTGGAAAAAAGATCGGAGCCGCTCCAGCAGAGAAGAGCGATGAGCGCAAACCAAAACCACATGATAGTGCTTATTCCTTTCCTGTTTCTATTTTCGGACAAGTCAGTATACCAAACCGGGGAGGCGCATTGCAAGAGCAATTATTGCAGGAAAAAATCCGGCTTTCCAAGGGAATGGGAAAGCCGGATACATGGAGCGCTATTAAAACAGCGGCGCGAGCGTGCGCAGCACGGCGCGGAGAAGCCGCCGTCCGCGGCGCTGCTGCATACACCGCTCTTCGGTGATCCGCTCGCTCTTTTCAAGCTCGGCAAGGTACTCCGCCTTCATATCGGCAATGGCGCTTGTTTCGTACATCCACACGCCGCACTCAAAGTGAAGATACAAGCTGCGGTAATCGAGATTGATCGTCCCGACCACGGCGCTTCGGTCGTCCGCGATGAACGTTTTGGCATGCACCATGCCGGGGGTATATTCATAGATCTTTACGCCCGCAAGGATGAGCGTTTCATAGTAGGAGCGCGTCATTTCGTGCACAAGAGCGCTGTCGCTGACGGCGGGGGTGATGATGCGCACATCCACGCCGGACTTTGCCGCGGCAGTCAGCGCGGTGATCATCTCATTATCGATTATGAGATAGGGGGTGTTGATGTAAACGTAGTCCTTGGCGCGGTTGATGAGATGCATGTACACCGTTTCGCCGACGGGCTCGTTGTCGAGCGGCGTATCGCCGAACGGCTGCACCCAGCCGGGGGCGGTGATGCTCTTGCAGAGCGCCGCGTCCGGCGCGTAGCGGGTGAAGTCCTCCGTCACGCCGCGCGTATAGTCCCACATGGAGAGAAACATGGCGGTGAGCGCGTATACGCCCTCGCCGCGCAGCATGACACCCGCGTCGAGCCAGTGGCCGCAGCGCTGCACCACGTTGATATAAGCGTCAGAAAAGTTGATGCCGCCCGTGAAGCCGACGTTCCCGTCGATCACGCAGATCTTGCGGTGGTCACGGTTATTGAAGCGCGACGAAAGAACGGGGATAAACCGGTTAAACACGCAGCAGCGGATGCCCTCGGCCTCCAGCACGTCCTCGTAGCCCTCCGGCAGCTTGTACATGCAGCCGAAATCATCGTACATCACGCGCACATCCACACCGCTCGCCGCTTTGCGGCGCAAAACCTCGTGAATGGCGTCCCACATCTTGCCGGGGGCGATGATGTAGTATTCCATAAAAATAAACTTTTCCGCTTTTTCAAGCTGCGCCAGAAGCGCTTCGAGATACGCCTCGCCGACCGGAAGATATGTTGCCTCCGTGTGCGTAAATACCGGCGCATCCGCAATGCGATAGAGATAGTCGGAAACGCGCTTGGCATCCGTATGATCGGGCAGTGCCGGCTGCGCCGGAGTTACGCTGCGCATGGCCTTTCCATACTGCTCCGCCACCGACGACATCCGCGCCTTTTCCTTCGGCGTGAGCTGGTTTTTTCCGAACACAAGATAAAGCAGAACGCCGAACACCGGCAGCGCAAGGATCGGGATGATCCACGCGATCTTATACGCGGGATTGCTGTCACGGCTGACGAGATAGACGACAACAACGGCGGAGAGCACAAGGCAAATGCCGTAAAAGAGTGCAAAATGCTCGTTGAAGCGGGTGATGGCAAGATAAATGGCGGCAAACTGCAGCGCGATGAACGCGCCGGTAAATACCGCACGAGAAAAAACGACTTTGAAAAAATTCTTCATGGGCCTCTCCGCAAAACGAAAATTTTCCTGCCGCCATCATACAGGAAGAATACGGAAAAATCAACAACAGATGCGCCCGTTTGTCTTATGTGAAAAGCCCGGACAGCAGCATGAATCCCACCGTCAATATAAGGAGAAGAAACCGTCCCTTTTCCACGCCGAGCTTCATCATCAGCGGCAGCGTGATGAAAAGATAAACGACCGCCGCCGGGGCAGTTATGGCAAGCGGTGAGAGAAGATCGCTCCGCCCGGCGAGCAGCGCAACGAGCACCTGTATCACGGTGCCGAGTGCAATGGCGATCATGCCGAGGAGAAAACGGCTCCAGAACAGATCGCTTTTCCGCACGGGCATGGCGAGGGCATACCGCTCCCACCGGCACCGCTCGTCGTAGCCGAGCGCATAGACCGGCATCATCGCGAGCAGCATCATGCCGACGCTTGCAAAGAGGCCGATGCCCGGAATAAAGAGCGGCAAAAGCAGATATACGCCGGTCAGCACGAGCTGCACCCGGCATTGTGCCCAGAGCTCGAAGACGTCCTTGAGCAGCAGTCCTCGAATTTTCATGCCGCGCGCTCCTTTCTCGTCATGTCCAGAATGATCTCTTCGAGCGTCTGGCCCGGATGAGCGGCGAGAAGCGTTTCCTTTTCCTCGCAAAGGATCAGCCGCCCCTTGTGCAGAAACGCCACGCGGTCGCAGAGCTTTTCGATATCGCTTACGATGTGCGAGGAGAGCAGGATGGCGTGCTCTCCGTCGGCGATGAAGTACGAGAGCTCTCGGATCAGCTCATCGCGGGCGAGCGGGTCCAGTCCTCCGGTCGCCTCATCGAGCAGCAGGAGCTTTGCTTTGTGCGAGAGCGCCACGGCGAGCGCCAGCTTCATTTTCATCCCACGGGAGTATTCCTTGAACGGCTTCGTTTCCGGCAGATCAAAGCGGCGGACATGCTCATAAAATGCGCTGCTATCCCAGTTTTTATAGATGTACCGCTCAACATTGTCTACATGCCGGGCGTTCAGGCCGTCCGGGAAGCAGCTCTTGTCGAACACGACGCCGATGTCCTCCCGAAAAGCGACGGCGTTTTCGCTTGCGTTCTGCCCGAGAATGCGGATGTCTCCGCCATCGCTTTGAAGCTGGCCGAGGATCAGCGAGATCGTCGTGGATTTCCCCGCGCCGTTTTCGCCGATAAGACCGAGAGCCGAGCCCATCGGCACGGACAGAGAGAGGCTTTGCAGCGAAAAGCCGCCGAAGGATTTGGAAAGATTTTCAATTTCCAGTGCGTTCATGATTTTTCCTTTCAATACTTCCGGTTGTAGTACCAGAAGCAGCCGGTATAGACGAGCGACTGCACGCACGTGAGCGCGCAGAGCACCTGCCCGACCAGCGTTTGTTTAAAAATCAGTATTGCGGCCAGAGCCGCAGCGAGCTGCACATAGATGCAGATGTAAAGCGCCAGAGCGCGCGCCTTGTTCGCCACATATGCCGTGCGTTCATCTTTCAAAGAAGCATCATAGTCCGCCGCTTTGTCCGGATCGCGGGTGAGCCGGCACACGCGCAGCAGCCGCACTGCGCCGACCACGGCGATGGCGCTGCCGAATGAGGAAAGCCAGTTCGTTTTCTCCGATACGTCCGTCAGCAGTCCGATGAGAAACAGTACAACGCCAAGTACAAGATACAAAATGTCAAGTATATTTTACATTTTTTGCGGGAGTCCTTTTTATAGGACACTCAAAACGGTAGGATAGCGTCAGGAAGGAAAAACAGGAAAGGAAGAGCGATATGACATTCAAGATCGGTTTTAAGGCTTCGGAGGAAGAAACATCGGAGACTACGGTATCGGCATCGGCTCCGGCAGCCCCGGAGGAGTGGCAGCCGCGGCGGTCGGTGGTACGCGTGCATTTTCCGCAGAGAAAAATGACGCTTACCTATTATAATGATCGCTTTGACCTTCATTGCGGCGACATGGTATATGTGGACGGAAAGCTCGAAGGCAAGCTCGGGCGCATTGTGGAGGTGAATTACACCTTTCGCATTAATCTGGCGGATTATAAGCGTGTGATCGCCGTGGTAGATACCAATGTATCCGGACGGTTTTATCTTGAGGGATCGCACTTCGTAACGTTTGACCGCGCCGCCCTTCCGCGGGAGAAAGTGGTTGGTTGGTTCAAGGCCCCGCCGAAGCCGGATACGGAATATGTATCCGGCTCTGACGAGAGAGGCTTCCCGCTGGCCGACTTGCATGGAATGAATATCTCTCCGTCCGCTGCGGAGCGTGGGGGCTCATACTATGCAGATGACCGGGTGCGGTATCTTTGTCTTGACGGAACAAAGGGCTACGCGCTTGTTGAGGGCACCGAGCCGTATGATGTGGAATTTGAGTTTTCGGATGGCATGATCCGTTCGCTGACATGCTCCTGCTATTGTGCAGGTGCATGTAAGCACGAATTTGCCGCTATGCTTCAGATGCGTGACCTGTTCGACTTCATCAAGGAAAACCATGGAGAAGAGTACATGCAAAACAGATACTTTGCTGCTGTCGCGAACGAAGTTCTCCTTGCCCGCGCCCTTAACGGAAAAACTACCGGCATGCTTACGCTGGATCCTCCACGGCCCTCCACATCAGTTTTTGATGACGAATATGACGAGGAAGACGATATCTGCGATGAACAGGACTGGTGAGATACGGGGACGAAAAGACTCCCGCTGACCGAAAAAAGATGGACGCGAAGCAGCCCGGACACAAAAATGTCCGGGCTGCTTGCGTAAGTATCGGTTGTTATTTAAGTCCGAGGATGAAAACGACCAAAGCCATGACCGGCAGCGCTGTCCATGTGATATACCGGCTGGTGATCTCCCAGTCGGACGGTTCGGCCCTATCGGCATTGCGGACGAGGAACGAGGCGTTCCAGCGGAAGAGCTCATCGGCAAACAGGATGCAGACAACGGCCAAGGCGCAGATCAGCACGCCGCCGAACCAGCCGATCCATGCGCCCTTGTGCGTCAGCGTGGGACCGTCCATCAGGTCAAGAATCGTCGAGACGGAGGGCTCCATCGGATCGATCGGATTCCCGTGCTCATCTACGACGGTACCGTCGCTCATCGTCGCGGTGATTCGGATGCTTTCGAAGCTTCCGTCCTCGTTGTACAGAAAGCGCCAGTCACCGCTTTTTTCCACACCGCCGCGGAATACAATTTTGTTCCCGCAGCGCAGCTCCATGCCGGTCATCGGGGTGAGCGAATCGTTGTCCTTCGGAATGGCGGTGGGATCCTCTTTTGCAGTGTACGGGCCATAGACGGTGCCACCGTATTGAAAGACCACGGTTTTGCCCGCGGACACAGTAAAACGCGCGGCAGTACCGCGGATTTTCCCGGAATACACGGTGGCGCCGTTTTCCTCCGACGGCGCAAGGATGGCATCCTCATAGAGAAAGCCCACGTGTGCCGTGACGATGGGGTAGACGATCGTAAAAGCCAGTATCATAACGGCCAAAATAAGAAGGATGATTTTTGGATAACGTCCAAGCTGCTTTACCCGCTGCAAGGCTGACACCTCCGTTTTTTGAAATAATATAGATTGAATTTGCTGAAAAAGCCGCTATGCATAGCAAAGCGGCTTTTTCTGGTACCGGTGACGGGGGTCGAACCCGTACGACTTTCGTCTCGGGATTTTAAGTCCCGTGCGTCTGCCAATTCCGCCACACCGGCGCGGTGGAATCCTTTGATAAAGTACCATTTTGTGCCCATGGTGTCAAGTCATATCGGGCGCTGCCCCGGCATAGTCTTGTGCCGAGGTGATCGTATGGCGGGAGAGACCGAGCGGCGAAGAGCGCAGAACATCATATTGGAAAACCGGAACCGGCTGAGCGTATCCGGCGTGGAAGAAGTCGGCGGCTTTGACGAGACCATCGTGCAGATGCAGACGGAGCTTGGCGCGCTCACGGTACACGGAAGCAATCTCCGCGTGGAGACGCTGTCGGTGGATTCCGGCGATCTTCTCGTTGTGGGGGATATTTCCGAGCTGTGCTATGCCGATGTCCCGGTGCGGCGCAGCTTCTGGACGCGGCTGTTCGGGTAAATGACGGAGTCGACGGCCCGGCAGCTTTTCGAACTGGCATTCGCTTTTCTTGCTGGCGCGGCGCTCGGCGCAGCGGAGCTGCCGTTCTATGTACTCCGGCAGGCAGCGCGCCGGTTCGGCGTGCTCTGGGATGCGCTTTTTTATGCGCTCGCAGGGCTCGTGGTTTTTGCCGCAGCGCAATGGTGCAGCGGCGGTGTGAGACCGCGTTTTCTTGCGGCGGCGATCGCCGGATGCGCGCTTTGCGCCCATCTTCTGGCTCCGCTCCGGCGCTCGGTACACCGTCTCGCAGAGCGGAAACGGGAGCAGAGGGAAGAACGCAGACGCGAAAGAGAAAAAACACAAGATAAAGCATGAAAAAAAGATGAAAAAATTTGAAAAAATATCTATGCAAAATCGAATCTATCGTTTAAAATAATTCGCAAGTTTCCCCGGTCGTGATAGAGCTGCCGCGGTGGGGGAGACGGCGGAGCAAAACGATGAGCAAAAGCATAAAGTTTCTTTTCGGGTGCATTCTATCCATTTTGCTGGTCTATGCTGCGGCGCGGTATGTCGCGACGGCAATACGCGTGGAGGAAGCGGAACTCCTTCTGCGCGAGACGCAGGAGCGCTGCGAGGCGCTGGAGCGAAGCAACGCGGACTTGCGTGATCGGATCGAGCGCAGCGGCGACGCAGACCGCATCGCGGAGCTCGCACGCGAACGGCTTGGTCTTGTCCTGCCGGATGACAGGATATATCAATAAATTGAAAGAAAAGAGAAAGGAATCCCCATGGAGCTGGAAATCGGAGCGATTCAGGAAGGCAAAGTAACTGGTATCACCAAATTTGGAGCATTCGTGCTTCTTCCTGGCGGCAAGAGCGGTCTTGTGCATATCTCGGAGATAGCCAACGCCTATGTAAACGACGTCAACGACTATCTGAAAGTCGGCGACACCGTGAAGGTGAAGATCCTCAGCGTCAACGAGGCGGGAAAGGTCAATCTCTCCATCAAACAGGCTCAGCCGAGCGCGCCGCGCCCGGCCTATACGCCGCGTCCGGCTCAGCCCTCGGCGAACACCGCCCGCCCGGCTTATACGCCGCGCCCGGCCAATACATACCGCAGCACCGCGCCGCGCGACGGCGAGGTTGCACCGCCCACCGGGGATACCAGCTTTGAAGATAAGCTCAAGCACTTCATGCAGCAGTCCGACAGTAAGATCAACGACAGCAAGATCTATGCCGACCGCCGTGCCGGAGGCCGCCGCCGCAAGTAAAAGTAATATATCCAACATAAAATCATGCCGCCGAAACCAGACCGGTTTCGGCGGCATATTTCGTTATGGCGTATTTAGCCTTCGTCGGGGTGCATGAATGAGTAGTCGATCACGTTGTTCGCGCCTGTCCAGGAGCCGTCTACCTTGGACATAGCGCGGTCGTATTCCTCCGTGCCGGGCTCAAAGAGCGTGGGGCAGTAGTCGTTCTCCGTTGTCTTGCTGCTGATGCTGCACGGCAGAACATTGAACGAGGAGAGATAGAGCGTTCCGTCCGTCTCGCGGGTGATGGTCGCCTGCGCGATCACGCTGTCCATGTCGGCGGGATTGGTGTTGCCGCCGAACACAAAGTTGCCGAGACTGTAGAAAATGATGCCGTTATTATACTTTTCAAACGGCTCGAGACGGTGGGGGCCGTGGCCGAACACGATGCTCGCGCCCGCGTCGATCGCAGCGCGGCCCACCTCTTCCTGGTTGGCGTTCTGATAGTAACTCGCCTCGTTGCCCCAATGGGCGCTCACAACGACGATCTCCGCGCCCGCGTCCTTGAGTTCCCGCACGCCCGCGGCGACGGATTCGGCGCTCGGCGTATGCCAGCTATAGACGGCGTACACGCCGACGGTCAAACCGCTCTCGGTCGTATAGAGCGCTCCTTCGCCCTCGCCGCAGTGGCCGATGCCGGCGGCGTCGAGATTGGCGAGCGTATCGTCGTAGACCTGCTGGCCGAAGTCCATGGCATGGTTATTGGCGGTCGTGGCAAACTCCACGCTGCCGAGCGTGAGAATGTCCGTCGCGGCCTTCGGCGCAAGGAACGAGAACGTGGAGGCAGACCCGGCGGAGAGATCGGAAATGCTGCACTCGAGATTCACGATCGTCATGTCGTCGTTTCCCGTCACGTCGAGCACATTGGAGAAGGGATACCCCCAGTTCGTGCCGACGACGTTTTCAAAGGAGTTGGCGTAGTAGCGCGCCTCGGGATAGCTCGCAAGCGTGCAGTCGCCCACCATGGAGATCGTATATTCGATCGGCGTCGGCTCCGGGGTGGGCGTCGGCGAGGGCGTCGGAGTCGCTGTCGGCTCCGGCGTGGGAGAGGGCGTCGGCGTCGGTTCCGGCGTCGGCTCTGCGGTCGGGAGCGGTGTCGGCGCTGCGACGCGCACATCCTCCGGCCGCGCCGCCCACCGCGGCGAGAGTGCCGCGCTCGTCAGCAGCACCGCGAGCAGGAGCACCGCCAGGATCTTGGCGATGAGGATCGATGTTTTGGACATGATATCCTCCGGTAATCAGGCGTTTTCCACAAAGCTGCCGATGATCTCCAGCAGCACGTCGGGCATGACTGCGAGACTGTCCACGGGGATAAACTCGTGTACGCCGTGGTAGTTGTAGCCGCCGGTCGAGAGATTCGGGCAGGGGAGACCCATCCACGTGAGGACGGCGCCATCCGTGCCGCCGCGGATCGCCTCGGCGCGCGGCGCAACGCCGCAGGCGCGGTAAGCGGCTTCGGCGCGCTCGAGAAGGTGGCGGTGCGGCTCAATCTTCTCGCGCATGTTGTAGTAAGTGTCGGAGATGTCCGCTTCGGCGGTGCCTTCGCCGTAGAGGCGGTTGATCTCGTCCACGGCGGCGCGGACACGCGCTTTCTTTTGTTCAAAGAGAGCGCGGTCGTGGTCGCGGATGATATAGTGGAGCTCCGCTTCTACCACGTCGCCGGACATGTCGGTAAGATGGATGAAGCCCTCATAGCCCTCCGTTTTTTCCGGTACCTGATCAGTGGGGAGGAGAGCATGCAGCTTCATGGCGATGGTCGCGGCATTTTTCATGATGTTCTTCGCGCTGCCGGGGTGGATGCCAACGCCGTGCACGCGGACGAGCGCGGCGGCGGCGTTGAAGTTTTCGTATTCGTATACGCCGAGCTCGCCGCCGTCCACGGTGTAGCCCCAGTCGCACGCGAGATCACTGACGTCCAGCCCCTCCGTGCCGCGGCCAACCTCCTCGTCGGTCGTAAACACGATGCGCAGCTCGCCGTGCGGTGCGCCGGAGGCAATGAGCTTTTCCACCGCCGTCATGATCTCGGCAACGCCCGCCTTGTCGTCTGCGCCGAGGAGCGTGGAGCCGTCCGTGACGAGCAGAACCTGTCCGCGCACGTGCTTCATGGCAGGGAACTGCTTTTCCGAGAGCACGACGCCGTGACCGAGCTCAATGTCCTCGCCGGTATAGAGCACCTCGCGGGCGTTCACGCCCTCGCCGCTCGCGTCGGGAGAGGTGTCTACGTGCGCGATGAGCGCGAGCGTTCCGGCCTTGACGCCCTCCGTGGCAGGGAGCGTGCCGATGGCGTTGCCGCAGCTGTCCATATGGACATTCTTCAGGCTCAGAGAGAGCATTTCCTCCGCAAGACGGCGCGAGAGCTCGAGCTGACGAGACGTGGACGGGCTTTCGGTGCTGTCCTCATCGGACGCGGTGGACACGGCGATGTATTTGAGAAATCTTTCCTTGCAGGTCATAATAAGAATCCCTCCGTTTTCGAGTTGTTTTTCCATATATCAAATATATCATTTTTATGATAAAATGCAATCGCTTTTATTTTCGGCGTCTCCGGCGGGGAAGAACGAACTTTTCCCCGCCGGGCTGCGTCATAGTTATAGCAATACATCCTGAAAGTACAGGAGGAACATACATGAAAAAACTGCTTGCCATTCTCCTCGGCGCGTGCCTGCTGCTCGGCGTTATGACCGGCTGCGGCGCCAATGCCGAGGACGCCGTCACCGTCCAGAAGGTATCGGACATCACATCGCAGGGCGCTGTGGGTCTGGTGAACCGGTATGCCGGACTTGTCGTCTCGGGCGAGACGGCAACGGTCAAAAAGGGCGACAAAACGGTTCTCGAGACCTACGTGCAGGAGGGGGATTTCGTCACCGAGGGCGATGTGCTCTTCTGCTATGACAACGAGGCCATGGAGCTCCAGCTCAGCAAGCTCCTGCTCGAGCTCGAGGGCTACGAGAACACGATCGCCAACGCCGAGGAGGATATCCCCAATCTCGAGCGCCAGCGCGACGCCGCACCGGCGGCGCAGCAGCTCACCTATTCGCTCCAGATCCAGGAGCTGCAGGCGAACGTGCGCGAGGCTACCTATAATAAGGGCCTCAAGGAGCGCGAGATCGAGAATTTGCAGGAGGCTCTCGAAGACACCGACGTCCGCGCACCGATCTCCGGCCGCGTGATGAGCGTGAAGAATGCGGAGAATACAAGCGCAAGCTCCGGCTCCGGCGGCGATATGAGCGGCAGCGACGCCTACATCACCATCATGGACATGACGACCTATCAGGTCAAGGGCACGATCAACGAGCTGAACGTCGGCACGCTTTCCGAGGGGATGAACGTGCTTATCCGTTCACGTCTTGACGAGAGCGTTACGTGGAGCGGAGTGCTTGAGAGCATCGACTGGGAGACCAAGGTGCAGGACAATAATAACCGCTACTACTACGGTGGTGCCACCGACGAGATGACGAGCTCGTCCAAGTACCCGTTCTATGTGAAGCTCAACGACGTGACGGGCCTCATTCTCGGCCAGCACGTGTACATTGAGCCGGACTACGGCCAGCAGGAGGTCCGCGAGGGGCTCTGGCTGCCGGAGTACTATATCGTGGACGTCGATTCCTCGCCCTACGTCTGGGCGGCGAATGGGCGCGACCGGCTGGAAAAACGCGGCGTGTCCCTTGGCGACTACGACGCCGAGCGGGGCGAATATCAGGTCGTCTCCGGTCTGAAGGAGAGCGATTATATCGCCTTCCCGATGGACGGCCTTACAGCGGGCATGCACACACAGGTCTACGAGGATAACTCCGGCTATGTTTCCGGCGGCAACGCAGGCGGCATCGGTTACGGCGCAGCTCTAATGCCACCGACGCTTGTCTCCGACGGCAACGCCTCCGACGGCGACGCGCCCATCGAAGCACCGGACGAATCACTCTTCGGCGATCCCGCCGAGATCGAAGCGCCAGTGGAGGATGCCGTTATTCCGGAGAACATGCCCGCGGAAGACGCTGCGGCGAATGCGGAGGGGAGCGTGGCGTAATGCTTCTGGAAATGAACAGCATCTGCAAGGATTATCCCCAGGGCGGGGGCGTTGTACACATCCTTAAGGATATTTCCCTGGAGATTGCCGACGGAGATTATCTTGCTATCATGGGACCCTCCGGCTCCGGCAAAACGACGCTTATGAACATCATCGGCTGTCTTGATACGCCGACCTCCGGCACGTATGTCCTGGCCGGGGAGGACGTGTCCTCGGCCTCAGACGACCGGCTCGCCGACATACGCAATCAGATGATCGGCTTTGTGTTCCAGAGCTTCTATCTTCTGCCGAAGCTCACGGCGCTCGATAACGTCGCGCTGCCGCTTCTCTATGCGAACGTGCCTCGCCGCGAACGGCGTGAGCGCGCCGCGGAAGCGCTTGCGAGCGTCGGACTGGAAGAACGTATGGACTTTTACCCGAACCAGCTCTCCGGCGGCCAGAGTCAGCGCGTGGCGATCGCCCGCGCGATGATCGCAAAGCCGCGCATTCTGCTTGCGGACGAGCCGACCGGCGCTCTGGACTCCGCCTCCGGCCGTCAGGTCATGCAGATCTTCGGCGAGCTGAACGCAAAAGGAACAACGGTCGTGCTCATCACCCATGCGCAGGACATTGCCGACTGCGCAAAAAAGATTCACCGCATTCTCGACGGCGAGCTGATCCGCGGCGACGAGGACAAGCACCGGCACGACATGACGAAAGGAGGCGCAGCGGATGAAAAAGGGGAAGATAACGTTTCTCAGTAACCTGCCGGAATGGCTGCGCCGGGCGATCGCCGCGGTGCTGATCGTTGCGCTCGTCGGCGGCGGTATATATGGCATACTGCTTCTCGTGCGCGGCAGCGGCGGCAAGGTGAAGGTCTATCCGATCATGGAGTTCTGCACGAACTACGCCGACGATCAGGCGGAGACGCAGGGGCTCGTAAAGCCCGATAAAATGCAGTCGATCTATGTGTCCGAAACGCAGAAGATCACAAAGTACTACGTACACGAGGGCGACACCGTCAAGGTCGGCGACCCGATCCTTTCCTACGACACGACGCTCACCGACCTGCAGCTCGAGCGTGCAAGAATTTCCGTGCAGAAGCTGGAGCTTGCGCTCGACGAGGCCAACGCCAATCTCGTCAAGGTGAACAATTACCGCCTGTATGTCCCGCAGCCCGACCCGCTCCCCGAGGAGGAGCCGGACACGCCGCCGCTCACGCCGGTGGAGGTGCCGTATTTCCGCGGCGGTGACGGCACGAAGGAGAGCCCGTTCTTTTATATCTGGGGCGACAGCTGTGCCTATGACAGCGCCTTTATCGACTCGCTCCTGACGAAAGCGGGCGGCAGCACGGCGTATGTCGTCTTTGAAGTCCACGACGGCGACTCCCCGGACGGCGAGATTCTCCGCAGCTGGGGCATGGTGTTCGTCCGCCAGAGCGACGGCTCGGTGGTTTTTAAGGTGGACGAAGCCTATGGCCGCTTCGATAACGGCACGACGCCGGACGACGGCGGCGATGCGTTCGACGACGGCGGCGACACCTACATCGATACGACGCCGAGCTATACCTATAATGAGCTCATCGCCATGCGCCGCGAAGCGCAGGAGAAAATCTACCAGACCGAACTCGATCTCAAAAAGGCGCGTCTCGAATACGAAACGCTGGAATTTGAGATCAACAACGGCGTTGTGTACAGCAAGATCGACGGTGTGGTAAAAACGATCCGCAGCCCCGACCAGGCGCGCGAGGAGCAGCTCCCGGCGGTGCTCATTTCCGGCGGCGGCGGATACTATGTCACCGGCGCGATGAGTGAAACGGAGCTGCAAACACTCCATGTCGGCGACACGGTCACCGTGATGTCGTGGCAGACGTATTCCCAGACCGAGGCGGAGATCGTCAGCATTTCCGAATACCCGGTCGAGGAGGATGGTAACTATTACCATTGGAGCCAGGGTAATAATAACGCCTCGCTCTATCCCTTCACCGTGTATCTCGATGAGGACACGCCCGTGCGTGAGGGCGAGTATGTGAACATCACGTACAACCCCTTCGGCAGCAGCGCTTCCGGCATATATCTCCAGAACATGTTCATCCTCCGCGAGGGCGGAGGAAGCTTCGTGTATGTCCGCGACGAGAACGGCAAGCTCGAAAAGCGCGCCGTGTCGACGGGGCGGTCGCTCTGGGGCTCGTATACGCAGATCAACGGCGGCTTGACCGGCGAGGAATACATCGCTTTCCCGTATGGCAACCGCATCCGCGCGGGAGCCAAGACCGAAATATCCGATACCGAATCGTTCTATAATTACTGAAAGGGGGCGGGTGCATTGCTTGAAAGCATTTCTCTGGCGTTTCAGAACGTGTGGCGGCATAAGCTGCGCTCGTTCCTGACGATGCTCGGCATCATCATCGGCATCGCCTCGATCATCACGATCGTATCCACGATCAAAGGTACGAACGAGCAGATCAAGGAAAGTCTTGTCGGCGCGGGCAACAACGCCGTGGTCGTGCAGCTCTATCAGGACAACTACCCCTATGAGGTGCAGTATAACGGCGTTCCCACCGGCGTTTATCCGATCACGGAGGAAACGCGGCAGGAGCTCTGCAAGATCGACCATGTGAAGGGCGTTACGCTCTTCTGCTATCGCAACTACGCCGACAGCGTATACTACGGCAACAACAGCTTTTCCGGTAATCTTTACGGCATCGACGAATATTATTTCGATGTGAACGGCTACTCGCTCGACCACGGCAGAAGCTTCCTCGCGGACGACTATGCCAAGGCGAAAAAGGTCTGCATGCTCGATACCGCGGCGGCTTCGGCGCTCTTTTCCGGCAAGGAACCGGTCGGCAAGACCGTGGAGATGCAGGGCGAGAGCTTCACGGTCGTCGGCGTTGTAAAGCGCGCGAGCTCCACAACGATGCAGATCAAAACACCGAACGATTACTACCAGTACATGAACGAGACCGGCACGATTTTCCTCCCGCTCAAGAGCTGGCCGATGCTCTATTCGTTCGACGAGCCGCAATGTGCGGCGCTGCGCGCGGATAATACCGACAACATGACGAGCGTTGGCCAGAAGGCGGGCGAGCTCCTCTCGTCCAGCCAGCTCATCGGCGCGGATAAAACGTTCTCCTACCGCGGGCAGGATCTTATGGAGCAGGCAAAGAATTTGCAGGAGCTCTCCAACTCCTCCAACCGCCAGCTCATCTGGATCGCGAGCATTTCGCTCCTTGTCGGCGGTATCGGCGTTATGAACATCATGCTCGTCACCGTAACGGAGCGCACGCAGGAGATCGGCCTTAAAAAAGCCATTGGCGCGCGCCGCCGCCGCATTCTCAACCAGTTCCTCACGGAAGCGGCGGTGCTCACGAGTCTCGGCGGCCTGCTCGGCGTGCTCGTCGGCATCATTATGGCGCGGCTGATCTCGTCCGTTATGGGCACGCCGACAGCCATCAGCGTCCCGGCGATCCTCATCGCCGTGGTATTCTCCATGGTCATCGGTATCGTGTTCGGCCTTCTTCCGGCGGTCAAGGCGTCCAACCTCAATCCCATTCAGGCGCTCCGGCGCGACTGACTTTCCCAGCAAAGCCTCTGTACAGCGCGCCGCCTCTGTGATACAATGCAGAAAATACAAAGTACGGAGGCGGAGCGCAGGGCAAACAAAGTGGGACCGCTCATTAAGGAAGCCCGTACCGGCGCGGGAATGACGCAGGAACAGCTGGCAAAGAAGATCAAGGGCATCACGGCTGCGGACATCAGCAAGGCCGAGCGCGGCGAACTGGAGCTCACGCAGGCGGTCCTCAAAGAGATCGCAAAGTATACGGGCGTTACGCAGAGCTCGCTCATCAACGCGGCGAAGGAATCTACGTATAAATCGTCTTCGAAGAGTTCATCGTCGAAGAGCTCTTCCGGGACAAAGTCCTCGTCCGGCACGTCGGTGAAGGTCACTGCGGCAGAAAAGAAGCTTCTGGAACTGTACCGCGCGGCGGATGCCGATACGAAAAAGGCGGTGGTCAGCCTGCTCAAAGGAGAATCGTCCGGCCTTTCCGATATTATCGGCTCACTTCTCGGCGGTTCAGGCTCCGGAAAGAGCGACCTTCTCGGCACCCTGCTCGACGGCGCTATGGACGCTCTCGGCAAGAAATAAGAATAGAGAAAAAGCGGCTCATCCGATTCAAACGGATGAGCCGCTTTTTCCATGAGAAGAAAGACTTTTATTTGCAGAACTTTGCCAATGCGGCGTCGATATCCGCAGCGCACGAGGCGGCAACGGACTCGTCGCCCGGCTGAAGCGGGTAGAGCGGAGCGCGGACATTGCCAATATCCGGCGCGCCGCGGAGACGGAGGATCTCCTTGATCATGGCGTACATGTTGCCCTGCCCGGAGCACATCTTATAAATGATGTGGCAGCAAGCATCCTGAATATCGCGCGCGGGAAGAATGTCGCCGCTGCGGACAAGGGCGAAGATGCGCTCGTACAGCTCCGGCATGGCGGCGTATGTGCCGCCGATGCCGCCGACCGCGCCTGCGGCAAGACCGGAGAGCAGCTGCTCGTCCGGGCCGTTAAACACGATCGCGCCCTCGTCGCGCCACATCTCAATGTCCTGTATCGGCATGGAGGAGTTCTTTACGCCGATCACCGTCGGCACGGCGAGCATGGTGCGGAGAAGGGAACTGTTCAGCGCCGTACCGGCGAGCTGCGGGATGTTGTAAATGATGAAATCCGTGTTCGGTGCCGCGGAGGCAATGTCCTTCCAATACTGCGCGATCGCGCGATCCGGCAGATGAAAGTAGATCGGCGGGATGGCGGCGATGCAGTCCGCACCGACGCTCTCGGCGTGGGCGGCGAGCTCCATGCTGTCGCGCGTGTTGTTGCAGGCGACGTGCGCTATGATCGGGATGCGTCCGGCAGCCTGGGCAATGACGGCCTCCAGCAGCGCCTTGCGCTCTTCCATGGAATGATAGATGCACTCGCCGGAGGAGCCGCCGACATACAGGCCGTTCACGCCTTTTTCGATGAGATATTCCGTAAAGGCACGCGCCCGGTCGGGCGATACCTCACCGGCGTCGTCGTAGCATGCATAAAAGGCCGGGAAAATTCCCTGGTATTTTTTCAGGTCTCTTGCTTTCATTGTTTTCACTCCTTGTGTGTCATCCCTTGACGGCACCCATCGTGATACCCTTGGTGAAGTATTTCTGGAAGATGAGGAACACGATGATGATCGGCACGGCAGCAAAGGCAGCGCCTGCCATGATGAGGCCGAAGTCGGTCGAGTTTTCTGCCTGCATTTTCGCTATACCGAGCGAAATCGTCAGGTTCTTTGTGCTGGAGAGCATGATGAGCTGCATGAAGTAGTCGTTCCACGAATTGATGAACGTGAAGATGGCAAGCGCGCCGACACCGGGCTTGATCATGGGGAAAACAATCCGGTTGAAGGTTTTCAGCTCGCTTGCGCCGTCGATCCTCGCGGCCTCCAATATCTCGCTGGGGATGCTCTCGGCAAACTGCTTGATGAGGAACACGCCGAACGGCCAGCCGACGATGGGATAGACGACGGCGCTGAGCGTATTGTAGAGCTTGAGCGAGGACATCTCGCGGATGAGCGGGATGAGGATGACCTGCTTCGGCAGCGCCATCGCGCAGACGATGAGCGTGAAAATGAGCCTGCGCCCGACAAAGCGCTTTTTTGCCAGCGCATACCCCGCCAGTGCAGAGGTCGCGCAGGTGAGGAGCATCGCCGCAACGGCCATCCACACGGTGTTGAGCATCCAGCGGATCGCACCGGGGACGGTGGGACCTGTGGAGAATACCACGGGGCTGCCATCCGCAGAGAAGTACTGGCTGAAGGGGATGTAAAACTCCCACAGCGGCGCTTTGAGCTTGCTCATGAGCGTCTGGTAATTCTTCAGCGTCCATTCGCTCGGCCACCAGACGGGCGTGACGGAGTTGACCTCCTTGGCGGTCTTGAACGAGCCGGTGATGATCCAGTAGAGGGGGAACGTGAACAGCGCGGCAAGAATAACGATGATCACGAGAGTGATGATGCGGTTTACCTTGGATCTGCTCTGCATATGCTCACCCCCCTTAATCCGACCGCTGTCCCAGCTTAAACTGGACAGCAGAGAGTACCGCGATAATGACCATGAGTACAACGCCCATGGCGTTGCCGTATCCGTAGCGGTAAAGCTTGAACGCGGTATAATAGATATAATACATGATCGTGTCTGTGCTGTGTGTCGGCCCGCCGGAGGTGAGAAGCTGGATCAGTGCAAAGCACTGGAAGGAGTTGATCGTGGTGATGATGAGTATGTAGAGCGTGGTGGGCATGATCTGCGCCCATTTGATCTTCCAGAACACCTGGCGGCGGTTTGCGCCGTCGACCTCCGCTGCTTCAACGAGCGAGTGATCCACGTTGCCGAGCGCTGAGACATACAGCACGATGGGCTGACCCACAGAGGTGGTGAAGAGGATGAGAATGATGCACCAGAGCGCGAAGCGCGCATCGCCCAGCCAGTTTATGTTCTGGTCAATGATGCCGAGGCTTTTGAAAATGTAGTTGAACACGCCGTAGCGGTTGTTGTACATCCATTTCCAGACGACCGTTACCGCGACCGAACCGGTGACGACCGGCAGATAGAAAATGCAGCGGAACGCCGAGGTCAGCGCCGGTTTCATATCGTAGATCGCCGTGGCGACCCAGAGAGAAAACGCGCATACCGTAGGCACGGCAACAACAACGATGAGGACCGTATTTTTCAGCGCGCCGAGGAAGAGCTTATCCTGGAAAAGCTCCTTATAGTTACCCAGACCGACAAAGACGTCCACGGCATTTTTGCCCATGTTGGAGTCAAAGAAGCTGGTATATATGCACAGGAACATGGGATACAGCACGAAGGTGACGAAGAAGAACAGACTCGGCAGCAAAAACAGGTATCCCGCTGTTGTTTCCCGCCGCACGAGCGCGCGGCTCATGCCATTTTTGGATTTAAACATAGGGTTGCTCCCCCTTACGGATTACGTAGCTATCAACACACCCTCTCTGCGCGGGGGCACAGAGAGGGTGCGCGCTGTGGGTCTGAGGAAGAAAAAGGAGAAAAGAAGCGGTTATAGCGTCCGATCAGCCGGCCGCCGCGGCGTTCGCGTTGGTGCAGAACGTTGCGACCTCGGTGGCAACGTCGCCGCCGCCGCCGACGCGCTGGAGCATGTTCCACCATTCGGTGCGGGCGGTCGCCCAGCCGGAGGTGACCTGATAGTAGTCGCCGAGATATGGCATGAGCTTGGTGTACTCGTTCATAATGGCGTTGTCCGCCCAGATGCCGGTGAGGTCAATGCCCTCGGCGGTGTCGCGCACGGCGAAGTACTTGGCGGCCTTGACCGCGTCGGCCGTGCCTTCGCCGTCGGCAAAGTATTTGATGAAGGTCTTGGCAGCGTCGATCTTGGCGGCATCGCCGTTATCGAACACGCCGAAGCCCCAGATACCGCCCTGCAGCTTGCTCTCGCCGGTCTCGGAGGGGAAGCTCATGAACACGATCTTCTCGCCGTCGTTGGTGAGCTCGGCGTCGTTGTTATCGGTGTTGAGCTGCTGAGCAATGTTCCAGCAGAACGCCATCTTGAGAATGCCCTGACGGAAGGCGGTGATCTCCTCGCCGCCGTTCTCGGCTGCGTTGAAGTAGATGCCGTCCATGCTCTGGAGAAGCTCAAGAGCCTTTATGTTCTCTGCGGAGTCCGCGGTATAGGTGGTGTGCTCGGCGTTGGTAAACGTGCCGCCGTAGAGGTTGTTGACGAGAGCACGGGTGCCCTGGTCGCCGCCCTGGCCGGAGCAGTAGACGTCGCCGACGGGCTCTTTGTAGTAGGCATACAGCGCATCGACTGCTTTGATGAAGTTCTCGGTCGTCCAGGTGTGGGTGTCGATGTCAACGTACTGGTCGGCACCGGCAGCGACGAACGCGTCATAGTTGATGGCCATGCAGTGCGCGGTCATGACGAGGGGATACTCGTAGCAGGCGCCGTCAGCGTTGAAGCAGGCCGAAACGCAGGCCGCGTTGACTTCCGCCTTGTCGGTGGCGTCCCACATGTCGGCGAGATCGACCATGTAGCCCTTCGCGCCCCAGTTGGCAACGAGACGTTCGGGCCCTTCCATGATGAGATCGGGAGCGGAGCCGCCTTCGAGTGCGGTGTTGACCTGGTCGTCGCCGTTGGTGTAGTCAAGGTATTCCACGGTGACGGTGATGCCGGGGTTCGCCGCCTCGAACGCGGCGATCAGGGCATCGACGGTGTCAGCATTGCCCCAGCCGCCGATCGGGTAGGTCCAGAGCGTGATGTTGACAGGTTCGGCAGCGGGTTCTGCCGCGGGAGCGGGATCAGCCTGAGCAGGTGCGGGGTCGGCAGCGGGAGCAGCGGTCTGGCCGCAGGCGCACAGGGCAAATATCATGCACAGTGCGAGCAGCGTTGCGAGCAGTTTCTTCATGATGTGCCTCCTTAAACATTTTGTTCAGGTTTCGTTATTTCAACGGCTCACGCCGCTGAATTTCCTCTTTCCACCATCATATTAACCAAAGCCCCTGCCAATGTCAATAGATTTCTGAAAAAAATTTTCTTTAAGATTAAACAAAGAAGATTTTTTGCAAACCGAAGCATACGAATCCCCCGGGAGCGGTGCGCTCTCCGGGGGAGGGGAGAAGAAAATAATTTTCAGCCGGTCACAGGTGCTTTTCCGCGAGTGCGGCGGCAATGCGGGCGCGGCTTTGGCGGCACTCGTCCAGATTGCGGCGGCAGAGCTCGGAAAAGAGCACATCCATAAGATACATCTGCGCGATCCTCGCGCCGACGGAGCCGAGCTGCAGGGGACTTTCGTCCGCGCCGCACAGCAGCGTCACATCCGCCAGATCCGCGCCGGGAGAATTGGCAAAATGTGTGACAAGGATGGAGCGCAGACCGCGCTCGCGGGCATAGGAGATCGTCTGGATCAGATCCTTTGTTGCGCCAGAATAGGAGAAGAAGAGAATGACGTCGTTTTCTCCGGCGGTGGCGATGGCGATGGTCTGCATATGGGAATCGGTTACGGAAATAAACTTTCCGCTCGCGGTGGAGAAGAGGTGCGCCGCCTCCATCGCGATGATCATCGAGCCGCCCTGACCCATGCACAGCACCCGATCCGCTTCTTCCAGGAGATCCGCCGCGCGGATATAATCCTCCGGGCGGACAAGCTCAAGTGTCTGCGTCATGGCGCTGACATTGGCGGTATAAAGCTTCTTGCAGACATCCGAAAAGCTGTCGTCGTCGAGCACCTCGCCCGAGAGAGGGTTGAGCTGCTGCGGGCGCTGGGCGGTGGAGTTGGCAATGGCGAGACGAAAGGCGTTATACCCCTTGCACCCCAGGCGGCGGCAGAAGCGAGATACGGTCGCCTCCGCGACGCCGCTTGCTGCGGCGAGCTCGGTTATGCTCATGTCCTGCGTTTTTCTCTGGTGCGACAGCACATAATCCGCCGCCTTTTTTTCTGCGGTGGTGAGATTATAATACTCCGCACTGATCCGCTCAAATACGTTTGTGCTGCCCTGCTCCATACGCTTCTCCTGTGCTTTTTATTTCGCGAGCAATTCCCCCGCCATCCGGTCTGTCATGATGAGCATGCGCGGCAGATGGAACGGCCCCTTGAACGTTGAGCCCTTGGTCGAAGGCTCGGTCGGTTTTCCGTCGCGGCGGAGATACCCGTACCACTCGCCGTACGCACTGTCGGCAAAATGCGCCTTGCAGTAGTCGAGCGTGGTGTAAAACCAGTCGAGGTATTCTTCCTTGCCTGTGTCCTTATAGAGCATGAGCGAGGAGATGAGGATCTCGTCATGCGGCCACCAGAGCTTCATATCGTGCTCATATGCCTCGGGCGGCTTGCCGAGCGCGTCAACAAAGTACAGCAGCCCGCCGTATTCCTTGTCCCATCCGGCGGTTATCGCCCAGTTGAATATTTCCTCCGCCTTGGCGACAAGCGCCGCGTCGCCGGTTTTGCGCGCGTATTCCAGCAGGAACCACACGCCCTCGATGTCATGCCCTGGGTTAACAATTCGCCCCTCAGTGTAATACAATCTCGCTGTGCCGTCAACCGCAACGTTTTCCAGCACGCACCGGAGCTCCGGGTGGACATGGTAGCGGAAAATATCGTCCACGCAGGCCGCGGCGCGCTCGGCGTAGAGCGCCGCGTTCTCCGGATCGACGCGCTGCATCACGGCGGTAACGTTGAGATAGATCATCGGGATGCCGAAGGCGCGCCCCGTGCGCGTGGCGGGCTCGGTCTTCGGGCCGAGGCCGGTCGGGTCGGGCATGCCGTGGTTGAGATCCCAGTAGAGGTCATACGCGCGCCGGGCGCGCTCGAGATGCTCCCGCTCGCCGGTCACGCCGTAATACTCCGCGTTCGCCATGGCGTAAAATGCCTCGGAGAAGCAGTACCGGCGCTGGCGGAGCGGCGCGCCCTCGGCGGTGACGGTAAAGTACATCCTGTTCCCGGCGGCGCGGTTTATGCAGTGCTCCTCCATAAAGTCGAGACAGCTTTTCGATGCGCGCAGCCACTCCTCGCGTACGCCGTAAACATGGCAGAGGTACGCGAAGATCCAGCCGCAGCGCCCCTGCATCCATACGCTTTTGTCTGTGGAATAGATATCGCCCTTGCGGTCCAGGCAGGTGTATACTCCGCCGTTGATCTCGTCCATGCCGTTTTTGAGCCAGAAATCGATGCTCTTTTTCAGCTCGGACTGTATCCACTCCCGCGCGCTCTGCAGTTTTTGCTTATCCATCGTAAACGCCCCTTTCCGATTTGTTGGTTTCAGCGGGTCTGGCATTCATTCGTAGCATTATGCTGGCATTATGGTAACATTAAAGAAAATAATTTTCAAGTATATTTTATTTCGAAATATTTTTCGCTTTTCTTAGTGACAGCCGCGGAAAGCCATGATATAATACCCTTGCCTCGCTTGACACACCGGTAAATATTCTATATTTGGAGGGTGCGCAGCATGAACTATCTTGGAATTGAAGCAAACGTTCAAAATCTTCCGGAGCTTGACAGCAGTTTCTTCCCGCTCTATAAGTTCAATCACGCCTTTCTTGCATCGGCGAAAAAGCCCATCGGCATTGCCGTGGAGCGCAGCGGCGGTGAGATGGCATCGGTTCGCACGTTCCTGCACGGTACACCTGACCGGCTCGAAGCGGACCGGTATTATATCCGCCGTCTCGTCAAATCCATACTGTGGATGAAGGGCGGCTGGCGCGTATACATCAGCGGCGATCACGATATGTACACGTACATCCGCGAATGCTTCAGTGCGGACGGCTGCCAGGCGTTTGACTGGGACTACTTCTCCAATATATATGAAAGACCGTTCGAGGTCGTCTATACCGACACGCTGCCGGAGGCAAAGGATTCGCCCCGGCCCGCGGGCGGACACTTTGACGGCTGCCGCATCGGCTTTGATGCGGGCGGAAGCGACCGGAAGGTCTCCGCCGTCATAGACGGCGAGACCGTGTATTCCGAGGAGGTCGTGTGGTTTCCCAAGACGACAGCGGACCCGGACTATCACTACGACGGCATCGTCGCCGCGCTCCGGACGGCGGCAGAGCATATGCCTCGCGTGGACGCGGTGGGCGTGTCGAGTGCCGGCGTATACATCAATAACCGCACCATGAACGCGTCGCTTTTCCTCAAGGTGCCGCAGGGTCTGTTTGACGCAAAGGTCAAGGATATATACATCCGCGCCATCACCGATACGTTCGGCGATGTGCCGTTCTGCATTTTCAACGACGGCGATGTTACGGCGCTCGCCGGGGCGATCAGTCTGGAGGACACGAACATCCTCGGCATTGCCATGGGTACGAGCGAGGCGGGCGGCTATGTTGACGAGAACGGATACATCACCGGCTGGCTCAACGAGCTGGCGTTCATCCCGGTGGACGCAAACCCCGAGGCGATGCAGGACGAATGGTCGCTGGACATCGGCTGCGGTGTAAAATACTTCTCGCAGGACGGCGTTATCAAGCTTGCCCCGGCGGCGGGCATCGCGCTGGACAGCAGCCTGTCCCCGGCCGAAAAGCTCAAGGTTGTGCAGAAACTCATGGAAGAGGGCGACCTCCGCGCCGCCGCGATATACCGCAGCATCGGCGTATATCTGGCGCATTCGCTCGCTCTGTATCATGATATGTACCACTTCCGCCACGTGCTGCTGCTCGGGCGCGTCATGTCCGGGGCCGGCGGCGAGCTCGTGATAGAAGAGTGCGAGCGCGTGCTGCGCGAGGAGTACAGCGACCTGGCGAGGCTCATACACCTTGCCCTGCCGGACGAGAAGTTCCGCCGCGTCGGCCAATCCGCGGCTGCCGCGTCTTTGCCCGAGCTTCGGAAATAAAAACACATTCATTATAAGGAGAACGCGCATGAAAAAACACATTGTCTGCTTTGGCGATTCCAACACCCATGGCTACTGCGCCGATCCCAACGATACCGCCGGCCATACCGACCGCTTCAACGAGGACGAGCGCTGGACGTGCCTTTTGCAGAAGGCGCTGGGCGAAGAGTATCTCGTGCTGGAAGAGGGACTTTCCGGTCGGACGACCGTATTTCCCGACCCGCTGCACGAGTGCATGTCCGGGCTGGATGTGATCTATTCCACGCTGATGACGCACGAGCCGGTCGATCTGCTGATCATCATGCTCGGCACGAACGACACGAAGGAGCGCTTCAACGCGAGCCCGGCGTGCATCGGCATCGGCATGGAGCGCCTTGCCATGAAGGCGGAGACCGTCGCCGCGTGGCGCGGCGGAAAGCCGAATCTTCTCATCGTAGCGCCGCCGCACATCGGCGCGGGACATAACGACCCCGCCATGGGCGCGTCCTGCCACGCAACATCCATGGGCGTGGCGGAGGAGTACCGCCGCCGGTGCGAAGCGCACGGCTGGGCGTTCCTTGACGCCGAAGGCGTGGCGGAGTTCAACACCGTGGACTATATGCACCTCAGCCGCCGCGGGCATCGTCAGCTTGCCGATGCGCTCGCGCCGGTGGTGCGTGAGCTGACTTGATGTTCGGCCGCATATTCCGTTATCAGGGCTGGCTCTGGCGGGCTCTGAACACGCTGACGGACATTCTGGCGCTGAGCGTGCTGTGGCTTTTGTGCAGCATCCCTGTGCTGACGCTGGGCGCGGCGACGACGGCGCTCTATGATAGTGTCGTGCGCTGCATACGCTATAAAATGCCCCGGCCCTACGAGCGCTTTTTCCGCACATTCAAAAATGAACTCGTGCCGGGCGCGCTGCTGACGCTGCTGTGGGGCGCGGTCGCCGCGCTGGGGCTTTGGATGCTCGCGCTGCTGCGGCAGTATGGTGCCGAAACGCCATCCGCCGGTGCGGCGGGCGCGGCGTACTATGTCGCGCTGGTGCTGCCGCTCGGTGCAGCGTGCTGGGTATTTCCGATCCTCTCGCGCTGCAAGCTCGGCTTCGGTGCGCTGAACAAAACAGCGCTGAAGCTCGCCGTGGCTCATCTGCCGTCGACCGTGGTGCTCATGCTGATGACGGCGGAGATCGCGCGGCTGAGCGTGCAGTGGATATTCCCGCTTGCGTTTATGCCGGCCGTGCTGATGCTGCTCTGGTCGCTTTTCACCGAGCCCGCGTTCAAAAAACACGGCGCTGGGATCACCCTGGAGACAGAGAACGGCACGGCCGCAGAAAAGGACGAATAAAGAAACAGCGGCTCATCCGTTTCAATCGGATGAGCCGTTTTTTGTATACCCGAAAACCACGCGTTAGACGCGTGGTTCAAAAGAGCCTTTGG
>ENA-UOIY01001170-UOIY01001170.1-human-gut-metagenome-genome-assembly--contig:-P114-NODE-1170-length-31091-cov-37.601978_pt1 | contig 31091 bp, 30 predicted proteins | sample MGYA00242335_ERZ723882 | MGnify/ENA metagenome assembly ERZ723882
CTATAGCGAAGGGGTCAGGCTCATCACCTGACCCCAACATTTATTATAGAACCAATTTTGCTTTGAAGTGAAATTCGGCCTTTGGCCGAGTGAAGGATGCTGCGCGTGGAAAATACGGCCTTGCGCCCGCGTGAAAGGACGCTTCCGGGTAAAATGAATACTGAAGACTGAAAAATGAATAATTGTGGTGTCGCTCCGCGACGGATTTCAAACTTTTCGTTCTGAAAACCGTTCCATATACCAGCAAAACCCATCGATTTTGTCATTGCGAGGCCGCAATACTTTTGCGCTTTAAATCGCTGAGGCGTTGAGGAATGATCTGTTTGGGGGATCATTGCAAGGATAGAAAAATGGCAGGTTTTTATGAAAACCTACCATTTTTTGCAGTCAAAATATTGGAATCCGTTGCGGGCGGAATCGCCATAGTGCTCCCACCCTGGCGCGGCATCATACTCCCGCGAGGCTGTATATCACAGCATATCGCGCAGCCAGCTGCGGTATATCATTGCGCGAGGAAAACAACTCGCTTAATCGTTCCGCGCCTCATTCAAAATAGCTTTTCATCACGGCGCGGACACATTGCTGCTGTGATCTTGATAACCTGCGGTATTCATCGAGCATATGATGCTCCTCGGCGGAAAGCTCAGAGGACTGCACACCGTGCCCAATCAAATAGTCAACGCTTGTATGAAAAAAGTCGGCGATCAGGATCATCGTCCGAATGTCCGGCTCGATGTTGTGATTTTCGTATTTGTTGATCGACTGTTGGCTCACGGAAATTGCATCGGCGAGCTGCTTTTGCGTGACGCCGGCCTCAGTACGGAGTTTCCTCAGATTTTCGAGCATTGCACTCACCTCATACGAATTTTAACAACAATAGAGTGTTAAGGAAAGCACTTATAAATTGTTATTGACAACAACCGCAAGTTGTAGTATGATAAAAGTACAAATTGAAGGGAGGGCAAAACTGTGTTTAAAAATCCGGGAAGACGAATCAAAAGGATCACGGCAATCGTTTTTACCATCATCTCGATTGCCTATATTGTGGGGGCGTTCTTTATATCGTGGTGTGTCAAAGACTTCGAATATTCATTGCTTGTGTTCTGCGTTACCATGCTCGCCGGGCCGTTTCTCGCTTATTTGCAGGCCTTACTGCTGTACGCGTTTGGTGAACTGGTCGAAAACTCGACCAAGCTGGCAGAAAAAAACGAGGGAACCTCGTGCGATATTATGTAAACGACGCGCTTGATAAACCAGAAAGAAGTGAAAAAAACCACTCCGAATCCGTTCCACCAAAAATCGGCAGACCGAATTCGGAGTGGTTTGTTTTAAGCGGACGGGGCGAGCATGCCCTGTGCGGCAAAAGTGTCCGGTGCTCGGCGCACGGCGCGGAAACGCGTCACACACCTGAAAAACAGATGGGCAAAGGAGCAGACGCGTTACAGTTCAGGAGCGGCCGAAGCACGCGCGGACATCCCCGGCCATATAAAGGCTGCCGAAGGCGACGAGCGCGCCGTCGGCCGGCGTCCGGTCGAGCGCCGCGCGGACGCCCTCCGCAACCGAGCCGCAGACCGTGACCGGCTTTCCGTAGGCACGCAGCTGCGCCGCCAGCTGCGCGGCGGGCAGCGCGCGGGGATTATCGGGCGTGACGGCGACGAATCGGTCGATCAGCGGGGCGATGATGCGGTACATCTCGTCATATTGCTTGTCGGCCATGACGCCGGTCAGCGCCGTGATCGACCGTCCGGGCAGATAGTCGCGCAGATTCTGCGCCAGCGCCTGCATACACTGCGGGTTGTGGCCGCCGTCGACAAAGACCGGCGGCTGCGTTTGCAGCAGCTCGAAGCGCCCCGGCCAGACCGTTCCGGCCAGACCGCGCCGCACGGCCTCCTCGGGCAGCGCCCAGCCCCTCTGCCGCAGAACGTCCACCGCCGTCAGCACGACGGCGGCGTTTTTTTGCTGATGCAGCCCCAGAAGCGGCAGCTCCAACGCCTTTCGCGCGCCGTAATCGAAGACCTGACCGGTCAGCGCGAGCCGCACGGTGTGCAGCTGCGCGAAATCCGGCGTGTGCAGACGCGTCCCGGTCGCGGCGCAGCGCGCCCGGATGACGTCCGCCGCCTCCTGCGGCAGACCGTCGTAGAGCACGCAGTCGCCGCCCTTCAGGATCCCGGCCTTCGCCCCGGCGATCTGCGCAAGCGTGCCGCCGAGGATCGCGGTGTGATCGTAGCCCAGGTTGCAGATCACGGCAAGCTCCGGGCAGTCGATGACGTTGGTGGAATCCAGCGCGCCGCCGAGGCCGACCTCGAGCACAACGATGTCGCAGCGCTCCTGCGCAAACCAGAGCATGGCAAGCGCCGTGATCAGCTCGAATTCGGTCGGATGCTCGGCCATGGCCTCGGCCTCCGCGCGCGTGCGCTCCGTCAGCGCCGCCAGCGCCTCGTCGGAGATCGGCACGCCGTCGCACTGCATCCGCTCGTTGAAGCGCATGAGGAAGGGCGAGGTATAAAGCCCGGTGCGCGCGCCCGCTGCGCGGAGGATCGCGGCCAGCATCGCCGACGTCGAGCCCTTGCCGTTCGTCCCGGCGACGTGGACGAAGCGCAGGCGCTTTTGCGGGTCACCCAGACGGCGCAGCAGCTCCCGCGTGCGCGAAAGCCCCGGCCTCGAGCCGCGCCAGCTCACGTCATGCAGATAGGTCAGTGCCTCCTGAATCGTCATGCCGCGCGCCCTCCTCCAAGTCCGGCGTGCGCCAGCGCCCTGGCCAGCGGGAGCACCGGTGCGGCAGTCAGCAGACTTGTGGCTGCGCCGATCAGCAGGCGCTCGAAGAACACACCGAAGATCACGTGATATTCATAATAATGATAGAGCTTGGCATCGACATAGAACGCCAGCGTATTGCCGCAGGAGACGAGCAGCCCGGCGGCAACACAGAGCGCGAAAAAGAGCGGATAGCGTCTGCGGCGGAGCTGCGGTGCGGCCAGCAGGCCGACCGTCAGACCGCGCACGGCGGGCGGCAGGATCCAGAGCGCGGTCGTGGGCGTGAGGCCGTAGGTCAGAAGCTGCTCGAGGAACGCGCCGAGCAGCCCGACGAGCATGGCGTCGACCGGGCCGCAGACCACGGCGCAGAGCACGGTCGGAAGCGCCGCGATCGTCAGCTTGAAGCCGCCGATGCGCACGGACGCAAAGGACAGCGCAACGTAGAGCGCGATGAAAACGGCGTCGGATACCAGCCGTTTGGTGGAAAACGATGTGGTTTTGGTCATAAAAAAATCCTCCCTTGTGTTGGAAGGAGGTTGTCGGGGAAGCGCAGGCCGGCACGGCGGGGTATATGCCGGGAGCCTGCTGCTTCCGATGGATCAGCGCGCCGCAAAAAAGCGCACTGCGCCGCGCCCGTTCTTGCGGACGGGGCGGTCTCCGGGCGGCTGCGAGACAGCGAAGCACACGGCGCGGCCGGGGCGGCACGAAAGCCGTCCGCGACCCGTTCGGCGCTTTCCGGCGGCAACCTCCCATCCGCCGGCGCACGGGCAATGCCCGAGCGCGTCCCTACTCCCGGAGTCGATATGAAATTTGCGCAAGGCCGCGAGGCTTCGCTCTGCCCGCGCGTCACTTTTTACGCTTCAGCGCGCCGCCGTTCCGATCCGTTCCCCGAGGCGCACCTTGGACTCAATGCCCTGCGCGCTGTGGAGCAGGATGTCCGCATCCGGCTCGAAGCGCCCCGGCGGCAGCAGCAGGATGACGGTCGAGCCGCCGTACTCAAAATAGCCCTTCTCCTGAAGCTTCCCGAAGGACGCGGGCGTCTCGCAATGGTTGCGGATGCGGCCGACCAGCAGCGCGCCGACCTCCATCTGCACGACCTGCCCGAAGTGCGCGGTCTGCAAGACCGTCCAGCGCCGCGCGTTGCGGCGATAGACCTTCAGGTCGGCGGCGATCGGGTTGACCGTGTGCAGCACGCCGGGGACGGCGCGCGTGGCCGACTGCGTCCCGGCGTCGGGGTAGACATAGCGGTGATAATCGTCCGGCGCGAGGCGGAAGATCAGGCACCAGCCGCCCTCATAGCGTCTGGCCGTCTGCGCGTCGTCCAGCAGCTCCGCGACGGTGTAGGGCACGCCCTTGACCGCGAAGCGCTGCTCCGCCGAGATCGGCAGCGCCGTCAGCTTTGAGTCGGCGACGGCGGGCAGCTCGTCGGGCGCAGTTTGGTTGACATAATTTTTCCTCTGCCGGGTAAAAAAATCGTTGAAGCAGGAAAATTCCTGCGCCGTGCAGTCGTCGGCGGAGATGTGATAGGCCTGCATGAAGCGCCGCACCTTCCCGCGGGAAAGGCGGCTGCGCTGCCACGCGGCATAGAGCGCCGAGACGGGTCTGCGGCAGAGGAACGCCTTGGCCAGCAGACGGCCGGGCACGGTGCCGTAGGTGAAGCGGATCGCGCCGCCGCCGACCTCTGGCACGTCGATCAGGCGCTGCGCCTGCCGGTCCCAGACCTGCACGGCTTACAGCCCGAGCCGCTCGAGCGCGGCCATGCGCACGCAGAGGCAGAAGACCTCCATCGCCTGCTTCAGCTCCGCGACGGGCGGCAGCGACGGCGCGATGCGGACGTTGCTGTCGAGCGGATCCTTGCCGTAGGGGAAGGTCGCGCCCGCCGGGGTCATGGTCACGCCAGCCTGTGCGCAGAGCGCGAGGGCGCGCTTCGCCGTGCCGGGCATCGTGTCGCAGGAGATGAAGTAGCCGCCCTTCGGCTCGGTCCAGGTGGCCAGGCCGCGCGGGCCAAGCTCCTGCGCCAGCAGGTCGAGCACGGCGCGGAACTTCGGCGCGAGCACGGCGGCGTGGCGCTGCATGAGCGCCAGCGTGTGCGCCTTGTCCTTCAGATAGCGCACATGGCGCAACTGGTTGACCTTGTCATAGCTGATGGTCTGGAAATTCAGCAGCTTTTTCAGGTAATTCTGGTTGTCCACCGACGCCGCCATCACGGCCACGCCCGCGCCCGGGAAGGTGATCTTCGAGGTCGAGGCGAATTCATAGACCATGTCGGGATTCCCGGCCGCGCGGCAGACGCTCAGCATGTCGGCAAAGGGCACGAACTCGCAGAACAGCTCGTGGATGCAATAGGCATTGTCCCACATGAGGGCAAAGTCCGGCGCGGCCGGGCGCAGATGCGCGATGCGGTCGATCACGGCGTCGGAATAGATGATGCCCTGCGGGTTGGAATACTTCGGCACGCACCACATGCCCTTGACGGCCGGATCCTTGACGGCCTCCTTGACGGCATCCATGTCCGGGCCTTCGGGGGTCATGGCGATGGGGATCAGCTCCATGCCGAGCGACTGCGAGACGCCGAAATGGCGGTCATAGCCGGGCGCGGGGCAGAGAAAGCGCACGACCGGCTCCTTCGACCACGGACGCGGCGAATGCAGCAGGCCGTGGGTGTAGGCCTTGGCCATCAGGTCGTACATCAGGTTCAGGCTGGCGTTGCCGCCGACGAAGATCTCCTCCAGCTTCGTGCCGAGGATCTCGGCGAACAGCCGCTTGGCCGACGGGATGCCGGTCAGCTCGCCGTAGTTGCGGACGTCCAGTCCGTCGTCGATGCAGTCGGCCGGATCGGACAGAACGGTCAGCAGGTCGCTGACCATGTCGAGCTGCTGGCGGCTGGGCTTGCCGCGCGCCATGTTGAGCGAAAGCTTCTGCGCCTGATAGTCGGCGTAGCGCGTCAGCAGCGCGGCGTATTCGGCGCGGCGCTGCTCAAGCGTCATGGCTTGATAGGTTTGCATATTGGTCCCCTCCTTAGGAAACTCTCAGATATTTGACCGGGCCTTTTTCGCTGTAATCCAGCGTCAGCTCGCGGCCGTCGACCGCGAAGGTATAGACCCGGGTGAACGCGCCGGAGGCGTTCCGGTCGATGTCGCAGGTGAGCACGCTGCCCTTGACGGTGAACGTGCCGGAGATCGTCCCGGCGTCCTGGCCGCGGTATTCTGCGCTGGCGGACATCGTACCGTCGTCGTTGAAGGTGATCGTCTCGCGGATCTGATCCTCCCCGGTGTTCGCCGAGACCCAGACGCCGACGAGATCCTGCGGGATGCCGTCGGCGGCGCTCTCAGCGGTCGTCGCGTCCTTCCGCGCGGCGCAGCCCGCGAGGAGCAGCGCAGCCGTCAGCAGCGCAAGCAGCAGGCAGAGCGTTTTTTTCATGACAGTTCCTCCCAAAGCCGTGCGCGGAAGCTCTCCGTCCCGTCGGGCTTGACGCCCTGAACGATGTCGCCGCTGCGCAGGAGCGTCAGCGTCTCGCCCTCGAAGCATTCGTGCTCGTAGCAAAGCTCCAGCCTGCGCCGGCCGGGCAGGACGGCCTCGGCGGAGCGGATGTAATCGACGTGGTTGCGGTGGCCGTTGCGGTCGATCTGCCCATGCGTGACCGTGTCCGAGCCGATCGGCGTCAGGTCGGACGGGATGCGCAGCGCGCGCATCGCCTCGGTGCGCTCCGGCTCGGGCGTGGGCAGCGTCCAGAGCACGGGCGCAGCCTTCATCGGCAAAAGCCGCCGCACGCGCGTGTCGACAAGCGCCCAGTATTGCAGCGCGCTGCCGACCTCCTCGTCGCCGTCGTAGAGGGCGAAATCGCGGACGGAAACCGCCGGGCCGGGGCGGCGCAGCCAGGTCCGGACGCGCAGGGCGCGGATCGGCAGGCGGTCTACGGTGATGCGGATGCGCAGCAGCATCCATAGGCAGTGAAAATCGCTGACCATGCGGTCATGGCCGATGTTCAGGTCGTCGCTGTGCGCCAGAATGGTCTCCTGCATTGCGTCGGCGACATCGCTGAGCGTCTTGACTGCGCCGAAGCGCTGTTCCCAAATTGCTTGCATAAATTCCTCCGTGGCTGTGTGTCGGTCAGGCCTCTTTCTTTGTCTGCTGCCCGCGAAATTCCCTGCAGAACGGGCGCAGCGGGCAGTCGGCGCAGTGCGGACTGCGGGCGGTGCAGACGTCCCGGCCGAACAGGACGATCCGGTGGCAGAAGGCACTGCTCTCCTCGGGCGGCAGGATCGCGCGGAGCTGCCGCTCGACCTTTTCCGGCTCCTTGCCCTTGGCGAGGCCGAGCCGGTTGGCAATGCGGATGCAGTGCGTGTCGCAGACGACCGCTGGCTGACCGTAGAGATCGCCGAGCAGCAGGTTCGCCGTCTTGCGCCCGACGCCCGGGATCGTCAGCAGCTCGTCCATGGAGTCCGGCACGCGGCCGCCGAAGCGGTCGCGCAGCGCCTGACAGGCGGCGACGATGTCCTTGGCCTTCTGGCGGAAGAAGCCGCACGAGCGCACATACGGCTCGACCTCCTCGGGCGTGGCCTCCGCGAAGCACTCGAGCGTCGGGAAGCGCGCGAAGAGCGCCGGTGCGATCTCGTTGACGCGCTTATCCGTGCACTGCGCGGACAGGCGCACGGCGATCATCAGCTCATAATCCTTTTGGTATTGCAGCGCGCAGAGCGCGTCGGGATAGCGTTCGCGAAGAACGGAAAGGATCTGCGCAAGGTCGTTCATACCGGTTTCTCCTCATGGCGGCGTCCACCCCGGACGCTTTCTTTATTTAATATGAGAATTATACCACACATTTGCGCTCTGTCAAGAAAATTCGAGCGAAAAGTTTTTGCAGTGCGCATATTTGTTCGCACTGAACGAACACTGCCGTCGGCATATTCCGTACCTCCGGCGCATAGGCTGAAGACGGGGGGGGGATGCGCAGTGTGCAATCGGTTCACGCGGTTAAAATGCAAGGAGGTCGTCAACGTCTGCGACGGGGCGCGGCTGGGCTTCGTCTGCGATCTGGAGCTGGACGTCTGCACCGGGCAGGTCGTTTCGCTCGTCGTGCCCGGCGCCGGGAAATGCTTCGGGCTGCTCGGCGCGCCGGAGGAATTTGTCATTCCGTGGGCGTGCATCCGCCGCATTGGCGACGACATCATCCTCGTCGAGGGAGAACGGGAAAAATTCTGTCTGCCGAAGCAGAGAAAGCCGCTGTTTTGAGCGAAAAAAATCCCGATTTTTGCAAATTTGTGCTTGCAAAATCGGGAAGCATCGGGTATAATATACCGGCGTGTGAAAACACGCGAAAAATCAAACCACACACGCCGGGATGCTTCGTTCCAGTGCCGCAACGCGGTGAACGGAGGAGATGATCGGCGTGGCGGTAACAACAAAAGGAGATCAAACACAATGGCAGTCGTATCCATGAAGAGCCTGCTCGAAGCAGGCGTCCACTTCGGTCATCAGACCAGACGCTGGAACCCCAAAATGGCCCCGTATATCTACACGGAGCGCAACGGCATCTATATCATCGACCTGCAGAAGACCGTCAAGAAGATCGAGGAAGCCTATAACTTCATCCGCGATCTGGCCGCGAACGGCGAGAACGTCCTCTTCGTCGGCACGAAGAAGCAGGCGCAGGACGCCATCCGCGAGGAAGCGGAGCGCGTCGACCAGTATTATGTCAACGCCCGTTGGCTCGGCGGCATGATGACGAACTTCAAGACCATGCGCACCCGTATTGACCGTCTTGCCCAGCTGCGCAAGATGCAGGAGGACGGCACCTTCGCGATGCTTCCGAAGAAGGAAGTCATCAAGCTCGAGGGCGAGATCGCCAAGCTCGAGAAATATCTCGGCGGCGTGAAGTCCATGAAGAAGCTGCCCGGCGCGCTGTTCATCGTTGACCCCCGCAAGGAGCGCAACGCGATCGCAGAGGCCCGCAAGCTGCATATCCCGGTCGTCGCCATCGTCGACACCAACTGCGACCCCGATGAGGTCGACTACGTCATCCCCGGCAACGACGACGCCATCCGCGCCATCCGCCTGATCGTGGCCACCATGGCCAACGCCGTTCAGGAAGGCCGTCAGGGCGAGGCCAACAACGAGGCTCCCGCCGCCGAGGCCGAGAAGGCTGCCGAATAATACACAGGAGGAAACAAACTATGGCATTCACTGCTGCTGATGTAAAAACCCTGCGCGAAATGACCAATGTCGGCATGATGGACTGCAAGAAGGCCCTCGTTGAGACCGACGGCGACATGGACAAGGCCGTCGAATGGCTCCGCGAGAAGGGTCTTGCGAAGGCCGCCAAGAAGGCCGGCCGCATCGCCGCCGAGGGCATGGCCTATGCCACCGTCGAGAACGGCGTCGGCGTCGCCGTCGAGGTCAACGCCGAGACCGACTTTGCCTCCAAGGCGCCTGTCTTTGTCGATTTCGTCAAGGACATTGCCAAGACCATCGCCGAAAACGACCCGGCCGACGTCGAGGCACTCAAGGCCTGCAAGTTCCACGGCTCCGACCTGACCGTCGCCGAGACCATTCCCGAAAAGGTCATGGTCATCGGTGAAAACCTCCAGATCCGCCGCTTCCATCGTTTCGGCGAGAACACCAGCGTCGCTTACGTCCATGCGGGCGGCAAGATCGGCGTTCTGGTCAACCTGATCGTCGAGGGCGGCATCGACGCCACCCAGATCGGCAAGGATGTCGCCATGCAGATCGCGGCTCTGAACCCCCGCTTCTGGGACAAGAGCGACGTCTCCGACGACGTGCTCGAGGAAGAGAAGAAGGTGCTCGTCGCCCAGATGGACAACGACCCGAAGATGGCCGGCAAGCCCGCTCAGGTCAAGGAAAAGATCGCGGCCGGCAAGATCAACAAGTTCTATGAAGAAAACTGCCTGCTCCAGCAGTCCTTTGTCAAGGACGGCTCGATGAGCGTTGAGCAGTATATGAACAGCGCTGCCAAGGCGCTGGGCGGTTCCGTGAAGTTCGTCGACGCCGTTCGCTTCGAAAAGGGCGAGGGCATCGAAAAGAAGCAGGAGGACTTCGCTGCCGAGGTCGCCGCTCAGATGAATATGGGCAAGTAAGCTTCGCGCTGCTCAAAAAAACCGGAAGCCGTCCGCAAGGACGGCCTCCGGTTTTTTGCGCGGTGTCGCTCCGCAAAAATTTGAAACGTTTCGTTCCGAAAACCGTTTCATTTCCCAGCAAAATCTGCTAAATTTGTCATTGCGAGGAGGGCGCGTGCGCCCGACGCGGCAATCTTTGACGGAGCGAAACGGCATCCCGAAACGAGGCACGGCAAGGCCGCGCAGTGAAATTTGCCCCTCGGCCGAATATGGCCGCGTCTCGCTCTATTCCTTTTCTTTCCTGCGCGGATGCGGCTGCACACCCCATTCCGGCAGCGGCAGACGCTGCATCGCGCCGAAGATCTTCGTTTTCAGGTCGGGATAGGTCGCCTGAAGCTGCTCGATGAGCTGCTTGATCTCCTCGCGTTTGGTGTGCTTGTCGGCGGGGCAGTTGTTGTGCACGACCGGCAGCCCCTCACGCGCGGCAAAATTGCGCACCATGCCCTCGGTCAGATAGAGCATCGGCCGGATCTGCGTGACGCCCGTGCGGTCGAGGTATGTCACGGGCTGGAAGCAGCTCAGCCGCCCCTCGAAGAGCAGGCTCATCAGGAACGTCTCGACCGCGTCGTCATAGTGGTGCCCCAGCGCGACCTTGGAAAAGCCCAGCCGCAGAAGCTCCTGATTCAGCGCGCCGCGCCGCATCTTGGCGCACATGGAGCAGGGATTTTTCTCCTTGCGATAGTCGAAAATGATCGGCCCGATCTCAGTCTTGACCGTGTGGAAGGGCACGTTCAGCCGCTCACAGAGCGCCGCGACGCCCGAAAAATCCATGCCGGGCAGCCCCATGTCGATCGTGACGGCCGCCAGCTCGAACGGCTGCGGATAATACTCGCGAAGCGCCGCCAGCAGCACCAGCAGCGTCAGCGAGTCCTTCCCGCCGGAAACGCCCACGGCAATCCGGTCGTTCGGCTCGATCATGTGATAATCGTCGGCGCAGCGCCGCACAAGACCCATCAGCTTTTGCATATGTTCCGTCTCCTTTTTTGCGGCGCATAATCCCGCCGCAGCTTCTGATTTCTCCGCAGAACGGCGAAAAATTGAACTCGAGCATTTGGGAGTATTCAAGAGTAAAACAGAGATTTTGCGAGTTCTTTCTGAGAAAAATAAAATTGTCCAAAAACACGCTTGACATTCCGTTTTGAATGTGGTATAAAAAACAGGCTGCGCAGGAAGCGCGCCCGACGCGTGCCGCTTTCTATTGTATGCGCAATTGATCCGTTTGTCAAAATATAATTTCTATATTGGAGGAAACACCATGACTACTCTGGTCAGAAAAGAAGACGTGCAGCGCAAGTGGTACGTCCTCGACGCTGCGGATAAGCCCCTCGGCCGCACCGCCGTCATCGCCGCCAACCTGCTGCGCGGCAAGCTGAAGCCCGACTTTACGCCCAACGTCGACTGCGGCGATTATGTCATCGTCATCAACGCCGACAAGGCTGTTCTCACCGGCCGCAAGCTGGAAGAGAAGTACTACCGCCGTCACTCCGGCTGGATCGGCGGTCTGAAGGAAGTCCAGTACAAGACCCTGATGGCCGAGCGCCCCGAGTTCGCGTTCGAGCTGGCCGTCAAGGGTATGCTGCCGAAGAACACCCTCGGCCGCACCGCCATCACCCGCCTGAAGGTCTATTCCGGCGCCGAGCATCCCCATGCCGCTCAGAAGCCCGAAGCCTTCCCGCAGGACTAATTCAGGAGGTAACAGACTATGTACGAGAGCAAAAGACAGTATCAGTACGGCACCGGCAGACGCAAGTCTTCCATCGCCCGCGTTCGCGTTTATCCGAACGGCACCGGCTCCATCATCATCAATGGTCGTGACATCGACGACTACTTCGGTCTGGATACCCTGAAGCTGATCGTCCGTCAGCCGCTGGTCGCCACCGAGACCGTCGGCAAGGTCGACATCATCTGCACTGTCAAGGGCGGCGGCGTGACCGGTCAGGCCGGCGCCATCCGCCACGGCATCTCCCGCGCCCTGCTGGGCGTCAACGGTGAGTTCCGCGCGACCCTCAAGGCCTCCGGCTTCCTCACCCGCGACCCGAGAATGAAGGAACGCAAGAAGTACGGTCTCAAAGCAGCCCGTCGCGCTCCCCAGTTCTCCAAGCGCTGATTTCCCATCAAAATATTATCAAAACTCCGAAAAGTGCAAACTTTTCGGAGTTTTTGCTTTCTATATGTTCAAATCCGTCTGTCGTATTTTGACGTAATCCGGCCCAAAGAAACGGATTCTATCGGGGACAACACGGGGACAACGCCCCACTTTTCGAGCCTAATGGGACAACAAATGGGACAACAAACGGCACTATCATAGCTCCATTTTGGCATTTCCAATGGCATGGCACAGATGCTTGTTGTGGCGCCGCAATCAGAGAAAAGACCTGAGAACACATGGCTGCTGCACATGGTTCTCAGGTCCTTGCTTCTCTATGCCGCTATGCCAAGGCTAATTTTGAGAAAGCATTGCATACCGCATTGGAGAGGGTTTCCGGGTTGTTGTATTTTACTTTTGCGTATATATCCATGGTGATTCTGCTATTTTCGTGACCGGCAAGGTATTGAACGGTTTTCGGATCAAGACCGGCATAGATGAGATTCGTGATATAGGTATGGCGGAGTTGATGGGGGGTCACCTGAAAATCAAGGCTGTACACCACTTTGCCATTGTGCGAGGCTTTTTCTCCGAGCACAGGGGTCACAGTGTGCTTGATCTTCTGGCCGTTCACATATCGGGTGTAAGTTCTTTCCTTTGTCGTCCGAGTGGTAATGTATTTCCAGACCCTTTGAAATTGCGTATAGGAAAGGGCTCCGCCATCACGATTCGCTATAACAAAGTCGGAGGTACTATCCTTCTTCGCTTCCTGCAAGGCTTTCAGCAGTTCGGGCGGAATAGGTACATCCCGTCTTGCAGCATTCGTTTTCAGCTCGTCCAAAATAACCGGGCGATTATGTTCGGTGTGCCAAGCACGTTGTACCGACAAATACGGAGCAGGGGCATCAAGATGAACACAATCCCACTGGAGCGCCAGTATCTCTTCCCGTCTGAGCCCGCAATAAATGCCAATCATTACAAAAATGTACGGAGGAAGGTCACAAATTGCGTCAAGCAGTTTTTTGACCTGTTCATTGGATAACGCTTCTTTTCCTTTAGGTGGCTTCCCGCCTTTTGCGGGAATCTTGTCGCACGGCGACACCGAGATAATGTTGCTCTCTTTGGCAGAAGTAAAAATCAGCTTGTAGAGCATCTGCGTCGAGCTGTAAACCGACTCCGATTTCTTTGCAGCGGGGAGCAGTGCGATTTTCACATCATCGGGAGTCACTTCCGACATGAGCTTTTTCCCCAGCGGTTTCTGGATATATCTGCGTACCTTCGATTCGTAATCGGCAAGCGTCGTAGCCCGAAGTCGTCCGGATTGCATCATCAGCCACTTTTTACAATACTCATCCACTGTAGGGTTCTCTCTTCGGAAGATGGCTTCTGCAATCTCTTTCTCGGTTTGCTGCACTTTCTCGTATAGCTCCTCTGGAGTTTGAGCATATAAAGGAATCCGTGTTCCATCGGCATCCTGTATTCTTGTACGGTAGTACAGCTTACCACGCCGCATAACGGTTCCGTATTCGGGAATTAGTTTTTTCTTTTTTGCCATATAGTATCCTTTCTGAAAAATCTTTACTGATAAATGCGATATGGCCATATCAAGTATTTGGCTTTTTCCTGCGTCTCACACTCCGTTGATCAGGCGGAGTGGCACGGTGGGTGTTTCGCGCGATATATTCTTGCAGGGCTTCTTCAGAGAAGAAAACGCTGCCATTGGGAACATACTGGACAAAGGCAATTGCTCCGGAACCCTTTGCCGAATCCAGTGTTGAAATGCTTATACCAAGCATTTCGGCCGCTTCTTTCCGTGTGTATAGTTTCTCCATAAGACTCCTTTCGCTGGCTATATGTCGAGTGCGGAAAGATCACAGTCGTTCTCTTTACGCATATTGTAAGTGTTTCGGAACTGCATCTCAAATGTGCAAAACTTGTATTTCAGGGTGTAGTGTTTTTTCGTTCATTGTTTATACCATTCGATTCTCTTGGAGAGAATAGCATTTCTTTCTAACTATCATCTGTAAACTACCAACGTATTTAGATGGAGGTGAAATAGTATTCTCTCAGAATTTTCATCCCACTGCTGATAGACATACTTATCGCGGATTCAGAGACAGTTTCACTTTCTGCCAGTTCCCTCATACTGATTCTTTCGAGATAGTACCTCATGATGCGTCGCCTCTGATGTGTTGTACAATTCGACAATGCTTCTTCGAGCATTAGCTTTTGAATCATGTCGTCGTCAGTGGCCACGAAACCAATAGCTTTGCCGGTGGTATTTTCATCAATCTGCACTGATTCAAGCTGTTGCCGATAATGGTACTTTTTTGTGTTGGTCACGCTCTCAAGAATAGGGTCTCCACATTCCTTATCCAACAAAATGTACGGGGAGAGAAATGCCATGATTTCGGAATATCTTTCCAAAAGCTCAGCTTCCGGCGTATTCGATATGATAATGAACCTGGCGTCGCCACTCCATTCTGGCCCATACATCGAACTACTTTTACAAGGGAAGAATTTACATTCGTCGACAAATTTCCCATACTTGTCCATTTTAGTTATTTTCGTCATAGTAATCTCCTTAGAATTTTTGAATTTTGGTGAATCAAAAATCCGGAGATTACGGGTATCTACCTATATAACAAAGCCAAAGCAGCATGGTTTTCCTTTCCGCCCGGCGAGGTCCAGAGGATACAAATACTGCCGGTGGAAAGGGGCCCGTTCTGCACTGCAAAATAGGTGCAGAAAACTGAGGGTACCAATACTTCCTTTATCAAACAAGCGTTTGAGGTGGCGTATTTGTATCCTTGGCCCTTGTACTTCAGGCTGTGATATTTTGAAATTCGGATAAAAAAACAGGGTTCGGCAATCAGGCAGAGAATGTTATCCTCTGTCGAATTGTCGAACCCTGGCGAGCGGTGGGCTACTTAGGCCCCCTATTGCTCAGTGGCAGACTATGCGTTTCTTAAGTTCAGTTGTTGAATCACTCTGCGAGCAGGCTTTGCCCGCTCGGCTGTCATTGTCCCGTAGCAGAAAACGGAAAACTTGCCGCAAATCGGACATTGGGTCGATGTTTTTCCGGTCGTGCCTTCATATACGAGAATCTTTGCTTTACATCCACAGGGAAACGGAATGTATCCCCGAAGGTTTTCATAAATATCGTTTTCCAATTGTAATCGCTACCTCCATCTCAAAAAAGTCATTCCTCAGTCAAATCATCTATTCTATCTCTTAAGAGGTAGCAGCCAGTGGTCGCTGCTGTTATGTGAGCTTCACCCCCTTCACATTATGCGCATCTGCGAATCCTGCTTCTCCACACGCTCTGCAAGCACATTCGTCAATGCGTATTGCAGGAGCGAAGCAGGATTCGAGTCCGGGTGTATCCATTGATCAATGATATGCTTTGGCAGGATCAGCGGCATCCTGTCATGGATGTGAGCGATCCCTTCGGACGGTTCTCTCGTCAGCACGGTGAAAACAGGCAGTCCTTCTTCCATGCGGTAGATCCCCGCCAGCCATGTCATTGTCTCGTTTTTGGGTTGGAGCATGAACTTGTCCCCAACCTTTTTCTGACCCGAAGAGCCGATCAGATGCTCCCATTCAAAATAATAGGATGCCGGAATCACACAGCGGTGCTGCTGCCAAGCCTCTCGGAAGGAGGGCTTTTCTCCGGCGGTTTCGCTGCGGGTGTTCACCAGCAGGGAGCGATTCGGAATCTGAAAGCCCCACCGCATGGGGAATGCAGACTTCTTTCCGCTTTTCCCGGTTGCGATCACCGGAACCACATTGGTCGGCTTGATTTCACCTTGGGTCTGTATGGCGCTGCCGGTCTTCATGAAAGCGTCCACCAGTTTGGAGCGTCTTGCTATGTCGATCAACTCTCTGGTTTCCTTGTTGTCCGGCTCAATATAAAATCTGGTACACATAAAAATCACCCCACACAACAGGATTCCCAATCCCTTTGAAAAATCCCTTCCTCGTTTTCGATTGTCAACAGGTCAGCAAAGGAGATTCTCTCACTGCCAATGGTCAGGAATTCTGACACCTCATCCACATTGCGGCAGATGCCTGTCACCGTCTGATAACGCCCCATGATACCATAGGCTTCGCTGTTCGTGTCCGTGCAGGGAGCATAGTAAGTCGCTGTAATCAGCACACGGTTCTGTCTTGCCATACGGCTATTGTAGGTCAGATTCTTGAGAATAGTCAGACGGCGGTTTAGTTCGTTCTGTTCGTCCTCATTCCGCTGCCGCTTGAAGCAGTAGCCCACCTGCTTGGAGTCGATCAGCTCGCTGAAGCCCTTGAGGGCATCAAAGGGGGCAAAAATCTTCGCCCGTTTGCCCCGATCCATGTTGGGATGCCGGATGCTGAACCGGTCATATCTGTCGTGTCGGGGCTTGCCTTTTGCGTAGACATCCCGATATGCAAAATCTGACGGCATTGCCATCACACCGATCTCCTGCATGGCTTTCCCTCCCTGTGTCAGCCTCGATGACCACCGATCTGTTGGTTTCGTTCCAAGGCGGTGGCACCTTCCATCAGATTCATGCCCTTGAACACCGCATTGGTTCCGTACTTTTTCCGCACTGCCAGCATGGCTCCCAGCAGTTTTCGCTCACGGTCTTGCTTTTCATGGTCTTGGAAAATGCTTAATTGCATGGTTCCGTCGTCTGCCGACACCTGATTGGCGCAGATGCCCAGGCGGCGGAACAGCAGGCGGTGATCCGTCCGGGCATCAATGGAGCGGAGCATGGCAGTGCATACCGTCTGCGGGACATTGGTTGCAGTGGAGAATTTCACCCCGCCGTTGCTGTGCTTGGGATGCAGCCGTCCGTAAAAATCAATGCTCAGAGGGCCGTCATAGGCGGGACAATGCTCCAGACTCTTGTAATCGTATGCCACCCACCACGAGAAGCAGGTGCTGACCAGCCCCTTTGCAAACAGGTCGGCGCACAGTCCTTCGGTCATTTCCCGCAGCACCAGCCGTGCCTCTGCAAATTCATAGGGCCGAGGCAGAACCTGTCCGCTGCTCAGGCTGTGGCTTTCGGTTTTGTAGGATTTGATGTCTTTCATGGTTGTCGGCTCAATGCCCCATGCATGGTCGATGAGGATCTCGCCGTCAATACCGAAGACCTTGTAGAAGTATTCCTCGTCATACTGGGTTCTGGCGGCAATGTCGCCCATGGTGAACATATATGCCTTCTCCAGCCGCCGTGCTTTCCCACGACCGATCTGCCAGAAATCCGTCAGCGGTCTGTGATCCCAGAGCAGAAATTTGTAAGAATCCTCATTTAGCTCCGCAATGCGGACACCGTCCTCGTCTGCCGGAACCTTCTTCGCCACGATGTCCATGGCGACCTTCGCCAGATAGAGATTCGTGCCGATGCCCACAGTCGCTGTTATGCCTGTGGTTCGCAGCACATCACGGATCATGGTCAGCGCCATCACATGGGCGGCATTCTGTCCGCTTTCCTCTGCCTGTCTCCGATAGAGGTGGAGATAGCCGGTGCAGTCGATGAAGCATTCGTCGATGGAATACACATGGATATCCTCCGGTGCCACATAGCGAAGGTAGATGCTGTAGATCTGCGCCGACACGCGTTCATATTCCAGCATGCGAGGGACGGCAACGATGTAATCTACCTTCGTGCGGTGCAGCGATTCATATTCCCGTATTTTCTGCTTTGCTTCAAACAGGCGGGGTCTGCCGGGAACGCCCAGCGCCTTCAACGCAGGCGACACCGCAAGGCAGATGGTCTGATCCGTTCTGGATTCGTCCGCCACCAGCAGTTTCGCCTTCAGCGGGTCAAGCCCTCTGGCAACGCACTCCACCGAGGCATAGTAGGATTTCAAATCAATGCAAATGTATGTGCGGTTCATGGTTTCCACCTCCCTTGCTTTTCTCGGCTCGTCTTGCATTGACTTCATTATAGGTTGCGATTATGCAAATGTCAAGTTCACATTTGTGACTTTTGCGGCAATAAAACTTGACAAGGCGATGTTTTACCCCTATAATACCTTATAGAAGCGGAGGGGAAATTCCATGAAAAAAACAGTTGAAACGAACAGAAAAAAATACAACGCCGCAGAGGAACGGGAGCAAAATGTGATCGGCAAACGGCTGGCGGCACTTCGAAACCGCAAGAATCTGAGCTTGAAGGAAGCAGCCGACCGGTTGAGTGCCTACGGTATGCCCATGTCCGCACCCTCCCTGTTCAAATGGGAGAAGGGCATCAACACGCCGTCGTCCTATTACCTGCTTGCCCTATGCGACTTTTATGGGGTCAAGAATGCAGAAGCCTACTTCAATGCGTCCTATGTCCCCGAACTCAACGACGAAGGCGAGTTGAAGGTCGAGCAGTATCGTGCCGATCTGATTGCCTCCGGCAACTATAAGCCCTTCCGTCCGGTGGAGATTGCGTATGTCACCATGCGTGTCGGCATGCTGTCAGTCTCCGCAGGCACAGGTGCTTTTCTGGACGACGACTCCTTCGAGGAAATGCAGTTTCCTGCCGATTCCGTCCCGGCGCGGGCAGATTTTGCGCTGCGGGTTTCGGGCGATAGCATGGAGCCGGTTTTCAATGACGGGCAGTACATTTGGGTGCAGCGGTGCAGCGAGCTTTATCCCGGCGAGGTCGGCATTTTTGCCCTTGATGGGCAGGGCTATGTCAAGGTCTACTCCGAGCAGACCCCCGAAGACTGCGGCGACTATACGGACAGTAACAGTGTTGTTCATGCGCAGCCGGTGCTGGTATCGTACAACAAGAAGTATGCGCCCATCGTTGTTTCGCAGGAACAAACCTTTCAAATTTGCGGTCGAGTAATAAAATAAATTTTTTGCCAGTCCCATTTATTGGACATATACGATGCTATAATAACCTCATCACGATATCCACGACTGCCCGGAATCTGCTCCGTGACAGAGAACACCCCTTTGACCTGATGGGAAATATTGATTCCGACTTTGTTCTGTCTTCGATTCGCAAAATGCTGGATATTTTGCACCAACATGGTATGGGATATGGTGCTTGCTTTTGCAGAGAATTGCCTTTTTATTGATGGGAGGGATTTCAATGGACACGATCAAACGCACAGAAGAATTGTGTATCGAAAGAGGGCTTACCTACGCAACCCTTGCAAGGCAAAGTGGACTCAGTCTGTCGTTGCTCTCGACTGCCAAGGCACGAAAGAGCCAGCTTTCCGTTGATTCCATCGAGCTGATCTGCAAGGCCCTCGACATACCCCTGTGGTATTTCTTCGATGTGCAGGAGTACAGAAAAGCTGAAACATGAGGCAAACAGACCAATGCCTCATCCTACTGGATGCAGGCGATCGCGTGTTTTTCCTTGGACGGCATGGGGAACACACGGAGCAGGCCAAAGACATCTTATTGTTTTGTGACGAGATGGCAGCTCGGACCTATATCGACAATCACGGAATCGGCCGCATTGCCTCCATACGTCACATTGTACAAAGAAAAAGGAGTGCACCGCAATGAAGATCCATTATTTTCAACGCTATCATGGGAAAGAAAATGTTGCCACCGCCAATACCATGCTTCTGTTGTCTCGGCTGTATACATATTCGCCCGATAAGTTTTTTCGGTTCTTGAAATCGGAAGTCTTTTCTGGGTCGTTTGAGCCGGAAATTGTTTTTACGCTTCAGGAAAAAAGTGTAGATAGTGTCCCGGATGCGACAATCATGCAGGAAGGGTTCAAAATTGTAGTTGAAACAAAGTTGACGGATTGGTTTCATCCAGATCAGTTGATGAATCATCTGAAAGCCTTTGGTGATGCAAAGCACAAGGTCCTAATCTCGCTTTCTTCTGAGCCGATGGCCGAAAAGAAGATAAAAAAATTTGAGGAACAGCTCAAGAAGTACAACGAGAAGCAAACCAGCCCGGTGCTGCATTTCAATACAACCTTTGAATACCTTGCAAATGCTATCGCAGAAGTCATTGATGACCGCGATTATGAAATGCAGGAAGTTTTGGATGACTATTTGGACTACTGCTACAACGACAACCTAATTCCGCCCTCCGATTCATGGCGGTATCTGCGGATGCAGCTTGCTGGTCAAACCTTTGACTTCAATATTGCAAACAACCTCTATTATGATAATGCAGCAAGAGGCTTTCGAGCACATGATTATCTCGGTTTATACAAGAAAAAGAGTGTCCGGGCGATTGGAAAGATCTGTGCAAGGATAACTGCCGTTGATACTGAATCCGGTATAGAATTTATCGCGGAATTCGGTGAACTGACCGAAGAACGAAAGAAACTTATCCAAAAGGCGATGAAAGACAGTGAATCCTATGGGTATGATTTGCGAACCGTCAAGCATCGCTATTTCTTTGTAGAGAAATTCTACGAAATGGACTACAAAAAAGTAACGCCGGGTGGTTGCATGGGAACAAGGATTTTCGACCTCGCGGAAATTCTTGGTGTTGTAGAAATGCCCGATGTATCTCAGATCGCCTATGCACTGAATCAAAAAACATGGGGATAATCTCCCTTTGACAGATCCTTATGTTCCCAACTGTGAGGTGTGCACGAAAAGCATTTCTTAACGCTGTGCAGTACGGCGCAGATTTAGCAGAATCAGATTGAGCCACAGCTTGGCAAGCAAGCTGTGGCTCATGTCTTCTATGCGGCAGATTTGTACCGCAGGTAGATATACTCATAAATCTCTTTCCGATAAGAGGTAATGCTGATTTCGTCATAGCTCTCCGGGAGTTCTGCCCAAAGCGTATCCCGAATCAAATTGTCCACGATTGCTTTGGTTTCCGGCTTGTCTGCCCAATGATCCAGTTCGGCGATCTTAGCCTTGACTTTTGCCAGCAAATCAACCGATACCTTCTTAATCATCGCGATTTCCTGCTTGCTCAAATTTTCTTTGAACAACAGGTCAAACATGGACAGCTCCTCATCACTGGAGAAACCTTCCCGGACATATCGCTTTTCTTCCTGCGTCAGATCCTGCGACAGGTTCATCAGATCTTCAAAAGCCTTTGCAATGGCAGCCCGGTCTTTTTCGTCGTTGTATTCCTTGATAATCGCTTGGTACCGGTCATAGTAGTCCATACGGCCGGGATTCCGCGCGAGCATTTGCTTGATGCGCTCTTCTACCAGATCTGCCAGGTCTTTGATGATCAGTCTTTTATGCGCCGCTTTTGCGAATTCCCGGCGCAGCAGATCAAAGTCGATCTTTGAGATATCGAACTGCTTGGAGTCCTCCTCGCCGGAAGAAGGCTCCAATGTCAGATTTTCGCTGACAATCTGATTGATCTCTACCATCAGGTCGGTGTTGTCTGCGTGCTTGCGTTTCATCTGCAATTCCTTGTAGATGGCAACGATGGCATCCCGGTACTGCAGCTGATTCTCGGTCAGGTCATCCCGCTGCAGGTACTTCATCACACGAACCAGCTCGGAGGCATAGGTCTGGAATTCCTTTTTATCCTCCATGCTGCCGCATACGGCATCTGCTCCGGTCTTGATTCGTGCTTGCTTCGCAAAATCTTTTGCCGCAACCAGTTCCGACAAAGAGAATCCCAGATTTTCAAGAAAAACATCTGTCTGCGCGATCAGCTCTGCAATTCGGGCGATCAACTGTTCCTTGTCAACGGTAGGATCACCACCGTTTTGACCGCCCACATTGGCAGTATAATCTGCCAGGGCTTTCCGCAGAGCTTTCACAATGCCGATGTAATCCACAATCAGGCCGTTGCTCTTACCCTCGGAAACGCGGTTGGCTCGGGCGATGGTCTGCATCAGGGTGTGAGCCTTCAAGGGCTTATCCAAATACAGGCAGGACAGGCTCTTGACATCAAAGCCGGTGAGCCACATGGCGCAGACGAACACAATGCGGAAGGGATTGGCAGAATCCTTGAACTCCTTGTCCAGTTCCCGCTTTTCCATCTTCGCCCGGTGCGACAGAATATCCAATCCCCACTTCTTAAAGGTCTGAATCTCGTTCTGCTCCTGGCTGATGACAACCGCCATTTCCGTTTCCTTCAGCCATTGCAGCTTCCGCTCCAACTCCTGATATGCCTGCTGGGAAGTGGTTTTCTTGAGGGCAGCCTCAGTTTCTGCGATCTTTTGTTCCCAATATTTCTGCGCCAGATTGTACATCCTCACGCAGGTCACCTTGTTCAGGCACACGAACATGGCCTTGCCTGAGGTCCACACAGCAGTATAGTGTTCAACAAAATCCCTGGCGATGGCGTCCAGTCTGGGTTCTGCCGTCAGAACATGGATTTCCTTGGCAAACTCCAGTTCCAGCTTTTCCTGCTGGCTCACATCCAGATCGGCATTTTCGATGGCATCGATGATCTCTTGAGAAATCTCCGGGTTCTTGATGGTTCCCAGCTTTTCACCACGGTTTTCGTAGTACAGCGGCACGGTTGCGCCGTCCTCCACAGCCCGCTTGAAATCATAGACGGAGATATAGCCGCCGAAGGTGCGCTCTGTGATGGCATCGTTGGAAAATAGCGGTGTGCCGGTGAAGCCGATACGGGATGCAGTGGGCAGCATAGCTACCATGTTCTCCGCAAAAATGCCGTACTGGCTCCGGTGTGCCTCATCGGACATAATGATGATATCGTAGTTGGGCGTGATGGAGGCGGCATCTGGCTTGTTGAATTTCTGAATCAACGTGAAGATAAAGCTGGGATTGCTTTTCAGCTTGGCAATCAGGTCGTCACCGCTCTGGGCTATGTACTTGGAGGCCTTCACTCCGCCGAGCAAGCCACAGTTCTCGAAGGTGTCGCTGATCTGCTTGTTCAGCTCGTCCCGATCGGTCAGCACCACAAAGGTGGGAGAGCCTTCAAACTTCCGGCGGATCTTTTGGGCGAGGAACAGCATGGAGTAACTCTTGCCGCTGCCTTGCGTATGCCAGAACACACCCAATTTGCCGTTGCGGAGCTTACGCTGCTTGTACACCTCCACCGCCTCGTTGACCCCCAGATACTGATGGTTCCGGGCGAGGATCTTGGCGGTGTGACCGCCGGAATGATCGTAGAGGATGAAATTCTCAAACAGATCCATGAAGTTTTGCTTGTTGCAGATGCCCCGCAGCATGGTTTCCAGCTCCACAGAGCCTTCCTCATCCTCTTTCAGACGCTTCCACTCGTGGAAGAATTCATACTTGCTGCCAAGTGTGCCTACCTTGGCCTCGCTGCCGTTGGAGAGCATCAGAAATGCGTTGTAGTAGAACAGATGGGGAATGGTGTCCAGATAGTCGGTGTAGTTGCAGGTGTAGGCATCCTGCACATCCACATTGTGATTTTTCAGCTCCACGAACAGCAGCGGAATACCGTTGACAAAGCCCACAATGTCGGTTCTGCGGCGGTACAGCTCGCCGTGGATTTTCAGCTCCTTGATGGCAAGGAAATGGTTGTTTTCCGGATTATCAAAGTCGAAAACCTGCACCCGTTCCTGTTCGGTCCTGCCGTTGGGCTTTTTCACCATCACGGGAATGCCGTCCCGCAGATAGCCGTACTTTTCCTCGTTGATCTGCATGAGAGAGGCGGAGGCCAGATGATGCTCCAGCTTCTTCACCGCATCCTGATAGACCGGCTCTGTCAGCCACGGATTGAGCTTGAACACTGCATCCTTGAAATAGCGCCAGAGTACGATCTCCCGATAACTTTTCCGACCAAAGGAGCCGTTTACGCCCAGCTTTTCCGTGTTGTAAGCGTAGGCAACCTCCCAGCCCAGTTCATCACGAAGCAGATTGCCCGCGCTGTCCTGGACTAATACATTTTCGGAATATTCGTAGCTCATAGAATCATCCCTTTCTTTTTAGGCTATCACAGGGGCAGGAAGAAGTTCACTAACACTGCTGATAATATCGTCAATTGCAGTTTGGTTGGTTTGCTTATAGAAGCGCATAGCACTTCTTCTTACAGTATCCAAAGGAAGCTGAAGTGCTTGGCTCAGCGTGAAAAACTCATTGTGTTTTCCTGCAGCAATAGAACGTTCTAAGTAAGTAATAATATCAGACTCTGTAGCTTCCCACTCTTGCTCTAAGTAGGATATATCATCTGCATTTTGTGCATTTTCGACCAATACCTTTTCTGGCCATTGTGCACCCGGTAAATACTTCAACCTAGTTTGCATGATTCGATCAAATTCTTCCACCGTATGGTCTAGCCTTGTTTCTAGTTCATTTTTAATCTGACGCAAAGCAGATGCGGTTTTAGTCCTTTTGTCTCCATCCATAAAGGAAATAAAATTATATTTTCTTTCCCGATAATGAACAGCCATGTGTTTAAGGATCGCCTGATCCGAACCAATAGCCATAATGTTAACCCGTTCTCTTATTGCGTGTGGCAAAACATTACACAAAAACGCCTTCCCTACCTCATCTTCAACAAACACATCGAGTTCTCCACTATTGATTCCAGAAAGCTTTCCGAATGCATATTCTGGCGTAATATCGGGGATTATTTCAATGCCAGAACTTGTTTTCTTAATGTACCGTCTTGCTTCTGGCGGCAAATGATCCAGAATATATTTTGAATGTGTAGAACACACAATTTGGCATTTATACTCCTTGCAAAGATTCTTGAGTTCTTCAACTAACTTTATTTGTGCTTGTACATGAAGCCCCAACTCAATCTCATCAACAACAATAAGTGCACCATTTCCCGCATTCAAAATTTCTAACAGAAGGCACAATACTGCATTTTCACCTGCTCCCATGTTAAAGCCTGAGTAATGCAAACCTCCACGGTTCGCCTTAAACAGCTGATAGATGCTGTGAGCAGAAAGTTCGATTTCTGAATAATTTATTCCCAGAATAGTGGACATGGAGGAACGCAGCTGTTCCGCTTGCTCTAGTGTTAGTGTAGCACTCGTAAAGCTGCGCTTGTAGCTTTTATGTGGATTACTCTCCGAAGGTGGAACAATTCGATTAATTCCAAGATATGCAACCGCACGCTTGGGTCTACTATTAAAGTCATTCCATTTACCACTAGGCTTCTTTCTGCGGACATCCTTTTTTAATCCTGTGGACGCTAGATATTCTGCAGTGATTTCTACGCCAGAAATTCCGGATTCCTCAGGAGAAAACGTAAAAAAGTCGCCATATGTATAATAATTTCGAGGCTTCTTTACATCCTTACGTTTTCTGTTCTGAGGGAAGTAACTGGTATTGTTATGGAATGCACATGCGATCAGAGAAAGCCAGGTTGACTTTCCCGCGCCATTTTCACCAACAATCGCAGTTATAGGGTACTCAAAGGAAATCTCAGAAGGCGAAATACCACGAATACTTCCCTTTTCAACAATTATACGTTTGAGTGTATTACAGTTCTTGTTTTGCTCAAACCATGTTTTGTTGGATTTATCTAGTTGGGATTCGCGATATGCCATATCCTACACCTCGATTTCTCTATTTATTAGTTTATTGCTTTACAATCACAACTTTGATATTTGCACCTGCGTTTTCAATATCTCTGCGGAATTCCGCTTCATCTCGGATAACGCCCAAATCATATACCACAAACAGCAACCGTTCGTATTTGGTGCTGTAGGCAGTAATATCTGCGTTTATTTCATCAATAATGCTTGACTTTTTACCAGGCCGCAGTAACTTAACCTCTACGCTCAAGTTCATTTTTGGCAAAATAAAATCAGGTATATACTCTTTGCCGGAGAATTCAATTTTTCCTGTTTCTCGATCATAATCGATTCCTTTGGTCATGTTACGGCCAATCAACAAAGATTCGATTGCATTTTGAACTTCTACTTCCTTTGTAGGAGCTGTAAAGATGGATGCACGAAGTTTACTTCTGATAAAATTTGCATAGTTTTCAAATTCATCTTCAACAAAATCCGTAGCACTTTCCAGATATGTCAGTAACATACCAACCTGCAAAGCAACTGTTTCCATAATCTGTTTCTGTGTTCCCCACAGAGTATCCATGTAGCTTTTCATCTCAGAAGTCAAGAACGCCGCAAAACTATTCTTGGGAAGCCCTAATGCTTTCTCTGCCTCGCGTGCAATGTTATTGAATATTTCAGCGTATGTTCTGAAATTCACATACCGACTATGTGCCGCTGTCCCCGTATCATTTAGCGACCTATTGACATTTTTCTCCAAGGTTTTAGCCTGACTAATCAATAGTTTTATTGCCTTGCTTCTGTCAAAGTTACTTGCCATTTCTTACACCTCGATTTCTCCGTTCATCAGTTTAGGGAGCAGGCGCTCACGGGCTTCCGCCAATGCATGATTCTGAAGTGCCAATGTTTTAATCCGTCGAGTAATATTCCAAATGTAATCCTCGAACTTCCGGCGCACATCCTCAGAAGGGACCAAAACAGGATATTTTTCCATCTGATTCCAATCCGCACGAGGCATCTTGGCACCTTCTTTACAGGTCTGATAGGTATAATCCACAAAGGCTTTGTCGAATACAGTCATCAGCAGCAATCCCCACAAACCATTTTTTGCTTCCATAACAAAACTATCTGTAGATACCACACCACTATTTATCGTAAAGCCAACTTTATGGAAATACGGTCTGATTCTTCCGAAAATGATGTCATCCTCAACATAGCGAAACTTATTACTTGTAACCTCTTCAGCAGATCCCCAATTTGAAAGGCAAAAATCGACACGAGGCATATGTTCAAGACCGATATACGGAGTATCCTTTTTTATCTTATCTGCGGGAACTGCACCTTTCTTTACGGTACATATCTCCTTTAATGTACAAGCCTTCCACCCCCCAGGGATGCCATCGGTGATGAGGGTGGTTTCGTGGCCGGGTAAGCGCAGGTCTACGAACCATTCCTTATACAGCCGCTGCGCCGCTTCTTCCAGCAGCTTGATTTGCTTCTGGTTGTTTTCAATCAGGTCATCGTGAGCAGAAAGTATGTCGATTACTGTCTGCATATATCCCTCATCTGTAATTGGAATAGGTAGTGAGCGAAGCTGTTTAAGGGAGAGGAACTGTTGACTTGATCCTTTTTGATTGCCGGACATATGCCCCTGTGCATCGGAAGACCTCAAATAATAAGCTAACCATTTTCCCTTTAGTTCGGATCCCCCACACTTAAATAACGCAACATTTTTGATTGCATAATTGGGATGATCTTTTACAACGGCAACTTCACCGACCGTACCAATCATTGACATAAGTACATCCCATTGTTCTACCAAACTTCTCTCATTGATTTTCTCATAGTCCTTTTCGGAGATGTAGTAGGCATCTGATGGGTCAATCTGTCCGTTCTTCACATGCCTTCCCGTTACAAGTTTATATCCGGTTTCGGTTGGCTTCGGTGTATCATGTGTGCCATCTCTGACTGATTCGCAAAACTCGTCAGCACGAATTGTTTTCCAATTCATAACCCCATCTCCTTCATATTCTTCGAGATGGTGTCCATCAATGCATTGGACTCTGCCTGCAAGGTCAGAAGTTCCCGGTGGATTTCTTTCATGCGCTGGGCAAAATCCACGCCGTCATCCTCCACAGCGGCTACTCCCACATAGGCGCCGGGTGTCAGGGAATATTGTTTCTCTGCGATCTCGGCGCGGCTTGCCATCTTGCACAGACCGGGGATGTCCCGATACTCACCCTTGCCGAACTTGTCAACGAGCCAATCGCGTTCCTGCAGAACCAGCAGAATCTCGCGGATCTGTGCCGCAAACTCTTCTGCCGCCTGATCCATGCGCTTGTGCTGCTTCTTAGGCAGTTCTTCCTTGGAGTTAGAAACAGCTTTCTTAATAACCTCCAGTTCCCAGTTCAGCCGTTCCTTCAGCGTCTTAAAATCGGGGTCGTTCAAAGGATCCGCGTTCCACAAATTTCCACGAACATGACTGGCTGCGCCTTCCGTCAGCAGGGAGCAAAGCGGCACACAGCTCTCATGCAGAGCATGGGTCATACCGATCAGAGCGTCGGCGTATTCCTGCATCAGCTTCTGATACTTGCCTGCCTCTCCCCGGTACAGCCAGACGATGGCGTTCAGGTTCTTGAGCTGCCATTCGCTCCACTCGTTGAGGGTACGATCCACCACGGTATAGTAATTCCGGGCGTCGACGAGCAGCACCTTGTCCTGCAATTCTTCCGATTTTCCCTTGTCAAAGAACCACAGAGAGCAGGGAAGCGACTTGGTGTAGAAAAAGTTGTTGCCGACACTCATCATCACATCCACGTGACCAGTTTCCACCAGCTTCTGCCGGATGTCCCGATCCTTGCCGGAGCTGTCCGTAGCAGAGGAAGCCATAACAAAACCTGCCCGGCCTTTCTCGTTCAGGTAGGCGTAGAAATAGGAAATCCACAGGTAGTTGGCATTGCCGAATTCCTTGGCGGCGTTGATGGACGGCACACCAAAGGGCAGACGGCCTGCGTTCATGGCAGATTCGGACTTGACCTTGTCCACATTGAAGGGAGGGTTCGCCATGACATAGTCGCAGCATCCCTCCAGAGAATGGGCGTCGTTATAGAAGGTGTTGGCTTCGTTGCCGGAAAGGATCTTTCCGTTGAGACCGTGGACAGCCATGTTCATCAGGCACAACTGGGCATTATACTCCACCTTTTCCTGCCCGTAGAAGGTCATGGCTGCGTTGGCAGACATTCCTGCATGGTTCACAAAGTCGCCGGTCTGGACAAACATACCGCCGCTGCCGCATGCGGGGTCCAGCAGGATGCCTCGCTTGGGTTCCAGGACATTGACGATCATCTTGACCAGAGATTTGGGTGTGAAGAACACACCATCGTCCGAGGCGATGTTTTTGGCAAACTTATTGAGGAAGTATTCGTAAATGCGGCCCAGAATATCACCGCCTACTTCGTCCAACGCGCTGTTGTTGAAGATCCGCAGCAGATCCACCAGAATGTCATTGGTGAACATGGTGTAGTCCTTGGGCAAAACACCTGTGAGCTGCTCACTCTGCTGTTCAATCAGCTCCATGGCATGATTCACGGCCTTGCCAATATCCGCGCTCTCGGGCAGATTCACAAGGTAGTCGTACCGGGATTCGGGCGGCAGGAACAGAGCACTCTTTTCGGCAAAGTCACTGGGCTCCACGGGCAGAACACGACCGTTGCGCATAGGACGATTTTTGAGAATTTCGGCTTCCACAAGCTTGAACCGACCATACGCATAGCGCAGAAAAATCAGACCCAGCACGGGCATGCAGTATTGATTGGAAGTCAGCTTGGAACCCTGCCGCAGAAGATCAGCGGACTCCCAGAGTTCCGCTTCCAGTTTTCTGATGTTTATTGCAGCCATATCAAGCGTCCTCCTCGGAGATGAAATCCATAATATCGCCGATGTTGGCATTCAGTGCTGTGCAGATCTTGACCAGAACCGCCATGGATACTTCCTCGTCCCGGCGGAGCTTGGTCATAGTGTTCGGAGCAATTCCGGTTGCCAGGCGTAAGTCCACGGCTGACATATCTTTATCAATCAGAAGCTTCCATAGTTTTTTATAGGAGATGGCCATTGTCATACCTCCGCGCGTTTTTATCAACATATATCATAGCTTATATGACGCAATTCGACAAGAGGTAATCTTAAAAACTTGCGAATGAATCTTTGAATTGTGAGTGAGATTACATGCAACCGTCATCGCAATTACCGAACTGCCGCCCACCGGGGCGTGAAGGATGGGCTCTTCCTGCACATAATAAGACCCGGCAGCCTCTTTCCTTTCGAGAGGTTGCCGGATCTTTTGATTTTGACCACATGAGAACATGACCAACCCGATTTTTCGTTACGATACCGCGATGTTTTTCCTGCGGAATTCTTCGATATCGGCGCAATAGAAAAACAACCCCTCGTCCTTGAAACCTGGGACGAAGGGTTATGGCTTACACTTTTGGAAACGGCAACGGTACACAAAGACAACAGAATAACATTCCGATTCAAGAACGGAACGGACATCGAGGTTGGGGTTGAATAAACCCCGCCTTTTTTGTTTGGGTTGCATACACTTCTTGGGTTGCATTTTAATGCGCCGTGGGTGTTTTTCGCGGTTTACTCTTGAATTGGCAGAAAATATGGTTTATTATAGTTACAGGAATTGCCTTTACGGTCAAATTATGGAGTTTATACTGAGAAAGGGGAAGCAGCATGAAGAAACGAATTTTATTTTTGGCATTGGTAATGGTGATGATCTTCACCTTACTGCTGATGAGTGCCTTTGCGGCGGATGTTGTAGCCGAAGGCACCTGCGGCAGGAATCTGACATGGACATTGGATAGCGAAGGTACGCTGACGATCAGCGGCACGGGTGCGATGACGGACTATAGTAATTATTCAAAAGCACCATGGTTCAACAGCCGCAGTTCTATTAAAAGCGTGACGATAGGCAATAGCGTAACGAGCATCGGTGACTATGCATTCTACGATTGTGATGGTCTGACGAGCGTGACGATTCCGGACAGTGTAACGAGCATCGGAGACCATGCATTCAGCAATTGTACTGGGCTTACGGAAATAAACTACAATGCCAAAGCTGTGACAGATTTGACGAGTATTTCCTATGTGTTTTATAATGCCGGTACAGCCGGAAGCGGAATCAAGGTAACATTCGGAGACGGGGTTGAGAAGATACCGGCATATTTGTTTTATACTTCCTATGGTTACCGTCCTAACATTTCTAATGTATCTATAGGAAGCAATGTAACGAGCATCGGTAACTATGCATTCTACGATTGTGATGGTCTGACGAGCGTGACGATTCCGGACAGTGTAACGAGCATCGGAGACCATGCATTCAGCAATTGTACTGGGCTTACGGAAATAAACTACAATGCCAAAGCTGTGACAGATTTGACGAGTATTTCCTATGTGTTTTATAATGCCGGTACAGCCGGAAGCGGAATCAAGGTAACATTCGGAGACGGGGTTGAGAAGATACCGGCATATTTGTTTGATTATTGCAGTTACCTGACGAGCGTGACGATAGGCAATAGCGTAACGAGCATCGGTGACTCTGCATTCTACTACTGTACCAGACTGACGGAAATAAACTACAATGCCAAAGCTGTTACAGATTTGACGAGTAGTTCCGATGTGTTTTATAATGCCGGTACAGCCGGAAGCGGAATCAAGGTAACATTCGGAGACGGGGTTGAGAAGATACCGGCATATTTGTTT